>Ga0181612_127798_pt1 | contig 13976 bp, 6 predicted proteins | sample HoacroProtozoa21_FD_119630 | JGI IMG/M metagenome (GOLD analysis project Ga0181612, IMG submission 119630) | Hoatzin crop microbial communities from Cojedes, Venezuel. Combined Assembly of Gp0051906, Gp0051904, Gp0051908
GAACCCTTCTGCTAAGAGAGTCGTAGTTTAACCCTAGTTCTGCTGATAACTGAGCAGGGCAAGTATGTTAAACAATGTGTATACCTATATCATAACAATATATGTGTATATATAGGTAAAATGCATACTGTTCAAGGTCATTTTTGACATCTGTAATGTGGATGATGGAATGGAGCGTGCTCTCATTTTCACACATTGTACGAAACTGGGGAGAGTGGTAGATATGCTGGAGAGTAAGGCTGCTGTTCAGAGGGATATTGATATGTTAGAGAAATGGACTGACAAGAACCTCACGAGTTAAACAACATAAAATGCTAAGCCTTGCAGCTGGGAGTGAATAAGCCCATGCAACAGTTCAGGCTGGGGACCAACTGGCTAGCTTTGCAGAAAAAGACTTGAAGATCCTGGTGGAAAATAAATTGAACATGAACCAGCAAAATGCCCTTGCAGCACAAAAAGCCAACAACATCCTGGGCAGCTTAAGTAAGACTCTAGCCAGCAGACTGACAGAAGTAATTGTTCTGCTCTGTTTGACACTTTTGAGACCCCATCTGGAGTGCTGTGGCTGTGTTCTCCAGGACAAGAAAGACTCCAGCTAAATGGAGTGAGTCCATCAGATGGCACCAAGATGGGAGGGGGCTGGAGAAAGGACGTACAGTTTGTGGTTGAGGAAAAAGTGTTTGTTCAACCTTCAGAACAGAAGGCAAACGGGAGACCTCATTGCTGTCTTCAACTGCTTCATGTAGACTTGTAGTTCACCTCTTCTTGGGGGTGCACAGTGAGAGGACGAGACACAACAGACATTAGTTGCAACACAGGGAAGTTCCTGTTGGATATTAGGAAAGTAATATCACCACAAGGGTGGTCACACAGGTTGCCCAGAGAGGCTGTGAAATCTTTATCTTTGAAACTGTTCCAGGCTCAGAAGGAGATAGCCCTAAGCAATCTGATCTGTTTGACCATACTTCGAGAAAGGAGTTGGATTGGATGATCTCTGGTGGTCTCTTCCAACCTAAATTATTTTGTGGTCCTGTGATTGTGCAGTGTTACACATGTTGGTTAGTGTGGAATTAGGGTGCAGAAGTCACTTGTGGAACTCAGTAAGAAATAAACGTTTGTGGCAAATGGCTTATACTGAACAAAAAGCTATGCGAAGCTCATTTCTATGCATATCAGCTTGCAAAACCCACCTTTAATAATAGTTAAAGTGATAACAATGTCATTTATACAAGATATAATATATGGCCACTTTCGTGATATAAGAAGACACTGTTTCACTTCTGAAAGAACTCTCGTGATTAATTACTCTATCTTTGGTAACTAAAATAATGTAGAGAAGCACAGCCCAGCTCTCTTACAGGAGGTAGCTGATCACTGCAAAATAAGGTTGTCTTAGCTCTTAAAATTTTTTGTCCAAAATTATTTGTTTCCCTTCTCAATTTTGCAGGTATGTATGTGTTTAGTAAACTTTGTTTTCACTGAAATCTAGCTCACTATTTGTGATAGCAAGCTGAAAAATCCATGCAAGTACAGAATCTTTAAGAAAGGACTTCCCCTTTATATTTGCACGAAGAGTTTGACACAACAGGGTTCAGGATATAAGCAGTACCTCTGCTGCAATCTAAGTGATAACCTGATTAAAGGGAGAAAACAGAAGTGAATGGAAAGCATTACAAAATACCAGCAAGCTATGTTTAGACGTAGAATTTCACTTTCTTTTTAAAACATTAAGGGGAAGATATATCAGACAACATTACAAATACTAACAATTAAATATAGTTTTTATCACTTTCTTCAAATGCACTGGTAAGGAGAGCAGACAGAGATGGGAGCAAGAAGCTTTCTTCCATTTTTCAGAAGGCAGAAGAACCAACAGTTCTGCAGGTGTAGCCTTCAAGAGGATGATAAGCACATCTCGACCTCAAAGTCCCTCGAACACAACAAATATTTTTTTTCAGTCAACAGCAAAACAGAAAAATAAACAGGAAATCAATTTAATTAAAAAAATTATCTTCTTTTATACTCACAATAAAAAAATAAACCCTTTTCTTAGTGGGCTACAGCACTTGGTGTGAAATGCTATTGTCTTATTCTTCGAAAAAGTACTTTATTTAACTCAAACTTAATACAAGTGAAACAGAAGAATTGTCTCATTTTATAATGATGTATTTAGGATTTTCCCATCTTTTCTTAGGGCTTACTATTTTCGAAATTCAACATAAATTTGGAAAATCTGTTGGTCAATCCTAAACTGTAGTTGTCTGTAAAGAAATAAATTACATCAAAATTATTGCTTTGACTTTGTTTCAGCTCTGCAAGAGCTTTCCAACTCTTTTTTTCTTCAGCTGACCTGACAACAGCCAGTGAATAATCCTGGATGAGTGAGCTGTTTTACTGTCATTTCTGTAGCTAATAGAGAGAATGAAAGTTAGTTATGCAAATCTGACTTATGGTCTTGACATGTGATCAAGTGTAAATAATGATAAGGCTACTGGAGAGGGGCTTTTGGCTTTAGATCATGTACCTGACCCAGACTATTCCACCCTTTTGAAATGGGCTTTTATTCTCATGTAGAGATGCTTTCCCTGTAAGACTTCTGGCTCTGGTCCGCAAAGAATGAGAAATGAGACACTCAAGAGAAAAAAATGTCCTGAAGACTCCAAAGTATCAGATGAAGACTAGTTTCAGAGCAGATTAAAAGATGGATGAATTTTCCACGTATGGATGATCAAGACACCAGATATGAATTGCGTTTCTTACTTGGGTGAACCAAAAGGAATGCTTCCTAAATACAGATTGCATACCGAATACACCACCAGGCCCTGAGTAGGATGGGTAACGTGTATGCAAAAGAAGTGAAATACGTCTTAGAAATACAAGGCCAAGGCACAGTCTCTCAATAGATTTAGTCCTCTGCAAAGCCCTGAGTGAAAACCAAGAAATTGTGAAGCATAGAAGTATCTGGCATCACAGTTGTTAACATGCAAGTTGGGAGCCAGACTAGGATTTCGTTGCAGCTACACAGATTATTCTTCTACTTCTCTGTTCTTGACTTTATTCCAGCTCTTGTCTTGTCGTTGCCGAAGGTATTCCCTGTCTATTCTGCCATCCCTTTTCATAAAACAGTCATGTGAGGGAGAACTCCTACTTTTCAAGGTTTTTGTGATGATTTGAATGACGTGTCAGTTCTGCTTCACATAGGACATGCTGCATATCCTTGTTGAACATCAGTCTTCATGTGCACCTTCTCTTTTATTTGTAATCTTTATGTCAGTTTAAAATCTCGCAGTGTTTAATACATCATTAAGTCTGGGTGATTTTCCTTGCACATATGCAAAGAGCTTATTGCTTGAATCTGAAGGGGAGCAATTTAGTGACGGACAGCCTTGTAGAGCATCTTGTGAGATCATCACTTACATGACAAGGAGGTCTGGAAGCTGTCAAAGAGATGGTCTTTCACAGATCACATAAAGAGAAGTTTGAACAAGGACATGGAAGGGCATGGAGTTGAGAAGAAGCTTTGTGGTTGGACAGTTATTTAGAAGACAAGCTGGCAGAGGAGTGTGAGCTGTGAGAGAAAGGGTCCTTGAATACTTAAGAAACGGCACATCAGCTCAGATAGTAATAGAAGAGTGAGAAGGAGGCAGGAAGTGAGTGCAGACATTCATTTTTCCCGTATCTGTGTGGTTGTTTCTCTGCATAAGGAGTGGTTTTTATCTGGTATTCCTTGAAGTCGCTATGTCTGCTCCATATGTCTGTAAATATAAGCATTGCCCCAACATTGGGGGTCTAGCATGGATGGGACATGAGGGTGCCACTTCTGCAAGGAGGTGACGATCAAAGCTCAGAAAAGCAGGGAGGTGCAAGAAAGAGGTGGAAGACAGGATGCAGGCCTGCTTTTGTAGGACTCCCAAAGTTGCAAGTGTCCAGTGTACAAAGCTCTTCCTAGCCTCCGTGCCTGAAGAGTAGCACTTTGGGACTGAAGTCTGGGAATGTGAGAATGATAGAAAACAAAACACCTTTTAAGGGGGTTGTATGTATGTGCAGTGGCAAACAGTCAAAATTGCATTACAGTGTCGTATGATCTAGAGCATGCACACGACGGTAGGTGGGTTTAGAGGAAAGTGCTGTGAGTCCTGTCAGTCCTGCTGCTAAAACCATGTCTGTCTGCAAGAACATCGGTTTTTATTTGGAATGATAAATAGATAATGAAAGATCAACTTCTGCACTTCTCAGTGCAATGGACACATGGACACCGTGCACTGGAACAGAAAGTGGGGAAGAAGACATAATTTTTGAAACAGAAACGGAAGATAAATTTTATTTCAGTAAGCAGGTAGTGGTAAAGCAGGGGACACTGTGATGCCCCCTTACCCTCCCAATAGCCTGCATCAGTAGGGACACTAAAAAGATCCTAGTGTATAGACGGTGAATTTTTCCTTGTTTTATTGCTAGGAAATGAGACAATGTGTAAATTCTGAGGGCTGAGAGATAAGATAGATGTGGTGGCTGAAAAAGATCAGTGGCTACCATTCCCAAAAGAAATGAGGAATGGGTGAAAGCGGAGGATGTCAGCACCCTGCTGAAGGCAAGGAGGCAAAGGAGAGTGAGAAGTGCTGCTAAGCTTACAGTAGCTGCCACTGGACAGAAAAAATCCCCAAACAGGTGTGATTCAGTTTCTGTGAAAATCCTCAGAAAAGACTATAAATTTTCCTGTGTTCTATAGCTTTGGTTCAGCCAGCCCCTCTGTAACCGAACTTCAGTGGGCTAGCCAACAAAGTGCAGCAGCTGGAAATGAGAAGAGATTTTGTGCAAAGGGTGGGTGGATCTTGACTCAGACAGGGATAACAGAGTGTGCGATGCTCTGCAAAGAAAAGCAATTGTTTTGCAGCTGCCCACATGAGTCAGAAGTAGGAGTTTGATCTGAACTTCCCTCCAGAGTAACAGAGCTGAAGCGTTACCTGATAGGAGATTCGTGCAATCCATTTGGGAATGGACATGTCATACAGTCTGAAAAGTGAAACTCTTATTCCCAGGTTATGTGGACCTCTTGGTATATAGCAGCTTGCTTGTAAGTAGATAGATTGTCCACGTAGGGGACCTCCCTGTCATTTATGCTGTGAATAAAATTAATTATGAGTGTACAAAGGGTTAAATCACATTAAAATCTGAGTCCGCATGCCTTCCTCAAACTCTTCCTACAGCCTTAACTTTCTGGAGCTAGCTGGCTATCACATGCCAGTCAGACAGTTTCCAGAATGAGTCACTCTGGTTTCCAAATTTGTCTTTCCCAAATAAAAATGAAAAATTCCAAATGTCTTACATTTTTCTATAGAAAAAGGGGATGGAACATCAAGTGCATATAGTCGAGGAATTGTTTTCTATTTCCTTTTACATCCCTAGTCTAGACAAGAGGTACTATGATGAACTTTGGCTTTACTGCCAATACCAACAGCGCTTTGTGGTCTCGTTACCTCATGTCTGGCTAAATCTCAAGGACAGTCATAGCTAACGAGTAGCCCTTTCAAATGGTCATTCCAGCAATTCATTTGGGCTACCCTTTCAAACAGCATGGAGAATTCTTAAGAGAGAAGGTCTTTTGTACTGAGCAATGTTTCACTCTCTGTGCTTAAACGAGAAGGGCAGTCAGGTTGTAAAGATTTATATAAATGAGTGCATTGTACACTTAAAAGGAGATTGGTATGTTTGATCTCAGCTGTTATTGATTTACCTTTTCCACACGATAACATTCATTAGGCAGGATAAGTAAAGGCTGGAGTGTTCCATTTCAATTATCAACAGTTAAAATACTTTATCCAGGGTGGAGCTTCAGCCTGGTTTCGGTGGGGTGAAGTGTGAAAACATTTCCCTACCAAGCCATTACATGCGATGACTTACGACTTTTTTGCATCCTTTCCTGTCTCCTCCCCACCTCACCCCTTTTTATTTTTTACATCTATTTCGTTGTTGTCGAGTATTTGTGTTTCTGGTTAAGGGAACTGTTCTGCCACTGAAATTGTCCTGGTAACATCACCGCGGCTGTTGCTCTCTTGTTTTTTGGGAAGCACAACAGCGCTGGTAAGGCAGTGATCATCCTGCCTGATACCGCCAGGCACCAGTGTCCCAAATGTTTCATAGATTTTTCAGAGCAACCTCCTCCAGGTGACCCTGCTTTGAGCAGGGGATGGACTAGGGGATCTCTAAATGTGCCTTCCCACCTCAGCTACTCCGACTGTCTGAGCCTCAGCAGAGGAGTCAATCTCCCCTCCCTTCTTACAACGTAGATACAGTGTAAGGCTGTTATGCTGTGTTCTCCCAGAGCACCAAGTACTTTCAAAATACACTTCTCTTGTTTTAGAGGGAAACTAAGAGTAACAACAACAAAGGATAAAAATAATATCTCCTCAGAAATAATTAATTTCTCAATACTGGCTTCACAGGAGCCTAGAGTGACTTACTCAAATTTAGATATGTAACTGGAAATTTCTAGAGCTAAGTGAGATGATTACTGCCCAAATATTTTGATTTTTCAATTTAATGAATGGATGTCTCTCCAAACGTTCTTTTCTTCCATTGGATAAAGTTTTTAAAACATTAAACAGTTCTCAAAATAAAACTTACGCACTTCATGTTCGATGAATTGGCACAAAATGCATTTTCTTCTTACTTATCTCTCTGCTGCAATGCCAGAATATAAAATACAGTTGCACATACCCGCAGGCACATTTGTGAAAAGACGCCATTAACTTTAGGTTCTTAATCATCAGACTTGCTGAGTGTCCACAGCTCCTGTTAGACTGTGTTGAAAAGATGAATACTCACTTCAATAGAACATCATTTCTTAAACTTAAAAATATTTGAATATTTGAAAATATTAAGCTTTTATGTTCATGGCATATCCAAATTACTTTGATGTTGTGGGGATGACCTTAACTGTTCACATCAGCTTAAGTATTTGAATAGAGACATGTTTCACTGAACCTATGGAAAGTAATATGCTGCGTGTGCCACATAATGTAGCTGGTGTCTGAAAGTGGTAAAATGATACAGGATTGTAAAATATTACAAGAAATGACTTGTACTTTGACTTCTACTTAGAACTGCAGGTACTGAAGGCACAACGTTTTCTTGATTATTTTGCCAGATAGAGAGATGGGAGAGTTTACAAGAAGGATTTGCACTGATAAAAAACCCCCCAACCTTATTTGAATGCACTTTATAAAAAGAAGCCGTCTTGAGAGGAGGCAGAAACTCACAGGCGTTCCCTAACAGGCTCCTTTTCTCATAGCTGCTTCTCTCTTTATTCTTGGCACTGAAGTGGAGAGCTGGTGACACCAAATTCTGCCTCAGCTGTGCTTCCAATTCTTTAGGCAAAGCCAGGCAACAACAGCTTTTTTATAAGAGGATGCTTATAATGGTGTGCCCAGGCATGGAGGTGGTATTACAGGTATCTTGGAATTGAGCAAGCTCGTAATATATTTGGCTTATAGTGTGACATTACCACTCTCAGCAGTCCCTGTTGTTCAAACAGGTTCTGGGCAGGGAGCTACACCCCTATCCAGGTCATCTCACCTGAGCTCCTCCTGCTCTCAGGCCACAGAAACCAGACATTTCTGTGTCAAGTCCATGCAGCTACTGTATAAGCCAGAGCCTTCGTTTAAAAGACATAAAGCAGGAGACTGTCACAACCCTAGGCATCTTATACTGATGTTGACTATTGTGTACCTGATTTCTAGTAAAAATTTGTCAGTTTTTATACATCCTGTTTCATTATGATATTTTCTGCTTGATTGATATGCTCATGATCAGAAATCTTTTCACAGGAGAATATTTTTGTACGGAGATAACTTCACCTCTTTAAAGGTCTTCGTGATCTGGTCTGCAAAAAGTGTGATGCACCCTGGAAGATGTTTTAAATTCTTTTTTATGAAATACCATGCGTTGTCATGCCATGAGAGGTGTCTGGCTGATGAGCAAAATTAGACTATGGGAAGGAATGGTTATAGTAAGAGACCTTTGATTAGTGAGGACTGATGTTTATAGGAGATCATAACGCTTCTCCTTGAGGAATCTACGTTATTAGAAGAAAGAAGTAAATATTCAATAGTTTTATTGATGATACATGCCACAAACATCATTTAGCAGTGGCAATGAACAAATTTGAGCAGGGCTGGACATGCCCAGGGCTTAACTTTTTTCCTCAGGGAAAGACAGTGTTTGCCAGTTTTCCCATAATGTCCGATATGCTTTGTTTTCGTGGCTCAGCTTTCTGGGGAAAGCATCAGGGAGAAAGTTTTGCAATCCTTTTGTCACTGAAGCATTTTGATCTTGTTACCTAAATAGCAGGAGACGATCAGGATGGTGAGGACCTGGAGACCTGTCCCTGCTCTGTCTCAGTGAGGTAAGGCAGTTTTCCAAAGGCTTGGACTGGCAGACCAGAAAGATGACTTGTGCTTTTGTGGACTTGTTTTCCAAATGGGTTGATTCTTTGCCAAGCTTTTCCTTGTCCTTTAGAGTTTTGGTGTGCCTAATTCACATACTGAGTTGCTTTCACCTGTGCTGGTAAAAGGTCTTGCTGTGCATCTTATGCATAACTGTATGGCACCTATAGGTTTTACACCCAGATGAGTCTCCTGCATTCAGCATCTATATGAGGTGAAACAGCTTTAGCGTGAATAGTGTTTTGTCTGTCCCCTCTGCAGTGCACAGGGGAATCAAGGAGGTTTTTTTTTTTCCAGCTGAGGAACTATTTATTTTTGTTGAGCCTCTGTCACATATGTTGTGCAATTGCCTTTCTGGCCTTCCTCCCTGTTTTCCAGTATGCACTTCAGTGGAACTCTTGGCACATTCTGACAGTGTGATGGTGCTTATTACTCATCAGCATATTGTCTGGCTTTTGATTGAATGTCAGCACTTCTTTGATCAGGTTCCTTCTGTCTGAATTAACTTGGGGAGGAGTGACACACTCCTCCATGGGCCTTGGCTGGCCTTTAGCCCTGCATCTTTGCAAGGAGGTTTATCATGTGATTGAACTAGCGTTAAGTCACGAGGAACTGGGAGGGTGCAGTGGGAGGAGATCAAGATCTTAGAACTCCTGTGAGCAAAGCCATTCCTATCAGGCTACAGGCTCTATCAGGGAAGCATTTGTGTCTGGTTTACTTGAAGTATATCCTAGATTTGCCCCTTCAGGCCATGTAAAGGGGGAATTTTTCCCATTTCTTCTCTGTTCCAAGATGCACTGGCTACTGGTTTTATTTCTGGGTGTTTCTTTTCTTGCTCTATACTCATTTTCTCTTGCTCTGCCTTTATTTTTACCATCCTGCCAAGACCTGACCATGCACAACCTCCAGCAGTTCTCCTGATCTGTGGTACCAAACTGCAGGCCTGTGTCCTGCCCCATTCTGTGTATTTTTTTCCTTTGCCATGGAGTATCCAGTCACAGGGAGAAACAGGAGAAAAAGGGCTGGTTTAGACCCTGCCTTTCCCTTTCTACAGTGATTTCAATCTGTTCTTCCTATTTCTTTTTTCCCCTCCAGGAACTTGCAGTGTAGGTTTAAAAACAGCTGTGGTGTATTCTTGAAAATTTTATTTTGGATCGAGGAAAACTAGCTGTTTTGAAAAGCTGTCAACATAAATTACTTCTCACTAACATTGTTGTAGGTTGTATTTAGTTCAGACATTTGACTTTTGTATATGACTAGTGTAAATTTATTAAACAGTGGGTTCCTGAGCATGTGTTTTTTGCACATGGGCAACTGAGTTTGAAGTGGTTATTCTTCGAAAATTTCTTTTTTGATTCCAATGTGTTTTCTGTTGTGTGGTGGTTTCAAGCATTTTACAAATCAAACCTAGCCTGTTTCTTTGTTTCATGTTTCTCTGATGGTGAAGAAATAACACGTGAGCATGTACCTGCTGGTGCACAGCAGTATGTAGGCAGGATTACGGCAGAGATGGTGGGTGAAACAAGTGTTGTGGTCCTTTGGGTCTGTCATTGGTACATATTTGTAGACAGTATCTTTTTGTTTTTAAATCCAGGCAAGCACGTTTCTTCTCATTGTATAGTTTCCCTGAGTTGGGAAAATTTGAGAAAGGGCTGCATATGTACAGGCTGTCTGTCTAGAAAAATACCTTGTTGGTTATCATGCCGATAGAGCCAGACAGTGGGAAAAACGCAGTCACAGTCCTAATACATGATTAAAAAAAAAATCTGGTGAAGAAAATTTGTTCTAAATCTGCTCTGGGTGAAACCTGTTGATGATTCTTTCTGTTTCTCTAACCTTTTTTTCAGTTAAATTTGTTAAGAGTTTTGTTAAGTTTTTTCAGCTCTTGAAGGCAATTATCAAACTAATGCAGAACTGGAGACATCCCTAAACCCAGACTTTCTTTTCTCCTCTTCATCTCCATCATCTCTGAGTTCACATGTCACAGTCACAGTAACATTGCCAGAATCTGGCTTCTCTTTTCTCTGCCTCTCTGCAATAACCTGTTCATGCCTTAAACAGTTTGCATCTCATCTATCCAATTGCCTGCTACTGTGGTCTTCCGAAGTCCTTTCTTTCTAATCATCTTCTGCAGTAGAAGCAGGTTGAACACTGGGATTAAAAAAAAAAAAAAAAAGAAATAAAATCCAGACTTGCGTCTGGTATAAACCAATGAAACTTCAGTAATCCCACTGCTGGCACTAGAATGATGCTGATTTTACTCCAGTCTAGCATATCTGACTCAGAATATGTTACAATTCTTCTTTGCAGTTTGATAACTGTGCTGAATAGAAACCTTTCATGTTTGCTGTTTACATACATTTTGTTGTTAATACCTTTTCGGTGAATGGTGACTTTCAGTATGTATTCACCTAGAAAAAGGGATAGTGCTATGCAGAAAGAAATAAAGAATATTTATTGCTCATTATTCCTAAATTGTTTGTTTTCTCCTGCTTGAACAGTTCCAGTCATGACCCTGAGCTAGCTGACAACTACTCATAAATAACTAATAGCCAGTATTCTGTGTACATGATGGAAATAGATTTGCATAAATTACAAGATAATTAGTTATGGCAGCTTCTCTAAATTAAGGAGATACTTGCCAATGATTCACTGACAGAAAAATACAGCTGAAGCCTTCAGATATTTTATTCACAATGACTATTTTGTCCAGTCCTTTCCCAGAAAACCTGTCTGCTAAAAATGGGTTTAACTTTCTTCTAGACCAGCTGCCTGTGCCACTATCCAACTCTTCTATTTCAAATTTCTTATTGTTTGTAGATCTCTCTATTCAGACATTCCACTTACATCTACCCTCTACCCAGCTCCTCCTCCATTTACTCATTTTGTGGTTTTTCAAAGCAGTGACATCTTGACATTTTAATGAGGGGATGGATAGCATTGACATTTGCCCCATGTCAGGTATCACAGAATAGCTGAGGTAGGAAGACATCTCTGGAGGTCGTCTAGTCCAAAACCTCTGCTAAAGCAGGGTCAGCTAGAGCATATAGGTTTACGTATTTTACTACCTGGAAAGGGAGTAGGTTGTGGTCTTTCCACACCGGTCAGACTAGAGAGGAATGCATTGTACTTTGGCTGCCTTCACTTTGCAAATGCTGTTAATGCAACGCACTCCTTGGCTTATCTGCCCCAACCCACTCATGTTGCAAGACCCCGAGTGCATTCCTGTCTTTTTGAATGTTCTCTCATACTGAGCAGTCCATGTGCACCTCATATGCATTTTAGGAAATGTTCAATGGCTGCGTATATTTTAACAATACATGTACAAATGCACATGGTATAGTGATATTGTGGGATGAGTCTTTTTAAGAGAGTTGACTTAGGCTCTATTTTTGAAACTGCAATTCAATGCATAGTTAATTGCTGGCCCAGCTGATACCACTTATTTATCTCGCTTCCTGAACTAAAGGCACAATCAAGTAATAGGATGTCTAAGTGTCATTATTTGCACATGAGCTTGATTACACATGCAAAATATAGAAAGAAGAATAAAGATTCATAATAGTGTGTTTTCCTGCATACTCTGTGTTGGATAATTGAAGCTATCTTTGGCTATGTTACTTCTGGATCTTCTGGTAAATATGATATTAAGTAAGGACATTAAAAACAAAGCCTCCACAGATGCACACAAAAAATAAGCAAAACAAAACAAAATTCCCAATGTTATTTTTATTTCATATCACCACTAAAGAAGAAAGAAAATAAAGAGTTAAAGCAGTCTAATCTGGAAACCTGCCTAGACTGGAAAGTTTGGCAGCTGACATATTTCATGTTTCATTAATACTAAATGAACAGATCTCAAGTCTGGATAAAAATTCTTTACAGGCTGGTAGAATATGGTCAAATCAGTGGATATCCTTAATGAGCATAACTACTTCTTGGATTAAGGTGGATGGAAGTAGAAACAGGGCCTAGATTTGAGAGAACATTCGCATTTTCATTACTTTAAGAAGCAGAGAAATAACTTAGTACTCTCTCCTGCTCCAGAGATCACTTGGCTGCACCACTGTCTGATGCTTAAGATCATCCACTCCATTGATTTTTAAGAACTGTTATTTATCTTTGTGTTGCACTACTGCACCACTGTATTACCTTGTGCTGGGGAAGAAGAGAAGGTTTTTGTCCATATTTGTTTTCTGTAAGAGAAATGTTACATACAGAGGTGGTTGAACTGGTTGTATCCTTGGTTTAGGAAGAAGTAGAAATGATAACAGGAGTTAAGTTTGCTTTCCATTTTCCATTGTTACCATCCTCTTCATCTGCCATGGGCTGTAATTGCTCAGACTGGTCAACTTCCAACTTGGATGTTACTTTAAGTTTCTTTTCCTGTTTCAAGAAAAAGTTGCTCAAAAAGAAGTCTTAATGCTTTCCTAGTGATAATAAAATATTTTACAGACTTTTCACCAAGTATCTCTACTATTTCTAAGCTTTGGCTCAATTTTTTCCTCTGACAGGCATTGAAAGTGAGATCCAAAATGAGTGACTATTGCTATCCTTGTGAAAATCAAGCTGATCTTAATTTCTTAGAATCTCCCAGAAACAGCATTTCCAAGTGCTTGTCAGAGGTCAGCACCAACATCTCTGAAGACTCCATATGCATCAAACATAGTCGAGACTGAAGCTGCAGCATCAGTGTAGGGCTGTCCCTGTGACAAATCATTGTCCCTCCTGGGCCTGACCTATGTTGTTCCCTCAGCACTCTCCTGGTTGCAGCTGAGAAACTAAGAAAGAAGGAGAAAACACGGTGTTTCAGGGACAGCCTGGCTGGGAGAGGAGAGGCACTGATTAGGGAACAAAGAGAAGAGGTGGGTTGGGAGCAGGATATAAGAAGGTAAAAGCAGAAAAGATGGAATGGGCAACATGGAAAACTGGGACAGGTTGAGGAGAAAATAAGGGCATGGGCAGGCTGAGAAAACGGTGATATGAGGCACAGGATAAAGAGCTTGAAACAAGGAAGGACTGCTGCCTCCAGATCAGGTGCATTGGAAATATATTCCTTCTTGTTGAAAGAGAAGGCTCACTGTCCATGCCCACGGCTGGGCTGTAAACATGATGTACAACCATTCTGATGCCTCCTCCAGGTTATTGTTTGTGCTGGATTTGTGTGGCAAGGTTTGGGTAGCAGCGGGATGCAGGGGTCGCTTCTGTCAGAAGCTCCTAGAAGATTCCCCAATGTCTGACAGAGCCAATGCCAGCCAGCTCCAAGATAGATGAGGGATGGGCCAATTTGCGATGGTGGTAGCACCTCTGTGATAATATAGTTAAGAATAGGAAATAAACCCTGCACAATGGCAATTACAGCTGGAGAGAGGAGTGAGAATAAGTGAGAGAAACAACTCTGCAGACACCAAGGCCAGTGAAGAAGGAGGGGGAGGAGATGCTTCAGGCACCGGAGCAGATATTCCCCTGCAGCCTGTGGAGAAGACTGTGATGAGACATGCTGTCCCCCTGCAGCCCATGGAAGTCCACGGTGGA
>Ga0181612_103603_pt1 | contig 13974 bp, 9 predicted proteins | sample HoacroProtozoa21_FD_119630 | JGI IMG/M metagenome (GOLD analysis project Ga0181612, IMG submission 119630) | Hoatzin crop microbial communities from Cojedes, Venezuel. Combined Assembly of Gp0051906, Gp0051904, Gp0051908
CGTCGTCGGGGAGAAACACCAAAAAGAAGCCCTTGCCGCTCTGGTTCCTGCGGGTTGCTCGGTGCCGGCTGTGCCAGCGGTCCTTCTCCCCTCTTCCCTCTCCCCCCCTCGCACCCAGGGGCAGGCGTCTCGCTAAAACTCTATTGACAAAGAAGGCTTTGAAGGGCTCTGCGGCGTCTGGCAGCCCCTGGCAGAGGTCTGGGCTCGCTGGCCTGCTCGGCTCTTGGAAGTGGAGGAGACCTGTCAGCAGCCCGTCTCGGGAGGGTTCTGCATGCCGGAACATCGGCCGTTCAGTGACGGCCGCGATGCTGAATATTTAATTGCCAGGCACGGGCAGGGGGAATCAACGGGCTCCCAACAAAGAGATTAATAACGCGGCAGCACGTGAGTTGAGTACTCCAGGCACCACGGTCTTCAAAACAATTCTTTCTGCTTAGAGGCCGTGGGGTTTTTTTTTAAAGACTGTCAGTTTGATTTAATTTTTATGCAGTTTATTGGTCATCTGGTGTGTATTACGAGGCACTAATACGTTAAGAAGAGAGGCATGGTTTTCTCTTTGTATTCCCACAAGAACAGAGGCCGGTGCAGAAAGCTTCATCTTCTTGTATCTGGAAAAAATAAAAATACTTGAGAGCCCATATATGAAACTAATAGAAGCAGAAACATAGCTAGCTTGACTTACCTCACTTATTTAAACAGAAGATTGGATTCCTGGTGAAACAGCTCCTAGGAGTCAGAACTTTTAAAACTTTTTATTTATGCAAGTTTTCTTAACTGCAGGCATTCCTGGCACCAGTGAGTGCTGTCTGAATGGCTGAAGGGTTTTTCTTCCCCGCCTCTAGACTAAGGGTCCCAACTGCAAAAGCAGTTGGTGGACATGTGTTATTCTACTTGTGATAGTTTGGGTAAACAGAACTCATCGAGCATCACTGGAAGGCTTTGTTAGCGGGGAATAATGTGATATGGCAGAAACTCAGAGTGTTGCTTTGTTTCACGTTGCTACAGGTGGAAATCAGAAAGTAAACACTGAGATGGAGTGCTGTTCTTTGGGTTTTTTTGTGATTTTTTTTTTTTTCTTTTTTAAAGTGTGAGGAGCATTTAGAGGTAAGAGCATGAATTCAACAGCTGAAGGAAACTTTAGGTCTGGCTGGTCACCGGCAGGTGAAGAGCACGAGTGGGAGGTGGTAGGGGAGGTGATTGCGTGATGGGTAGCCCGTGATGTGTGTTTGGGGATGGGCTGTTCAGATACACCCAGACCAAGTATCGGACCTGCCGGTGGATGACGGGGCAGGAGCTGCTCTGAATGCCAGCTGCCCCACTCACAGGTGTGCTGGCTTGCTCTTCTGTCTGCCTTTTGCTAGGGAAGACTAAGCTTATAGTTTCCAAGCACTTGATTCCCAATTTTCTTCCTTCCTGAGCTTGTCAAAAAAACCCCCACTTTGAAGGTGGAAAAAAAGGTACAGCTCTAGCTGAAGGCTTTAAGGGAAAGTTGGACAGATGCAAGTTGATGAGTATTTACATGTTCAGTAAAAAAACAGAGCCCTGTGTAAGATAATGAGAAGGAGAATTGGGTGAAGTGACTTGTTTCAAGGTGGATGTACCCAGTAGAGGTCTTCTGCTGGCGCATGTAGGCACACGGCCAGTGGCCTCCCAGTGCAGTTAAACTGAGTTACGCCTCTTGAGTGGCTGCCCAAAGACGTTCGGAGCGGCAGGGGAACAGAAGGCGTTTTCTCGTTTGAGGACCACTGTAGGAAATATTAAAAGCGGTCATTTGATTTGCAGAGGTCTGTGATGCTGCCTTGGCCGCTGTTGCGGGTACTGCCGCAATTCTGACCCGAATTGGTTTTCTGTGGTGGGGGGAAATGAAAAGAATAAACTGTGGCTGAAATGTCTTTCAGAAATGACACGCGTCAGCTGTCTGTGAGGTTGTGGATGTGTACAAACCCTTCTTTGTTTACACACACATTTAAACAAATTACCCAGGAGACAATTACCATAAACATCTAAGAAAGTCAGAATAAGGAAAGCGGAACTATCAGGAGCTTCCTTCAGCTCTGATTTGGCGCGAGGCGTTAGAAAGATCCACTCTGTCTTTCACTGTTAAGTAATATGATGCTCTTGATAATAAGTGCATAAGGGGAAGATATGTATCTTCGTTCCTTGGGGATCACGGGGAGCAAAGTCGTCCAGCCATCGGCAGCAGTGCGTTGCTGGTGGAGTAGGCTGGATGGAGATCCGCTGAGCCAGACCCCCCATGTCTCCTGCATTTCTAGCTTGGGTTGGGTCGTCGGGGAGCGGAGCGTTTCCCAACGCCCCACTCCTCTAACAAGTGCACTTTGCACTGACAAACCTCTGGTTTCTTGCACGAGCAAGAGGTTTCATCACCAACGCTGGGAACTTCCCAGAAATTTCATGTCGGCGCTTAACTCGGTGAAAGAGGTAGAAAAGAACTGAGTGTGCATTTATTAAAGCAGGTCATCCGAAGGGGGAAAATGACTTTCTCCATCTGCTTCCTCCTCCTGGGAGGGCTCTGTTTAGAGAATTAGAAGATGCTTCCTGAAATTGTTAGGGCTGCGGGCGAGCCCGGTGGCGTGGCAGAGCCCTCGCCGCCCCATCCCCGTCTCGCTGGTCACCATGACGCATCTCAAAATGTGACTGAGGGCCTGAAGTTGCCCCTGCTAAGCTGGTGGGTGACTTTGTGCTGGAGAGCAGCAAAATGCGAGGTGTGATGGGAGGACCTCACGCTCCCTTCATCTGACCGTCCTCAGCCCGATCGCAGCCCAAGTCTTTTTGCTACGAGTTTCTTGCACCTCCTGTCCCGAGCGTGGAGCCGTTACTGGGGGGGTGACTGGTGCGACTTTGGCTGGGTCAGGTCCCACGGGGTGGCTTTTCTTGGCGCCGTGGGGTTTTGGTGCCGGGAAGCAGCACTGTGCAGAGCTGCGGCCACCGCCTTCCTGCAGCAGACACAGGCCGGCTGGGGAAAAGCCTCCTGCCATGACCCCTGAGGTGGGGTGTTTTGGAGGCTGGGCCCCACAGATGGAGCATCTAGGGTTAAGTTTACTCTTCTCAGACCCGCCGCTTTGCTTTTTCAGCGGGGACTCCCCATGTTCCGCAAACGCTGAGCAGCCACCTGCGCTCTGCTCGACGGGCACCAACTCAAGCGTTGGGTCTCGGGAGAGGGGAAGGCGGTGTCAGCAAGGCCGATGAGGGCAGACGAGGGTCTTCGGTAGCTTGTATTTGCGCAGCTTGCACAGGTAGAACAGCTCCCAAGAAGTCCTGCTCGTGCTATAAAATAGAGGGATTTCGTCTGGCATACCCTCTTCCTAGGCGCATGGAAATTGGGTTTATGGGAGCAGATGTTTCAGGCTGGTGAGATGTAAACTGCGCGTAATTTACCACCCTTCTTGTTTTCTGTCTCTAATTTAATTTTCTGTCTTTTGTCAATCCTGGTTAATCTGTACAACTGAAGTTTTACAACAACAGACGGAAGGACCTCTTACGACCTGAATATCTCTTCAGCTTTCTCACAAATTTGGCATCTCCTCTTCTGTAGCGAGCTTGATGCTAAAATGAACTTTGAAAGTAAATATTTACACTAGCAGGACCTTGACATGTTTATGTAAGTAGGGATATAATCTTATAATTTGGGCTAACAGTTTAGATTACTCTTAACTTTCCTCTTCTGCCTAGAAAATTGTGTCGCCATCCAGCTTTCGGAACCAAAAAGGGTTTGAGCTCTGCCAGCGGCCCTGTCGCTCCGCCATGAAAATCGGCGCAAGCAGGCCTGGGATTGTCACTGAAGTGTAAGCAGTGGGCGGAATCAAAGATGAGTGATGAGGTTAGAGTTATTTGGATGCTGTAAAGTTGAATTTGATGAGCTATGCAACTTTGCTTTGTTTGGGTTGAGGTTGGTTTGGTTGTTTTTCTTTTTACTTTTAAGACTACCCTGCTGTGCAGGGCTCACTTGTCGTGTAGGTAACATCTTTCTATCCACTCCTGAAGAAACTGCTTACTGAACCATTTCTTATTTTTAGTAAGGGATAGCGAGATCTGACTATACTAAACCAGCCGGGCAGTCCCAGCGCCTTGGCGTTGTCTTCTCCATGCCATGTCTTCTCCGTGTTGGGGAGAACTGGGTCCATACCACACGTAAGAAGCTGCGTGGGTGGAGAGTCGTCAGCGTGTTTTGAGCATCCCTAGATGGGGTTTGGTCGTTAATGTTTATGTATCGCCTATTTTTAATACCTGTAGGATCTCTTGGCGGCAGCAAGCTACCTGCGAGGCAGCAGGGTCTGTCGCTGGGATGGCTGATCTGGAAGTGCTTTGGCAGTGGTGGGTTTGCAGAGGTGGCATCTTGGCATGGGGTCGTGTGGTTGTACCCCACCGTAACTTGGGAATAAAGGAGCTTTTTTGAGCCTTGAAAAGCTGCTTATTAAACCAACAGTCAGTATCTAAGCATGATACCTATCCTTACTTTTGCCCCTCGCTTGAAAGACCAAAGGAGCCAAAGATGACTGGAAGAAAAGATGAGAGAGAAATATTTTGGAGGCGCTTAAATACACGCGGGGTTTTTTTTTGCATTGGCTTTATGAAAACCAAAAGAAACCTATCAAGAGCAGGTTATTAATGACAATTGTAGTAGGGATGTTAATTGCAGAAGAAGGAAGTGCTGTACCTATTGCAGACCGAGTCCTTGGAGGTATAAATCTGCTGGCTTTCCTGAGTCGGTGGAATTTGGCCAGCCTGAAGATGTGTCTCTAGGAAAGCAGAATTACGTGCAGCTCCTTCATGGCCAGAAGTGCTCTGAATCTTATGTACCTGCTGCTGCTGAGACAGGCAGGAGATGGGATCACAATTACAGTAGATGACATTTTTTTTTTGTTTTAATGTCTGTTTGTGGTGAGCACAGAAAATAATACAAACATCACTCCCAGATCAAACAGAGTATTTTTATACCCTTTAAATCTCAATTTAATATGCATGCCTTTCTGAGGCTGTTTTGGTCTGACTTTCTTTGTCTAGCTACAGGCTGACAGTATATCCTCCAGATGCATGTGCCTCCGTATACCGCCCAAAGATGGTTTGCATACCACAGCTGGGGAACCCGCGCTGCACGGGCACGGTCTTGCAAACCAGGGCTCCTCTTTAGTGCCTGCATCTGAGATAGGAAGGGTGTTTGCATCCTGCTGTCTCTCTCTGAAACGACTTAAAAGAGGGAGGAAAAAAGCCCCAGCTCCGCTTGTAGCTTGCTCTGGCGGAGCAGACTCCATCCTCTCCGTTTCCTTCATACAATGCTCCCGCTTCATCCCTGGTAATCCAGAAGGGACCGTTGTGGTCGCCCAGTCTGCCTGCGCCTCAAACAAGGGCATGCCTGTTGTAGGCAGCATGGGGAAAGGCAGCAGCCTTCAAGCCCTCCTCTTCCAGCGTCAACGCAGCCGGCGCTGAGAACGGCGGCTTCCCCCGGCCCCGTGCGTCCCCGGGGGCAGCAGGGAAACCCCCTCCCCGGATGCGGCTTTCCCTCCTGCGCAGCAGGATGCTGGCTGGGGTTTTAGTACAAGTGCTGTCATATTTTTTTTCAATTTCTTTTTGTTCTGTCCTAGGGCCCTGGCTTCTGCAGTTGTGTTGGATTTTTTTGATAGGTCGGGTTTCATATTTCAAAAAAAAAGGCTTGAAAATGAGAATTGAGTGAATGATAAAGCCCCATAAAAAGAGGTGAATCAAAGTAATCCAGCATTTATTCTGTAACTACAATGTCTGAAGTCAGTTTTTCTGAATATGCTTGACGATTGTTATTTTTTTCTTACTGGCTGGTGTGGCAGAGCTGTGGGAGCCCTGCTGTGCTTTCGCCCTTGCTAACATGGTCCTGCCTGCATGGGGGTCCTGCCTGCACCCAGCCTTCAGTCTGGCTTTGCAGATACCTCAGCTGGGAAGGTCTCGCCACAAGCTGGGAAGAGGCTGCCCCGTCTGTCACACCTCCTCATGGATCAGCGTGGCCTGTTTCTCAGAAGGGCATTTGTATCCCTTTCAAAGCCATTCCATCTGTCCTCCATTTGCTTTCTCCCGTGACATCTACCTTGGAGAAGCACTACCTGCCCCGCAATTTTAGCAGGCGAAAAGCTCCTTAGCGCTGATCGGGTGTCTATGTACAGGGTTGTGTTGGAGCAGCTGTTGGGAAGTGATGGTCAAGAAGCCCTTCTTGCCTTTCGGCTGCACGCAATGGCATAGTTGTTACGGTGGGATCATGATCAGCAGCAGTTGCTCCTCAAGTTAGACCTGAGGAGGCACATGTCACCGATAAAGAGGAACCTGAAGTGTGTTCATACAGCTTTTAATGCAAACCATTGGAAAACTGGCCTTAAGCAGAAGTTTGTTACCAAGACCATGTATTAATGAGTCTGAAAATTAGGTTTGTTGTGGCGGGTTCCTCAGTGTCAGAAATTCCTGTAAACTCCATCCTGTCAAGTTGGTCACGGAAGTGGGCTTGTTTTTCACATGCGTTGGATGTTTTGAAGACAGAGGGTTGAAAGCTGACTCTCTGCATCAAGTAGATGTTATAAGCAGAACATGTAATATAACTCCAGAGCTTCTGATGCTTTGAAAATGCCTGTGCTCTTTATGCTGTATGTTCTCATTCCAGCGTTGCCTGTAGCTCGCACCCTTATATGAGCTTGTCTTATCTGAGCATGTGGTGCTCTCAGTTGGGAGCTACAGGGCTAGGCTGGGGATGCCAGCCAAAGTCCAAATGAAGCTGCAGTTGGTCTGACAGTGCTGATGACACTGAATCAGTGGAGAATGTTCATAACCCTCTGGTACTTTTCCGTAATTCTTCACCCCTAGCCCAAAATGACATGAAAGCTGTGTTGACCATAGCATAGAGAAGCTTGGGCGATGCCTCCAGCCTTTCTGATAAAACATAGTGAAGGGCTTAGCCTATGGTGCCTGAGAGATGCAGCAAATTGGGGCTGGATTGGTGTTGGTGGGCTAATCCAGACCTTGCCCTGAACACCGAAGGTAGCTGTGGCATGGAGATGTCCTTCGCTGCCGGGGGAGTTTGCAGACAGCAGGCTGGACCTCTTGGAGCCGCTTCAGCTTTGCTGGTTGGAGGAGGCGAGAACAGCGTGGTTCTTCCTTCCACGGGTTTAAACAGAAGAAGTGAAAGTTGCTGGTTAGTGGTTTTGGGCAGCCATCCCATTTGAAACAAATGATGCTCCCTCTGAGAGCTCCCTTCTCCCAGCAGCGTCAGGGTTGTAGCCTGCTGTGCGCGAAGGAAGTGACAAGCTGCGTGGCATCCTGTAATTAGCTTTCACCTGGTTTTACTGTAAATTAGTGAGAACGACGGCCATTTTTGAAAGATTTTACAGCAGCGCCCCAGTGTCTGATCAAGCGTGTGCTGGAGACAGGCACTGCGTGGAGATATTAATTGCATGGCCATTCATTCAGCAAGTGCTTGTGCAAAGCTGAGACGTCATCGTGTGCCTCAAAGCATCCAGCCGCAGAATCTGAAAGCCAACGTGCCAAATGGGGTCTGGGCTTTCTGTCTTCATGACGCTCGGCAAGTTATTTATGACCTCGGTTCTGGCGTGGTGTGATGGGCCTTCGTTTAAGCCTGGCTGCAAGGCTCAGCTCTAGGCTGGCCGGAGCAAGCAGCCATCCCAGCCCTGGTTGTGAATCCCACCGACCTTGACAGCGAGGTTTTTGCTCTGGTCTTTGTAGCAGCGTAGCGGCCGTGGCAACTGGTCCTGCACGCCAAGCATTTTGAGGGCTTCCAAGGCTTTTCTCTAAAGCCCACCACTCTTTAAAGTGTTAGTTTCCAAAGGGAGAGTCGAAAATAGCTTGGCAAAATGCTGATAAGCAGGTCTGGTCAGTGAACGCTGAGTGCGTTTATGTTCGGAGTGATGCTCGCGGGGTAATTTTGGGTGGACGGTAAGCTGATGGCAGGCGGCAGAACTCCTTTGAAGCCGATAGCTGTGAATCAGTTTCTGGAGCTGCTCTCTGATCACTGATCAGATGGCACTTGCTTTTTGGGGAGCTGCTTGTCCCTCTGATTCCTGGGCTGCAGCCTAGCCGAAGCCCCAGGGGAGTCCCGTGCCAGGGTTGGAGCCCTGCTGCCCTTGGTCCTGCCCAGGCACGTCGCAGGGGAGGTTTGTGCCTCTGGGAATCTCTAAGGAGACCGGGAGCATGAAGGAGCACCACTTCTGCGCGTGAGCAGGGAGCTGGAGCAGGGTGAGGGCACACTTTGAAGGCAATATTTCCAGAACGGATACACCCAAGTGCCCACTGGGGTTTTCAGAGCTACCGATGTACAGAATCCCAGCATGGCAGGGGTTGGAAGGGACCTCTGTGGGTCATCTAGTCCAAAACCCCCCTGCCGAAGCAGGGTCACCTACAGCAGGCTGCACAGGACCTTGTCCAGGCGGGTCTTGAATATCTCCAGAGAAGGAGACTCCACAACCTCCCCGGGCAGCCTGTTCCAGGGCTCCGTCACCCTCAGAGGGAAGAAGTTCTTCCTCATGTTCAGACGGAACTTCCTGTGCCTCAGTTTGTGCCCAAAACTGCTGACGACTCAGTTTGTGTCGTCAGCAGTTTTAGGAAGCCGCTTTAGGCAGTTCTCCGAGTTGATTTTTAGTGTGTGTTTAAGTCACGTTGGAGATTGGAGACTCCCAGGGATAGGTAGCGCTCGCATATTTCCAAATAAATAAGTTGTTAGTTAAACTAAAAGATATTTTTCTTGATGCTTTTACATTTATAGAAGGGGCTTGAGCATCCAAATTTTTTTTTTTTTCCCCATTATCTTAGTTTGGTTAAAAAGCCCAACATTTATTATAACTCTGTTTGATACTTGTTTATGCAAAAGAAATAACATCTGAAACATGCTGAAGTCCAGGTTTGCACAAGGAAAATCTGTCCGTGGTGCACAAGGCTGTACTTGAATGCACGCGCTTCAGGAATTCAGCGGTACGTGTCTAAGCATATGTTCAGTCAAATCCGAAACGAACATTGGGAGTTACATCCCAGCATCAAATTCACATTTCACCTATCTGGCCAAAAGGCTTTCTGGCTTCAGGTGCAAACCCCTACGACCCTGCGTGTCATCCAAGGGAGACCTGTCCCCAGGGCTGGAATTGCTCAGGACGTGATGCTGTTGGGTTTCAGAAGGTAATGTTCCCTGTCCCCGATTTTCTTGCTGTCCGTGAGCTTGCTGTCCTGCTCTGCTCGCCCCCGCGAGCTGTGTGCACCCCTCCGTCTGCGGCCCCATCCCATCTGCCACGCCGCGGAGCGGGCTGCTGGCCGGGCCATGCCCCCATCGCTCGGGGGACCCCCCTGGTCCCAACGGCCGCCAGGGCCAGCAGGGCGGCGGGGCGGGGGGGGGGGGGGCACCCCCAGGACCTGAACAGCGTGGGAGGCCGGTGGGGATGAGTCCCCCTTCCCCAGCCCGCCAGGGAGCTGTGCCCCTGGAAGAGGGAGTTTCAGTCCTTCCCTACCTCTCCCACATCGCCGTTGCTTCAGGGAACGGACAGACAAACAGACCCAAAGTCTCGCTCACCCCCGGCTCTGCTTGGGGCTGAAATATGAACACGAAGGGCAGGCTCCAGCCTGATGCTGTTGCCTGCAGCCAGCTCTGCCGTGCTGGGGTGGTCACAGAGCAGATTTCTCCGTGGTCGGCTTGGGCAGCACTTTGTACAGAAATTACAGGGGCTTGTACAGCGCGGGCAGTTACCCCTCTGCTCTTGCTGGCAACAGCTGTTTGAGGGAGAAAAACCATCCAAATACAGAGTGGGCTGTAAGGTTGTGGTTTCCAGTGTATTGATGTAATTATTCCCTTTACAAGCTAAAAAGTTTTACCAAATAGGATACACGTTGTGTGTGTGTGCGTATACACATCTGCAAAATGGAGGGCTTGGAGACTGGTCCTTGCAGGAGTCTGTAAGTGCGTGCGCTGGCGGAAAAGGCCCATCACGACCGCACAACATCTGTTGTTAATAAATTCTTTCTGATAAATACAGGTTACCTTATGTTAACCTGGACTGAAGACTGACACAGATAAAATCTGAGGGACCGAAACAGCTCCTGTGCTCACCCGTACAAAGAGATGTTCCCTCTGTGAAGAAGGATCGCATCCGGGTGTGACCCAGTGTGATTCATGGCTGTAAAGGTTTCCTGTTGGTAATAAAAGATAGTACTGTAATTACAATCTTAATTACAACATTGAAAGTAGTAATATTAGAAGAAGATTATTTACATTTTTTCAGTGATAGAAGGATGGAGAGCAGAGCTCTGTCTAGAAGAGGGCTGCCGTGTTTAACTGGCGCCTGTGGAGCAGCACGTGCTTCTCCCCCCAGAACTGCCAGGGATGCTGACCAGCAGTAAACCAGCTTCAGGCTCATCGGGGACAGTGTGCTCAGAGAGCAACCCATCTGTTTGCAGATCCTCTAGCCCTGCTATTTCTCACATCAGTACAAATTCTTTTTAGAAGTGGCCTTAACATTTTTAATTAAGAATATACAGTGTGTTTCCTATGGTAGGCAGCAACTAGAAACACCAATTTCAAATCTTCTGAGTCTGATCTTTTTATTTAACTGCGGGCAGTGGGTGCGAGCGCGCGCTGCAGCAGGGCGGGTGGCAGTTCCCCCAGCGAGCACCCACACCCCGCCGGGGTCACCTTCTGCTCTGACCGTGCTGGATCCCTCCGTGTGAACCTCTTTGGTTTGTATTTGGTTTAAATTGCTCCTGTAATCAAATTGCTTTTTTACTGGGGTGCCCTAGTTGGGTGTTTTTAAGGGCAACAGCACATTTTTCCCGAAACGATCCACAGGGGACACGATGAGCTACTGGAGCTGACATTTTCCTGTGATGTTCTAGCCACTGCCTTCTGTATAGATATATTCATGAATTTTGATAGGGGTTGTAAATGGCTTTCTTCACAGGGGTACGGAGATAAGGCTAATGAGCTATGTTATTAGAATACTAATTGGCAAGACTTTGCTGTGCAGGATGACCCAAACCACCTTTGTTTGAAGAGAACTGCGTCGGGGAAATCCAAGCCGTCGGGAAGACTGCCCCTGAGCAAACGGCGTTCAGGGGAAGATACAGAGGAAGGGAGTCAAAGCTGCTCCTTTTTACTGCGACCTGAATCTTGTGTAACTTTCTTGAACTCTGTAAAGAGCAGAATTCGGCTCAGTAATAATAACGTGGTTTCCGGCAGATTAATAATCGTCAATTTGTGTAAAAGCGTAGGGTGTCTCGTTGCACAGTATTTCTGCTTTGATGCTTCAGGGGTTGTTGCAAACTGAAATGCAGAGAAATGACAGTGTCAGTCTGAATTTACAGATGAGGTGAGATGGAGGTCCTCGGGCAGGAATAACGCTGTCGCTGGTGCGTAAGCGCAGCTCCGGCACAGCGCAGATCCCGGGCGCATCTGGGAAAGCTCTTCGGCCGTGGAGAGGTCTCAGTTTATGGAGAGGCTGCTGTTTGCTGTTTGCTGACTCCCACAGGAGAACAACTGGAAGCAGAGCTGCTGAGATTTTCCTGCCGAGTAGAACATCTGTTTTGTAGCGGCAGCGTCCTGGGCAGGTTAGGACCTGGGACAATTCGTTACGTTATCCTCTGTACGATCAAGAAGCCCAGGTTCCCATTTTGTGGGAGGGGTATCTGATATACAGCATAATGAGTACGGGTGTTCTTACATCTGGGAGCAGTGGGGAGGAGCTTTCTCGGAGTGTAAACGTCCTGTAAATCCGGGCCCAGCAGCAGCAACCCTGTGTCGTGTCTGCTTCCCCCTCGGAACCTCGGGAGCTGCCATCCCGTATCTTGCTCTCAGAAAGGGAATTGCAGACACGCTCCCGGCAGAGCCTGGAGTTCGGACCAAATCCCACAGAGCCATCTCTACCTGAACAGACCGTCTCCTGGCGTGCCTCACGGCCGGACACGCTCCACTGCCTGCTGGTTTCACATCTGGATCATCTCAGCCATGTAGGGTTCTTCTTCGGAAAAACCAACAAATCAGTAATTATTACGGAAATACGCGTTCAGCGAACTCGGTACAGAGCTGAGGTTTGCATTGTAAAAGCCTGGTCCACGGAGCTGCTTTTAAAGATAATCATTCATTTAATCATTCATTTTCCAAACTCCTCGCGGGCACAGCAGCTTCAGTTGTCATTAAGTCTGAAGTGTTCTTGCCCTTAGTTTTATTCCTGCTGAGTTCTTGTAAATAACAAGAACACCGATTTGTATAATGTACCAAACTCAGCATTAGCCTGAAGAATTAATTAGCTGGAAAATCTATTATAAAGTGAACTTTTTTCTAAAAAAACACATTGTATTTGTAAATTAATATGTTTTTGTACACCCCCACCTACACATACATACAGATATATTTATATATGCATAGCATTAATTTGCAAGGCTTGCAGTAGTCAAATCCTTTGGGGAAGTTGTTATACTGGTGCATAATAGCAAAGGAAGAACAAATACATATTTGTGAGCATACTCTAGCATAAATTAGCAGGAACCTTTTCTTGGTTCCTGTCAGGGACCGCATCCTTTCACTTCTGAGAGAGAGGGAAGATGCACAACCAAACACTTAAATATTTATCTGGGGAATCAAATTTTAGGCGTAAATGGAAATTAGCTAGTTTAAACGTAATTTTTTATGACTAGTTCACAGTGCTGTTAGGCACAACTTTTTGTGAATTCGTGCTCTTTGTGCATAGAGATTTCACATAATAGGCCTGGAAAAGTGGTACAACTGTTTGACAGCGTCATGTCCTGGACATAACGTGTCCCTTCCGATGCGATTAGAATACGCATATTTAGCAGCATAAGAATGTATTGTGAAGATTTGGTTTTGAGACGTTTTGGGAAGAGTCACAATTCCAAAGATTTTGGTTAGATAATTAGGTGAGAATAATGAATATTTGACTTACTGTTTAGCGTTATTAGCTGTCAGGATGCTGTGTTGCTGAGGTTTAAACTTGTGGTTTTCTGATTTCAGTCTGGTTTTGTACAGACACAGCAGCATCGTGTGTCTGCCCGCCCAGCTGCCCCGCTGCCTGCAGAGCTGGGGTCGGGGTGCTGGGCTCATGGTGCTGGGCTCATGGCAGAGAGGGGACAGGCTGGCGGGGGGGTGGGTCGGACGCAGGACGGCTCCAGACTGACTGCGCTGGAGAGGGTAATGTGAGGGTGGCCACACGTAGGTGGGATGGTGCTCTGCTTCCTCCATGAAACTCTGCTGCTGTTAGGGTTTGGGTGTTACCGTACTCCGCTAAAACCAAAGGGAATTTTTCTGCTGACTCCAGGGGAGCAGGATGTCTCCTCGCACCTCCCATCTGCTGCAGAGCAGCAGGAATGCGAGGGCCTCCCTCACCCGCGTGTTGTGCCCAGCTTGCGAGGCCAGCCCCGAAGCCAGCCTCGGGTGTGCCTGCAGCCCTGCGCGTCCCAAGCCCTCCACGTCTGCTGCGTGGATGCAGACGGTCTTCAGCGCGTGGATGCAGAGGGGCTGATACGCACGGCGGATGTGCCTGCACGCCTGGGTCGTTAGAAATCCCAGATAAACCTCCCCTGGGAAAGGAGAACGTGTCCGAGAAACTCAGACTTGTAACGGCCTTACGCAGATCTGTAAAGGCAGACGTAGGAAATTTTGTAGTGTCAACATCTTCTTCTAAAGACAGATTGCCCCAATGGCCGGTTTCCTTCTTGTTATAAACAAGAACATACCCTAGGGATACGACAAATTGATGAAATGAATGTCGGAACGGCTGTCAAGGAGACAGCAGCCTGCGTTAGCAATGCTGTGATGGTCAGGAAGGTAAGAGGACTGTGAAATATTCACACATCCTCAAATCAGAACAACCTTTTCAACCTACGCTAATTGTACCAAGCGAGTGACTCTAGAATCCTAAAAGCTGTAAATTTACGATTTAACAGATTTATGAGAGTGTTAATTGTAGCTATGTTTCCTAAAAACTGCTGTGAAAA
>Ga0181612_124362_pt1 | contig 13974 bp, 11 predicted proteins | sample HoacroProtozoa21_FD_119630 | JGI IMG/M metagenome (GOLD analysis project Ga0181612, IMG submission 119630) | Hoatzin crop microbial communities from Cojedes, Venezuel. Combined Assembly of Gp0051906, Gp0051904, Gp0051908
AGAGGCTGCAAGATGAGCGTGACCCTACTAGTTCTGCCATCCACTTTAGTCTGCTTGAGTTCTCAGCAGATCAGCTAAGCCCTAGCTTGTGATGAAGGTTCAGATGGAGCCCTAACACCAAGCCGAGTGTCCGCTGAGAGTGCGGGTCACAGGAAACCCGGCAAACCCCACCAGTTCTGTGAATTTGGGTTGCAAGGCTGAAATACAGTTCTGCCCCAGCCGTGAGGCTCGGAAACGAGGGTGCAGCTGGAACTAGAGAGGAGTTAGTACAGAAGTTGCAGGTGGTAGCGAGGACAGGGTGGGGGTAGCCCACCAATAATGTCTCTTGCTCAGCCCTGGGCTAATTGCAAGCAGATGGCAGGGCAGGGGGGAATAGCCAAGAAACCTGATGCCAGGTGAGCATTGCAGCACCTGGAATTGGTAATGAGGGGTTACAAATCTCGTTGACCAGGGGAGCTGAGGATCAGATAGTTGGGGTGCTGGGGAGAGATGTGCAAGCAAGGAGAAATTTGGAGGTGCTTCTGGTATGTTGTTTCAGCTTCAGGGGAGAGAAGCCTCTGCAGAAGCCAGAGAAGGCCTGCGAGTGGTTGATCAACGAAGGGTGAGTGATTTGAATGGGAAAAACTTGGGAGTTGAAAGAATGCTTTGCTGGATGTGCTTTGGTGGTAGCTGTGGCTAGAGGGGACAGCTTTTCTAGCCCTCATTCCTTCTCTCTCCCTCAGGTGCAAAGCTGGATTGTGGTAGTGGATGGAGTTATGCCAGCCCTGTAAGCATGAGGGATGAGGGGCTGCAGCTGTGCCTTGGGACAGGGGTCCCCTGGCCTTGGGGGGATCTGCAGTGCCTGGCTTGAGAGGCCAGAGAAAGCTGACCCCATGGTGGAGTGGGTTGTGGGTTCAGAGGAGCAAAGCATGCCCATTTTTCCGCATTCGTGGAGGTTGTGTTACCAGACCTTTCTTGGGAAATGGCCTCCAGATTGTGTGACTCAAAGAGTAAAGGGGAAAAAAGTGAGCTTGTTCCATCTGGCGTGCAGCCCTTTGAGGACCAGCTCTTCCCCCCCGCAGCCATGAGGATTAGCAGCGTTCCATCTTGCTCGGTTGATTCAGAAAGCAAGGTTAAGTACGGTGCCGAAGACTCCAGGACCTGAGGGTATGCAATTCCCTGAACTTGTAAAATCATGACTTGGCAAAACTGCGTTAGCTGCAGAGCTGTTCATGCTCTTAACCCGTGTTTCTCCGAAGCCAATTAGGCTGAGTTTCTAGTGAGGGCAATAATGGCTGGGCACACTCTTTTGAACCACTAATGTAGGTGGTTAGAGTAGATGAGTGGCCTGCTAATGAGGGAAGGGCTGCCTGCTAGCGATGCATAGCTAATGACCCCTGTCTCCAGCAATCCATGGGCAGGCGGAACAAAAAAATCTATTTCCACCAAGGGCTTCATTACCATCCAGTTACGCTCCAGTGAGCAGCTTGGTTTGCAGAGAGAGGGGAGGGCAGTGTGACTGGGATGTGGCTGTTTGGGGGCAAGGTAGCGTGCTTTCCCTGTGTCGCCCTGGATAAGCCTCTCTGGGTGTTGCTGTTCTTTCCCCTCCCTGCCTCTGCAGCAGTGCTGCGCTGAGGATAGTGTTGGGAGTGAAATGGGTTGTGATACCCGCTGCAAGTTGTGGTGGAGGGGAGGAGTGCCAAAACCTAGAGGTTTTAGTGCCGTGGTTTGGAGGTTCTTGCCTGGTTAGCCTCCGTCACCTCTTCAGCCTCTTCTCAGGGGCTAATACCCTTCTGGGTTTGGGGAGGGAACTCTGGGAAGCAGGCAAGCCCCAAGACAAAAGGTTTTTAGTCCCTGTGAAACACGGAGGTGTCTGCAGGATTGATCCCTGTCTGTCGAAACCAGCATCAGATGTAGGCGGGCCTGGGCTGGGCTTTGCTGCATCTCTGCACCGGGAGGAGGGAGCATGCCCCTCCGGAGCTGGGACAGGCTGGTGTAGCGCAGGGCAGGAGGCTGGTGGCACTGGTACAAGCAGCCAGGCTCCAAGTCCCCATGTGCTGAAGCTGAGGTGTGCGAGGGGCTGTGTCAGCTTCTCTGAAAGGGCTGGGCTGGCTGTGTGCCGCTCAGCTTCCCTGTGCGTGGTGGTCAGGAGGGCGGCTGGGTAGGCCGGACAGAAATATCTGCTGAAAGATTTCTTCCTTTCAACAGATTAAACTCTTCTTGCAGAGCTCCCGTGCGTCTCCCCTCCGTCTCCCCTCCCACTTGAGATTATAAATACATTTTTGAGTGAGTTAGAGAAAAATTCAGCTTTCTACTGTAAAGACCCCATCTTCTAAGCAGGCCCTGTGAGATCTACATATGTCTGTTGATTTAGCCTTGTTGGATTGCTGTGGTTAGTAAAACGTATTGAGATGCCTCTAAGATGCTAAAGAAATATAAATGATTGCTGTTAGGCTAATTTATTACTATTTAGTAGAGAACAAATACATTTTTAAAGGGATATGGCAAATTAAAAATCCTATTAAGCAAATTTGCTGACCTAGTACTTAGTAACACCTTGGGCTTAGATGCCACAGTCACTTAAATGTATGCACAACTTTACTCAGGTGTGCAGGCCAAAAGAAATCTGAGATCTCTGTGAAATCAGGAACATGGATATTAAATGTAAATAATTAAAAATAGAAACCCCCCACCAAACTAGTCTTTTGCTCTTGGTACCAGTAGTCTCTTCCTGACTCTCTCTGCCTTTGCTTGGAAAATGAAAATCAATGAGGTCAGCTAGACTTCTGTTTCTAGTCTGTGTCAGATTGGTGACCTTACCGCAGTGCTGGCTTTGCAGGAGCGTGGTATTGATCCTGCCTCTGATCTGCAGCGCTTAACACCACGGGCTTCTGCCTGCTGCTGGCCGAACAGGCAGTGCCTGTCTGTACTGTACAGAGCGCTGCGCTCGCCCTCTGCCTCGGGGGTCTGCAGGATGGGTGCTGTGCCCCAGCGCCGCGAGGAGCATGGTGGCTGGGTGGGTTGGGAGAGCTGGCTGCCAGGGACAGCCTAAAGCAGGATTCACTACTGAAATGTTACTCTGAAAACTTATTTTCTTGGGCTGCTAGATGGACACAGTCAGCCTCCTTCAGGTGTTTCTTAACTTGCCTTCCACACTCATCCCCGAGCTGTTGCTGCTGTGCTGTTCTGCTCCATGCAACTCCCACCTCCCCTTTGAATGAGCCATGAACACCCAGTTCAGGCTCCAAGGATTAGTAGAAATCAGTCTTGCTTTTCTTCAAATTCTAGTTTGTGTTGTAAATCAAAGCTATAATCTTTCTGCACCTGGGCCGGAGACTGGCATTTGTTTATTGTGTGAGCTGCCATTTTTCATCTGTTCTGGTGCGGATAGTGGGATGCTCTCTTACCACTTTGGCTTGCCAGTTCAGTTGCGTGCAGGCTGCTTCTTGGCGTGGGGTAAGTGTCGTGAAGGTGGCCCTGGCTGTGAATGACTAACATGATGAGGCGTGCTGTGACAGGGAGAAGCACCACAAGTTGTCCGTGGTGCTTCCACACAAGTCTGGGAAGATGTGAGCAGAGCGAAGCCTGAGTTCCTCAGCTGGAATACTGCTGGGGTCAGGAATTCTTGAACAGAGAGCACATGCTGAAGTGTTTTGAGCAGGTATGTACGCCTGTGGAGTCTTGTTGTGAAGATGGCTCAAGAAGGTCCTGCGCAGCTCCCTTGGTTACTCTGATAGAGCCGGTTACAGGGCTGCGCTCTGTTTCATCACTGAAACGGTCTGGTTGTAAAACACAGCTCCTGGTAGGTGTACCAGCACAGCAGAGGTGTGCAAGCACGTCGTGAGCTGTGGCGTGAGGGCAGGAATGAGCTGCTGGAGGGGCTGGGATGAAAAATGATGCCTGTGGGGGGCAGTTCAGCAGGCTTTACATTGCCAAAAGCAGTGTGCTCTGGACCTTGGACCTGGGGTTTCTACTCCATGGCTGGCAAGAGCTGACATCTGCTGAGATCCAGCTTTTAGGGGAGCTCTGGCCTCAAAACAAAGTGTGAAGAGCTGTCCTTGGAAAATGAAACTGTGGTGGCGGCGCAAATAAACTCTCACCCAAAACAGCTGTTCAGCGCAGGGCTGGGTTCTCACCGTGGCCACCAGCACTTTGCTTTTCTCCGCAGGAGCCTCATCCCTTGCAGATCTTGGTGCTTGCTGGAGTCTTCCCTCTCCTGGTCCTGCTGCATCTGGTGATCCTGGTGACAGTCCGCAGCAGGGTCTGCCCTGCCCACGCAGCGTGTGGGAGCCGGTCCCCCGAGAGCGGTCATTACTAGCTCTTCATTAGCAGTTGACTTGCTGAGGAAGGCCTGTGGGGAGGCCGGAGGCAATTCGTGCTCCAGGCACCCACTGATGTGTGCCTGCCCTGTCCAGATTTCAGATTTGAGATGTTAGCGAGTCCTGTGCATGTTCTTCTTGGAAACGACATGTGCTATAATTCCTGTAGAAAAAAATATACTTGTGAATGTGTTCCTCGGGAGAAGCGGTGAGTTCAGATGACGGCTTTCAGAAATCCTTCCTCACTATTTGTACAATAATTTCTATTTATGTGAGAGTGCAGCTTCTGTGAGCACCCTAAATTTGAGCTGAGTTTGGTAAAGAGGGTTTTTCAGCAGAGGTATGAGATTTTGACTACCAAAACTCTTTGTTTTGGATGTATAAAGCAGTTTTAAGTTACTTTTTTGACCAGATTTCCCTGGAACTGATTCTTTCTGTTGGAGATGGCATACTTCAGACCAACATTTGGCTGCTCTGATACAGAAGCAATGTTTTTTACTTGAGGCCAGCCTAAAGCACTTCTGGGAAGGGAACTGGGCTCATTCAGCAGTCAAGGATTTGTACAGCTGTGTCTGCATGTCTCTCGGGTGCCAGCTGATAACTGCCTTCCAATTCAACAGCAGTGGTCATCAGGGCAAGGAAAAGAAACCACATGAAGTGACCCACTGCAGGGTGTGAATAACTACTGAAAACTGAGGGTATGGGCCCCAGCTTCCACAGTGTGATTCTTACCTAACTGCGAGGATGCTAGGTGGCCTCTCATGGCTGTGGTCTGTCTGGCTGTACCTTAAATTGCGATGCACTGTGATTTTTAGTTTGATAAAAATCAAACCAGGAGAGACTTCAGTGTGAAAGTAACACCTTCCTATGAAAAGGGACCCCTCTTTCTATTTTTAGTGTGCAACAGTGCTATCGCAAGCTGCTTTGTGACTTGCAGTATGCTTTTATTATTGTAGATCCACTGGGCAAATATTTTTTCAAAACAGGCTTTTTGCCTTCTCTGCCCCAGGCAGGTGTTAGCCTCAGTTTGCAGGAGAGCAAAGAGAACTCTTTCAGGGAAAGCAGGAGCCTGCTGGTGTGTCGGCAGGCTGGTGGGGTGGGTGGTTCTCCGGGCTGCCGGAGCGGGGTGGATGTGAGTCATGCCTTGCCCTTGTCATTCCCTTGTTTCCTGAGCCATGCTCGCTCATCTTTCTGAGCGCAGGATGTGGCTGGCTTTATTTGGAATGTTAGAAGCTTCCCTGTCTGAGTTAATTGACCAAGACAAATTTTGTTAAAAAACCTTGACATTAATAATGAGAAATAAGAGCTGGGAGGTAAAACACATGCTCTCTAGGCATGCATTAGCAGTACCCCCACCCTGCCAGACTCCTCCTGAGGTAGTATGGCAGAGAGCTTAGGTCAGTTAGTTTTAAAATTAACTTCTAGTCCTCAAGGCAGCCTTTAAATAGAGTGAGCCGTGACTATCACTAGTCTTTCTAGGCTGTGTAAGAGTGACAGTCAAGGAGGGATGGAACAGCATAGACCCAGAGAAATTTGTAACTGCTTGTGACCGGTCTCGTGGCTGATCCTGGGCAGCTCCTTCATCTCAGACCCCCAGGCTCTGCAAACCGAGCTGGGATACATTGCGCTCATTAGCATCATGAGCAAGGATATTCCTCTCCTCCACGTGCTGTGAGGCTGCCCTTTGCAGCCCTAATCCGTGAAGGTCTTGCCATGATAAAGCAATCAAAATGGACCTTGTTCCTGCTCCTCTCACCTTGGGTGCTGATTAGCTGTGCGGAAGGTTCACCTTGCATGTGTGTGGAGGAACCAGCTGATGTTGCTTCAGGCACCAAACATGCACTGAGAAGCTGTGTAAGTACATCCATGAGGTGCACAGCCCTTCTTTTGGAGCAGTGGATTGAGCCCAGGAGATATGCAGGTTCCTTGCGCAAAGGCAAGAGATAATTTTAAGTGGGGAAGATGCCTCAGATAAAAAATAAAAAGCCCCAGACACCCTCGAAGCCTGGTAAGCCAGGTGATGCTGCTGAAAAAACGCCCGCTTCTTGGCTAGCGGAGTGGTGTGACAGTAGAAGCTGCAGTGACGGGGTCTTTCCCGTGCCAAAGCCTGGCAATGTTAATGTCTCTTTACTGTCATGGGGAGGAGTCTCCGACAGAACGATGGCTGCTGTGGGGCGAGTCACATAACTTCCCTTCGTTGGAGAAATATATCATCCCCGTTCTCTGCTTCCAGACCCTGACAGAAATTAGTGATGAAAAGGTGCTCCTGAGGGCATCAGGAGAGCAGCAAAAGCAGTGTCTTCATTTGCTGCTGGAAATGGGTGGGAGCTTGACGCTCAGGGTGGCTCCTGCCCAGAGTCACGGGGCGGCCCTGGTCTCTCTCGGGACGCTCTGCTCCCTTGCTGTTCCCTGGTGACATGGGCCTTGCAGGCGATCCATCAGCCCCCATCTTTCCCGAAGTGGCAGGGCTGCAGCCGTACATCTCTGATCGATACTGCCCAACCTTGACATGGAATCAGTCACTCGTAGCCGGCTCATTACTGCTGGCTAACCGTTTGCCTGCAACAGCCCCTTAATAGCCTTTCCCGGCTGCTGCCGAGTCACAACAGGAGTGTTTAGCAGGCTTATTTACATGCAGCATTTCACCAGTCCCTCCTTCCCCTTGCTCGCAGCTTGCCATCTGGTAGGGAGCCTCGGAGGAGAGGGAGGTTGCGAAGCGGGGACAGGAGCGTTGCGCCTGTGCGTTGTCTCTATGGTGACTGAGTGCCCTGCTTCGTGGTGGGGGGGCTGGTCCCGGCTAGGCCTGTTTTAGGCCCTCTCTGCTAAAAAGCTGTGCTTTTTCTAGAAGATTTTGGCATTGTGCTTTGCTTTTATTCTGGCTTAGAAGCTGATTTTAGTTTCAGCGATTTTAACCTGCTGTGTGTTTCAGTCTTCTCAGCTCTGTTTCTACTCTCCAAGGGGTGGGGAAGGCTCAGGTTGCACTTCCTAGAGAGCAGCTTTAAAATGGCAATTTATTATTTATAAATTGGGGGATGGATGAGGTCTGAGAATGGAGTTCCTGCTAGTCTATTAGCTGGGCAGGTTGGGCCCTGTGTCGCTGCGAAGATGCTTTCCTTTATATCAGCAGCAAAGCCTTAGAGTTGACTCCTGACCTCAGTTGTGAGCCATTAATGATCTCTGAAGGCAGAAATACACTGACATGCACATTGGGGGCTGCTTGGTACAGCTGCTAGCATGCCATTGATTTACATGAGAACTCGGAGTCCAGGGGTTTTTTAAAATGGCTTTTACTTAAACTGAAGTCCGAGTTTCAACCTTGACCTCTGATTTTCATGAGAAGAAACAATGTCACCCTTGGGAGCGAGGATGCCGAGGATGGCGAGACATGATGTGTATGCGGGCAGCAGGGTTGGGGAATCAGCTGGTCTGGGTGGGGGGGGCAGCCAGAACTGAACGGAGGAGGGTGGGGAAAGGCAGCGGCACTGGAAATGAGGGGAGCTGGCGCCAGAGACAAGTGATGCTGGTGATGTGGCACTGCTAGGGACCTCTCCTGCTCTTCCTCCTCATGCAGCCTCTTACAAGGAAGCGTCACGGGCCTAGAGAGCGTGGTGCTGTGGCAGAGAACCCAGGCAGAGCGGTACCTGTGTGTTTGCTGCTTTGCTGACTTGTGATAGTTGTGATCCTCACTTGTGGTGTAGGAACCCCGTGCTCTGGCACTGCGGTTGCGCAGAACCAAGACGCAGCCCTGCCCTCGGACTCCCCACACCAGTACTGAGGGTCAAACCGATGTCTGTGCCATCCCTGCTGAGTAAAAGGGCTGTTTCTGTGAATCTGAACTAGTTCACTAAATTACTGCAAGTGATTATCCAGTTTCTTTACCAATTAGGAAAATCTTCTTTAAATACACAGAGGGTGAGACTTTGTTCCTGGGCATGTGGGAGGACCCAGCGGTGCTGTAGAACGAATTGTGTTAAAGGCATCTTTACTGTGGTGTGAGAGATGGGAAGGCTTGCTCCACGAGCCTGATGAGCAAGGAATGTTTTCCAGTCTGGTGTTTAGAATCACCATGTTAGGGCCTCAGCTTGTCTTCAGTGGTGAGAAAGAAATGAGTACTTAAGTTTCCTTACTCCAGTGCAAGCAGTGTTTTGCGTATTGAGGTGCGCTGCGTGCTGCCTTTAATGCCAGGGAGGGGAAGGCTCTCTGCCTACAGCTTGAGCTTGATGGAGGTTTGAGATTGGAGAAGGCTGGCAGCTAAATGTTTTCCTTGGTATCAGGGTCTGTGGCCCAGCCGCTGGCAGACTCTGGGAGCCATACAGGCTCAGAGCAGATACCCACAGACTTTTTTCCCTTATCGCGTGAGACAGTCCTTGCCATCAGCACATCTGCACTGCGCTCTGTGTGCACACCATGGACAAGAGGTACCTGACTCAGTGAATTGAGGGTTTTGTGCTTGTGCCTTTCCACGCAGAGGTGGATACGGTGTTCCTGGGAAAGCTGGGTCTCTTAGCATGTTTGACAGAACACTGCCAGCCTTTGAGGATAGGGCTGAACCTTACTGCTTGTCTTAGTGCTGAGATCAGGCCTGCGCAGGTGCAGAGCGTATGCTCACCCAGCTGCCTCGGCAGACCCCATGAAGTTATTAGTGCTCCCACCAAGGGAGAGGCTGCAGTGTGGAGCTGCGCTGTGTTAGCTTGGACGGTTATGGAGGAGAGACTTGGAATGGTGAAATCACCAGTCAGCGTTTGTTCTTCCCGCTATGGCAATTGCTGAAGGATGAGGCACGGTTGTAGGAGACCAGGCTCAGCACCTGCCTTGATCATCTTCTGATACTTGTCTTCTGTGCCCTGAAGGTGCATGGCTCTTCCAGTTCATCTGGGACTCTGCCCTCGCATTCTGTTGCTGATGAAGGAGATTTCTGTGTTTCAGGGTAAGAGTTGTAGGTCTCTGTTTCTCCTCTTGATTTCAAGAGCTGAATATATGGTTTCGCAATAGAGGACTATGTGCTTGGCTCTCTTGTGTACAAATGTAGCTCCAGAGACTTAGAGGACAAAGGCAGCCTGAAATGGCTTTGCAAACCAACTTTTATGCAGCAAAGACTGTCTGCAATGCAACCAAAGCTATTTATTGTGTTTCTTTCCAGAAATCTTCCCCCATCTCCTCTAAGTTGGAATTACACAGCAGGTTAATCTTCTTCTGTGTGGGAAAAGTTGGAACTTCTCTGTGGGGTGAAGTAAAAATAGATCATCTTGGCTTGTTGCATAATTTCCTGGATTTTGTTTCCTTTGGAAAAGTTACTAGGAAAATAAAACATTCCTCCTTGGCTGGCTGGATGGCACGAAGATGAGAGGGCTGGGCTGGGTGGGGAGAAGGCGAGGCTGACAAATCATCTCGCCTCCCAGGAGGCCAGCTGAAGGTCAGTGTGTTCTGGGAATACCAACAGCCTAGTTGGTGGGCAGGCAGTGGGTGAAGGAGGTGGGCACATGTGGGATTTTTTTTTTTATTATTCCACAGTCAGAAATTGAACAACCAAATTGTTAGGCTTCCAATCTTTGTGGTCCCAGCAGCTGGGATGGTACGTCCAACCTGCAGGCAGGCTGGGTGCTCTGGAGTGAGTAGGGCTACACCAGCATAGACAACGTAGCACTGGGATGTAGTGTTTATCCTCCGTCTGAGGCTGGGAGGATCTCTGCCGTCCTGGCAGTGCAGGGTGATACATGACATCAAGGTCGGAGCAGCTGTCTAGTCCATCTCCTCCTCAGCCAGACCTTGGCCCCCTCCGCTGCCGTAATCCAGATGCAATCAATCTGGCACTTTCAAATATTTATGAATCATTGATGGATTTTTTTTGAAGTTTGAAGTTGTAGCTTTCATGGAATTTGGTTTGATTAGCTGGAAAGTCAATATTTTCGCTGCACTGTGTCTGAGCTGCATTAATTCCAGCCCGGGCAGCTGCAATAACAGCACTGCAGTGCTAATGGCTCTCTGCCTGCAACGGCTGGTATTTAGGTAGTCTGGGGTGAGCTTGGAGCATGTGGAGGAACCTTAGAGAGACAATAATAAAGCAGTACAGCTCGTGGTGAAAACTGGTGGAGGCAGGTAAAGGCCTGTAGTAATGTCTGGGGATCACAAGGTGAGGCGTTGAGGCTGCCTTCCTTTAAGTCATCTCTTCCAGGACATCCGAACAAGGTGGATTGCTTTTTGCCTGAACTCCCATTAACTTGTCTCAAAAGAGCAAGGCACCTTCAGCAGAGTGAATCAGAAGCTCATGGGACCAGACCTTTATTCTTCTTAGCTGATGCAAATAGGAAATTGATAGGTGACAGTTATCCTTGTCCTCACAGATGAGGGAGCTAAGCCATAGGGGAATTGTATGAGCTCAGCAGAGGCACAAACACCTTCTCCTTCTGTCACTTCATGCTGTGATAGACATTGCTTGCATTGGAGAGCACACCTCTCCCGTTCCTGTCTGTGATATCTGTCCTGTTCCAAATAAACTGTCCCAATCCTGTTCCAAAGGAGCCAAACAACTTCCACGGTAACTTGACATGGCCAAACAGGCTGATGGAGAGCCCATGAGCTCTCCACCGTTAGCGTAGACTAGGCTGAGCGTCCTGTGCCCGGAGGGTGTATATCAGAGCATCTCCGAGTTGTACATTACAGTGAACGTGCCTGCTGCTGTCAGGGTCTGGGTATTTTGGTGCCATCCCCGGTGTTAGTTGCCTGCAGTGGAAAGTCACGTTTTAGGGTATTTCCTCTAAATCCACATGTCCTGATGTGTTTCTGTCAGAGCTGGTAGCCCAGAGAAGCCCAATGGTTTGCAGAAGGAAATGTTTATGATGAGCTGTGCTCCCTGGGCAGTGGCAGCTCAGTGGGGGCTGGGAAGGCAGGTGGTCTGCTGGGTATGGATGGGATCAGCCCTTGTGAGGCACAGTGGTGGTCCGCGATGGTCAGACGTACCGTGCCCAGGACTCCATCCTGGAAGGCAGCCTTAGCTCTGCTGGTGAGGCTGCAGGGACATGAAGGCCGGGGCCTTGAGTCGGATTTCTCCTAGCTCCCTGCATCAGGAGCTAGGAGGCAGGGGACCAGCCTGGTGTGGTTGTGGTAACGGGATTACAGAGCCGGCAGGGATGCAGAGCATGTGGTGGCCAGAGCTTCTTGTGTGCTGCAGGGCTGTCGTATTGCTGAGCTCTAGCTGAGAGGTGATGAAAGGCACAAGTGACTGTCGCTGTGGCACTGTTCTCGAGCTGAGGTGAGCTGGCATCCTGGCCTCAATAGCGTGGATCAAAGGTGCTCTGACATGGTAGCTTAAAGGCAGCAAGGAATGAGAAGAAGTGCAAGTTAATCACTGAACTGACTGTTCCAACAGCACCACTAACCACTGTCTTCCAGTATTTGGAGTGCAGTTTCTGTGGTGGATTTCCATAGCCTGCAACTTCCATTCAGCTCCCAGTGTGGTCCCTTTGCTGTGAGCTGATCTTGTCTAAGTTTCGGGACACCCTTGTGGCGCTGGCATCTGTGTGAATGACAGAAGCGATGACAGTCCCCTTTTAAACTTCACAGGCTTTTCAGCAGTGTTAAGTGTGCAATAATGATGCCTGAGCTCCTTTGAGGGAGGAAATACAATGGCAGGTTGCAGAGCCTCACCTGACTGCTCCAAGGCTGTCGGATGCTGTGAGGGTCTGAGTCTGGAGGAACGTGTACAGATGTACACACATAGCCCATGCTTCAGGAGAGAAACCATAAGAAGTACCGGTGAGAGAGGTGGCAGATCCTCATGGATTTATGCTCATCTTAGAGGTGCTAATGCCTTGCTTTTACGGCTTGATCTCGCTCCTGTCGTTTGTGGTGGCTAATAAATACAAGCCAGTTCATCTTCTGCTTTAGCTCTTCCTGTGACCTTTCTTTAAATTTGGTCAGGTTCCTGATGCGTAGATTGTCTTGCCCCTCGCCGTGAAGTGACATGCCCTGGGACGACCACAAGTCTCACTATAATTTCTGCTGCAACGCTTTATTTCAGACTTTATTCTGGAGGGATAAGACTGCATTCAATCACGCTCCACAGGGTGCTAAAAGCTTGTGGTCTGGGTGATGCTCTGTGTAATCTGCCTTGTCAATACCCATCGTTCACACCCACAGCAGTGAAGAGGGTTTTGCCAGCTGACTGGGTGCTTCTGAACCTGAAGTGCAATGCTGAATTTCCTGCCCTAGCCTGGCTCTCCTGCTTTCATTTCAAGCAGTTACTTTCCATCCTGGGTTCTCAGGGCAAGTAGCAAAACCACTGTGTTGACCCCCAGGAGGTATACGCATGGGGAGCCTGGTATGAGGGTTCCCTCATTACACACGAAGGAAGTGTGTCTTCCCAAGGCAGCTGTGGGGGGCACTGCCGGCTAGTCCTCTGCCTTAGCTGTTGGATCATGTTCCCATTAGTCACCTCCTCAGGAGCCAAATCAATCCATTGCTACTTCAGTCTTCCCTGCAATTGGCTGTCAAAAGGAAAAGAAATATCACTTATCTGGGAATTGTGCTTTCTTTTTCTGGCAGTGAATGAACTTACCTGGAACATCAGAGTTCCCAGGGCTGCAGGCAGGGTCGGTTCCCTACCAGCTCGCAATGAGATAAACCAAATGCATGCTCAGAGGGTAGAGCCCGAAGATCACGTGTAGAATGGCTGCAAGTGTCTCTTGTCCCCAGGCTAGAAATGCGGCTCATTGCAGGGGCTCAGCCATGGCTTTCCATAAAAAGTGCCATGTCTGGATGTGCTGGTTCATTATTTTTGCAGGGCATTTGTGTGTGTGTTTGCTTCCAGTGGCAAACCCAACAGGAGATGGGAAGTCCTTGTCTTGTAGACACTGCAGGTTACAATAGTATGAGGTGTAGCAGGGGAGGGGAAGATCACTTGACAGCAGAATCGGCTGGTTGTGGGAAGGGCTTGAGCAGGCAGTTGGGACAACTTTATGAAACATGTATGGTGTGCACAGCAGTCAGGTCTGGTGTGTGCTTGGCTGTCATCATTAGCATGATGTGCTGCTGGCACAGGAACACCTTCCCTGCTGAAAGCAGCTCTCAGAAGAGACAGTGAATGTGCCAGTTGCAACGAGGTGACAGTGATGTAGTAGATAAAGAGCAGCCTGGGAGTGGGAATTCGTGTTTTCTGATCCTGTTCAGGGCCCTTTGAGCTTAACATTTATTCTGTTTGCAAGCTGCTTGGGAAGGGGTGCCCTGGGTATGTGCCTGCCTAACTCAACATACTGCTAGTCTGTCTTGGACCCTAGACACTACTGTCACAGGATCAAGAACAAGAGGCCCCAGACCTCTTGGAGCAGCCCTTGATATACAAGAGTAGTGAACCAGTAGTCCCTGAAAATTTGTTCTTTGTATTTGGACACTTGTTCTTGGACAGCTGATTATTCTTGCCTGGGAGAAAAACCTGGCCCTTGTATCTGCCCGAAAAAGAACCAGGATTATTTCTCGAGATAGCAAGATCTTACAATCCTGTCTTCTAGAAGTGCCTTCAGTTCTTCCCACTTCATGCTACCTGCAAATTTAACAAGTTTTCTTTTAGCTCCATTATCCAGGTCAGAAGCGAAAGCCCTGAAGAGAGCCAGTATGTGATAGGCTCCTATGAAATGAGAAAGAAATTCTTCATTCTGAGGGTGACGGAGCCCTGGCCCAGGCT
>Ga0181612_126149_pt1 | contig 13974 bp, 10 predicted proteins | sample HoacroProtozoa21_FD_119630 | JGI IMG/M metagenome (GOLD analysis project Ga0181612, IMG submission 119630) | Hoatzin crop microbial communities from Cojedes, Venezuel. Combined Assembly of Gp0051906, Gp0051904, Gp0051908
ATGGGGTTGTTCCTCCCCAGGTGCAGGACCCTGCATTTGGCTTTGTTGAACCTCATCAGGTTCCTCTCTGCCCAGCTTTCCAGCCTGTCCAGGTCACGCTGAATGGCAGCACAGCCTGCTGGTGTATCTACCACACCTCCCAGTTTGGTGTCATCAGCAAACTTGCTGCAAACTTGCTGAGGGTACATTTAAAAAGACGGGAAGAGGCACGCTGGAGTCACCCACAAGAACCAAATAATCCTTCCTAGGGCCTGTGCAGGAGCTGAACAGGAATCTCAGCGCTGCCGCGGGACATGAAACCGCGCTACAGCATCCAGCTCCGAGAGCTCCGACACACCCACAGCACAACACTACAGAGAGTAGCACATGTTTGACTGGAAAGTGGGTTATTCCACGGATATTAGCTAGAATATATGGAAAGTTTAGGAACATGAAGTAAAAAAGTGTTGGAGGGTGACAAAGGCAGAGCTGAACTCGCTGGGGCAGCGCAGGGCGGAGCGGAGCCGCAGCCACCGCTCCCAGGCTCGGCCTCGGCTCCTCAGCCCTCGCTCTGCAGACACGCACAGGGACAAACGCTCCGCCAGCCCAGAGGTATGTCAAGAGTCAGAGTTATACAACATGAGGCAGCTGGAATTACATTAGAAGGAAAAATCAGAAGCAAAATAGGCACAATAAAAAGATAGGAAAATCAGAAGCAAAGAGTACAGAAGAAATTTATTGAAAGCACAAGTACAGACTGGCCAATAACTGCATTCTACAATCTGAACAGTAAATAATGGAGCTACAGAAAGGTACAAAGGTTGTTATAAAATAGTTTTAATTTCATTTCTTTTTGCATTACAAACATTCTCTGAAAGAGGCAATGGAATTCTGATGTTGTGTACGCTTACCCTCCCCACCCCACCTTCCACAATACTGAACCTGTAATAGCTGTTATCAAAATATACAATACATCTGTTCACCATAAAAAACTGGGTTTTGCTGCCCCCTCATGTCTTACAACAGGTATAAAAAAATTATAAATATGTACACCCTTTTGTTACTCACATTCTTTACATGCAAACACAGGGATCCAAAGGAAAAACCCACAATTGCCTGGGTTCCGGGGTTACCTCAACTCATTTGCTTGCATTTTGCAAAATACACATCGCTGTGGGCTGACCGGGTCAGCGTCACCGGCCACCGGCCCACAGCCGTCCCCTCGGGCTGCGCAGGGCTCGTCGGGTGGAGTGCTGCCTGGGGCACGCTCCGGAGCACCGGCCAGTGCTCCCGGCCGCAGGAGGAACGGATTTTTCGCTTGGGGAAGGAGATGAGCAAACTACCTCTAGCTGACAACAACTACCGACAGACCTGAATTCGCCCTCCCGACACAAGGTGCTGGCGAGGAAGCACGGAGCCTCCGGAGCAGCAGATCCCAAGGCCGCGCTCACAGGCACCCGAAACCAGCGCCCGCTCCTCAGCTGAACGCTCAGCTCACCCGGGGCAACGCTTCCACTGCGGATGTTCCGCACTCCTCGGCCACGAACCGAAGACCGAGGCCGACGAGGACCACCCGCCTCAGCCAGCAGCCCAAGCGGAACCCTCACTCGGCCCTCACACGCTTCTCCAGCACAATTCACATCCTCAGAGTTCAGGGAGGAACTAAGAAAAGTTAAGACTTTTCCAAACACTCAGTGCTAGGCAAGTCAAGAGCTCCCACACTAAGCAAGGAAATCGTAACTTGCAACACTAAGACAATTAAAAAACAAACTTTGGTCCACAATTTGCAGAAAAACCCTGAAAAAAAAGTACAAGATTCTTGTTATTTTGCATCCGAACAGGTTGCAGGTTAGAGGGAAATGTAAGGCAACACTGGATTACACAAAATAGAAGGCAGAATGGCCTGGGAAAGAGCTGTAAGCCAGAGAAAAAAAAAAGTTGTATCATTGGGAAAAAAAACGATCTGCTGCATTCTACTTTTAATAAATTCCCTTCCTATAGCTTAAGATCTGGGCTTATAGGTTAAAAAGGTAAAAACTTGAGCCTGGGTCCTTTCACTTCAATGCACAAGCTATTGGTGCTTGTTACCTCAAACGCTTTGCTCGACACGTTTAATCGGTTTCGTTACACTACTCGTCCTCAGTCATGACCTCAGCCTGGTAACTAAATTCCTGCCCTACAGTTTCAATTACAAAAAAAAAATAAAATAAGAAAGTACAGTATACAAGGGTAATACCACAAAGGAGTAAATTTAGATTACGCTTATACCATCTTATCATTCTATAAAAAGGTACTTAAACTATTTCTTTTGCATATAAAGAGATTAGAATATTTGGTCAACTGGAAATATTGCTAGGCACAGATGACAGCAACGGCATTCAAAAAGTATAATACAAGAATTAAAACAAAAAGCTCAAATGCTGAAGACATGCTATAAGAATGATGGCAGAGCTACATTGGTCTTGTTAATCTCAAATTAGGGGCACGAAGGTGACTCCTGTGAACACCCTTCTAATGTGGGGTAGCCAATAACTCTTCAAATCCTAGCCAAGTATTTAGATATATATACACACACACAATTTTGACAAACTCTTAATGATTCGTCTTCACAAGTGTCCAACAGTGGTTAATTTCGTATCTTGATCAATGCTCTTGCGAAGGGCAGAGCCTGCTGTCTCGCTATCGACAAAGGAATGTAATTTGGTCTCGGGAACGCTTCCCCATCCAGACCTTTCTGCTTAGTCTGAACGTTACGGACAAAGGATCTTAAGCAACTCCCACCTGACGGTGTGCAGGCGGCCACACACCGCCAGCAGACTGGGAAGTGGCATGAAGACACATGATACTACGCAGATTGCGACATTTCACAGGCAGTGGGATACAACTGCCTGAAGAGTCGAAGCCCAATATTTTCTTTATCCACTTTGCCAGCTTCACTTGTCCTTCGCTGCACCCAGCTGATCAGTAAGCCGGAGCTCACTCCTTCCCCTCAACTCTCCCAATCCACTCCCTGCAGTTCAGATGTTTTCCCCAAAGAAACGAAAGGTTTAAGGCACAGGACAGCAGATGCACAGTTAAGGTAGGATCAATGCAACTTATTGTTGTGCTGGGCGAGTTGGGAGCTCCTGTACACCATGCATTTTGCAAAATCCTGACTCAAAGGCGCTAAAGTGAATTTACACAGTGGTTTTAGGTCTTTCAAGGCATGGATGGGTAAAGAAAATAAAAAAGGCATCAATGTGAAACCTGATAAACTTGTTAGGATCTGCTTTTTGGGGAGAAGGAGCAGGAAGGGAGGGGAATTTCCCAGAGCAGGTTCCAAAGTGTAAACTTGAACTTGTGATTTTTATTTGAACAGTCAAGATTGTTACCCATCACCGCAAGGTTAGCAATATGAATTAGACTTAATTTTTTTTTTAAAAACCGGTAAACTGATTTCTCTTTAAAAAAATAAAATCTCTGGTCTTTTAAGGTCACTTCAGCTGCATTTTTAAAGTGGCTTTTTTTCTGGAATGATGGAAGTTGAAACCCTAGTGTTCAGCCTTTCAAGGTCAAGGCTGAACCCAAGAGGTTTTAAGTCAAGTCCATTTTGTCTCACACCTTCCAAAGCTTTAAATGGTGGACTTCGAGAAGGACACACGCAGGTGATGATTCTCACCCAGGTCATGATTATGGAGCTCAATGATTGATTGAATGGCTTCTTCCACAGAGCCCATCTGGATCAGAGCCATTTTACGGTCCTTCCTGACAAGACAGAAGTTTGTCACATTCAGTACTACCACATGCAGAGCTTCCCCAACTCGACACAAGCTTTCTTATCCAGCACGCCAAGCCAGCAGAAGATTAACTACCCACGCAATGGCAATACACGTTTTACATGGACGAGTACACCTATATGATAAACATGCATACCCAAACTTCTCACTCGGCTGCCTTAGCTTTCTTCAACTCACACTCACCATGGACTCAATCCAGGGCTACTCTGGAATTCTTTACTCCAGAGAGTCAAAGGCTACATTACTGATGATTCTGCTCACCTTTCACTTAGCCCGAGTTGGACTTCGATCAGAACTAAGTACTTCTACCCTTCTCATACTGGAAAGCCCAGTTTAAGCACAGGATGTAAGAGAACACTTACTGGAAGAATTTGAATCCTTTGACCATTCCACCATTGCTTGAAAACAACATCTTAAGGTCTTCTTCTGTTACTGAAGGTCTGAAAAATAGTTTTTCCAGTCAAATGTACGTTAACAGACTAAGTTAATCTCTTAAAACCCATTCTCAGAGCCCTTTCCAAGTTCTCTGCCAGCAGCTTCTTGGACTAGAAACGCTATGAGGAACAGTGGGAAGATGGGCAAGCTTTCCCCCTGCTAGCAGCAAAGCGCTGACTGTATTTACTCTCACTGAATTTGCAAACATTTTTACACTCAGCCATACAGGAACGCTCCATCCAGGTACTTACGGAATATTGGACAGATGAAGAGTGGCAGAAGGGGGAAAGATGTTTTGGAAATTTTTGGAGCCTGGTTTCTTGAAACGATGGAGAGGGGAATTTCCATAGTCTTTAGTCAGACCTTGGTCTTCCTGTCCATCGCGGGGAAGCTGCACTGTCTGGTGCTTGGACAATGTTATACGGATCGGCTTCCCGTGAAGCTTCTGGCCATTTAAATGGCTCATGGCTGCAATGGTTAAAGACAGCACTGACTACAATGGTACTTCACAGTTTTGTTCAGATGTTTAAATCAAAGCTAGAACTTCATTCTACTTCTTCCCTATGCAGATACCACATCCTCCAGGAACTGCCTGTCAGGCACTGTTACTCTGCCTTACTGTATTGTTTATTCTGGTTTCCCTCTAGGTTATCCTGCACAAACGAACTGTACCTTCTCCCGAGCTGCCCCAAATCCACACAACATACAAAGGCGAGCAATTAAGTGCCAGGACAGGTTTTGGGTCTTTTTTTGACAGAGAAGAAAGCACTGCTGTTAGAGCCTGAACTACCTATTAGGTCCCTTAATGCTAACAGTTTGATACTTTTAAGCGTGCTTACCAAGCTGGGCCTGGTTTCCATCAGTCATCTGAACTAGGGCATTCTCTTTCTTATTAAATAAAATCTTCACCCTCTGCACATCACCATAGACTCCTTCAAAAAGTGAGGAAACAAAAATAGTCTTAAGTAGGGGAAAAAATGAAGTCTCATTCAACTTAGTATTAGCTAAGCAATCCAACAGCAAAAACATTCATTCACAACCAGAACTGATCTCATTCCAACCATGTTACTTATTCTGCTCTGATTAAGGAAAATTGTTATGTAGCAGAATAATAATGGAACAATACATTAAAGAAAAGACACTGGGTTTCAGCAAAAAGCAAAAATCTTACTGCCAGAAGACTGGACAATTTAGCATGCTATCACAATTTAAAACTCTTATAAAAGACATGCAAAGCAATAAACCATGCATAACTGAACATAAAATAAAGGCAAACTAAATTAAATAGCAAACTAAGTAAACAATGTAAAAATGAAATTACGCATTCAAAAAATGGCAAACTGCAAACTGTACATTTCTGAAGTACCAAAAAAGTAATCTCAAATAAATGAAAAACAAGGTAATAAAAAGTGTGAATAATATCATACCGAAAAGAATAAAGAGGCATTGGGGTGTAACTCTCTTTAGAGAACAGCAGAGCAAGGCAGCGGAGGGACAGGGAAGAGGTAAGGAATCGAAGGGGAGAGCGAGGTTGCACAAATCGTCCACAACGAGGAAGGGCAGAGTCCCCGCAGGAAATGGCGAAATTGGTTGATGGATGATGAAGTTTTCAAGATGGTTAATATTGAAGGGCAGGTTGGTTTCCGAAGAGCAGGGTTTTTTTTTTTTTTTTGGAAGGGGAATGTTTTTATTTTTTGTTTCAAGCAACAACAGGAAGCAGAAGTACCGTGCAGTCAGTTGGCAAAGAAATTCCGGATCAGGGGAAGAAAAAAAATTCAGGGATGGGGAGAAAAGAAAAAAAGTAGCAAAAAACACAGGTCAGTAAATACATAAGGAAATATGTAGTGTTCCATCAGTCAGATTTATAGAATTCTACATACAATAACTTGTTCACAGAAACAGTTAATAGGTTTTACCTAGTGGAACACAATGATACAGAAAAGGCATTTTTACTTAAGATATACAAAGAAGTACGAGACAGTATCACAACAGAGTGACTTCTACACGCTTTAATATTGAGTTAATTTGCAATGGTATTCCCTAAAATTTGACTATTTTCTCTGATTACAAGAATTTCTTAGAAGAAATGACTTTATGGGCCAAGTCAAAACCACAGCTGTATTTGCTGCTTTAGGACCAGTGACTACAGGAAGCAATCCCTCTTGCAATACTTAGCTGTAGCAAAACAAGGGAAGTCCAGTTTAGATGCCGATCACTCTTTTGAAGCAAAAGATTATCCAGATGAGCAGTTAATACCACTACGAAAAACCTTGGAGGTCTGCTAGAAGCGCCTGCTATAAAGGAACTTGGTACCTCATTTGCAACAGATCTATTTCCTTCCATCTCCATGGCTTGACCTCGGAATACAGAAACCCAGAAGTGTTGTTACTTATCGAGAAAGGCAGGAAAAGCATCTCTGCTCCCAGTGACAACACTAACTTTGCATGCAGACAAAAGCCTGCATTCAAAGTAAAAGTCAATGCAAGCTGAGACACGCAGACTTCTTCCGCTCATCATGGAAAGGAAAAATGGGAGTCATTTCAGTTTCCATGATCCCAACTCAAAATAAACCTGACACGTCATCGCAGAGTAGTCACTCCAGAGAAATACTGTCTCTTAACTAACTGGTTGTGGCACAGGTAAGTTTCTACAACACTGATTATACAGGCAATGGAAAAAGTTTCAGGTCTGTTAGTTCACAGCTTCAGTACAAGTATCAAAGTCTCTCTAGCCCAAAGATAAGCTGGATGGATAGTGAAGAGTTCAAAAAAATACAAGGCATGAAATAACTGCTTGCTCCTACTTAAACAAGAACTGTGCCCACTGTTCAGCCACTGCTCAGAGCTGTGAACATGTCCAAATCAGAGGTACAGCACAGTCCTGTCACTGCCATCCAGACAAGGCAAAACCATCCCAGGAAACACACACCGGACAGTACTACACTGGTCGAGAGTAATGACGCCAGCTCTTTGTGTTTAAGACTTCTGTTTGAACGGCAAGCCACTGGGACCGAGCCAGAGACAGCAGCTCCCAGAATGGCAGAGGAGTTCCCAGGTAGCAAGAGCAACCATACTGCAGTCCCTGCCATTATTTCATGCCCTGGAGAAAACAGTAATGACAGATAAAAACAGCAGTCTGAAATGCTGATTTGATTGGTTCATCTCATCCAGAGTTAAATTTTTTTATCGTTCATCACATCCAGACTTCCCCTTTGATGCAAAAGAGCTTTTGCAGTTACTCTGACATCACTGGTGAGTTTTACAGCTTTGCAAAGTAGTATTAACTTGTGTGCACATTCCCACCAGTTAAAGGGTTTTTCAGCAGAGACTCCTCACACTCTGCTGCACACACTAGAAGATTCTACACTTTCAATCCAACAAAGAGTCAAAAGCCAACTGAAGAAAAATCCAAGATACCCGTATCAAATTCTCTCATTATGCTTTCATTCATCATTTTTGTTCAAATATTACTTTATTTTTAAAGAAACCCAAATATTTCAACTCACTAAGTAGAATTGAAAATGTAAACTGTGAGCTGTTAAGGGGTGTAGCTAAGGAAAAACTTCCAGGAATCTTGGAAAGGGAAAATGTGCAAGCACATGGCAGAGGAAATACTGCACAGGTACGAGGTCAAGCTGGCAGGGGTCCAGACACTACACAGAAAGAGCAGAGGTCAGAATGAACTCTCTCTGTAGTTCTGAATTAATTATTAAAAACTACAACATGCTAAGGAAAAGAGAGAATGGACATGACTATTCTGTGACCCAAATGACAACAGTCCATAGGAGCTGTGAGGGAGACTCCAAATGAGAGCGAGGAAGGGACAGGCATTGTAGTCTTTATGGGGCAAGAGCAGGCAGGCAGCATCCTTGGCTTTGAACCAAAGAAGAGCAAAATCTTAATCTGAGATGGGCTTTCTCATTTCCCTTCAGCAACTAGAGTACTGATCTGCTTTGAGTTTGAGCACAGCATCTGCTTTTCTCTAGTTTTGCCGTTTCCTTTAGGATACAGTAGGATTTCATTTTCAATGAGTTTCAGCACAATCTGTCTTCAGAAAGTGAAAGCAGAGGTAACAGGAAGGAGAAAACAAGTAAAGTTAGGACTCCACTAACCTCAGGACTCAGATTGCTAACCAGCAGAACAGAGTTCCCTGCCCCAGTGAGGCCGGGAATGGCAATCCGTCCTGCTGCAGCCGCTGCTGCTGCTGGGATAGCCAAAGGAGCTAGTGCTCCATGAACATTTGGAACTGGCAGGCCTGGAAATTAGAGAATATTAACCAGTAAAGAAATTAACAGCAAGTACTCTAGTGTATTCGCTGCACCAGAAGGGAGAACAGCACGCCTTCAGTAACATGCAAGTAACCACTCAAAACACAGTGACCAGATATCCTAAGAGCAACGGGAGCCTCCAATTCTGGTGCTGCAGGAAATGTTCTAATTTCTAACAGTCTTTGCTCTTGCAGTGCCTGGTGCTTAACAGGTGCCTCAGCACCATCTTGTTGACTACAATCTTTTTGCACGTTTCACAAGAAGCAGAATCAGCACAAAGCCTCGGCTCTGTTGGTGCAGGAAAGGTATCGCAAACAGTGCATCTGTAAGGGTCTTTCAACCAGTGCATGCCAAAAATGCTTGTTCTTTAACCATGCATAGAACAATCAGGTACTGTATGCCACCATCAGCTCATCTCCTCTTGAATGAAGAAACATTAAGGTTTTATTTACAGGCATTTCTAGGTCCCTCACAGTAACAGCTGGCACCTCACTGCATTAGCCCTCCAAAGAGGAGCTTGAGAGTTCAAGAACCACTCACTAGTGAGCACTGAAACGACCTGACTTCTCGAAGTGGCACTGTGCACCTCCCCAGCAGGACAGGGCATCAACAACGCATTGGTGGTTCAGTCTGATCTGTGCTTGTTTGTCATAAGCAAGGAATTCCATCCACTTACAAGAAAGTCAACATAGCTTGGTACACCACGAAAAACAAAGCAGAAATTGTTTAGTCTAGCACTCCAATGAGTGTATTCAGCACCTAAACCCCAAGTCTTTAATCTCCGACATTTGCCTACTTCTGGAAGTAGCAATAATTTGTTACCTGCAACATGAGCTGTAAACTTTGCAGTGCGACTCTAACACTATGTAATTAGGCTCATGTTTAATTACTAGCTTTACACAGAACATTTAGGAAAAAATGGACAAAGATTCCTTGCTTTTGACCATGTTTACAGCTGTCAAAGTGAGTTCCCAATCTCTGCAACCACACGAGGAAATTAAAAATACAAAAATTCTGCCCCCCCCCCATTATTCTAAATACTGCCTTTACTGTCTCCCATCCCACTACTTGTTTGCCTCGTGTCACTGGGATATTGGCTAGCCAGAGGTGCTACAGCTGCACGCTCACATTCCTAGTTGAGATTATATACTGAAACACCATCCCCTTCTACACCTAAATCCCAGCATTTAGAATTTACATGACAAACCTCAACAAAACTAATCATTACAACGCTTTAAAACATCAAGATGCTTCAGCAATAGAAAACCCATATAAAATTTCAACTTACGAAATACAGTACCTGCAGCCTGAGGAATTGCAAAAGTAGGAGGAAAGCCAGCTCCTGCATACGGAGAAGCAGAGATTATTCCTGGGGCACCTGGGAAAGATACACACATTATACAGAGACACCCAACAGCAAGAAAACTCTCAGCTGGACTGTCTTGATCTGTCCTTCAACATCAGCATTTAGTTGAAAGCTAAACCCTAAAACAAGCAGCAATTTCAAGATGCCTCAAACGTAACACTGAACTTCAAGAAATTACAAAAGCTATTCCTCCTCTAACTCTGCTGTTCTGCAACAGCTCTTAGAATGCAGCTATTGACCAGAACACAAACTAGTAGCTCCTCTTCACTGTTTAACCACACCATAGTTTTCAAAGTATAGGTCATAACATCCCAAATTATCGCTGCGTCCACAGTGTAGGCAAACAGCAGATGGCACCAGAAGCACAGACAGCTAGAAAACCCCAAGAGTCCACACCCAAACGGGGCAGAGCTTCCAGAGCAGCAGCACACACCCACACCCGTATGTTCCTATAGTATTTTGCAGTAGTCTGATTCAACAGTTCCCAAATCGTCCTCGTTAGTCACACTGTCATCCAAAATTTCCTATGACCAAACACACCGGGATTACACTCCCCCCCTTCCCCAACGGACACACACACCAGCTATATTTGTCCTGCTCCCACTTCAAGAATTCTCACCGAAAGCAGCTGCCATGGTCTGATCAAGAGAGGGCTGGTTATCCCCAGAAGGTAGGTCTGGTCGTGTATAATCTCTGCTCTTATCGTTATTGTATTTTACATTGAGACTTGTGAGCTTTGAGAAATCTATGCGCAGCGTACAACAGGCATTGTAGATATTCTGTCCATCTAAAGCCTGCAAGGAAACAAACCATTCTTCATCCAAGACGCATTTGCACTAAGATCACAGCAACAAATCTCTGGAGAGAGGAGGTGTCACGCCACCCCAGCTACCAGCGGGTATCTTCAGATGGAGCAGGTCTCTGGCTTGGTGCAGACAAAGCACTGCTTCATCCTACCCCCTCTGGCATTCCCGAGTTAGCTGCACCGCTCTTTGCGGGGAAAGTCCCTCCCCCACAGACCCGTGATCTGCCATTAGGGCAATGCTCACCTTAACCTGGTACGACCAGCAAATACTCCAAAAAGCTAGTTTCCAACATCGATCCTAGATTAATAAAAGCAAGCCTAAAACTTAAAATAACTCAGGTGTTTAGCACTGCAAGCATACTACTCACCAGTTTGGCATGCTGAGCACTCACTGGGTCAGCATATTGCAACAGGGCCTGAAATTGGTTGTTCTTCGTGAATGTAATTATTTTCAAGACTGTACCAAATTTGGAAAAAATCTGCAAGATAATATTTGCATATCTTGTTATCTCATTCCCAGGAAGTTAATTTCACATTCATCTCCATTATTAGAAGGAGAAACAACAAAAGTTCTGCTTTTACCTTGTTAGCTTTCCAGATTTAAGGTTTAAAACAACACCATGGGCACTCTTTAGCTCACATCACAGACCAGACTAGAAAAACATCAGGATGACCAATCCACGCCTTTAAAGTTGTTTGTTATGAGTTCTTACATAGGAAGACTCACACACACCTTCACAAACTGGAACTTTTCCACAAATTTCAGGGATTCTTAAATGCAGTCAAGCTTGCATTTTAAACATGAAGACGAAGTGAAGCAACCACAGCACACAGGAGGAACTTTCCAAATAGGCTACTGCCTAAATGGCTCCTGGACACTATTTGTTTCCCCCTACCCTCACACATTTAGCAGCTACTTCTGCTAAACTCTAAACAGAACTTGAAGAGCTGTCTGGAAAACAAATATTTGTCCCTTGCACTGTACCAGACTAATCCAATTAAAATGGACCAGCAACCAAATCTCTGGAAATTAAAGTCTGGCCAGATTGGGACCAAAAGTAGAAGAATCTTGCATAGGTGTCAGGGTCTGCAGAAAGAAATTTGACAGCTACGTTCAGAACTTCAGTTATACAGATAAAAATACATGCTTTCAGAACACAGACATTGCAACTACAATGATTCAGTATTTGTTGCTACCCCTTCCTCCAGGACAATCTTCACGAAGTTGCAGCCACGTGTTTTACCTGATGCAGAACATCTAGAGTGACAGGATACAAGAGATTCTCAACAATGATCCTCAGGACAGGGCTCTGGCCAGCCATCGCCATTCCTGCATCTACTGCTGCTGCAGAGGCTGACAGCGCTAGGTTTCCAGACTGAACAGAATTCACAGCTTGCAGAGCTGCTTGGGCACGCTGCAGAACCAAATATTCTGTTAGACTGACACTCCTGCTTGCAAAATACACATTCAGCTCTTCTGGAGCTTCTTATCTGCAAACTACTAGGACAATACAGACCACCCCAATCAGTAAAAGCAACGCAAAAATACAAACTAAATAAAATATTAAGTACTTATGCTATGGCTAGAACCTTGCTCAGCATCTACTGATGCAGCAAGATTATTCCACTGTTCAGCAAAAACAAAAAACGAGGCTGTTCTGGTGTGAAGCACCATCTCCAGCATACTACAGAAGCTGACAAGACTGACAGATTAATGTACATCTGCTGTAGGGAATCCAGGAGTGGCAAGTGACTTGAAGTTTTCCTGTAGAGTCCCCCTCACGCATATAACACTGTGATGTGTTCACTGTTGTGCACCAGATTCTGGCTTTGTTAGATGCACCGAACAGCAGCATTTCATCTGCACAGTATTAGATGCTCTGATCCTGACGAAAGCCAGCCTGAAAAGTGAGAGGCAGCAAACTGGGTGTACTCAGCAGCCATCCCTGATAAGGATGCACACAAGTAACTCGAACTTCTTTCCAGTGTTCCAGTCCTGAAAGATTGCCAAGAGCACTTGAGCTGAAAAAGGGAACTCTTCACCCCATGCAGAGCAGGTCTTGCACAGAAACTCTAGACATTCCAGACACAGCCTTAAGAACTGCTGTGTTCAAGTGCTGCCCACCTCAAAGCTAGCACTTACCAGCAGATTATACTCTGCTACAGACACAAGTTTTGCCCCATCAGAGCTTCATTTTACACAAATCTTTCAAATACTAGCAACAAACACCCTAAAGCACTAGACATTAACCAAGTCTTTGGATAGGTTACTGTTTCTAACTAAAGAATGCTAAACCCACCACTTCTCATGATCTCGTATTCACTACACATTTTCTTCCCCTCACATGAAAGCAGTTTTAGCAGCTCATTTAACAGTCTGCTGATACTTTAGGTAAAAGCTATTATAGGAGACCTTATTCCATAAACTAGAAGCTAGTGGTAGAAATTAAAGTAGCAAATGAAAACTTGTAAGCAAAAGGAAAGGCAATCAAAAGCCCTCTAGTCTGAAAGCCAGTCTATTCGAACCTAGATCAGAAGTGTTCATATTGAACCAAATTCACAGAAAGTACAACACGCTCCACTTGGCACTTTGGTAGCTAAACTGAATCCCACCCCCCGCCCCAGGCCTGCACCAACAGCACAAATCACAGCAGTGGCTGAGAACGCCCTGTCCCTCCCACCAGTAGGACAATGTAAAGAACAAAAACTAACTGCTTGGTTTGGAGAGTTGTCTGTCTTCAGCTCCTTGTGGTTGGAGAACTGAATGTAGATGGCCTGGCTTCGAAGGACTGGAGTGACTGTGGTGTAGTAGTTTACCATGGTGTTGGATGCCTCCTCTGTGTTCATTTCTATGAAAGCCTGCGCAGAAGTGAAATCCAACATCGACAGATTTATCAAAGCAGCTCACACTAGGGGACAGCATTAACACTTAACAGCATTACATGATTAATAACTTCAGGAAGAACTTCCAGCCAAATTGTAACTGTATTCAGTTTTCACAACTGCATTTACACGCAAGCACAGAATTGTTTAAGTACCGACTGTACACAGAACAAATGAAGATCTTCACTGTCCAGACTGATTTAATGTAATGTTTCAGTCTCATCCTAAGATCTCCATGCTACGTGTATTTAGGAAACTGGCAATGACAGAAGTGTCTGCAAGAACACAAAAATACAGTGATAATCCAGATTCTTAACACTTCTCCTATGACGCAAGATCCCATACTTCTCTACTGAGCAGCAAGCCCCCTCACTCTTCCGTACCTTTATGGTCTTCTCTACTTCAAAACAAAAACATAAGGGGGTGTAGCAAGTCATTATATTAAGTACTTACATATAATCAC
>Ga0181612_158242_pt1 | contig 13974 bp, 9 predicted proteins | sample HoacroProtozoa21_FD_119630 | JGI IMG/M metagenome (GOLD analysis project Ga0181612, IMG submission 119630) | Hoatzin crop microbial communities from Cojedes, Venezuel. Combined Assembly of Gp0051906, Gp0051904, Gp0051908
TGGAGGGATGGAAGGATGGACGGAGGAGACCCCTCCGCAGTGGGAAGGAGGGTGAAAGCAACGGTGGAAGGGGCAAGGTTACCTTCCCCAGGGATTTTGGCTTGCACAGAGCACCAGCACGGCATCCTGCATGGGAGATGCGTGGTGCCGGCACCCCACGCAGCTGCTCGCCCACCCGGCGTGGGGCAGCACCTGTGGCTCGGGTGCCAGGCTGTGCTCCCCTGCCTCGGCGGCCGCGCTCCCTGGTTAGCACTCGCTGTGCAGGCGTGTTTCACTTCCCTTCCAGATTGCAGAGCCAGACTGATTGCCTTGTTTACCTCCCACGTGCGTCCACCAGTTTACATAAAACCGGCGTGTGTGCGTATCGGGTGTACACAGAGGCAGAGAGCAGCCCCCGTCTAGCAGACATTCATCAGCTGGCTCCCTTCCCAGTAAAGCCCAGACTGGTGCAGCTGGGTGGGCAGCGGGGACCTTGTGCCAGGGACTAGCAGAGGAAGCAGAGAGACCCTCATCTTCCTCATCCTCCGGCCACGAACAAAAAGGACGCGGGCGTGGAGAGCGAGCACTTGAGAACCGACCATGTGAATAAACAGAAAAAGCCAAACACGCTTGCTGCTGCAAAGAACTCCGAAAGAAGGAAACAAAGAGGTAATTATCCTCGCTCAGCTGCTCTCGGGGCAGGGCACGGGCTGCCCGTTTGCTTTGGCTGAATCACCAGCACCCCGAGGCACGTGGGCACCTGCGTGCGGGGTTGTGCCCGGAGGGGAGATCCCCCCTCGCAGAGGACCCCAGCTCCAAGGGGTGCACACACTGCGGAGGCATCGCCTGCCTGGCACGGAGCTGCCCCGGCTCTGCTGCCTGGCTGTGACACCCCGATGGCTCTGCCGAGCCGAGCCAACACAGAAACAGAGGCGTCACAGCCCCGTCCTCCCCATCAGCTCGTAGGTCCCCAGAGGGTCCTGCCCTGCGAAGGGTGGGTGGCAGGGGAGGGGGGGCGGTTTGGATCATAGAATCATAGAATGGTTTGGGTTGGAAGGGACCTTTAAAGGTCGTCTACTCCCAACCCCTTCAGTGAGCAGGGATATCTTTCACTAGACCAGGTTACTCAAAGCCCCATCCAACCTGGCCTTAAACATCCACAGCTTCTCTGGGCAACCTGTTCCAGTGTCTCACCACCCTCACAAAAAATAATTTTTTCCTTATGTACAATCTAAACCTACCTTCTTTTAGTTTAAAACCTTTGTCCCTTGTCCTGTAACTACAGGCCTTGCTAAAAAGTCTCTCTCTGTCTTTCTTATAAGCCCCCTTTAAGTATGGAAAGGCTGCAATAAGGTCTCCCTGATTATGCCAAGAGTATGTTAACCTTACACTCCTCCTGCTTCTTTTACTGAGGATCTGTTACTGGAGCTTGCTGGAGACAGTGGTCCGCTTCAGTCTGGCAGGTTTTATGTTGTTAGCAAAGGAGCACAAGTGAAATCCTGCCCCCCTGCAGTCAGCAGGCATTCTGCCATTGCCACCACTGCACCCAGCACATCATCCCAAATGCTCACCCCATATATTGCAGCAACAGGCATGCGAGAGCCACTAAACAGTCTCGGTCTCCTGCAAAACACCGCATTACCTAGACCTTCCAAAATCTGCATTTCAACACTCTGCACCTCCCAAGGAAGCAATGAAAAAACACCTCGGCATATTTCTGCCCAGTTCCAAGATTTAAAAGTTTCTCATAACTTGCATAAGGAACCGTATCGTTACACACCATCCACTGTGATATACATTGTGAAAAGGTTATTTTTCACAGTAAGCTAATATTCAAAACTGACCAGTAAATGTACCTGGCTTAGGTGGTCTAAGCGACTGTGCTGTTAGCAGAACAGTTCTGAACAGACGAAGTCCACCTTGGGCTGTGTGAGTGAGCTGCAGACTGGCCTTAGCTGTACTGGGTGACAAGGCATCAGTGTTCATACAGGAACGACAAACCTGCCAAAACAATTAACAGGGTGTAATCTCCATTCAGCCCTCATGCCAGACCTGAACTGATTACTCCTTGCAATCGTATTTTTCAAAAATAGTCTCTTAATGTAATCAGTTAGTGTTACATCCCCACTAGCTGAGGGATGTAACGGAGGTAATGTACAGGAAATAAAACGCTTGCTCTGCAAACGAGAAGACCCTGCATTCAGCAATGAATGAAGTTTCCACACTGGATGTAATTATTCCTACTTTAAAATATTATCTCTCCTTGCAGAATAAAACTTCTATTTGTGTAAATCACTGTGTCAGGGAACACGCATCATAATCATTCAACTTTCAGTAGAATAATTGAATGTGGGGGTTTGCATCACGCTCGTGTAAGAGATCCAGAAGATATTTCTCAGCAGCAGTAAAGTAACTCCAGGGAGTGTAGTTATCATGATTATCATCAGGCAATTACTGTCTAGCTACTGAAGGATAAGAGACCTTGAGTTGCATTACTTGCATCATAACACTGACATTAAGAGTTCAATTATCACATAATACTTGCTTGTTTATCCTGTTTTACTATTTAACTTTCTGGTATGCATAAAGGGAGAAAAGCAATAATAAACACACACAAAGGGCAAAGAGCAACAGTAAGCATGTACATGGAAAGAATGCATAATCATTGGGATGTATTAAATATTAAAATAAGAAAAAAATAATAAATCTGCAGAGAAGACTATCCAAAGATCTTTTTGGAGAGCTTCTGCAACATTTTTCCCTGGATGCTAACTTAATAAACACTTAAAACACAAAAAGCTACTTGTAATCACACAACTAATCCCACCATGAATCCGTAAGGCCTTGAGCCAGCAAAGTGCTGTTCATTCTGACTCACTCCAGCAAAGCACTTAACTCCTGCTTAGTTTCAAGCACTTGAGAATCCCTCTTTGACCTCAGTAAGATTTAAGCATGATTAAAATTAAGCATGTCTTTAACCTGCCATGGGATTTGGGATTTGAGCAACATGGAGTTTAACTTTACATTTTGTCTACAAAGAAGGAAAAATAATACTTCTGTAAAATTTAACAGTAGCAAAATAAAGATACTCTCAAATATTCTGAGGAAGCTAAATCCTCTAAGAAACATGTCACGTTATGCATATATTACCATGTGTTGTCAATTAAATGCACATTTGGTACTACCTAAAGTGTATTGTCTATGCTTATTGCCATATGCCTACGAACTTTCGCTTTTCAGACTTTTTTACCTGTAATTATGCTTTACCTATGTGTGAACAGGACAAATATTGATATGATTTGAAACTCCTGTACTTACGTGGCTGAATTGTCTGGATCATTGTTTGACTGCCAGGCCCATGGTTTTTTCCCAGGCAGATCTCCAATTAATTTTATGGTCCCCTCTCCAGTTTCAATGCAAGGTTTTTCTCAGAAAAAAGGATTTTTGTGGTTGGCACCAAAATAGATCGAGACAGTTCAGAGGAAGCAGTTTCATACAAACATGAAAGTATGGACAATTAATTACATCTACCAAATCTTTAAGAAACATTGGGAGGGTTTGGTTGCCTTTGTCACTTTCTTCCTTAAAGATGCAAAGAAATAACCAAAAATAACAGGGCAGGCATATGTCTTTAGACAAAAGTATACAAAGCATAGCATACGTGTACCTATATTTAACTTCACAGATTTCAGTGTCTCAGCTTTTAGCCAAGTGTTTTATTACCTTGCAATTCTGTATGTCACCCAACACTCAGATGTCTATATAACTATACACTAATAGCAACTGCTATTTATAACAATTGTAATTGAGTTCAGTACAATGCTCTAAGTCTAAAATATTACCATCTCTGGGAAATGCATTTTGTGCTGGTTAACCTCATCGCAATAAAGGCATGAAGAACTGGAGTTAAAAGGGAAGAAAGACATTGGTGAGGTAAATCTGGAAGCAAGAAAAATAGGAAAGTAAACAGTCAGGACACTGAAAGCCCTTCTATCCCTCTTCCCTCTGTCGTTGTGGCAGCCGTATGGTTTATACCGCAGTTTCCTATTGCTAATCAAACAGACACATCAGGCTCAAAGGATTCACAGATGATTTTTTTCAAAGCCAGCTCATTTGCTGCAGACTGGACTTCGTTCCTAGCAGAAGTACAACGCTGTTCCCTGGGCTGATAGGTAGCAGCAGGCTAGGGAGGTGTTTACACAGCTTTTAAAACTAAAAGACAGCCTTGCCACATTCGGTGACCTCCAAAGTGAGTAGAATCGCAAATGGCAAAGACTGAATTTAATTCAGTACCCAGGATGCCACTAATGTTTTACATGCGTGATCGATGAGCAGAACTGGGATGTGAAAAGTGCTGAATATTCAGGGCAATGAAATTCTCTAACCCTAATTTCAAAGATAAAATACCATTTTCACTTTGACAAGACTGCTTTGGGTGTTTTCCAGGAATAGAGATGTACAAAAAGCTCATTAGAAACTTTAAACCGAATGAACAACCACTGTCCTTTGTCAGGCCCAGAATTACTTAGGGTGTAATTGGTTATGTTCATATGACTTATTGGCTGTGGTGCGTATAACAAAAGGAGCTATCGGTGCCAAATCATCCTGAATAGCTTGCCACCTTGTTATTGTAACCTTCACACATCTTCTCCCACCCCTATAGTTTGTTGCTGCCGTTGGAGGTTCTCAGATGCACTTGGACTTACTGCTTTTGTTTGATTAAGTCTTACGGAAACAGACCTTGCAGTTTGAATGCTATGGAGACACAAAAGCACCAGGCACAGACACGTCTTTAACAGAGCTGCAGAAACACTTCAAATATAGATCATACAGTCTCTCCAGAAGGGATCATTACAATCAGGCAATTAGATGGAGCCTGCATGACACCACCCGTCTGAGTTATGGCAGGGAAGATGGATTTCGGTCCTTCCTCCACCTGTCCTTCACCAGCAGTTCATCACATGCTCGCTTCAGGTTCCCAGCCCTTATGACAAGAGTTGTAGAGCAAGTGACAAAAAGGGGTGTCATAACCTGCGAAGTTTATATCTTTCTCTATCTTAAAACCAGCATGAGGTCTCAGTGGCCTGTTCTCAGGTTCAGTGTAAGCATTGACCTATTAAATCTACTTGCAGTGCATCCATCCTTCGTGATAAATACAAACCTTATCTAACCTGAGACCAAACTTCTAAGCTTCTGCAGAGAAGGCCAAAAACCTACCAGACAAGAGCAGTTATGTCGAAACAGAAGATACTTTTTCGATAGTAAAGAAGAACGATTCACCCAAGACAGTCATTGATTCATCTGGACAGGGAAGACCAGATCAGGAACAAAATGGTGCACTCCATCAGGGAAGAAAATACATCCCTGCTGGCACTGGGTCACTTCTTGCACCATTTCTTCCACAAATTTTTACTTTGAGCCAAATCACCTTAAGAAATCTCACATTAGTTTAATTTTCCGTCTATATTTATGCAAATTATTACTCTTCTAAATTTACAGTAAAGGTTTCTCTAGGGGATTATCTAGTTGCAGTCAGGGGTTTTTTTTCCAAATAATTTCAATTTTCCTTTCAAAGTCCATCTTTAAATCCGATTTTTATTACTACAGTTCCATTGAAAGCTAACAAATGTGTTGACAGTTGCAGGCATGTAGCTTTCCAATATGACCTTGCAAGTAAAATGCCCTTTTTCTATCCAGATAAAAACTTCTTCCCTATTGACATTATCCTTTTTCTACATCACAATATCCTGCAACATGGAAGAAGATGCAACACATGCTGTTTTCTCAGAGATCTCTTACTGCGACCACATATTAATAAAATCTTTCTGGGACAGTATTCCTCCCTTAAAAATCTCATACTCTGCAAATGTAGAGGGTTAAGCTTGTAACTGGAAAGATGGAAGCACATGTAACTGGGAGCACTGACAACGCAGAAGAGAGATTCGTGAAATTACAGAGCAAGAACACGGGTTCTGGTCACTCACATGGAGAAGTGAACAGTGCTGTATTTTTACTGCATCACCCTCTTAAACCAAATTTTAGGGGTTTTTTCCATGTTCACTATGCACTTTCTCACCTGCACATTTTCCCTTTGGCTAAAATAAGCGAATTTAAATTATTTGAACTCCTGGCAGGGAAAATATGAGATAAATTTATTGGAATTCATGGTATTTTCGCACACGGCAGGCAGTGCAATAATTATCTCCTGAACTCAAGATATCATTACGATAAAATTGGAACTGGAAACTACTCGCTTATTCTGAAAATTGCCTTCTACAAAGAGAAACAGCAGTTTAGACCACAAAGACAGGTGGCAAATTAATCCAAATCACAACCAGAGAACTAGGTGAGGCTCCTCAGCAAGAATAAGTCAAAACAGACCTAGAGCCGTTCAGATGTCTGCAAGCAGTGACAGAAGTTTGACTGCCAAGCACTAGAACAGCAGAAGTGACTGCAAGCTTGCCTCATGCTGTGACACAAACTTTCATGAGCTTTTCACTTGTTATCTAACGCTCCCAGTTGCTGCGAAGCAGCATCCTCAAACCCCGCTCTGACACACTACGATATTGGTGCAGGGAATAAGGAGTATTTGGGACGCCACGCAAGGATTACACTCGCACGTATGCAAAGATGCCCTGCGAAGCTCAGATCTTGAATGAGATCCAGTAGCCACAAGCTTGAAATTATTCCTCAGTACTCATTTGCTTTTAAGCTCAAGTTGCAACGTATGTGACAAGATCCATACCTTGCTCATTTTCACGTCTGTTGTAGAACCTGGCAATGGAGTTTGTAAACCCTCTCCTCATGCAAGCTGTCATATCTTATCTAAAATGTATCCATGCCGATTTAAAGGCTCAGGCTTATATTCTATTGTCGTTCATAATACTAAAACTCAGTTGCTCAGATGTTTGCAGGACATAAAACTCTAAGAAGCAGTAGTATTTTCAAAGTGAATTCATTTGCAAATTCAAGATGACATTCATGGCAAAAAAAGATCACTCATATTCACACAGCTATTTCTGTAAAGATTTTTAATGCCTTCTGAATTCCTAATTAGGAAGACATATCTGATCGTTAACTACTGCAGGACATTACACGTGAATTATTGTCTCCTAGTATTTTGTCAGAAGTATAATTGGAAGTACGTTATGTGGGAGAAAAGCTGGGTTTTCAGCTATTAATGCCTGTGGATATATTTGCCTTCTAATGAAATTTCTAAATGCAGGTATGGTTTGATTATCAATAACATTTTACGTAGTTCACAATGACGTGCAAACTGGTAGAAATGTAATTTTTCTCTTTGTTCTTACTCAATTTTTGCATCCCTCGAACAAGCATGCTCCATATTTGTACTCTGTCTTTGGCACGGCTGGAGGTCATGAGGCAGCAACACATCCAAACCATCCTTTCCCTCTCCGTGCACCAAGATCCTCAAGTAATGGGAACAGGGCTCTGGCTAAATTACTCCTGTGGTGACTTTTAAGCAAAGAGGATTATCTAGAGTCAGGTAACCCAGGCAAGACAAAGTTCATCGCATCAATAAACTGGCTTTTTGTCTAATTAGCACATGCTGAACAGGTCCCTGGGCTGCTTCACGATTCCATCGATTGGGGTTGAGGCTGGAGCCTGGGTTACGCAGAGCCAAGCGGCTCTATGTTGTAAGCCCCAGCCTCCCTGTGCAGTCAAAACAATCCATTTCTGCTGTATTTTTGGGTGGCCATTCATAAATGTCATGCAAGTTTGCCGTTAAGACATTTCTCACAGAAATGAGAGCTGAACATGCACGTGTTTTTTATGGTGGCCTTTAATCAAGTTTATGTTTCATATAAGTACATTAAGGCATGAGATTTTTAATCTTAATGGTGTATGATGATAGCTGCAGGTCAGGTGTCTGTCCTGACTCCTGTACAACATTTCAAGTCATATGGTGTTTTAAAATCATATATTTTTGCTGAGGTTTTTGCATTTTAGTATTTAGTATTGAAAGTTGTACCTTCACACTTCACAACAATTTGAATAATTTATCATAAATGATAGAGAGAAAAGTATTGAAAAGAGTTTAAAGCGTTTCTGATAGGTGAAAAGGAGCTTTGAATGGAGGAGCAAGGGTTTGTTGATCTATGCAAGTAAAAACTGGAGAGCAAGAACCAAAGGGTAGATATTGCCACTGGCCAGTGAACATCAAGAGGGATACAGTTTACTGAAAGGTGCTGTGACATGGGAAGGGTGAAGAGTCTTGAGGAAGGTTGCTCATAAAGAGGAACACAGTCATAGAAATTAACAAATAAAATACAATTGGAAAAAATATTTGGGTCTCTGAGAAGTTTGCAGTTTTACTAGTCCTGATCTTAAAAGATGAAGCATAAATTCTAGAGCATCTGAAAAATTAAATAAGAGGATAGAGTTCACCACTTAAAATAATCTTCACTTGGGCAGTTATCTCCACAGGAGAGATTCTAGGAAAAAACCTTTCCCAGTAATCTACAGTTAAATATGTTATCATTCTCTGAGGGACTAGGATGACATTATACATTGTGTACCACAACCAGAAACAAAACATTAGTTGGAAAAAAACATGTGAGTTGGATTCAGAGAGAACAGAAAAGGAATAATTTCAAAAAAAAAAAAAAAAGAGAGAGAGAAGGAAAAAAGTAAGGAGAAACAAGAAAAGATGAAGGCTTTTGACTGTTGGTCCTCTCATATTCCAGAGCACCAGTTTTAGAGACCTCAGTTGAATAAATCCTTTTACGTCTGAAATAATGCCAAAAGGCTTCTCATTAAATAACTTGCTTAAGGTTTTGAAAATAAGAAAAGATCAAAATATATTCATGGGGATGAAGATGAGAAAAACAACACTATCCACACCACCCCTGCGTGCAAACTAACCCCTCCTGTCCAGCAGAAGAGAGAGTGGCAAGCACAGAAACAGCCACAGCGATATTTCTTTCAGTCGCGCTCGTGCTGTACCAAAAACTCTCCCTGGAGGCAAAGCCCCAGCAGGGTTGTCCCCAGCAGCCTAGCACTGGCCTCTTGGCATTCAAAAGCAGAGGAAGGATGCAGGACTGGGCAGTAAACTGGTTTTGCCAAACCCTTGCCACTGACTGAGCAAGGAACTGGATAATAACTGCAGCACAAGGGGTGCTGGAGTCCTGAGGGCAGAGAACGTGATCCCATTGCTTATGCCAAAGGCAGACGGGATTCAGGGCGCGATGGGGAAACTCGTTCCTGCTGCAGCTTCGCCAGTGTCAGCAGACCACCATCACGGATGGATCTGGACCACCCTCTTTCCTGGAACATAGTACAGGTGGAATGCTGGGAGAAGGAAGCAACCTTCCTCTTGTTGCCACTGGCGGGCTGAAGCTTGTTGCTCAGTTCAGTTAATGTATTCAACATGGGTCTGACCACAGAAGCACTCCTGTGAAGAAGCAGCACTCCATTCCTGGTGGATTTCTCCAGCAATATCTTTTCCACCTGATAGGTTCCTTTTTTCATACAGAAACTATTCACACTAAGGGATTTGAAACTAATCAGTTTGCAAGCTGTTCTTAAACATCTACACTCCTGTGAGACTAAAAATAATGTTCAACCATACATTCTCTATCTAAATTTTATCCTTCCCTAATTACATTTCACCACAAGGGCGTAAAAAAGTGTGACTTCCTACTTTTAACAGTGCAAAGGGGGAAAAACTCTGTTGTCTCAGTATTCAGGATCACTTAGTGTTAAATCTTCTTCTGTTCTGACGTTTATTTTCATTTGCATGGGCCTCCATGCCAGCATGTGCACCATTCCTCCACGCGTCATCCCAGAGCCTTTCTACCAATTTATCCATCTTCCCCCTCACCCATGTGGTGAGTTATTATGAAACTGATCCAAATAAAACCAAAACAGAACTCTGTCTTTGGATTTTTACAATTGAAAAAAAAATACCATCTTGAAAAAAAATACACTTACTAAAAAAAGAACCAAACGAGGGATGAAAATTTTCATCTCACTGTAACTAGTAGAGCTGTGGCTTCAGAAAAATCCGGCATTTGTGGAAAAGATGTAGAAATAAGAAAAATTAAAATCTACATTTGTCTGTTGTAAAGCAGAAAAACCACCAAAACAACTTATCTCCTATTAGGAAACAATCACCCCTCCCTTTCTCAGGAAAGCCAGGGTACAAAGACAGCAATAATAAAATCAAACATCCGCAGCTTTAACCAATGGCACTGCTTGCTTCGGGCTTGTGCCCCCATTTGCTGAGTTTGCACAGAACCAGACATGGATCCAGGATGTAAATCAGTGCGCAGCATCAGTTTTCTCCCGGTACCACTCACCCAGAACAAACCGCCAGAGTCTGAGCAACAGGACCACGAGGCTGATCTCCATCCTTTCCAGGCTAAGAGATCTGAATTTCCTCTTTGACACGGGTAAAGCGGAGTTTCCCATAACCCATCGCTTTAACCAAAGCACTCCAGTGCCTTCGGCAGTGCTGGAAGCAGCTCGCCCGGCAAGCCGCAGCATGCTGGGCATGCCAAGGCACCTGGAGCAGCCGGCTCTGGCCAAACCGCGCTGGGAGCAGCCTGCCTGTGCCGGGACGTTGGGTGCCCACAGCAGGTCCAGTCCCAAGTGGCTCCGGGGGACACACGGCCTGGGGATCGCCTGTGCCACCTTTGTTCATTACCTCTGCAAAGACTTCAGCTGACAAAGAGCTGATAATGGACATTGAAAATAAAGCAGCTCAGGAGAGAGCTATCAGCAGGAAAACACAGTGATTTACTAGTTAACGTACAACCACACTATCAATTTAAAATACTTGAGTGAAGAATTTAAATAGCATCTACTAACTATTTCCAAACAACACTGCTTGAGTTTACAAATACACATGCCTACATACCTATATATATACACATATATATACATATATATACCTATATGTACACATACAGACACACTCCCATGTGTATGTACATGCAAGTACATACAAAACAGACTCTGTTAAAGCTACGTGAAATTTCTTTGTCTGTCTGAAAAAGGACTCGTCCAAACAAAAAATGTCTGCCGAGTAAGCAGGATAAAATCTGGTTTTGCAAAATAGTTTGGTACAGGTGAATACATTCCCCAGTGAACATATATGTATATATAGATATATGCTACATTTCTGAGATAAGAAGATAAATGAGATGGGTACTCATATAGTGACAGCCACAGACTGTTCCCAAAGGAGGTGCAAGTAGTAATCATTAAAAAGGATTTCTATTATGACTAGGTCACACTATTTAAAAGTTGAGGTGAACAATGTAGGTACAATCTCAGCGCACGTGTCTGTACCAGGGAGTATTGTGGCTCACCCCCAAAAAACTCTAACTGTCCAAATCATTGCTAGGCTCCATTATAATGCTGCTTTTCACTATGATCATCGCTTTTTAGTCAGAATACACACGATTCAACAGAGACAATTAATTTACACTAAACGGTTTATTTCAAGAGAGCCTAGCCCATTACTCCCCCTCTCTATATACCAATTGAAAACACTGATTGGTAAGGATGGTTCTGCATACTTTAACAGAAAAATAGCACATTAATGCAGGAAGAAAGTAGTTTTCCTTTTCAGATACAAAACAATACAGTAAAATTTCCCAGAGAAAGTTTCTGGCCTCTGAAGTCATTTGAACCTCAAGGGGAAAAAAAACCCCACCACGTAGCTCTGATTTAAAGAACTGGCTCCCATTCCCCAGGCTCCTGTCTTTCCATGCCCTTGTCCTTCCAGTCATCTGGAGAGGGTGGATTTGTGATCAGAAGCACTTCTTTGCAATCAGTGTAAATGCTCACATTTACAGTGCCTCTTTAAAACAGCACATGGCCTTGAGAATCAGAGTTTAAGTGTGAGGGAAAGTGTGCTAAAAGACTTCACAGCCCAGCACGAGACCACATTGACACCATGTAAATCTGCATTGACCCTGTTTATAAGAAACTCAGGAACGATTTTCAACACAGGCAATTACATTTTTCAAAGCTTTTACAAGTTCCTTTCACCGTATTCCACTACCTACTTGAAATCCCTACGTGAGCTGAGATTTCCAGAAACGAAGAACAACGTTAATTCTGTTACAATTCAACCACACAAGAGCTCCCAAATAAAAACAAAATTTTTGCATTTTTCCCGAGTTTTAAATATGTATTTTTAGATTCATATATTTCAAAACTATGATTTCCTAGAAAATGTTTAGTATTTTTTCCCCTGGCTAAGCACAAAACAATATTAGCATCTCTAGCAGAAAGCCCCGGTAATTGGTTTGACAATTAAAAACACAAATATCAAACCGCTGAGGGAAGATTACCCAGGTCCAGTAATTTGCAATTTTGTTTAGCAAGACGGGATGCTTAAGGGCATTAAACAAACAGCATAAAACGTACTATATAATGGCAGTGACATTTTCAGCTATCATTATTGTAAAAGGCAACAAAATACATATTGTCAGCTAACATACCTGCAACAGCCTGCATCCTAAAAGCACTTGTTCAAAAAAGCCATTTTTAGAATCATCCCAGATACCTGGGGCACAAGTTCCTTTACTTCAGAAAATCCAAAACCATACATGAACCCTGACTTTCTGGCAGACAACTCTTTGCACTGTTTTTATCACAACAGTACTCTAAAATAAATGAATGGCAACTCCAGGGGCTGAAGACTCGTAGTCTGTGCTACCCCTTCCAGCTTCTCCACCAAGTTGCACGAAAATACCAACATACATGGATGCAAACGGTGCCTGTCGCTCCCTTGCCAGCACCCTGACACCTGACACACCCATTAACACCAGTTCAAAACTGGTGCTTCCTTCCTCGGGCTTCCAATTGTTGAGAACTTCAGTATCTTTGCAACCGCTCCATCAGCTCTCTAGGAGAAAGCAATTCAAATTAAAAAAAGGAAAAAAGTGAAATGTAGTCAGTCCAATCCAGAATCCTACCTGCAGATAGCTAATCTACAAAGACAGCCTAACCAACTGTTCCATCACATATTCCTCATGAAAAAATAATTTGCAAATAGCAGTACTAGATGAAAAAAGATTACCCTTCCACAGGGGAAAAACCCCAGGAATTCAGCTAAGAACACTGCACATATATGAAAAGGTATTTTCTTTCCTTTCTCCATTTAGACAGAACTGGATAGTGACCGAGAGAAAAAAGTCCTCAGTTCCATCTCCAAAGAAAGTAAAGCAGGTTTAGCTTTCCAGTTTATATTTCCACCCAGCCCAAAAAGGAAGAAAAATAAATTTCTTTTTGTCTTTTGTATGTGTTACAGGAATGTATCAATTTGCTGTAACTAATGTTAGGGATCAAAAATGCTGTTACAATTACTGTTTGGGGTACAGATGTTCATTTCTTGATTCAGTCGCTCTTTTCTTTGGTATCTTTTGCAGCACTTTCGTTCTGCTATGTGTTTTTCTTATACTGGCTTTATACACTCAATTTCCAGGGTGGTGGTACAGGGTTTTTTATATTCCTTGCTAGTGTTATGTCTTTAAGTAGTAAAACACTGGCATAGCTAGGTGCCTGGAAAGGTAACAGCCACAAGCGAACACAGACTGTAGTGGTCCACATCTGCTGCTGCCGTGAATCAGTGCATCTCCTTTCCAGTCATCAGAGCAGCGTTCTGTTTTACTCCAGCTAAGGATCTGGTCCTCAGTTCATCTCGGATACAAAGCAAGTCTTGCTGTTGAGATCTTCCTGGGCTAGTGAAAACAATTTCATTTGTTTTGGGCTGTGAGATTCAGTTTCTCAAATATCAACTCAGCCGAGGACAGGGTGTGGGGGGAATAAGGAGCATCCTCTGCATGGTCTGTTGATCTGCACGAGACCCCCCCCTGCCTCCACATCACACAGCACCAGCCCAGTGCATCATGTCTGATAAAGGACCCTGACCGCCAGCCTTATGAGAAACAGTTACTCAAGGAATTAGGGAAAAGATGTCAGAAGTTCAAAGGAAAAAAAAGGAACAAAAGAATAGAA
>Ga0181612_173243_pt1 | contig 13974 bp, 9 predicted proteins | sample HoacroProtozoa21_FD_119630 | JGI IMG/M metagenome (GOLD analysis project Ga0181612, IMG submission 119630) | Hoatzin crop microbial communities from Cojedes, Venezuel. Combined Assembly of Gp0051906, Gp0051904, Gp0051908
ATAGAAGTTACAGTACTAAAGACTACTAAAAACTAGAAAATATTAAGGCTTTTGTTGTTATAGTTTCATGTTTCTTACAATCCCCTCTATCAAAGATACAGCAATATCAGAGATACAAAGAAAGTGGATAAAAGAAGAATAAGGTAGAATGCTTTAAAATAATTTGTTTGACAGTAAGGTTTCTTACCTAAATCTTTATCCCATTTCCCTTTCTTCCAAGGGGTTTCTTCCAGGAAGAAGATTTCTGTGTCTGTAAGGATGTGAGTGTAATCTGTTGAGAGCGCATGGAAGGCCGATGGGATTTCATTGCTATCACACCCCGTCCTCCAAAAAGTAGTTTTTGTAAGGACTTAAAAGGCGGTCGGTGCCTGTTGCTGTGAGGTCTCTACTCCATGCAGGGTGCAGCTACAGATACGTCTGCTGCTGGTGCATGCGGCTTGGTAAAACTAAGATTTACTATTACATTCTGGAGGAAGGAGAGTGATTTCATAGCCAAGGCTGTTTAATAGTTTCCAGTATAATGCTGAGTTCATCTGCCCAGCTGGTTTGGTAAAGGAGAGGGGGGAAGCGACAGTCTGAAAGTCGCGGCTGGAAGGGAAATTATTTTCTAGCTGAAATTTGCTTTTGACTTCTTCAGCAATGGGTATTTTTTTGTTATTGTTTGCTGTGATTTTTGTCAATTGGACGCAAAAATTGTGGTCGAGATGCTAAATTTCAGAGAAGACGGGAAACAGATGAAGTACGATGGCAACAATTTAGAGGATGCAATTCCCAGAGAGAGTTTCTCTTTAGAAAGAAATGGAATCAGTAATGGTTCTGCTGGGGTCGTACCTACCTTTTAAGATGAGATTTTGAAAGATGGAAAGATTCTGCTATTATCTTTTTACTCTGGATTATTTTTCTTATGTGGGTCTTCTGTGTGAGGGATGGTGGGCTTGTTTTTTCTTGCCTTAGCATGAGTATACTTATTCTGGCAAGGATTGCTTGTTCATTTGCTTAGTGGTCAGACTTCCCAGAGAGTTGGTGGAGTCCCCATCCCTGGAAGTGTTCAAAACATGTAGATGTGGTACCTCAGGGTATGGTTTAGTAGGCATGGTGGTGTTGGGTTGACAGTTGGACTTGATGATCTTAGAGGTCCTTTTCAACATACGATTCTATGATTCTGTGATTCTTTGTCCATATTCAGCACCTATTTGACTTTCTCTTTTCCAAGCCCTTTTTTAATTCTACCTGTTTGCCCTGGGAATATGGATTTCCCCTTCAAATACTTACCATGTGATAACATACAATAGCTGCTAAGAATATGATATTTCTTATGCATTTATTTGAGATGCATAAAAGTTACTAAAATCACTATATTAATCTGTAAGATTTGTCTAGTCTTCTATTGAGTACTGCTATATACACTGCATTCTGCCTAATGTGCCCTCCTGACACATATAAAGGCCTGCAGAAATAATATATAATTTGTAGAAAGAGTAGTCCTTAAAAAGATCACTAATTCACAACTGCTTGTCCACCCTGTTACCTGAAAGGATGACCTGAGGGGTTTTAGGAGACTTAGATGTAAACTAAATTTGTCTCTCTTTCTCCCAGGTAGAAAGAGATCCCCATCTCTCTCCTTCCTCTAGATTCATTCTGGAATTCGGATTTCCATGAGGATTAATTCATGATATGCTTGCTGATCTTAAAATGGGAATAATTCTTTCTCCTGGTTCTGCATGAACATTGATTTACAGTCTAAAAGCTTGCTTTTACTGGAGAAAGGAGCGAACTGTAAGGCCAGTCTTCTTGTAATACGAGATGTGCCTCTGCTACTGCACCACCGCTCGCTCTTACATCACGGCAGCATCGTGCTTTGCTTTTCAAAGTGAAAATCAAGTGCACTATTATTAGGCAGCTGGAGGAATGAAAGTTATTTGGCAGCTGTCTTAATGACAAGAGCAGAAAGAAACCAGAAAGAAAACAAAAATAAATGTAGAAAGCCAGGACTGCAGTCATAAAACTGGGATTTTTTTCTGCTTTAAATCAAGTTAGATCATCTTGCAAAACATAGTGTTTTGTTCCTTTTCTAATGGGAGCATATCTGCGATTTTGGAGTATGGGTTATTGGTAAATTGGCATATGAGTGAGTGTTGTCCTGCAGTGGAATTTCATAAATTGTGCACTCTTTTTCTTGTCTTGGAAAAGCACTTTAGACTGACTGATTTAGACTTAATGGTGGATTCGGCAGTGTTATGTTTACAGTTGGACTCAATGATCTTAGAGGTCTTTTCCAGCCTAAATGATTCTGTGATTCTACGGCCTTAGGAGTATTTTCTCTATCTTCTGCCCTTGCTGCAGAGCTTTCAGTGCATCCACAAAACAGTGAGATAAGATTATTGCGAAGAGGGAGTTGACTTTCCAGAATGGACTTGCTGCAGAAGTGTGATCTGTCAGAGACCTGAGGATTCCAGCTGCTCTGTGTAACTGAAAATCAGCAGAAAGTTGTTAGGAAGCAGTTACATTGCAAAATATGTTGAAGCTTATTTACAGATGTTCAGAAAATTTCTGTTCATGTTTTCTCATTTCATTAACGTTCTACTGTCTTCCATTCTTTTTATGATCTTTTCATAAAATCTGTTTCTTACACATAGGTGTCTGTCACACAGAGGATTTTAAAAGGCTGTGTTTTCCAATGGGTTTGTTATGGAATTTATATTTTACTGGTCCTGTGAGTGAAGCATAATGTAACAGAATTTAAATTCTGTATAACAAAACTATAAGCCTGATATAAATCTACTTCAAAGCATATAAAATTTGTGATTTCTGATGTCACACTATCATTCTGTATTTTTAAGTTATTGATATAACTGCTAATATAAATGTTCTGGTAATTAAGTATGCTACAAACACCTTCTTTTGATGCAATGCACTCAGTTTAGCCATGCCTGAAACCTTTTTCAGGAGTATTTCTACAGCACCGCAGACTGCAGTAATTAATCCAAGAGTCCCCAAATTATACAGATTTCCTTACAAATTTGCTATACAGGACTGGATTTTTTCCCTGTTGCCCCTTGAAGGGGAGATCTCAGAAGCACCTCTGCCCCATCCAGAAACCAGAAGGATGAAACAGGCTTCTCCAGCACCTGCCACCAATTCTCGTCTGCTGGGTTGAGTCCCTGAACCAACTGCTGCACTGCTCTCCAGCCACATTTGGGGTGGGATTGAGTGGCCAATAAGTCCACACAGGACTAGCAGATGGGAAACAGCACTGTTTCGGAGCATCAAACTGAAGTCAGCCAGGATAACCTGTAGCGTCTGAAATGGCACTGGACACCACTGTGCAGCAGAGGTTAGCCAAATCCCCGCTTTTGTTGTTATTTTTTTTGCGGTTATGTAATTCAGCATACACTGGCTCCCTTTCACCCCCACCAGTCCATGCTGGTGCCATCATTTGGAGTGACTGGAGTCAGGAGCATTGATATTTAATCAGTGTCACATCTCTATTAAGATGCTGTTTGAAAATAAACAAACAATACACCCTTCAAAAACCATAAAACAAGAAAAGGGGGGAGCTTATTTCCCCTTGGATAGAAGTGATAATGTCTGAGTTGTGTTTATGGCATTAGATGCTGCTGCTGTTGTAGCTACTGTTCTTTATCCCCAGATTAAAAAAGACTTATGTGAAATGAAAACACAGGGTTACTTTTTATGTATTGAAAGACAGGACTTCAGTGTTACTGGTCATCCCTCCTCATTGTAGAGTTATGTGTATGTTAATCAGTAATATTCAGGAGATACTGAGGCATAATACTTTTTGATAGGGAGCTGTGATAGGTGCTGCACATTTCTATCTCTGTATTCAGAATTAATCCCTGAAATGTGGAACTGGGAATACTCATGCCAAAGTAGGTAGTGTGCTGGATAATCCGGGAGGAATATATTTTCGTCAGCACAGTTATGTTGAATTTATCCTGGAGGAAAAAGCATGTATCCCTGAAGTGCTGTTGGGATCCTGAGGCTGAAAATGACTCAGTTCCATAATTTTTGCTGGGCTCCTACCTTACACCATTGCCTACATCCTACCTCTTTCAGCAACAGCAGCAATGGCGGCAGCAGCCAGAAGAGTTTGGTCATGCTTGCCACATTTGTCCTTCCTCCTCAAAGGACCACAAGCACTCTTCTCACTCCATCCGTACTGCTTTTGTGCCTGTTGATACGTCATAAGACAGTGAATATTTAGTAGCTGGGGGGACCTGGCTCCTTTTCTTGGGAAATTAGACAGATTTGGCACTGGAAAAATGTAGAAGTAATTTTTAGATTTATTTTGTAATCATAGTTCTCCCATCCTTCTTGACTACTCCTACAAGCAGAATTAGCGATCTCTATAGTCTCAGTCATATATGCTAATATTGACAAGAAATCATAATACTGCTTGTTTGCTGTCAATTATAGAACAACAAATATCACCTAGCATCAGGTGCCAGAATAACACAGTACATCTCAGAGAGCTGCTTGCCTGGAGTCCATGATCAGAATTCCATTTCATCTGTTCATTTTATCTCCCTGGAAACTGCCTTAGAAATCATGGAGTAAATTCTGCACCTGCCATGGGTTTACTCTGATATTTTAAGAGGTTAAATTTTATGTCTTTTTAGTGTTGATATGGCATCAATGTTACAGCACCGAAGATACCTGACCACTTTCCTGAAAAATTATTTGAAATAGCCAGTGTTTTCAAACAGGACATTTCTGTACAAAAATATGCAAATAAGTTCTTCACAGTGTTTCAGTGGAGGCAGAGGCTGTCATTGTGTTAATGCTGTTTAAATATCAAAACAAGCTTCAGGTACATGTTGTTTGCTCAGTGTATCAAGTCCCTGATGACTTATCCTTTCACTGCACAATTTCTCATTCCATAAAATCCTGGCAGTCTGGCTGAAAATGTAGGCTTCTTCCCATAAAGAACTTAAAAGAATGTTCCTTTTGTTTATTTGAGAAACTATTGCCTTGTGATCTTTTAGTTTCTAGTCCTAATCCTCTTAAAGAAAACCAAGTATTTTTTAGAATTTTACAGTGAACACATAACAGTTGCAATGCTGCCTTTGATCTCTAAGTGGCAGTATTTATTTGTGGAGCTGGTAGAATGTGTAGCACGAATGTCTGATGTTTGTGAAGTCCTGTGTGTCACAGTGCTTCATTTCCAACTCTGCTGTATGCAAATCAGCTGCAGCTTCATGCCAGCAAGAAGTAAAATTTGCAGAATAATTGCTAGCATTTTGCAATCATTCCATTTTTACTTTACAGTTTAGTTAATATACATTTGAGAGAAAGGTTTTCATAAACAAAAATCCCACAAGTAATCTGTAATCACCCTGATGATTTGCGGTGTTTTTGTCTTTCTCCATGTTTAGAAATGCCTTTCCATCAGTTTATTATTCATTCACTCAATGACTGTGTAGCAAGTGGAATAGATTGTTGTAATGCCATTGCAAATGTGGTTTGACCTGCCTACATCCCCAGTCTGGCTAAACTGCAGTATCTGGATCTAAGTTTTATGAAATGTTTTTATCCCAAGTTTTATGGAAGGGCTTGGAATATGAACCCAAATCCTTTCTTCGTCTTCTGTCTCACCGAGTGTTTACAGCGCAGAACTTGAGCTAAAGCTATAATGAAAGGTTTGTGCTTAATTTTGGTTGTGTCTGTATAGAGTAGATCTCAGAGATAGCAATCCTGTTGGCTTGAGCTGGCTGGGTGTTCGAGGGGCTTAGATTACAGCTGACAAGTGCTCTCACATTGTCTAGCACTTGTGTTTTTTCAGCAAGTTGCTTTGCCACCCTCGCTGGGCACCTGAAAGAGCAGCGTTAGAGACTCCACAGGTATTCTGCACTGGAGGATTATCTCTGAGTGGTCCAAAAAAAAAATCCCCAAGCCTGGTACTTCTAAAAACTTTTTGAAAATGAGTGTGTGAAATCATGTGCGTGTTACCTGCCCAGATACCTTTAGATTGCATCACTCCCTAGTGAATGTGGAGCTCACAGTATTGGAGAATCACTGAGCCCCATACAGCCCCGCAGAGTCTGCCTTTGTACTAATAACCGTCCCGTTGGATGTCTGCTCTGAAGACTATTTACTGTAACCATATTCACTAGAAACGAAGAGAGGACCATTGCTTAGTACATGTAAAGTATTTCAGTACTAGATGGGGTTAATATAAACATCTCTGCTTTGTGGTGAACTATTGCAGGCTTCCAGACCTACACGTTGGATACCAATGAGTCCTTTCTGAAAGAAAAGACCTTCTAATTTGACAGGTCATGGTACTTTTCAGCTATGACATCAGAGTCAGAGCTAGGAAGGGTGTTATATTTGAAGACTGAGAGCTGCCTTTCCTGAACCATGATGAGTACACTGAATTTGCTCCTCGAGAGATTGTTTTCAGAAACACATGAGAAACACAACCATTAACTAAATTGCCTGAGTAAGAAAAAAAAAACGTGCTGAAAAATTGTATGATGCCTGAGTTTTAAGCCTCTTCAGGGTTACACTGATAATTTTTCTCAGAAAATCCATGTGCCCTCTAGTCAAAACAAAGCCTTTACCGTATTGCTTTTTCTTAGTTCAGCCTCAGCAGGGGTTTAAATATCTATGTCGCTTCCTAAAATTGCATAACACAGTTTGATCTTGTTACTTAATAGTATTTCACTTGGTCCTTTCACAGTCACAATATTATCAGAAAGGTATATATGTTAATAACTCTGATAATACATGTTTATTTGATATAGGTAGATCTGATATGTGTGTGTGTGTGTGTATATATATATATATATATATATATATATATATATATATGCAGGGAATATCAGGTAAAGTCTGTATGCAACCATTCCATTCCACAGTATCAGAGATGTTGAGTACTATATCACTGAAATACAGTAAGATGCCTGTATCAAACAATTGGTGCCTGACATTGCCAGACTTGTTTGGTACAATACATTTCTCGAAAGCAAAGAAGTCTTTTCAGAGAGATCTGAATGCAGAAGGTTCTTCTCTGGAAGAGTGTTTTGAGTGTATCCTTCTTATCATTGGGTTAACAGCGTAAACTAATTACAGTGCTCTATTCTCAGACTTCCTGGCATTGAAGGTTCCTCACTACAGCCCTGAGGGATGAGAATTGACACAGTAATAAAGGTCCTTGGCTCCTTCCCCTGAGATGTCTTCAACATTCACAGCAATGTTGTTCAGATACAACAGCCCAGACCCTTGTCTACTTGTTTGATCATGGGCGTTTTCAAATGAACTCTGCATTATGCTTGTAGGAAGATGGTGATGGGGAGGTCCTTGATCTGTAAATACATGCAGGGAAAATAAGATAAGGACCAGTGTTCTGGAGGGAGATGTTTGGTATCAGAAGTCAGTTATTCACTGAGCGTTGCTTGTCAATGTAGGATTATGGGTCCAACTGCCTCCCACAGTATTTTCTTTACCCTAAAACCATCTCTACAGTAGAGTTTCTGAGATATTTTCATGTTATAATCCTGGTGGGTTTTGTTCAAAAATGAGTGCTGCACCTGACTGGAAAAATGTATTTCAAAACCCTTCCTTCCTGTCAGCCACCCTGACCCTGAGTTTCTGTTTCTGCCTCTGGTTTGTGTGGGATACCTCAGAATTTACTTTAAATACACATATTTTTAAAGGAACATGGATTATTTGAGGTGTAGGTTGTAAATCTGAAGTATTCCAAAAGGTGTTGGTTTTTCTATAGTGGATTATAGGAAAATTGCAATACAGAACAGGAAAACAGTTTTTTGCTCAAACTGAATGTGTAGTTATGCAGCCATGTCACTCAACACGTTATGTTTTGAGCTTAGGTCAAGCAGCAGTTTTTATTTAAAGAATGAAAAGTAGAATGATTTCACACAGTGTAACATTCATGTGATATGTATTATATTCATTAATATTGTACAATGTGAATAATATATAGCATAAATATATGACATGTATATTTTGAAAACAATACAACACAAAATTTAAACACATTAGAAGGAGGTTACTGAATTTTGTATGAAATATATGAGTCCAAGAACAATCAATGTGTTCGTGCTATGTGTGCTACTCAACTGCAGAGGGCTGCAGAGTCAGTCTGGAGGTAGAAAGCTCTTTTACATAAATGCTTCTCCTGGTCCTCCTCCTCCTCCTCTTGTCACTCCTAATGCCTGAATGAAATTAGCATTTTAATCCTTGCCAGTGTTTGTGTAATGAATGTGATCTCTAAAACTCCTCCTTTCAGAGGACAGTATATTGATAATAGCTAGTGTGAATGGGTGGAAAGAGGAGCCTTGACCTAGAAATGTTCTGGTTTTGCTGGAAAGAGTAAGTTTAGGATTTTTTTCTATTTTAGTAGGTTTTCAGGTGACTGTTCCAGCATATATCCCTCCTGTAGTTTTAAATGTATTACTTCTCTAAAGGTAGTGCTACCATATCTCCCCTGTGTCTTTCTGAATGACTGAAAGGCTCATATACTTCGCTTTGTATTTATAAACTTGCTCCAATGTAAATTTTGAAAAGTATGTCTGCCCTAGAAGCCAGAAAGTAGATTTTTTTTCCACACAGGATATGGCACGTGGTTGCACTCATTTTTAACTAGGAGGTGTAGAAGGAACGTATTGATATATACTCTATAGACGTAAGGTACAGTTTAAGCAGGGTGTTTTTAACATCATTGTTTTACCTCTTATTCTGCTTGAGTATACACTTCCACCTTCGGTAATTTACATAAACATACAAAGTCTATGAATAATGCATGACTTGCTTTAAATGCAGGGCTGCCAGCTCCCACAGTGCAGTGGTGTGTACAACAACCTGATTGGCTCTGCTCTGTTTTCATTGCTGGCAATTTCTGGGAACACAAAAGAGGTTTAAAAGGCTGACAGGAATGGACAATATTTATTTTGTGAGAAATATTTGTAGCCTTTTCAAGGCAATTGTATTGCAAAGTTTTGCCTGCAATGGTTGTTCCTTGGGGGTTTTTTTGGGTGTTTTTTTTGTTGTTGTTGTTTTGTTTTGTTTTTTCCTGGGAAGAATGCATTAAAAGGTCTACGATTGTTCTTTTGTAGATTCAGCCAGATCTGTGATTTTTTTATGATGGATACTGCTGGATATTTTCCTATTTGCATAAACGTGAGCACAAGCTATAAATAAGTAAAGAACCTTCAGATTTCTTCATGTCTCTCAATTAAAGTAACAAGGAAATGCTAAGGAACACCTGAAGAAGTTAAAATACCTTAGTGTACAAAAATTAAAATACAGAGATTTTAGTTTATAGTATTTTAGGTTTTTTTTTTCAGGAGGATGCAATGGCTTCTCAAATGCGCATTCATCTTCTTCATCTGGGTCAGGTGATGCTGTTACAGCATATAGATTTTTCTTACCTTAACTAGTCACATGTATAGAGGACAAAGACGCAGTGTTAATTAACCAGGCTGCACAACGGTTTTACTTTTATTTTAGCAATATTCTAGTCATGTCATTATGTTCATGCAGAAAGAAAATCGATTCTTTCTCTTCCTCACCCCTCGAAGAACTGTCGTTTATTCAGAAGGCTTGGAGTCCTGATGCTTCTGATGGTTTGATTTGACCAGTAATTCTGCAAGTTCTTCAAGCATGTTGACAAAAGTAAATAGTATTTTTCCTGAAGTAAAATGAAGGTCAGTGTGCCGGCATAAATGTGCATCTTTAATCATCCTTCAGTTTCATCCAGACACACAAACAAAGGTTTGTTTTAGAAATTTTTTCGTCTGTAAATGACTTGAAAAAAACCTTTTTGATTGCTTTCAATGTTATGGGTAAGTGTCCAAGGTTACTATAACAAACAGTTTCACAAGGAGTTTAACTGGCACTGTAGATGATGAGGTCATGTACAATTTCTCATGGTTAGCTTCGATTAGTATTTTTAATAGCTGAGGATACTGTCATTTCACCATCTGCTGCTTATATTAATGATTCTGTAAATGAATTGGTTTTAGCTACCAATAGGACATCACATCTAAGCAACCAAATCACAATGCCGAAATGCCTTTTTTCCTCTCTTTAACGATGACAGGTGAACTTTGTTGAGCAGTTGGTATTTCAAGTTCATGACATCTTGTTTCTGATAGGTTACCTGAACAAAAACTTTATTTTTCTAACTCCTGACCTGACCAAGACAAATGAAAGAATGAATGAATGAATAAACCAAAACAACTTCTGAGGAGTAAATAACCCATGTAAAGGCCAGGCATGTTGCAGAGCCAGCTCTCCCACCCATGCTCAGGGGTGCAGAGGTGCATGGGGAGGAAGGGGTGACGATGGCTGTGAGCTCCCTGCACGGGGGCAGCCGGTGGGAAGGACCCGGTCTCTGAGGGCTTCCAGTCTCCAAGGCAAGTGCTGGCTTAAACAAGTGCGTTTTCTATATCTGCTGCTGTATTTTGCTCTTTTGAAAACCGGTTCCAAAATGTTGCTAATAACCACCTGAAAATGTTTAAAAGGGAGCGCTGCCTTCTATTTCTCTGCAAAATCCTAGTGCAGGGTTTTGTTCTAGATTCTGTGACAACCATCAGTTCTGTCATAAAGACACACACAAATGTCCGTAAAAACTACTTAGCCAGCTGCTAAAATGTAAAACACCTTTCACGTTGATAATCACCACAGAAGAGAAGCATTTTTTTTCAGAGACATGCAAATGTCCAGACAGAAATCCCAAGCCAGTGAAGCTACCAGTTTGCATGGTTCTTTACAAACCAAAAATTCAGATAATTTTCTCTTACATGCACAAACTCAGGCCCTCTTTTTAGTGAACCTTGCACTAAATCAGCTTTTGATGAGATCTTTTTGTGGTTAAACTTGGTGGAAAGAGAAGTTGTGTGATTTGAAGGGTTTGGGGAGGCTTTTTTGGTTTGCTTTTTTTCTTTTTTTTTCCCTGGCTGGGGACCAAGGGAAGGCAATTCCTGTGCATTGAGTAATTCTAAACAAAATAAGAGAAAGAAGTAAACCTGTTTTAGTTCACTTGGCTATTCCCACAACTACTGTAAATTTAATACAGTGGGATCCTAATCAAGATGCCCCGGCAAATGGCCCTTTGCCTTCATTAAGCTGAATACTTGATTAACTGAAGTTGTTACTTGAAAAATAATTTCTTTATTATAAATACAGGGCCCATCAAACGAGTGAGAGGCTCTCAAGCCAGTTCCTCAGCAGGTGCAAGTCAGAACGGCTCTGAAGAAGCCAGTAGAAGAGTCTGAGCCTGTGGCTGTTCTTCCCAAAGCTGGAAACCAGCATATCTGAGTACAAACACAACTCTGATCCTAAAAGGTATTTGGGCACCTGAATCCTATTTATGTGGTGAACTGCAAGTGACTGGCCAAATCACTTGCCAAATTAAGGTTATCAAGGGCAGCCAAATCAGGTCATCCAGGGTCGCTGTGAGATACCTGCCTTGGTAACCGGCGATGTGCAGCTGAGCTGAAACAAACCACTGAGATACAGAGATGGCTGTTGGACATACTGTGCACCGAAGAAGACTAGGCAGTGGATGAAAATGCTCATCAAGAAATCAGGAAAAGGAACTGGTGAAGTATGGAGACACTGAAAGCTCTTAGATGCCACTGTGCCATTAGGTCACGCCCCTGATGTAGACAGCAGTTGTCTTTATTTTGCAGTGATCTCTGAGAGTAAGAATTTAATTCAAACTTATTCCTTAATCATAAAAAATGTATGATACTGTAGCAGTAAATAATCTCAGCAAGACAGTTTTCCTTTAAAAACACCTTTTCTTGGCTAGTATTCAGCAACTGTAGTGTGCAAAACACTTGCTAGTCCTAATGACTTAAAATCACTTAAGAATCCCTCAGTACCCTACAGAAGAGTTCACTCCCGTTGGAAGTGGGTCGTATCATCATCCTCATCACAGCTACCTTTTGTATACCTGGTACTGATCTGTCGTGCCTCAGGTGAAGATACAAGCAATCATGAAGCAAAAAAATGAAAACATCTCATTTTGACGTTGAGTACCTGAAACTCTTTTTCTGTAATTACAAGGATTCTGATTCTTGTGGTGCTTTCCTTTCTGAGTAGACTATACAGTGGGTGTGATTTCAGCAGCTGTGCAATTATATCTATTGTTGGCATATTGCAACAGTGTCAAAGGTTTTTCGCACTTCAGAGTTTAACATTAGTGCCGGAGCTGGGAGCTGTTGGGTCTGGAGGAGACCTGAATGCTGAAGAGTTTTGTGTTGTGTCGTGTTGGGATGCGGGGTGATGGACCAGGGTGGAAGCAGTTTCCATGCGGAAGAACAAGACGCATCCAAGCTTCCAGAGGCTGGGCAAACTCATGCTGTTGCAAACCCTCCCACTCAGAAAGGTCTTTTCATGAGGGCACTGGTCCCAGTCTCACTCAGTAAAACTCTGTTACTACTAACATGGAAGGAACATTAAATCACAGAAGTCGAGCAATAGTCCTGAATCTGGTTTTACTGTGAATCTGCCAGAGATGAGAGAAGTTCTGTGAAGTCCTCAGTAAATTTTGCTAATAATGCAGTGCTAGCATGTAGCCATTTCCGTCATGGTAATTCACCCTGAGGGACATGTGAAGTTCTTGATATCTGAGTTTTCTTCCTGTTCTTTTTGTACATAGTTTGACTTCCCATAATTAATAAAATTTTGAGATCAGGAGAACTGATGGTGTCTGTTTTATAGTGCATGCACACACGTATGCATGCACCTTAAATCAAGCCAAATTGCTATCTGGATGAAATCCTGTAAAGACAATATCCCAGAAATTCTGATCTGATGTCACACTTCAGGCATTGTTCAACGTTATGATTTTTAATTGGGAGCTGAGCTGCTCAACTACTACATTACAGCTTTTGAGATGCCTTTTGAAGTTCAATTTGAAAGCATTGATGTTGGTATGAGCAGGATTTTTCAACTGTGTTTTATGCCTTGCCTGTTTCACAGAGGGAAATGGATAAAAATCAAGGTACCTCTTGTTCAACTATAAGCAAGAGCACAGTGATCACATGAAAAACACTCCGCTTCAGAGCAATCAATGAAGACACGTCCGTTGGTCAGTCCTGTTCACACAAGAAGGACTCTAATACCTGCTGTGAGCACGAGAAAGGTGACCTGACCCAGCCGGAGAGAGCTAGCTTCTTTCTTCTTCTATGAAAAAATTGCTTTGCCACTTAGGTCAGCATCACAATGTAAATCTTAATGAAAGATTCTGAGATGTCTGAGCAAATCAAGCCATTTGGCCACCCTGATGCTCCTTAATCTATCTCCCTGAATTTTTCTCCTTGTACTTTTTATTTTTGAGGTAAGTAGTAGGGGAAATACACAGTTTAGTTATAAAGCAGTAGCTACTGCAGCCACTTTATTCTTGTCATCTCCTGCAGCTTGGGCAGAACTGGCATCTTGATTATTATTATTATCTTTATTAGGCTGCTTTCCTTACAGGAAGTGAAACAAAACTTTAAAGTTTTGAGAATTATTCTTATGAATTCATATTTGAGTCTTCTGGGGCTGAGTCCTTAAGTCCTGGTGCAATCCGTAGTCAGTCAAAACTCTCACTGCAGCGTTTGCCTCATCAGGAGATTTGCCTGACCTGCAGGGATGGTGTTGCAATGATTTTCAGCACTAAGTCTGCTATTGGTTCTCTGGTGCTATAAGAAAAGGTGCATTTCTTTCCTACTGGGGAAAAAACCCACCCACTTTTATATGTTGCAGTATACTGTAATAGCCATCAAACTTTTGTAGCTGTTTTTCAAAACGCTGGGAGACAGATTTTTAGCTGCTATGAATCCACCTGGTGAACCTGACTTTAATGGAACTGTATGCTTTTAACCTTTTCCTTTCCCTTAGACTTATTGAAGAGCTATAAAAATTTTCTGCAGATTCACCATTACATACACCTCAAAATATGTGATATACTAGAACATTCCCCCCCCCCCCCCCCCC
>Ga0181612_114640_pt1 | contig 13973 bp, 12 predicted proteins | sample HoacroProtozoa21_FD_119630 | JGI IMG/M metagenome (GOLD analysis project Ga0181612, IMG submission 119630) | Hoatzin crop microbial communities from Cojedes, Venezuel. Combined Assembly of Gp0051906, Gp0051904, Gp0051908
CTGTTTAGGTTGGAGGAGACCTTGAAGATCATTGAGCCCAACCATGAACCTAACACTGTCATTTCTGCCACTAAACCATGTCCATAAGCTCTGCATCTATACATCTTTTAAATACTTCCAGGGATGGTGCCTCAACCGTCCATCTAGCACAGTGAGTCTCTCTTACCATCCTGCTGTCAGTCACTGTAAGGAGATGGGAAATGCACTTTTTTTACATGACTTCTACAAGCAAAGGGGAATTTTTTTAAGCTTCTGAGCCTTTTAAGATCCCAAATCACATTGTAAGTCATGTACCTAACACTGAAGCGCTGCTTTCTTCCACTGCAAAGCCAGAGTCAAGAGTTTAAACACGCAAACTAGGTTGCTGGGCTTTGCTCAAGAATTGCTGTCCATAGAAGAGCAGGGGGCTACAAGCTGCCATTCCCCACAGTTTGTTCCTGGACAGCATTCTGGTTTGGTTGGGGCATTCATCGAGCCCCAGTGTCCAGCCTGGCATGGGATGCGCACCTCCTCTTAGCACATATAATGTGCATTTTCAGGATCCTGCTTTTCATGCTGGCCAGTATTTGCACTTTGACCAGCATTTTCCTGGTTGTTGTGAGGTTCAGGTGGATGGTGATGTTGAGCTAAATGCACAGTAAGACCAGCTGTACATCCCACATGGTCCTCTGAGATTTTGCTAAGGTACTTCTGTGGATTCAGTTCTCCTCAAACCTAATTTTTTTTTTAATTGGAGCAAACAAAAGGCGACAGGTACATTATCTGACTGAATAGGAAAAGCAAAGGGGAGAACGGGGCATCATTGTTATTATTCTTTTCTCTTTAAAAGAGGGGGTTTCCATTCCTGAAGTTTACATTTTGAACTCACTAAAGTCTTTCTTTGGCCTCTCCCATCCGCCGGTCACCGCAGGAATATGTAAAAAGGAAATGTTTTATTTTAACAGAGTCAAACAAAGTACATGCAACACACCCTTGCCACTGCATAACATTCCTTAAGCTAAATCCAAGAACCCAGCACAACTTTTTTTTTTCTTTTCCCCCTCAGTCTTTTATTTCATTGAAAAGAGCCCAAAGTGTAATATTCTTTCAGGAAGCATAAATTGTATTGCTGGAAGTAATAGCAATCTCCTAAGCAAAATCCCGTAGGACTCATGCCACTCTGCCTTCTGAAAAGCTGCATTCAAGTACATCCAGTATTGCCTCTTTCTCAGTGAGCGTCCTGAGCGCTGTGCTTGTGGTCATACATGGGGAGCTGTGGAGGATGCCAAAGCAACTGGATCTTTTTGCATTAGGGTTTTCCTGGTGTTTTGGTCCTTATGGGCAGTCCTGGGTCTCGGGAAAAGCTGTCAGACTCCTGCCGAACCATCCTAATTTTGGTCCCTCTTCTTGCCTTTCAATATGCGTGTGTAACTCCCATGAATGTAAATAAAAGTTATGTGCATGCGTGGAGGGAGAAGTAGATGCATTTGTCTTGGCTCAAGACAAGCAGCATCTCCCCAAGGAGCTGCTTAGGAGGTTATTGAGAAACCAAAAACAAAGTGCGGTGTGCTGTACCTTCCTACATGTGTGCTGCAGAAATTATTGGCATGTTGCTGATGTTTATGGTGAACAAATAGTTTATTTCTGGGCTAAGAAAGATTCCAGTGTAAATACTCAACTGGCAGCTAGCTGGAAGTTTGCCACTTGAAGTTAAAAGGCCCGTGACCAATGGTGTCAGATTATCATTTCCAAGTTGGACGATGTACAAATGGTGTTCTTGGACTGGAATAGAAATAGATGAAAGTGGTCTACTGCAGTGCAAATAACAAACTGGCAACCAGCTGGTCATTGGAAAGAGAACATGCTATGGGAATACGCTTTCTGCAAAAATACTTTGTTTTGGAGATAAGCATTAACAATAGGAAGATGAGGTTTGTTTAACAAGAACCATATGGTCTCATCCTGCTTTTATTTCACTCAATGGCAAAGCCCTGACTGTCTTTTGAGGGTGTGGGATGGGGATTACTGGTAATAAATAGGTAGTACAATAACTTGCCTGATCCACTGTTGCCCCTCAAAATATGTGAGCACATTATTTTTAACCCACATGTTGGTATTTCAGGAGTCAATAACTGAAAGGAAATAGAATTAAAGGTGCTTGCTGAAAAACAACTTCTTCTGACAAAATAAGCCAAGACAAAGATCCATTCAAGACAAAGTTTTCAAATTGTGTGAAAATAAAACAGCAACATTTCCAAGCTGATAAGTGATGAAGTAGTGGATGGATTCATTCAAAAAATAAAAAAGTTTGGATTTTTGTGGGAAGAAAACAATAGCTTACATGCAGATGGGGGAATAAGGCAGGGACTTTACTGAAGTTAAGTAACTGCACAGTTTATTCTGTTAACAACATAATTTAAGATAACAGAATTTAGCATCACAGTTTCAGTATAGTCACAAAATTTATTTGTGCTACTAAAAAAAAAGAAAAAACAAAAGAAAAGAAAAAGGAATCCAAGGCAGTTGCAGCCTCAGTGGAAAATCCTGTTTTGGGAACTTTTCAAGGTTGTAAAACATCGTCTTGACTTGTTTACTTTTATGAGTAGGAAGTAAAAAAGAAGTGAACTAAGAGTGGAAATGGCATTCTTACCACAGTTGGGAGGTCATGGTAAAACCAATACAACTCAGCACTACAAACTGATTTTTAAAATTGATTTTGTTGTTTGGTTTTTTTTCGTGGTGGCTAAGGTTTGTTACTTTGGCCACAAAAAGACAGCAACATGCAACTCTGTTTATTGTCAAGAAAAATCAACATGATTCATTTGAACGTGAAAAAAATATGCAGATCATATATGTAGAAGCTTGTTTCTGCCTTTGGATATAAGTACTCATTCCCATTGATTTCCACATGTCTGATATCAAGGATGCCAAAATTACGTTATGTTACATATTCAGATACATTGTATTTCTAACTCTGCTGGTTTTGCTCCCAAAGTTCACTTTTCCCTCTTTTTGCTTTAATATATAGCAAATACTGGAAGTGGAGTGAAATGATAGAGAATTTGGAGCACATCTAGATTCAGAAGTTCAGTTCGACTGTCTCCTCTTTTGAATTTGAAAACCCGTTCCTCGGGACTCGTTTCTCCCTTGTCTTTACACTTGTGACAAAACAGCCTTAAACCATTCCTGTTTCTTTAGGGCTCCTGATGCCCATCTCAACCCCTCCATCTAAAAAGCACTGAGTCCCCAGCCTAAATTTCTGCAGTTTGGAAGTTGTTTCAAGGCAGCCCAATGCTGAAGGCAATCCAACACTATCTGGTTGTGCTCACTATGGAAGTACACGTCAAGTGTGGCCCTGGTCCAAGGCTCCTTGAAATATTGGGAGGTTCCTCCCGCATGGCTCAGGACAGGCTGCATGCAGGTGAGCCCTAGTGGAACACCATTTTGGATGCCAGCATCATCAGGATTCAGTTTTTCCAGGTTTTCAGCAATTCTGTAATAAAAGGAATGAGAGGAGACTTGGGCTTGGTGTCCATTTATAGGAGCAGTATTAATTTGGCAATATTACCAACAAATAAACAGCCTCTAAGAGTGGGACTGTGCCCCCCACCGTCCAGCTCCCCCAAAGGTGGGGAGAACTCTCTGATTTCATCCTGCTTATTCCCTCGCTTTTCTCTTCCCCAAGAAGCTGGGATAGCTGAAGAAGCCCGTCATCATTTTATTGCTGTTTCTAATAAACACATATGGTGATGCATATAACAAGAACAACAGCAAGTCGCTATTGTTCAGCGCACGGCCATATGTGGGCTGTCCAGCGGCTCACCAGCTGCAGCGTGAGTGCTCAGGAATGTTGATAGCCCAGAGAGAAAGGAATGATTTTTAAGGGCTCTGAGCCTCACAAATAGTGCCTCTGCTTTACATACCGCTGTTGCTAAAACAACTTCTGACCATGGTGTGCCAAAAGCATAGATGCGGCATTAGTCACTGCAGAAGTTTATAAGGTGATTAAATTGTTAGCAATTGCAATGCAGAGGCTGAGAAATTAGCTGGGACGGTGTTGAAGGGAGCCTTGCAAAACAAAAAAAACCCAAATCAATATATATATAAATGTATTGTGTATATACATACATATATGTACATCTGTATGTGCGTATTTGTAGACTTAGTACTTTTTTTCTTTAACATCAGAAACTCAGGCACTTGCACATCTAGTACTTCACATAATAAAAACTTTGACCCCGGCACTAATCCGTATTTATTTTATCCTGTTGTGCAAGATTGAAAGGCATGAGATTTACCAATAGTTTGTTCTCTGTTAGCTACATTTCCCACTGGCCTCATACGGCTCTGCTTGGGCTGGATGATGCATACTTGAAGCAGAGGCAGCCCAAATGTGATGGTTGGGATGCCTTGCGTACATCTGTGTTTCTAACACTCTTCTTTTCCTGATGCCATATTTACACAGCAACCTGACTGAAAATGAACAGCCCATCTGTACATCTTCATTTTTCCATCAATATGTTTGGGGAAGAGAGACACTATGACTGAGGGAAAAAAGAAATAAAACTTAAAAGCAGGCAACATATTTTTTAATTTGGACAAACACAGGCAGGCAACCATATCTTTATTTCAGCACTTGAATATTGTAACTGATTTTTTTTTTTTTGTCTGTGAGATGCTGAGTACCTACTGTAAATAACAGGAGAGAGAGAAAATTGTAAGGGATCCAAAAATCAACTACTTGCATATGTCTCCAAATATGGATTTTAGAGGTCTGATTTAAATATCAAAGTGCAAATGCTTTTGGCCAGTGTTTCTAATGCATAGCGGCAAGTCCTTGGTCTTATACTCCTTTTGCATATGTACCCCTCGCACACGGCGTCTTCACAGCACACAAATTACCTGTGTAGCGGGACATGACTTGAGTAACCCATAAAGCCCCAAGAACCGCATCCAGGCATTCAGAGAAACCATAAACCAGCTCAGACTGCCAAGATCCACAACCCTTTTTGCCCGGTAAATGAAACCACAAACATTTGCACGTTTGGATATCCCAACAAAAAAATAAATATTCTGCATGACATACTTTCCAATATCATACACAGTAGCACAAAAAAAGCAAAAAGAAAAGCCAGAATTCTGTCTACTCCATCTTAGGCAGTACTTTCCAATGGGTAAAGCTGAAATGCCCACACTGACTTTCCTCGAAATGATGAAGAGCCAGTTTTTCTCTCGACAGACGTACATTGCTCTCAGTTCCTCCTGGGAGCAGTGGCAGGACTTCAAAAAAACCCCACACCAAGGCCTGCTTTTCAGAGGTCCCCAGCATCCCCCGGTTCCTGTTGACTTGTAAGCGACGTGCAACTTGAGGTTTTGCTTGTTCCTCAGCTGAATCTTTCAAAACTCGTGATTTCTCAGCATGAGTCAGTGTTTTATGTAACCCCAGCTTGCATTCCTCCAAACCCCTCCTGAGCTTGGAGCGCTCTGACAGCCAATCTCAAATTCTTCATCTTCGCAGCTGACAATTTCGGTGCTCCAGCAGCAGCATGACAGACTGCGCACACTGCTCCCGGGGGGTTTTGGGGTCCCAGTGGGGGTCTCCCAGGCACCATGGGGACAGAGGCTGGAAGAAAGCTGAGCTGAAAGAGGGAGGTCCACTCCCTATAGGCAAGACCTCGGGCTTTCCTGCAACAGAAATGCCCATTGCTGCATTTGTTCAGCTGCTTTTTTTTTTCTCTTCCTTGCAGCAGCGTTGGTTTTATCCTTGCCCCTGCCAGAAAAAAGACATTTTTCATACAAAAGCAGTAGGAAGGGAGGACACTAATTTGGGGGATCTCATTTATTGTTGGTCCTCTGCAGGCACCTTGCATGGCAGCTTCAGTTCCAACCCCTGGCTCCCTGCTTCACCCTGAAGGTACCATCCTGAAGTTAGGCACGTAAACAAGCTCGAGGGTTGGATTATTACAGCATAATTGTTTTTCACCATTATCTGTGAATGCACTGAAATACATAAAAGCAGATAAAAACAGTGGGAGAAGGTGAGAAGCTAAACCCCATTTTTCATTCCATTTCACCAGATTTTTCTCTTGAGAGTTGGAAAATCTTGACCCGTGATGCTTCCTCTGGTGGCTTCCTGTGCCAGTTTTTGGGAGGAACTCCTCACTGGTGGGATAAAAGGTCCCCAACCTCTTGGCATTGGCATAGCTCTCCTGTTCCCCCTGGGGCAGCCAGGAACACTCCTGCCACTTGCAGTAGGAGGGATGCCTGTTCTGGTTGGTCACCCCGTCGCCACCACAGACAGGAGTCAGTGAGGGATACTTATGGTCCCGATGCATAATTTCTTCCTCCTCTCTCTTGGAGGGGAAAAGTGCCCTTTCTCATTTAGCTGGTGCCTACCTTCTCTCTCCCTGCAGGCAGTAGGAATCACAGTGTGGTAGAATCTAAAATGGCTCTTTGTTCCCAAAAAAAAAAGCCCCAGTCTACTGGAGTGGGGGCTAGTGGCCAATGAGTTGGAGACACTGCTTTATTGGAAATGGTTGGTGAAGTAGGAGAGTAAAGCGTGAGGAGACATTGGGGCGCTCGACGCAGTACAGTGAGAAGCAGGTGAGAGGGATGGAGAAGCCATGCGGAGGGCTGAGGCACCCACAGTATTTTATGTGCAGCTCTTTGTACCCTGGTACGGCTCTGCTTGCTGTTTGAAATGTAGCCAACAAGTCAATGAAACAAGTAGCTCAGAAGCACATTTTGAGGTATTTTTCAGGCACTGTTGGCCTTTTTTTTGTACAAATGGCTGATCGCTTGTCATGTGAGATCAGTACCTCAAATTCAGGTGCTAGAAAGAAAGACAGAAAAAAAGATTTAAAAAAATAATTGAACCGTTTTCTAAAATAAATGTTATTCTTTTGTTTTACTGTCTTTAGTCCTGTGTATGTAAGTGTGTACAAATATATGCACTCAAAGACAATACCTCCTGGTGATAAAGTAGTCCCCCACAAGAAATGCTTTACAATATTTAGAGAAACCATACAGGAGTGTGAAATCAAGCGGGGGGAACGTGTTCCAGTCCGTTCCACTAACCTACATAGATGCGTCTTGGTAACAGCAAAATAACCTGCCATCTGATGCTCCGGACGTTGTGACTGCGTGCTGGCACCATGCAGACGCTGGGCATGGAAACCCTCTCCTAGCAAAATGATGGGGTATTTCTTATTCTCGTTAGTGCGTAAATTTTAAATATGTGTCTGTAGGGTCACGGCCAAGTTTTGTAATTGTAGTGGTTGTGGAACGTGAGGAACTTACACCAAAATGTTGAGATTTGTTTCTTCTTTCTTGGTCACCCAACAAATCAGGACCTTTCCCAAGCTGAAGGACCATTCCCACACCTTCATTCCTCCAGGAAAGGGCTGTGTTGAAACATCTTTTTTCCCCAACTATGTCAGATGGCCTTATAAAAGATGCAACCTCTCCTTACATGTGTGCCCAGTCCGTAGCAATACATAAAATTTCGACACTGGCAGCCTACCTTGTGCTTGGGCCGGAGCTAATGGGTTGCCCATGGTTTTTCCTGCAGAATTTGGATAAAATCCCTTAGCAGCTTGCTTTGCCTATGGCCTGCTTTACTTTTTTTTCACTGCAGACCTCAAAAGCAATCCCCTCAGACGTGGTTATATATATTTCACTGTGAGTGAAAGAGAACAAAACAAACAAATCATAACGAGGCTCTTTCTCCACATTGGTACTTTCTTCAAACTTTCTCGTGAGGATTTCCAACTGCAGTTGTCGTAGTATGGTGAGGGGTCTGAATAAATTTATTGATGGTAGCTGGAAAAAAAGGGAAAAAAATTAAATAAATCCCTTGAGATAGAAGGCATGTCATGAACTTCCCCAAGTTATTTGCAAATGTTTCTGCCAGTACCAATAAATCCCTCAAATTTCAGGATAGGCTACATTAATTACAGGATGGCATTACGTATTTAAAGGTTGCTAAAAGTTATATCTGTGATCAGTCATGTTCAAACTGCACGTTCATGTGAAATATTTGTTATTTTAATATGTAGGCATGCACGCGAGCAGCAATAGCATCCATAATGTTTTAATAGGCTTTTATTAGTTCATATTCTCCTTGTAACCTTGTTTTACAGTATGTGAGTTCAATGTGTTTGTGTCCATGCTGTTCATGCACACATCGCAGGATGCCAAAACATCCTTCTGCTTCCTTGTTTCCAACCACTTAGTCAGGCACTTGAACGCTTTCCAAATCTTGTTAAAAACCAGAAATAGCGCTATCACTTCTTCGTGTCGGAGTGCACAGAAAGGGGCAGATGGAGAGGGCAGCGGAAAGGTAGAGGAGGAGGCTGAATGGCTGGGACGTGGGGGAACTTCCTGGGTGAGCTCAGAAGAGCCTCGGTGCAGTGATGCCCAGACCTGATCTGGGGCTTCCCACTGCTGTGCTTTGGAAAGAGGGGGTTTTGGCTCGTGTGCTGGATGGAAAAGCTCTGCAAAGGTGCTCCTTGTACGTTACTTCCAGTTTAAAAAGTTTATGAACCAAAAGTTGCCTGGCCAAAAATCACAGGATATTTGTCTGACCTGATGTGGATTAGTTATATTTGCATTTAAATTACCCTTTTTTGTCCCAAGGAAAAATTGAAGTAACATTTAAATGGGGGAGGGGTGGAATATATCTGCGTAAAATAGATTAAAAAGTCAACTTTATTTTATTCACTTTTTTTTTCTGAAACTGAACTAAGTAGGCAGGCTCAAGCTACATTCAACAAATGCTTTTAATGTGTATTTCTGGTGAGTTAAAAATTTCTCCTGAGACTGTTCAAAGTGTTTCATTCAGGTGCAGTCTAGCTGGGTAACACTGGGATCATGCAATGCTGGTGGCTCTGGTATCTCCAGAGAACATATTCACTGCTTTTACCTGTTTTTTTCTGATTAGACTAGATGTTTTCTGGTGTGTGTCTCATAGACAAGGAAGCATCAATTTTGGCTGGGGCCTGGAAGCTGTGCTGTAACAAAGAAAAGAGCAGTATTAAGGAGTATTAATTAACTGGACACCCACGACCTGAAAGAGCAGGGGAGGGTATTTTTCCTTGGATTGGACTTGCAGATGTGGATTCTCTGATGTCTACAGATGGTTGAGTTTGTCCCTTTGTCATCGTGGAAGTCAACCATGGTTGCCTTGGTTCCCTATTTCCATGAGGTGGGAACATCTGTCCAGTTGGACTGTAGTCACCCAACGGGTTTAGAAGTGTGTGTTGACACAAGCGTGCACCCACACACCAGTATATCCACGCAGAGTGTGATGAGAAGCCAGCCCCTATAGCTTTAAGAAACCCAGATAAAAATAACGTTCCCTTAGGAAGCTTATGCTATGCATGAGTACGATGCCTGCAAGGCTCCTACTGCCTCCTGAGAGAGGTCGGGATTTCAGATTCAATGAAGGAACGTGCCAAGGAGTCATGATGCACTTGTTGCTGGCTGTCTACGCTACAGCTCACATTTGTTCGCGGTCAGCAAAAAAGCTGGTCAAATAAAATTTACTTGGCATATCCCCCACAATCTGAATAACATATTTTACAGGGGGAGGTTTGCCCAGATGACAGGCTAGACGCAGGGCTTACTAATATAATTATCAAAAGCAGTCCTTTGATGGGTCTTGGGAGAAAGTTTGAAGTCAAGTGCTAGGTTTCTCAACAGAGTGTCAGTAAGTCCCACCCAAATCTTTGTCTGTGGCCCCAACCAACCACACACTCTGGAGCATGCAGCCATGTGCAGAGACTTCTGCTCATAGTATCTCATTGAAGACATGGCCGCCATGAAGTGTCACAGAAGGTAAAAGCTATCCAAACCAAGTCAGGTGGCACAAGTGCATCTCCTGGAGGGGTTTGATGGTGTGTCAGACCACAGCCTTCCACCTTGTTACGAGACTGGGTAGTGGAAGAGCCACTTCACAGGGAGAAAGAAGCAAGTGAGGAGCTCTTATGGTCTTATGGTCTGCCGTCCTAGTGATAACAAGCCTCAGCTCTAGCCCTTGGGATGCAGAAGTGGTGAGAAATAGTGGTGTATTTTTCACTTTATAGAGGGTATGTCTTACTTGATGTCATGAGTTGTGTCTTCGTGCTCTTCCAAAAGCGAAGGACATAGGTGAGCCTCTGCCGTAATCAGCCTCTGCTCTGTGCAGCAAGGATGGAGGACAGGCCATGCAGGCTCAAGTTAAATTGCATTTTTCAAATAAGTGGTGTCTTTCTTTTTGCAGGAGAGAAATAACCCTGTTTACCTCGAGGTTGGTGCATTCTTGGAAAGTGAAATAATGGGGGTGGGGGGTGGAAATCTGTTTCATAAGAAAACACGATACGTAAACACACCACAGAGCTCAAGCCACATACTCATTTTACCCATAAGAAGTTTGTGCACGTGAAGAAAAGACCAGGTTTTTCTCCTACCCCCCAAAGAAACATAATCCAGAGTTTATATCGGCTGGTTTATGGCAGTTTATTGGAATATCCAACAGGGTTCATGTAGTGTGTCATAAGGTAAAGCCTGTTCATTGGTGATTTACAAGCAGTGTGTGCCGGTGTTACTGTAATTTATAGACCACAGATGGTCAGGGGGTGCCCCTGCTGACTTGTAGCTGAATAAGAAGCTGAGCCCTGTGTGTCATCTGCTGTGGGTACCTCGGGCTCACTTCCCCAAATTAGCACTGATCGGGATCTACCTTCAAACCTGGAGGGTCCCGAGACCGCTGCCTTGCAAGCTGGGGCTGTTCTGGGAGGGGGGAGGCTACAGATGATTAAGGCTGGGGAAAAAAACCCAAGCCTATCAGAACAGCACCAAAGGAAAATTGCTTTTTACAATAATAACTTCCCTTCTCAAGGCTGGTACTTCACTTGATGGGTTTTTGTTACCTGTTAAATGGAGAAGGAAGAATGTCAATTCCCCCCTTTCATACATCAGTCCAAGACAAACACCTCCTCTACAAAAATTTATATATATCCATAAATCTCCCTTGTAACGACCTCTAAGATACTATCGTTGTTCTGGTCACTTAACCCTTTTAGGTAATTACTCTTTAACTGTGTCGCACTACAACTTTCTTTCCTGCATCAAGTTTACCTCTTTGCTTCTTTAAACCTTATTAAATAATTGTCTCTTTATTCCAGCATCTCTTTCTGATCCACTGGGAATTTCCTCCTGGTGGATGCACAAGGCAGAGAGAGGACAGGGCTGGCAGCACATCCCACCCAAATCTTCAGGAGATTTATTTTTTTGGCCAAAGGATTGGGCCCCTTTTCACTTTTAATTTCTCTGGTTGACAAGGTTCATCACATTGCCTCATATTTCTCCCAGATGTGTTTTCAGCCGCATGTGGCCTCCTGCCCACAGAAATACCGCCATGGTCTCTGGCAGGATCCGGCAGCCTGTGAAGGGATGTGCTGGATCCAGGGACGCCCGGCACTCAGCTTGCCCGCTGCAGCAAAGTCATGTATTTTAACAAGGAGCTGCAGATCCCCTTTTTAAAGGGCATTGATTATGTTTTGTTAAAATGGGCTTTGAACTCAGCTGGCCCTTTGCCAGTAGGACATCTCAGGGCTTTTTTCTGCCTGGACCATACTTGACACCTGTTGGCAAACATCGCTGCAAATGCCTCCGCGAGAAACCCACGTCCAAGCTCAAAACTATGTGGCTTGATCTTTTTCCCAAGAGTAAAGACATAAAGGAATTTGGTGGCTTCTTTAGATAACAAAAAGAAACCCCCCCCACAACTTTGTTTTTCCTTATCGAGATAGGAGAAGAAAACCCCACCCTATAGACAAAAGAAGCAGAAGGAGAGCTGTAATGGAAATAAAATTGACAGCCTCTCAAAACTCAGGTGGCACTTTCCTTTTCTACTTAATTACAGTTTTAATTACATGGCTTCTTGTGACTCCTTGATACCTAATAAACTAGACTCTGTGGGGCGGCAAAGTTGAGTTTTGCTTGAACTGCAGGTGTAAGGCTCAGCATGAAACATAAATCAACTTCTTAAACATGTTCCCAGGGTGTGTTCAGCCTTTTTCTTCCTATTCGCTTGTAAAAATCACATCTTTTCACCATTGTTGGTTAAAAAAAAAAAAAAAGATTGAAGCTACAATGCAGTGAGTATTACCTTTGTGTCTTTGGATATAAAAATCCCTTTTTAGGAGGGAGAAAAAGACTCTTTTCTTTTAACCTCAGTTCTGATAAATTTTAAAGGGGTGATGCATTACCCGTATAGACCCTCTCTCATTATCATTTTTTTAGTGGGAGTGCATAAGATAGCAGAGGAAAGTACATTAGCAGCATGAAAGCGAGGGGAGATTGGTATGTGGAAAATAAAGAGACATTCAGCCCATAGGCGCTGCCTCTTCTGAAGGTTTTGAAAACAGAGAGCGCCTGTTTATTCTTTGTGTGTTATGCCATGGAAATCTGCGCTCCGGTCGGGTTCAAGCGCAGTGCCATATATTACCCATGAGTGGGGTAACATACTGATGACCTGTGGCAGCAAAAAGCTGGAGGCGAATATGGTCCAGAAGTTCCTGATGGTCGCAATCCCAGGATGTTTGATGGGGCCACGAGCCTGCAGCAGGGAGCTCTACAGTCACGTCGCAACCGTCAGTGGGGAATTGCAGTGGAAGATCGCCCAACTTCCCTCTTCCACAAACCAAATAAAATTATTTTAGAAGTGGGGAGGGGAAGAAAAGGGGAGGAGAAAAAGAGACAGGAGAGCTTCACAGATGGCTTTTGGGTCTTGATGCAAAACATGAGCAACACTGTTCATGTGTGGGACATGAGTGTATCAACATGTCCTGCTTAACCTGTAAGACACAATCATGGAAGGACTTTTTTTTAAACATCTTCGTATTAGTTTTATCTTCAGCTTGTAATTTGTCTGCTGAAGTACTGGTTTTATATGTGTGCAAGAGAAGTGTATTCATTATGAGTGGAGAAGGAGAGCTCTGGGACATAGCTGCCTGGTTAGCAGCTTTCTGTGCCCAGGAAGGGGAAGGTGGGAGAAATCGCAATGTCCTATTTGCCTTTCAACATGAATTTTTGGTTTCTGGGTTTTTCATGTTGCTGATTATCTGAAGTAGTGCCATTGCATTACTGCTTGGCTGGAGCAAGCATGCTGAAGCCAGCTGAGGGTCCTTCTATCTCCTCCAAGAGCTTCAGGACAGTCCTCCCTGCTGCCCACCCACCTCCCCCATGGCACATCCCAGCCTCGGGCCCTGTATGGTGAACCTTCCTGACATCTCACTGACAACCATAGTGCTCAGAGCCACCTCAAAGGCATCTTCATAAATAAAACTGTCACATGACTTGGACAGAGCAGGCACATTTCAACCTTAACTTCAATAGATACCTTGCCTGAAAGACAGTCGCTCTGTAGACTGGACTTGTCTGGCATCATTTCACCTTGATGTCCCATTGATGAGGATTCGTGGTGGTTGTAGTGGTGGTAGTTGTTGTTATAATTAAAGCTCATAATCCTTATTCTTCTTCACAGTCTGGTTGTCCCATCTTCTTTGCATCTGCATAGGTTACTTACGTGAATGACTGCACTTGCAAAGCAGAGGTTTCTCTCAGATCTTGTGTTCAGTCCCATGGGTATAAACATCTTATACCCTCACAGGCTGTTTGCATGCAGTATTTGGGAAGCTCACAGCAAAAATGTGGGGATCTGGACAGTGGTCTGCAATTTCTGTGTGATGTTAAAGATCCAAAGAAGGATACTCCTTTTTTCAAGGCTAGCGTAGCTTCACATGTGACATCGTGGCACAGTTTGGGGCAAGGTGTGCGATGATACAGCACAATGCAAGTCTAGCAGCACTGTGTCCCGACCTCAGCATCCTCTCAGCTTTTGGTGTCTGGGGATGCATTGCCTGGTGCTCATCCTAGACTTGGGATTCTGATTAAACAAAAATCTCTATTAAAAGCAGGCCACCGAAAATAATAACTTTTTGAGAGATAAG
>Ga0181612_132096_pt1 | contig 13973 bp, 7 predicted proteins | sample HoacroProtozoa21_FD_119630 | JGI IMG/M metagenome (GOLD analysis project Ga0181612, IMG submission 119630) | Hoatzin crop microbial communities from Cojedes, Venezuel. Combined Assembly of Gp0051906, Gp0051904, Gp0051908
AAAGTCATCCAAAAATAATTGTCTCTCTTTTTTTTTTTTTTTTTTCCTTCCCTTCCATGCATGCAAGATTCCTTCTTCCCCCAATGTGTGAATGAAGGCAAAAATTAAAAATGTAGCAGCAGAAATACATCAGTTTCTTGCATCTTAAAATCTGTAGTGTTCGCTTCCCAACACAGATGTGTGCTTTTAAATATTTTTGTTTGCATTTACAATAGACCACACATACCAGCTGAGTTTCTGTTGGCACCAACTGCATGCTACCGGGTGCTAGGCTGACTAGGTGTCACTGAAGTAATACTTAGATGTTGCACCTTCTCCACTTTCCCACCTCTTTCTCTCTGTTTACTTCCCCAGGTTTGTCATAGAAGTGAGTCCTCTTTCATTGAGTGGTGTAAGCAAGCAAGATGTGCTTGCTTTTAAAGTAAATTCTAGAAATTAACTTGATTTATCATGACTCTGTATCATAATAGTAGCCTTTGTTTCTTTTAGCAGTTGATAGAGACACTGATCTACAGATTTTTGGGGGTTAAGGGGCAGAAAACCCTCCTAATCTTGAGTTTTAACATATATTCCTTGCAGAAGTATGAAATGATTAAAACTGAAGATATTCCGAACTTGGAAAACTCTAATTTTTCTACCAAAGTGATAAAAGATATTGCTCAAAATATCTTATCTTTTCTGAAATCAAATTGCACCAAAGAAGGACATACTTATTGGCTATTTAAGGGTAAGCAGATTTAGATCAATTTAAAAATATTCATGTTACGTGTTATGTTGATTAATGAAAGGTCTTAACTTTCAGCAAGTGGGAGTGATATAGTAAAGCTCTACGACCTAACCACCCTTTGTGAAGAGACAGAAGACAAATACCAAAACCCTTTTACAATGCCAGTGGCAATTCTTCTATACAAGTGAGTTTTCATAATTTTTGTTGTAATACTTGATTGTTGGTGTGGTTGTAGTTGTTAAGAATACAGATGAAAAATTATGATGAAATGAAAATGCATGAAATGAACATCTTTTTACACATAAGCTTGGTAAGCCTCAGTCCCACTAAATCAAAACAGACTTTCTCCTTTTCACCATTTCTTCATGTAAACTACACTCTTGCTGAGTAAGTCTTGTAGACCCATCATAAAGTTTGGGAGATCTATGTTTGCAGTAGTGCTCTTTAAAGCTTTTTTTCTTCTAGCACAAAGAAATTATCCAGGGATTTAGTGTTTTGTTTAACTTTCTTTCAGAGTTGCTTGCAATATGATGCTGAAGAAAAACCAGAACAAGAAACACTATGGCACTATCAGAACGTTGCTCCTGAATTGCCTTAAGTTACTGGACAATGGCAGACATCCTCAGGTAAGAATGACGTGTTTTCTTGTAGCTTTGTGTAGATGTAATGGAAATGCTATCATCGTAATGCACCTGGATATGTTTTGTGTGGTACTTCCTCCTCCCTCTGCAAGGGAGAGGATTTAAATTTATTTATAAACTTAGCAATTGATTTATGTTTAAAGAAACCCTAGGGGGTTTTTTTAATTAGTAACCTTCACTGACTTTCATTGCTACACAAGTCTTCTGTCCTGCTCTAAAAAGGAACTTTTCATTGTATTTGCTCTTTTGTTCTCATTTACAAAGAGCCCTTTTGTGTTTGGAAGCTGTACAGACACCAAAGCAGATCTTAGCTAGGCATTGTAAGATGTAAATATAAGAAAAAACATTTTTACTCTGAAGGTGGCTGAATGTTGGGAGGGGTCAAGCAGAGAGGTTATAGTGTCCATCCTTTGAGATAACTCAAAGCTTCACTGGACATGGTCCTGAGCAACCTGCTTTGAGCAAGGGGTTTGGGCTAGGCAGTCTCCAGAGGTCCCTGCCAGGCTCAGCTCTTCTGTGGTAGGTGGGAACCTCCAGAACCTCAAACTCTTGATCTGTTCATTAGACCATTGTATTGGCCACCGGTACCTTGATGATGCTCTGCACTTGTCAGAAGCAATAAGAAAAGTAATGAAAAGATGAAGCTGTATTGACCTCCTTTATTTCAGATACTTGATTCTGGTTCTTTTCTGAGAAAAACAGGAATTGAGTTGCTCTGAAAGGGAAGTAATTGATTAAACATTAAGGAGGTGAAGAACGTGTATCTCTTGAGTATTACTGCTGCCAGATGTGCTAGCTTCCTTTCTAATTGCAGAAGATAATGGAGTGTGCTGCTTTCTCATTGGGATTTTGACTGAGGCTATTCACAACCTCCTCCTTGTCTTAAATTGAGAAATATGTAGGTTCATAATGGACTAAGGGAGTATCGATGTGTTTGACCAAAGAAAGAAACTGGGATACCGCAAAAGGCTTGGAGGGTGATGGGGCAGGAGCTGCTTTATTCAGGCTATGGTACACTAACATGGTAACTTGACATTTTCACTATTTATAGGCAACACATCATAAATTTCAAAAAGAAATATCTATACTGACACTTAAATCTGATCCAAAGATTAACTTAATTTACATGTAAGTGGTCTAGATTTAAGCTGTTTTCAACTGAAAATTGATCCCAAAAATGTGATGTGAAAAATCTGATTTGTATTTAAAATGGATTAACAAGAGGAGACATGGCTTATATAAACTGAATTAAGTGTTTTGCAGATTTCTTCTAAAGCTGTGGGAAGCTCTCAAAAGCCCACTAAAAGGTCTTAAAAGTTATTTTTTGCTTGCTTAAGATCCTTCTCTCCTCTGCCTCTTGTGATCTACATGCTTTTAGAACAGGTAATACTCCTTCTTTACCAGTTAGTTTTTATTCTTTTCTAAACTTCATCAGGCTTGAATCCTTTTCCTATATGGAATTTTGAACTTCATAAGGAACTTTTTAGTAGGGCAGGAGAGAGTGCTTATTTGAGTGGGTAATTGAATTCATACTCCTGCACAGTGATGGCCTCCTTTGCCTTCTCAGCAGTTGTATATCAGTTCAGAAAACAGCCTGGTAGAACAACTAATTTTCTGGGAATTTTTTTTTTTTTTTTTTTTTCAACACCTCTGCAAAAAGCCCTCCAAAAATACACAAGAAGTGGTAGATGTTGTTTGGTTTGCAGTTCAGACAAATGTTTCATGCCAAAGGTTGCTGTTCTGGTGGAAAGGTACTTAGCATAGCTTACATGATATGGCAGTGCTACTGCGGAGAGCTTTTATCTCGGTTTCTCTCTGAATGGAATTGCTGGACTGTGTTCTGGTCCGGTCGCACTAGACTCCAGCAGAACCAAGAGCTAGAACGTGCCCTCGATTACCAGGACAGGAGCTGTAAGTAACCGTGCTGTCCCAAACGGAGGGCTCAGTGGCGTTAAATATGATCTCTTTTTTTGAACAGTCAGAAGTAGAGAGGATGTTGGGAAGCAGGAGGAGGGAATGTGGGCACAATTTGTGACTGATTTCTTAATTCCCCTCCCCAGCCACTCTGTTGCTATGTTTTAGAAATTACTCTTGACACTTTTTTTATATTCGGAATGTTCAGGAAATAGAATGCAGGAGTTGGTATCCCCAAGGTGAATTTCAGGAGAGTGAATTGCAAGTCCTGCACTTGACACTCACTTGCTGTTGAGGAAAAAGAGGCGTCGTGAAAGCAAGAGATTCAACTGTAGGAATATGTTGTAGACCTTACGCCCTGTGATAATCACTCTGTGTGCACATGAAGCAATAATGCAAGTCTCTTGGCAGTCAGAACCTTCTTAGGGTGCCTAGATCCAAAAGTTGAAGCCTGAAAAGTTGAAGCTGTTACTTAGTGTTTGGATACTCCTGGAGGTAGACAAGAGTTGGTAATTTAAGGTGCGATTGAAGCACTTGGTATAAAATTGTTCATTCCAATGCAGGGTCCAGGTGCCCAAAAGCAGGTCACTTTAAGGCATGTATGTGTATTTGGTGTGTTTGTGTGGGGTTTTTTTTTTAGACTGAATCTGATCCAAATTTCTTAGCAGATGACTCATCTCTTAGTGTTGAAATTCTTCATGACAGGAGTGTGAGAACTGTCTGAACAAGAGTTCAGTCTCCAAGTAAATTGAGGTAGAAAGAAAAGGGCGGAACATTGATTGTAAGGATTATTCTTGTGTTGTTCTCACTGGCTTAATTATTAGGTGTGTCAGTGGTTGCCAAATAACCTTTGCTCTAAGCACTTCGGCTCGTGAAGTTAGAGGGGAAAAAAGTGTGTGTATGTATGTGTGCCTATAGTGTGTGCACACACTTCTCATCTTGCTGTCTTAGTCTTTGATGTGAGCGTTGTGTGGTGCAGTCTGCTGCTGGCCTGGGCTGGCTTTCAGGCGTCCGTGTTCCTTCTCTTTGGAGTGGAACAGGGAGGGTTACAGAGCGACGTGCGCAGGGCTGCGTAGTAGTTAGGCAAGAAATGGGGTTGGACTTCTCTACGTCTTGCCTCACTGCTTTTTATTTCTGTGTAAAACCACACTGAAGGACGGGGGATTGCTGCTTGTTTTAGGCTATCACCAGCGTGCGTTGTATTTCTCCTGACTCACTGTATAGTTTTATTTGCTTTCTCACTATAAAAAGCAAGCTACAGTTACTGCTACAGGTATATGCTGTTTGTGCCCTGGTGCCCTGTTTGACCTCTGGAGTTTCAGTTTGAATCTCTTATTTATTGAGTTGTCAGTTCTGGTGGTTTTCTTGTTTTTGAGAAGTTGAAATTGATTTCTTCATGCTCTAAACTTTTAGTACTGTGAATGCTGCTGCTGCTGCTAAACGGTAGCTTTTAAATGCTTGTATCCAGTATCTCCTCCGTTGTCAATATGTTTTGAAACTCTGGCAGTGTGTAATGTTAAAGTACACGATGAATAAACTGAAGAAGCAGGAAGGAGTGAAATGCAGACCGCTTGATGCCTAGCCCTACCAGAACATAGCTTTCATTACTTCCTCATTTTTCTCCATGCAGCAGCAGTCTAGAGAAGAGAAAGGGTAAATACCTCCTTACCATCAACTAAGAAGATAGCTGCTGGTTTTTTTTTTTCTTATGGCAGATTTTACCTTTCTTGCCTGAAATAGAACAAAAGTGAAGAAGGTAGAAGCTTCTCTGGAATGCAGCTAGCTGCAGTTTGAGAGAATCCATAAAACTCAAAAGATGCTAATAAACAAGGAGTTTGTTAGGGTTGTGCTCAAAAGATGTAAATAGGGTGATGAAGAGATGCTCTTATTTATTTTTCTTTTAAACCAAACCCCCCAGACGAAAGCATCATGGGCTATGGTGGTCTATATTCCCAGTTTTTGCCTTTATGCTCTCACTTGCAAAACAAGAGGTGAAAACCTTGTAAGCTGGGGGTTAAAACCAAGGGTGGGCAAGCTTGATTGCAGGAGCTGTGTGCACATATGTGGATAGTTGATAAGATGCTGTCTCCAGCCATTTGCTTCTTAAATATTGATAAAAATCAGGGCTCAAAAGCATGGTCATACAGTGTGTGTGTATGTGTGTGTACAGGCTGTATTTACAGCTGATCAAATACCTACTTGCATGTACTGTTTATTCCTTATTTTAAGACAAACTGAATTGATGTTGCCTCTCAAAAAGAACATTTAACTTGAAAACAAATTAAATTTTTTTTTCTTATTTAAAAAGATTATTGCTTCAGCAAACTACATGTTATCAGAGCTTTTTCAGTTGGATGAACCTAAAAAAGAAGACAGTACGGACTTCCCTATAAATGGAAATTCTGATGAAAGCTATAGCGAGGAAGAAGAAGAAATGCCAGACAGTGATGAAAACGGTTCTTACAGTAACAGTTCTGATCCACCAGATGACAATAAAGCAGTGGCTATAATCAAATCCGTTGGAGAGTTATCAGTACCAGAAAAATACAAGTCTGTTCATCGAATACGTGTAAGTGAAGTTCTGGATTTTTTTAAGGGTTTTCTTGAAAGATTCGGTTCACGTGCAAGGTTTATTATTGAAAATTGGTTACCTGTTAGTTTTGTCTTCAGGTTAACTGAAGCATGAGGCAGTAGGGAAACAAAATTTTCATGAGCTGCTCATAAAATTTGAGGTCATTGAATTTTACAGTGTAGCACAGTTAATGTAGCTTTTCCTCTACCGTCTTGCACGTGTGGTTTATGGCATGAGTCTGCATGGCTGGCTAGAGGAAAATTATTCCTGTCATGGCAGCAGAGAAAACATTGCCAGCTGTGGCCATGTGTAAGAGCTGTAAATGACCACAAGTTTGTGTGGATACCTAGGTTATTGTAGTGTGGTTGTTTTTTTTTTTTTTTCTGGAGTAATATTAACACTTGTGGCTTTCTCTGAGAGCATCAGCTACTTCATATCCACATAGTCTTTGATTTCCCTCTTTGATTTGTCTTTCCAAGGTAACTGGTCAGAATACAGCAATTTGATTTCCTTGAAATTTTGGTAATGGCTAATTTTAAAAGAGAGATGAAACTTTACTCTGCACATATGTGTGTGTTGTGTCAAAGGGGACAGCTGGGTGCATAGTCATAGTATTCCTGAAACTTCACTGACATACATGTGCTTAATCAACGAATTGGCAGAAGTGTAATATTGCTACCTTCATCGTGCTTTCTGTGCGTTATTATTGAAACAAAATAGAGGAATACGAGAAGCCACGAAGATCAGCGAGGAAACTGTTCATAGCATTTTACTTTTCTTCTGATGTTTTACTTGTCTTACCTGTATAGAGATATGGTTATGAAATGACTCTCACTGGTCAAAAGCTAAACCTTTTTTCTAACATCTGCGCTGAGTAGCAAAGAACAAGATTTCCTAAAAAAAATTTGTAACTCTTATTGCTATCTTAATTTCTAACACTTCAGGGTCCATCAGGTGAAAAATAAAACAACTTGTACAGGTGCAGAAGCATTCCATTTCCCGTTTCTTCTGCCCCTTCTACTCTACCCCAGAAGAACACAAAGTACAACCCCCCAAAAAACGCCCAAGACACTGAGTTGTTCAGAGGTGACAAAAGTGCAGCTCTGATGTATAGGCTGAAGAAAATATTTCTGCAGAGTATTTAATCTGCCTGTCTTCCTGGCTCTGCGTTGCCAACCAGCTGTGGATGCTTTTGTAATTCTTATTAGGGAATGGAGTTGTCTCATCTCTTCTCCTCTTTGCATTGTCTCTGGCATTACCAGGAGAGACCCAGTGTAGACGACTGGGTATGTGAATTGCTGTCTGGGATAAAGGAAAGAAATACTGCGATACTTTATTATAGAGTTCAGATGTTTCAGTAACAGGTTATCTTAGTGCTATCTCTTATTGGAAGAGAGATTTTTCCTGTGAGGAAAGGCTGGGCGAGCTGGGGCTGTTCAGCCTGGAGAAGAGCAGGCTCCGGGCAGACCTTATTGCAGCCTGCCAGTACTTGAAGCGGGCCTATATGCAAGATGGGGACAGGCTTTTTAGCAGGGCATGTAATGATAGCACAAGAGGTGATGGTTTTAAACTAAAAGAGGGGAGATTTAGGCTGGATATAAGGAAGACATTTTTTACAGTGAGGGTGGCGAGGCCCCATCCCTGGGAATATTCCAGGCCAGGTTGGACCGGGCTCTGAGCAACCTGGTCCAGCTGAAGATGTCCCTGCTCATGGCAGGGGAGGTTGCACTAGTTGGCATTTAAATGTCCCTTCCAGCGTAATCCATTCTATGATTTGCATCTTCTAGCCAGTAACTTTGACATTTTGTGTGTTGAACATTTATTCTCTTTTCATTGCTTCCCTGCTGCCCTGCTCCCTGAAGCCGAGCTGTGCGTTTCCCATCTGCCATGGCACTGAGGAGCGCTGCAGGCTAGTGCTCAGCTACGTCCTGGAGGTAACTTTATCATCAACTTTCTAATGACATTTCACCTAGTACCCAGTGCTTGGTGTCTTCTGTATGTGCTGAATAGTGCTTTCAGGGTGAATTAAATTATTTCTTCTTGCAGGGCTTGAAGTCTGTTGACAGCAGTGTTAAAAAAGAGGGTGACCTTCCTGCAGCTGACCCCAGCACACCAATCCCATTGAAATATGAAGATGAATCCACCAGTGGTGGTCCCGAGTGTCTGGAAAAACAGATGGCATTATTTTTAGACAAAAGTAAGTTGTATTGTTGTGCAAATAACACCTTCCCAGTGCCAACACAAACTGCTGCTACTTTATTTTGATTGTCAAAACAGTGTACTTCTAAGTCACCAATTACGCTATTGCCTAAGCAGAAGTAGTATACTGAAAATTGGAGAACAGTCTGTTTCTTTTTAAATATGAAAACAATAGCTCATCTGGGGTATTTTGCATATCAAAGCGTCTTTTATTAGTAAACACATAATGTTACTGGACCTTATTTAGATGTGAGTTGCCGATGACTTCCGTTAGGGCTTAGTATTTGGGGGTTTGGTGAGGGGGGGTGTTTTTAAAACAGTCTTCATTCTTTTTTTCTGACTTGGAAGTTTTGTGGAAGAACTTGCTTCTGGTAGGTTTTTCTCCTACATTATGCTTGCTGCTGAATTGCATATGAAACGTCGACTACGATTTTGTTTTCTTTCCTGTAACTCTACAATTGTGGAAGGAAGCAGCAAATAAAAGATGCTTTGTTTGCTTAAATACTCAAACTTCAGAAGGTTCAGACTGTAGTCTGTCTGTTTTCTTTTTATCTGGAATGCCATTAAATGGGATAGGAAAGACTCTTCTGAAAATTATAGAGTTCTCTGCAGGGTGAGAAGCCCTGTAAGCATGACCCAGCAAGAAATTTAAGCCTTGCATATTTTTACAGTTTTTCATTCTTTCCTTTCTCCTCCATTCCCTGTATGAAAATCTCTAAATAATAAGCCAGTTCTGTTTTGAGTTTTTCATTTAAGTGTTCTCACGTCTCTCTTCCAGTTTTATGATTGTCTCTTGAATGTCAGTGACCTGGAGACGTACGCATGCTTGCTTAGTTTTTACCAGACATGTGACCACAGAATTTTAACACCTCCATCAGAAAGTTACATTATGTTAGGCTTGCACGAATTCTGCACAGTCCTGTTAATATGGACTGTGAGACTAATTTTTACCATGATCTACTGAGAAACAGTAGATTTTATGCTGGTTTCGGCTCTCCTGCAGCCAGGCTCTATGTTCTGCCTTCACAATTTGGAACTGATGACACATTGCAGCTGCTTGCCAGCTGGCAAGGAGGGTGTCCACATGTGAACTTTTTCTGTTTAGAAACAAGTGTTTCCTGGGTGATGTGGGAAGTAAATATTGCACAGATCAGAAAAAAAATATTTTAGTTGACTTCTGGAGCTGTGCTGGAGTTCTTCCCTGAAGTAGCAATGGTGTTACTTGTTTGAGTTGTAAGGATTTAATTGTACCTAGAGACAAACAGTTCAAACAAAAGGGAGAAACTTTTGCTTCTCCAGTATGTGGGTTTGTTTTCTGTGATGCAAATTATGTCGTTTCTCTGCTACATGTGTATTTTTACATATAGAAAGGACAAGTGCTCCTAATTCTTGAAGAGAAGTACTTCTGAGTAGTATCTAGATACAGTATAGGTGTGATCAGTGTCTTTAACTGCATGAGATGTTGCTGTATCAGATTTGTCTTTGTCCTAACATAAACATGTAGTTCTTCTAGTACTTACTAAAGATAATGGGCTTGCAAGTCAGGCCTTGTAGGTCCACCTGTAAGCAAGAGACTCATTTTTGTATGCAAATGTTGTTAGGACAGAATCTGTCCTTTTGGTATGCCTGAAGTCAGTGGCCTGTTCTTTCTGGTTCCATAACCACTGCAGCATTGAAGGAGGAACCTGCATAATCTTATGCTGAGAATGTCTTGAAACTAGCGTGAGTGAGAAGGATGTTGGTTTTCCTTGTGGGAAGGACCAGGTTATCCAGTTTCTTCTGTGCTGGAGGCTAAACCCACGGATGGAGGCTTTTGCACTTTGAAACTGTTCATACAGGAACAGAGCATGTATCTAAGGGTTTGGTGGAGAACGTGACAAATTATGCCTGTGGCTTTCTTGTTTTTTTTCTACTGCAACCTAATGGAATAGTTTTGGCCACTGCATCCGCATTTCAGGAGCTGCTCAGAGCATGAGAGGGCAGCTGCATGGTCACTGTGCTCGCTGTATTCGAACACCTGGCCGTCAGGTGGAGTACATGGAAAAAGTTCCAAGTGTTGGGTGCTTTTTGCAGATGAAAAATGTAGTGGCAGACAAGTTGGCATAACTCTACTTGTGCAGAGCTGTAATGAGGCAATTTACATTCTGCCTGTATGCTGATGGACTTGTGTCTGACCTCAGGCATATGTTACGGAGATGAGATTTACTGATGAGGTTCTGCTTGTGTTACAGTGGGCTCGTTTCAGAAGGATAAGCATTCCAGTCAGTCGGGAATGATTCCTGGATCGTGGCAGTATAAAATGAAACTCCAGCTCATTCTGAAATCGTCAAAGGCTTATTACGTCCTATCTGATGCTGCTATGATTCTACAGAAATATGGGAGAGCGTTACGATACATCAAGCTGGCTTTACAGTGCCACGGTAAGTTGCTAGAAGGTATTTGTGATCTGTGCCATTGCCTGTATATACCTTTCACGATATCACACGCTTCTGTTGTGCATGATTTACCCTTGTGGCATGCAGTGGCAAGTGTGACTACCGGGTGTTTAGTTGAACTAGGTGTCCTAGCTCATTATTTTGGAGGGAAGTCTGGGGTAAGAATAACTCTCGTCTCTGTTTGGTAGAAAGGTGCTCCCATTTTGACGCAGTGGGAAACTTAGAGTGCAGATTTGGAGCTTCAGAGCACTGAAGTTGGGAGAGTCGGTGCTGGTGCCAAGCCCAAAACAGTGTTCTGTGGCCTAAGTGCTGTCGCTGCAGAGAGATGGTTTTTTCCCCTGGAAATGCCAGTTTCATTTAAATGTATTCCTGACTCTGAAATACCAAACTTGTTCATCGGCTGAATTGGATGCTCCCCTAACATTAAATATATCTTCCAAGTATTTCCAAGGAAAATGAAGGAAGTACAGTCAGGCTGTGTAGGATATTACTACAATAATGAGAATAAGTAATTGAAAAATGCTATTAGTACCATAGTGCTGCGATTTTGCTTCCCTGTTTGTAGGGCTTGGGGCAGGAGGAGGCTTATAGAGCAGGAACACTTGATCTTGACACAAAGCATCAATATGCTCATCGATAACACATTCTTCAGCTTTCAGCCTTTTAAAGGCTTGAGAATGAAGTTTAAACTGAGCCTTCTGGAAATTAATTTTTCAGGCTATATCTCACGAGTTATTTTGTGGAAAGTCAGTTTTCCTTTTGTCAAATGAGATTAGCATTTGTAATTACCAGATTCAGTGCACATATTGAACAACATAGTTGCTGTTTTGAAACTGTCAGCTGCGTAGAGCAACTGTGACTTTAGAATCTCTTAGTTCGTCTTAGAAGAACATGTGTTGTCTGCATGCAGAGAATGAGTGTGACAGGTAACATAAAAACCAATTATATTGTCAGTCTGCGTCAAACCTTTTGACGTTTAATTCTTTTCTTCCCTCTGCTCCCTCATCTGTGTAATTTTTTTTTTCCAAATAGATACCTACTGTTGTCTCTGCGCCAGCATGCTTCCTGAAGTAGTAGTATTTCTTTGTCAGTGTTTAACCCTTTGTGGAGATATCCAATTAATGCTTGCTCAAAATGCAAACAACAGAGCGGCATATCTGGAAGAATATAATTACCAGACAAAAGAAGATCAGGAAATATTACACAGTCTTCACAGAGAATCCAGGTGCCAAGGTATGATGCTGAGACAAGATAACTGCCATAATTCGGTTATATGACAGACATAAGTAATTTCATTGTGCTTCCTCCAAACCCCGCACCAGTATTATTTCTGGAGGAGGGTTTATTACGCTTCAGTTCTCTTTTCTTCAGAGCAAGCTTATTGTGCCTGTCACACGCAGGGAGGCTGTCAAGGTATTGTATGACTTGCCTGAAGCCGTAAAATAACTAAAGACTGTAATTGTTTAAGTAATGGGTAAATTTTGCTTTTCTGTAGAAGTTGTGGGACCATTCTGACATGGGTCTGATACTTAGTCTGGAGGGGAATGCCCAAAATGATGACCGTGGCAGATTTAAGTTTGTCTGGAAATACTGTTTGATATGCAGGCTTTGCGTTTTGTTTTCTAGTGTTTGCCTGGGCAACTGACTTGTCTACGGACTTGGAATGCCAACTTTCCGTCAGCTGTAAATGTTATGAAGCAGCACATGAAATTTTACTTTTCAGTAATTTAAAAAACCAAAATCCGGAGCAGCGTGTACAGGTACTAAAGAGGATGGGTAATATCAGGAACGAGATCGGAGTGTTTTACATGAACCAGGCGGCTGCGGTGCAGACTGAGAGAGTGGGCAAGTATTCTTTCTTCACTTTTTGCTATTTCACAGAGTTACAGTGATCACATTCACTAGCAGTGCGGGAAACCTTGAGTATTTCTGATTATAAGGAGTACATTTGAAGAACTTCAATGTCAGTTAGAAATATTTGGCTACAGTAGACTACTGTGTCTTGTACACTGTACTTAACTGAGCCTAAACTGAGTAATGGAATCTAGCTTTGCAGATTTTCTTTTAAAGTGTGTACAATGCCCTCAGAAACATGATGGAAAGTTGAAACCAACCCTGTGATAGAAGGGAGGGCATGTTGCTTGCTTGATGTGTTTGGTTTAGCTCAGTATGAACAAGCGTAAGCTTAATTTTGAACGTAAGAATAATTTCAGTCAGTCTATGAATTTTTGGTAAGTAAATCCTTGGAGGCTTTGCTTTCGGGATTTTTGGGGGTTTGTTTTGTTTTATGGGGGACTGGTGTTGTTTTTCTGGGGTTTTTTTGAGGAAATGGAGGTTGCCTAAGCTTCCTTTTTGACAGTTTTTTTTTTTTTTTGAAAGCAAAACCAGTAATGTCTCCTCTACAAGTAAGAGTTATATAAAACTAGAAGAAAATAGATGTTGGTGGCTTTTAGTTTTGTCATACTGTAAGTTTATAGAAGTAACTGCAGAACCCTGAATGTTACTGTGGGGAGAAAAAATACCTGTGTTTTATCCCATGAATTTCTCCTGTTTTTTGTGTGTCATGTTATCACAATTCTTTTGAAATATCGTATGTGTAATAGTGCACTCTAGGTATTACGACTGGGGTTTTCCTAAGGGTATTTTCTATGAATGGGGTCTCCAGAATCATTTACCACCCTTAAATTCTAAAAGGTCGTTTACGAGAAAAAGAACGTAATGGAAATGTTTGAGTGTCTTTTAAGAGTCTGAATAAGATGGTGAGCCTTGTGTCTTAACCCTAGTGAGTAAAACTGTATCGACGACGGAGCAGCAACTCTGGAAGAAAAGCTTCTCGTGCTTTGAAGAAGGAATTCAGAATTTTGAGGCGATTGATGATGCGACCAACGCCGCTCTCCTGCTGTGCAACACGGGGAGGCTGATGCGAATTTGCGCTCAAGCGCACTGTGCAACCGAAGGCAACTTCAAAAGAGAGTTTTCCCCAGAAGAGGCCCTGTATTATAATAAGGTAACACCATACTGTTCTTAGAATAGCCCATGCCCTAATATGCCTTTTGCTGTAGAATACTTGCAAATATCTTTGTAAGTATCTGTAAGTCTTGACGTAATAACTTGGGATACCTCTCCTGCTTTCATATCGTCCTAATCTGCACTGTATAAGCTTCAGTGTTGTTGAGGTTTGATTCCCTTGCTCTGATACATAAAGCGCTGTGATGTTCAGTAACAGACTGCAGTACCGCATGCAAGGGAGCTAGAAATGTGTGGTCAGCATTAAAATTATGACTGAAATGGGCATAAAGAAAATACTGAAGAAGACTCGGAGATTTTTGGAATGCTTCCTTGAGAATGAGTGAAGGGAAATTAAATTCTAGTTGCTATAAATACAGGCAGTAACTCTGTATGTGTATTATTCTGTCATTTGTAGGCTATTGACTACTACCTGAAGGCGTTAAGATCGCTAGGTAAGAGAGACGTGCATCCAGCTG
>Ga0181612_138983_pt1 | contig 13973 bp, 16 predicted proteins | sample HoacroProtozoa21_FD_119630 | JGI IMG/M metagenome (GOLD analysis project Ga0181612, IMG submission 119630) | Hoatzin crop microbial communities from Cojedes, Venezuel. Combined Assembly of Gp0051906, Gp0051904, Gp0051908
ATCCCAGCTCCCTCAGTCTCTCCTCGTAGGAGAGATGCTCCAGTCCCCTCACCATCCACATAGCCCTCTGCTGGACTCTCTCCAGTAGCTCCTCATCTTTCTTGAACTGAGGAGCCCAGAACTGGACACAGTACTCCAGATGGGGTGGTCAGGCCCCACTCTTCCTGCCCCATCTTCCCTCCACTTGCTTGTTCTTTATTGCTTTGGGAGCATTTGGGAGGCTCTGGATGGTTTTGTGAGTGAGGTCCAGGTCGGGAATGGATTCACCAGGGGTGAGCATCCTAAAGAGGTTCGGCACACTCAGCTTCCCCCCATCCCAGGGTGCTCCCCAGAGCACAGCACTGGGTAGCCCTGGCCGGCTGGGGAACTGCTCTGGGTTGGGCTTCTCCTGAAACACTGGTGCCGCAGGGCGAGAGGTAGCAACTGCTAGAGGGAATTGCAAAATTAGAAAGCCTGACCTCTTCCTTGGGGATTTCGTTTTTCTGATTGTAGGTGGTGCATTTCAGGGCACAAAGGGCACAGGGTAGCAAAGCTCCATGAGTGCATGGCCCTGCACGCTGCAGCTCAAGCCGAAGTGCTGCAGTCAGCAGGGCTTTCTGCCAGGGAAATCCTGCGCCGAGTTCCCTCCTGGCCATCTCTGGTGGGCTGCCTGAAGGGAGAGCAAAAATCCCAGTGCGCTTTCTGAACAGAGTAAGGGATAACCAATATTCCCTGCCTGGGTAAAGCCGCCTCCGCTCTCCGAGGGCAAGCGTGTGCGAGCTCAGTGAGCGCGTAATGGCTGCCATGCTCGTCTGCGGAGCCACCGCGCTGGGGGATCTTTCTCAGCGTTGCATGAAGGGCTTTGGGTTCCCTGGGGTATAAAAAGTGCTAGAGAAAACCCAGCCCTTCCCTTGTTCTATTTCCTTGCCTAAAATAAACTTCACACTCATCCGCTGGGCTGGAATAGCCAAAAGAGGTTGTGCATCCCCGGTGGAACCACTCACCCCGACTCAGGTGACTGTGGCCAGACCCCCAGTTCTCACTCAGAGATCATTAAAGACAGCAAGCAGTTCCTACCTGCCCAGTCCTTGTCCCAGGGGCAGGGAGGGAAATCAGATGAAAAGTGCTGAGGACCACCACGGCAGCGCTGCAGTTTTCCCATAGGAAGCAAGCTGAGGAATTCCCACGCCCTGCTGTTCCCCAAAATTTCTACTGCTGGCTGTCAGTTATGTTACAGATTTGACAATTCCTACTGCAGGCTGATGATGTTGTGTGGGAGAGCACAGGAGACTTGCTGAGACTGCCAAATTGCTAAGCATGTGCGATGGGGGTCTCTCCCTTCCTCCACATGTCTGAGCCTCAGAGGGGAAGGGGGAGGAGAGCTTAAATGGCACAGAAGAGGGAGGATGGATTGAAAGCTGCCTCTGTCATTGACTTGCTCCATTCTTTGGATTATTTCCCTGGGGTTCTTGGGTATTTTTCTTATTAATAACTAATAATAATTTTTATACAGCGCTTTGCATGCTGAAGGACCCTAAGCACACCACATTCTTCATAAGGTAATTACCAGCTGCAAGCCTAATTCCTCTCTTGGTTGTGACCATATCTGCTGAAGGAGCAGCTCAGAGTCACACTAGATTTACACCAGTTTAACTGAGGACAGTGTCTCCCTATAGATCCAGTTGGAGGTGTCAGAGACAAATGCAGTGTGGAGTTGGAGATGAAAGATTTGAAATGCCTTTTCTCCTCCTTCGTAATTTAAAAATGCATAAGGAAATTGCATTCAAAAAGCCTTGTGAACACAGCATTACAGTTGCAAGTTTCAAGATCTGGACTTTGGGAACAGTCAAGACCAAGTTCGCACCGGAGTAGGGCCTCAGCCCGCATCTGAGCCATGGCACTGTACAGTGGCTGTGCCCCAGGCTGCGCAGGGCACTTTCCACAGTGTAAGGGGGGCTGGTTTTCCCTCTTTTCTTGCCTGGTAAATCCATGCCTGTGCATGGTGACTTCCAATCACCCCTAGAGCTGTAGTCTCACCACTGACCCAACACATGACCTACTGCACAAGGTGAGCCTGGCTCTGTCCTCTGATGCATGCTCATAGATCAGCAGCACAGTTATATCTGAGGAGAAGAATGCAGTACGATAGGTTGAGCTGAATTATACATTTTCCGGCCCATGGATTTCCTCTGTGTACTTCTGGGGAGAGACTAACCCACCCGCACACTGTTTGAGTTCAAGTTTGAGATGCTTCAGTCCTTATGTCCTCATCTGGCCAGGATGTTGTTTACATGCTCTGATTTCTGAGAGTTTGATGTTGTAAACCTATATGCAAAACCTGTCCTAGTTACAATATTGTTGCCGTGCTAGGGAAGAAAAAAATAAAACAAACAAAAAAAGAGAAGCAACAGCTCTTAAATACTCTCTTTACCCCATCCACCCCTTTCCCTCCTGGCTTACATTAGTATCTGCCTTCCTCTGACATCTGGATGTGCAGCCGTGGACTGGGATTGCCTGTGGTAGCGACAGAGCAACTCCTCTCCTCCCACACCTCATACACATCATTTCTCTCTCACTGCAGATAATTGCATCACCCTCTCTGTCACTTGACTCACAGTTGTAGTGTCACATTTGACTCGTTACACACACACACAAATGTTCTTGCTACAAATTGCCAGATTTTTTTTTTTTTTAATCCTCTGCAATATCTTGATTTCTCACACCTGCCCTTTCTGTTTTGCTTGGACTTCTCTCCATGTCCCGATCAACTTCTGCCTTCACTTTTCCATCCTCCATCCCAGCAGCTCCAGCACCTAAGTTGTGCTCCTGGGGTTTCAAACCCAACATCATGCCACAACCCCTGACCACAGCTATTTACAAACCCTTTTCATCTGGTTTTCCTACCTAGAGTGACACTAGTCACTCTAACAAGCATAAAAATAATTTCTAATCTCTCTGCTGAGGAATCAGAGATATTGTCATTGCTTTGCACATTCACTGAATCACAGAGCAACTGATATAATAACTGATATTTCAGTCAGAAAACCCAAATTATTTCACTGACATATATATGAAATCATAACATGTATTTGTTATATCTGTATATATTCAACTATTTTCAGTTCCAGAGTGCCAGCACAGCAGGGAAATGTGAGAAATACAAGATTAGGAGGAGCAAAGCTATCCACAGTTTTAGATGATTTAGATGAGTCTAATACATTTTTGTGTTTTATACTATTTTCAGAAGAATTTCAGCTCAGGTTTGATTCTGGCAAAGTCCAGAAAACAGAGGCAATTGTTTACCTGGGGAGATGTTTGTATTGGATGCATGCAAAAAGGATTTTTTGAATGATTTTTATTACTGCTGTGTTGAGGTTTTTCATTTGTAACTCGGACAGATGTCTAGCAGCCCCTGAAAACCAGCCACTGCAATATTTCAGCTTGTAAAGCTCAAACGTGCTGGATTTGTGTTTGCACCGAAATGTGTCCAAAAGCCTTTGACCAATTTTCCCAGCCAGTCTCACTCTCTGCCTGTGACAAAGCACGGGACATTTCAAGCCACAGTGAGGATATTTCTGAAAGTTACAACCCTGTAAAAAGCGGGTGTTTATAAATGGAAATCTTCATATAATCTTAATAATAGGTTTTGCTACCACTGCATCTCCACCCACGTACAAGGAATAGCTCTAGCCAGCTCCGAGGCAGAGTCTATCGGCTACTCGGCAGCGCACAGCAGCGTTAGGGAGTGGGGTGGGAAGGTGAGGACGCTGCCGCCTCCAAGGAAAAATGCAAATTGGCTCAAGGCTGGGAGCAGGCTCAGGGCCTGGCCATAGCACAGCGTGCTCCCCGCTCCCCGCTCCCCGCTGCAGCTGCCGAGCGATGCAGGGATGGTAACACCGCGACGCAATGGGGCTCCTCTGCACCCCCGCACTGACGAGGCACTGTGGGGGGGGACCTGAGCCACCTCCAACAGCATGCGTGGTGTCTTCTTCTGTCATTAGTCCTGATACGGCATCAGTCCCCTCTCCTTCGCCGGGTGACTGTCAGAGAGGGCTGCGGAGAGCAAGCGAGGAGTAAGAGCTGAAAAAGGCAGAACAGCAGCCTGGTGTTGGCTTGGATGGGACTCCTCTCCCCAGTGCTCAGTGGCTGGTCACTCTACCTCTCTCCTTCCACCTCGCCAGCTTCTCCTCAGTGCTACCCCATACCAGCTTCTCCTGCTTTTCTCTCCCCTGCCCATCTACGTCTGCATTTCTTCTTCTATTTATTAACCATCTCCTGACTAAACTCATCTCCCCGGAACTGGTATTATCGGGACATTTTACTGCTGTAGGTTTGGTCATTGCTAACGCACTGCGATATACCCCTTTCTTCATGCTCATCAAGGCAGCAGTGGTCTGTCAGGCAGTGTTTGTACCATTTTTACTGCAGTAAACTCCCTTTATCATCCGATCCTTGGCAACAGCTGTAATAAACATCATTATTAATAATAAGGTGAGGAGAGCTGGTATAATGCTTCTACCTTGTAGGCAGGGGGGATATTCTTTCATAACTGTAAGATCAATTTCTATTTTGCATCAGCTCTTTTACAGGCTTCTTCACCGCAATATCTGAATGATTTCCAGTGGCACATTAAGTGATGGGGCTTGATATCAGTCACATGTGGTTTGTTCTTTTATCCTCTCCCCAGGGAGAGAATTATGTATGCAACATACTGGTTATGTTGCTAGGGTTTTGTCTGGTTTTTTTAACATATGCACTGCTGCACGTTTATGTTGGAGAAGACCACATCAAAGCTGGTGCACTGCATTTGGACGAGAAGGTGGCAAGATTTCTGATGGTCCTTTGTTCCCATGGGATCTCTGCTATTGTCCCAGGCTCACCCCCGCAGACCCCATTTTCTGCCCCACTGAGCTTCATCTTGTAGTGGAAAGTTCTTCTGTCCCTAAAGAGAGCTGTGAACTCTTTGGTCTTAAAACTGCCTGCCTGAACCAAAAGGTACTGCCCTAGCACAGCATCCCCTGCCATGGCGCAGGGTCAGAGCTGCTAGGGCAGCACCTGCTCAAGCCCCAAAAGGGCCATCCCTTGTGGCACAGTGGCTACGTTTGCTGGTATAACCCTACACCCTGTACCCAAGGCCTTCAAATGCACACTGAGGCACACGGAAAGACGGCCTAATTTTTGTAAGGTGCTATCTACGGAGGGATTCCCCAAGAGGGATAATAAGCATTTTCGAAAAGCCAGCCTTTCTTTCAGGCATGTCAGCACAGGGTGGGTAAAAGCACATGCCCACGAGCACTGTCTGTGCTCCCTGCCACTTTGCTCTTCTTCAGCTCCAAATCCCCCAAAACGATGAGTGCTCTCAAGTGCTTCATTGTTGTAAGGATGGAGAGCAATCAAAATGCCTTTGAAGGGCTTTTCCTGTGCTTCCCTCGGCGCTTCATGAAACCTCACACCGTCCTCTTGAAGTCATGTCAGGTTGGGCATTAACAACTCAGTGTCACTAGTGTCATTTTTTGACAGGGACAGCAGACATCCTCTCCTGGTTTGAAAGCCCTTTGCCAATATGTGTAAGAAAGAGATGCCAACAGTTTGCCATGTAGCTGTGGAATTTGTCTTCCCAGCCCAGAGGCTGGCTCTGAGCCCCACTTCACCACCTGGTACCAAATGGACTCCGTTCAGAAACAGGGTCCTGGAGCAGAAAGAAATGTTTGTGCTTGTGTCTGACTACCCGCCCTTCGTGCACTGTTTCTCACATTTCTTTCAGGGGTGGATAGCAAATATTAGCTTAATCTGCAAAGAAGATTACTTCTATAGCAGGAATCACAAGTGTGAATTTGGGAGAGCTTTCACTTGTGCACAGCCTTCGTGTTTACCTGGAAGAAGGTCACATCAAAGAAGAGCACGTTACGTTTGAACTGGAAGGTGGGGAGAATTATCGGGTCCAAATGATCCAGTGTTTGATCGCTTTCATATTTTTAATATAAATATCCTCAGGCTATTTCCCTGAGGCAAGGAAATACCATTATTCCCATTCTGAGTGAAAGAAGAGGAGAGTTAAGTGACTTGCCGAAAATGATGCAGGGAGCATGTGGCAGAAAGAGATACTGAATCCTTGGCCAACACCAAGCCATCTTTCTGAGCTTTTAGAGACAACAGCTATATCCAGCCCCCTTTATTTATTTCTCTAGAAGCCATCGTGCCAAAACCTCTGCTAAATTAGAGAGTGAGACTGAAGGAAAGCTTTCAGTGGATTGCTTTTTTCCATAAATGGAAATATCACAAATCATTCTGGGAAAACAGGTCTTTCTGTTCTCATCCCTCTTTGTCTGCTTCTCTCCTTTTGGACGTCTTTTCCTCTGCCTCTGGCTCCCAGTTTTCAGATGTACAGTCCTGACCATTTAAAAGTGCTCCTACCCTGCAGGAAGGGAGTAGCTTTTCATTCTTTGGAACTTACTATTTTGCAATGGATTGCACTCTGCAGGCAGGAGAGAATTCTGAAAGAGACAGAGCTGCACAAAGTGGCACAAAAATAAACCGTACCACCAATACCGAGCCAGGTTCTCACTGGGGATAACTCAGTCTGACTCTCGCTGCAGCAGAGCTGATGGCTGCCAGCTGTCCTGGATAGACAACATCTACCGAAACGATGACCCGGCTGCATTGGAGGAGGTCTCTCTGAGGGCGGAACACGCAGCTAGTGTTGATTTTCATGCATCTTAGACTTTAAGTCTCCCTTGGCAGTATGGCAGGTTATCTCTGCTCTCAATTCCCTGGCTGGGCAACTTCCGTCCCAGTCCAGGCACGGGGAGGGGGGGGGTGCCTGTTGCACCAGTCACAGCTCCTTCAGACTGCATTTTCCACAGCTTGGGCAGGTGACAAGCAAATGGTGGGGGTCTCGTCTAAGGACTCCAAGTAATACCCAGGGAACTTGGGGGCTGCTCTGTGATTTTCCATGGACCTGGGCATCCCCAGACTTTCTGTTCTGAGACAAGTCAGAGCTCCTCCTCACCTCCTTCGCAGCCTGCGCATCCCAAAACAGGCTGCTCTAAGGATACGCCAATACACCGGGGAGAGGGAGGTAGCTGCGCTGAACGAGAGAGACTGAGAAACAGGAGGGAGATCTGGTGGGTGAGCACTAGAAAGAGGATGAGAGGAGAGCCCAAACTGCACTCGGAGAGCTGCAGGAAGGTGGTGGAAGTGCTTGGCTTCGGTTTCTAAGGGAGGCGAGCAAGAGAAGCCAGAGCTCCACACCTGCCTGTTTCAGGGTTCACAGCACAAAACAGCTCAAGTCGGGAAGAACAGGAAGGGCAAAGGGACACAAGTACAGAGGCGACATTGCTCTTACCCCCTCGAGGGGCTCTCAGACCCCTACACACCCTCCCAAATAACAATTCGCTCTTGCTTAGGCATTCAGGAGTATTAACTCTAGGGTGGCACATAGCTCTTCCCTCCCTGGCTCCCCAAACCGCACATGCAGCACGGGAAAAGGCTGTTGTGTCAGACCTCAGCAGCGCTGCTGAGCGGCTCCATCCCCCCTCCCCGCGCGTGGCTGCATCGCTTCCACCAACACAGGTGCCAGGGAGGCTGCTGCACCATCTCAGCGGGCCACAGATGTCCGTCAGAGAATTGCCGAGTGACCTTGGCGCAAAGAAGCGACATCGAGGCCTTCCCCGCGCCGAGCAGGTCTCTGAACCGGCGCCATCCGTCGCTCACCTCCTCCGCGCGCTCGCACAGCCGCTGGCACCAGCGCACCCACACCGTGCCCTCTTTAACGCGTCCCTGCGCGGCACGAGGCAGAGGAGCTCTGTCACCCCCGTTTCACAGGGTGAGACTCTCCGGCAGAGAGAAGAAGTGGTTTTAACAGCATGCCTGTGGCAGAGCAAGAACTGAATCTTCTTCTCTTACATTCCCAGTTAGCGCATTAATGACCTAAATTCTGCATCCTTTTCCCATCCATCGCCCAGAGGAGCCAGGAGGCACTGGGGGAGAGGGTGCGGTAGCACAGGCATCCAGACTGGTGCAACAGTCAGCATCCAGAGTCACGGTGCTCTGTGCTGAGCACAGACAAAGCAGGGGCTAAAGTGGGACCAGCGCTGCCCACCCTGCTCTCACGAACCCCAGCAGGGCTGAGCCAGGGACGGGGATCAGCCCGGCGCAGCACATCAGCCTGTGCTGAAGGGCAGCTCCTCAACACCGTCGCATTTTAAGCAAGCCAAGGCTTGACACCTCAACGGCCAAGCACCCTGCTGAGCCAGATCAGCAAGGCCTTTTGGACACTCAGCACCAGGAGCAGATTTCCAAAGAGCCTAAGCGGCTGAACCTCCAGCTAGCTATCCCCCACAAGTCCATATAGGAGACACACTGCACAAGATGCAGCATGTTTCCCAAGCAGCTTGATTCTTCACATAGGAATTAATCAGGCTCAAACACAGCAAGAAACAGAGCGGGGGAGAGGGAGAAGAGCGGAAGCAGGGAACGGGCAGCGCAGAATGAGGGAGTTTCCAGATGCAGTGCCTCTTCCCTCCCAGGCTGATTCCAACCGGGGGGCTCTGGCTGTGCACCAACAGCCTCGTCTGGTAGGTGCATGCAGGCTTTGCCTGCTGCTCCAGCATGTATGGGCAGGAGGCACTCCAGCGTTCAGGGTCTGCCGGGCAAGGGGCTGAAAGCTGAGGCTGGAGACTTCCTTGGTGCCTCGGAGAGCAGCAGCATTCACATGCACCGTACAGCAGTGACCGCAGCCAGAGGACCAGGGTGATGAGCTGCTCGTCTGTTGTGGGCAGATGGCACCAGGCAGCCAGAGGCAAGCAAGGGAAAGAACCTCCTTCATGCTGTATTTGCCTTCCCCATAGGTCTTTAAGTGGGCAAGTAGCAGGGTGGGAGGCAAGGGAATTTGCTTGGCTAGGAAGCTTTCCTTCCAGCAAAGCCATGGCTGAGAAGCAGACACTTCTTGAACGAGGTAACTGGACTGGGGATGGGTGATTAATAACCTCCTTTCATAACCCACAGTTTCAATGTAGGAATCACACTTCAGAGGTACATGCAGAGGCTTTGTTCCCACTTTCTTCTCCTACCACTTACCTCTTACATACACACACGCTCCTTTCTGCTGTCTCTAGCCTCTTCATGGAAGCTCTTTGAACTAGTAGTTAAAGGCGACAGGTATCTCAGAAGCATCAGACACAAGCCAACAGGATGCAGAAGGAGCTGAGCTTGGGGGCTGACCTAGAGGAACCCACCTACCTACCTTCTACAGCTATTTGCTCAGCACGGCCTCCCAAAGCATCCCAAACTTTGCTCCAGCAAGGCTTTATATCAAGAAGAAACTCAGGGGTAATCCTCTGATCTTTGTCCCTTCTCCAGCTATTCCCAGATACCTGAAAGATCATTGGAATTCATCTGGAATAAACCTTTTCAAGACATGACTTGGGGATCTGACATGGTCCCTGCAGGTCTCAGCCTGGGTAGGATTGGCCTGGAAGAGGTTTGGATTCCTCACAAGCAGCCCTTCCCAGAGGCAACAACTGCAATTGTGGTGGCTTCATTGTCCCCTCACCCTGCACACCCAGCTGGTCCAGCGGCTGGGCTCAGGGCCAGGGTGGCAGCCGGCTTTCCCAGGTTGCCACTGCATCTGGCAGTCTCCAGACTTGGGCGCCAAACTCTTCTACTGAAGGATCAGTCAGCCTGAGCCACTTTGGCGGCTGACCTCTGGTGAGGGGGCCCATGCCTAACCACACACCTCGTGCAGACACTGCATTCCTCCTTTCTGGACAGATTATGGCCATCAGTTCTGTGTTGATGGCCAGCCAGTGCAAGAGCCCAGAGGGAAATGTAAGGGAAGGCAGGAGAAAAAGCTTTGGGGGAACCCCAGGAGGTATAATGAAATTGCCTTCCACATGGACACTCCCGTACAAGCATGAACAACCTGATCCTTTGAGATACTAGTCAACCACAGGTCATGATGATGACATGGCTTGAGGATTACCTCTCTGGAGTGGTATTACTGATTTCAAGAGAAGAGAGACATCAGTGATGAAAACAAGAGCCTGGTAGACATCCCAGATGACAAAAGACTGGAAAGACGTCGCTGGCCGCCTCCTGGCATGGCTTTGCTGGTCATGGAGTATGTGAAAAAGGGAGCCCCATGACTAAAGCTGGCAGAAGGCCCTGTATATAAACCAAAGCCTGACAAAACTAAGGGTGACCAACCGAGCTTCCCTCACTTATGGCAGAGGACACAAAAGGAGGCCTGATAAAGGTATGCAAAAACAGACAGTCATATGGAGAAAGTAGATAAAGAGCTTCTCATACCGCACAAGAACAATGGGGTATATCCTGCCTATGAAATTAATATGCAGAAAATTGACAGCTGGGAGAAACAAATGCTTTTCCACCCAAACCGGGTCACTCCGCCGTACACAGCACTGCTGGGATCCTCCGAGGCCACACCAGGTGAAACACAAACACCCACAGTTATGCTGGTCGATGCTGACGGAAGGGGCCCCGACCCCCGTGCTTTGCAGCATGACCCAGTCTCTGGCTGGTTGTCTGGGAGACACGAGTGAGAGAGTGCGAGGAGACTACCTGGGCATTCAGTGGGCATCCGTACACGAGCGGGCATGCTGCCCAGGAGGAAGGCAGGGCGGGCACAAAGGGTGACACAGAGGGCGGCTGTTCCTGCGAGGCAGGTTCTGGTGTTCTCATTTGTTCTTTTTTTCTCTTGTTCCCTAGGGAATTTTAAAGGTCTGTGTAAGCAAATCGATCACTTCCCTGAGGATGCAGATTATGAAGCCGATACAGCAGAATATTTCCTCCGTAAGTCCGCAAGCTCTTCTCCTTGCAATGGCTCATAGGTGCTAGCACTGGGTGCCTTTTGCTTTCTGAAGGTAGGGTGGGGGAGACGCTGGGACCTGTGAGGCTCAGCGGGCCAGAGGAGATGGCTCCAGTGCCTTGGCACCCCCCAAAAGCAGCTCCAGTCTCACCTCCCTGGGGCTCTGACCATGAGACAGTGCAGGTTTCAAACCCATAGTAACAACCAGTAGCATTTTTTATTAGCGGCAATTAGTCATGATATAAATCCAGAGTCTTGATTCAAATCCATTGGAGAGCTGCTGAGCGGGCACAAGGTCAGGACGGGGCTAGCTGGGGCAGTGTGAGTGTGTGTGAGCGTGCGTGTGTCCTGCTAAAGCAGAGGAAGTTTGTCTTTCCTTTCCTGATGCTCCAGTTGCATCAGATTTAAGAAATTAGCTGGGTCGTGTCCAAGGAGCTCCTGTTTCTGTCTTCACCCTTCCCCAAACACTACTTGCCTACAGAGGCTGCAGGTGCACTCTTCGCTGATTTTAGGGATTTTAGTGATGGGAACGGGAAGCAGGAATAAGGACAGTCAGAGCCCTGTGAAGAAAGGACCTGCTGCCCACCCCGAGCCCCTGGGAGAGGTGCCGTACCCCAGCCACACAGCGTCTCCGTAAGGAAACCTAACCTGAGCTCTGAGTCCAGCCTGGGACATGCGGGTGAAGCTCGCATAGCTTTGCACGTGGGGACAGGGAAGGCAGCCTGGACAGCAGAGCAGATCCACGTCATGTGTTGCCCTCCCTGATCACACGTCAGCATTTCCACTTGCCCCAGAAGCAGGAGCTTGCTCTTCCTTTAGCACAGCCGAGCAGGGATCACTCCTCCTCTCAGGTCCTACCCTCCCTCCACAAGCCCAACGCCTTTTGACATCATGAGAAGAGATCTTCTCCCTTCAGAAATCTGAGATAAGAGCTTTTAACCTCCCAAGGTTAAGCATCAGAGGTCTCCGAAGGCAGGCAGTCTTTCAGAATGGCTCCTTGTCATCTGGGCGTGCTTCAAGCCAGATGTGCAGACCCAGCCCTGCGGCAGGAATGAGTGAGATAATTTAGGCTCTGTGAGGCTCATTTGTATGTGAAAAGAGGCGGATCTTATGCTGCTTCCTCTTGGTTTCTCAAACAGTTCTTCATCCTCTATAAATTGTATATAACCCAGGGAGACTGCTGCTTTCAGATGCCTGTCTGCAGCATCGGTCTCTTAATCACCGTGCGGCCCCGGAATGGCAGAGCTGAAGACTGGGGTTTGATCCGGTTTGGCACAGCGACCGTGCAGGCTGCCTCTGAGGGCAAACCAGCTCTTGCAGAGTTATTTGGGAACGAGGAAGCTGCTTGCAGCATCAGCTGCACTTCAGAAAGAAGAGCTGGGGGAAGGGGGCGAACATCTCAAGAAGGACGGGTCTGTTCCCTCAGAGGGAACAAGATCTGAAAACAAAAATTGGCCCAACGTCAGGACCTGATGGTGTCCCCAAGGTAGAGCCCTTTTTAAGAAAGAACCAGGTTCAAAGAGGGATTTGGCAAGTCAATAAAGGACTGCTTGGGTCACTCCCGAGGGAAGGGAGATTTCTGCTGGCTTAGACCTGACTGGAGAGGGACCCCATTGAACAGCTTCTTCCTGGGGCTTCTGCCAAACCAGAGACCCTGGGCACTCTGCATGGGGGATGCCTGGCGGTACTGGCAAGAATAGCTAAGAGGTTTTTATTGGCATCAGACTAGGCAATTCCCTCATTCAGGGGACCAGGACCATTGTGGGGCAGCATCCATGGCCTGGATAGCAGGGCTTAGACTTTATTTCTGCCAGCCATCCACATCAGGTGCCTTAGGCTTTTTGAAATCAAACACCCATTGTCAGAGAGGAAAGAGAATCATTCCTGCGTTTCTTTGCTAGAAGACGCCCGAGTTAGAGAGTAGAGAGATGACACGAGGGAGCATCTGAGCACCATCATCTTCAGTCCCCTTCTCTTCAAACCAAAGGCTCTGGACCCAGGAAGACTGGATGAGGTTCTGCCCCTCTCTTGCTGGCACGGTCCTCCTGAGGGGCAGAAAGCTGAGTGAGGCTGCTGTCCTCCCCCATCACATAACGCCCGCAGCTCCCCATGTCAGCCAGAAACTTTGTGTTCTCCCAATAGACTTGAATTTCAGAATTAAGACCCAGATAAAACTGATGTGGTCAGGGTCAGGCTGCAAGACTGGCCGAGCGTTCCTCTAGGAACCCTCTGAACTGCAGATGTCTGCCTGACGTTTGCTTACTGCCATTTAAGCTTTGATTTGTCAAATCCTGCCTTCCTTTCCAGAAGCTGTTAAGCTGGTTATTGTCACTATCCTGTTCCCTGAAACACAGCCAGGCAGAACTGGAAAGCAAGCAAGAGAGGTTTCTGCCTGCCTTTTGCATGCCCCATGCACAAGCAGCAGGCTAGAGCCCTGCTCGAAGGGCCAATTGCTTGTGCCTGGTAGGATCCTGATGCCACAGGGTCCTTGAAGCACCGTCTCTGCCTGCTTAGGAATAAGTCCTGCACTTGCTTCAGGAGGGTTCGTTCTTGCAGGCAAGGAGGGATTAGCTTTCATCCCCCCTTCCAGATCTCTGCTTCACAAGCAGAATTGCACCAGCCCGTCTGATACCTTTCTTTATCAAGCAAGGCTTCATTTCACACTTTAACAGCTTATTTTCTCTTGGGAAGCGAGAAGAGAAGGCCTTCCTAGTTAAAAAAAATGAATACTGGCAACACAAACTCAGGCAGACCATTGGTACCCGCTGAACAGCCCACGAGCAGCGTGTGCGTGCGTGCATGGGTGCATACACACAGGCCCGGCCTTTCGCTGCGTGAATACGAGAGAGTCCCCCCCAGAAGCTCTGGGGGATGTTTTGCATGCTCGTATGAGCATTTACATGCATCTATGCCATTGCCCTCTGCTGGCTGAGCTCTTCCCGTATCGACCGATGGAGAGGGTGCGTGTGTGGGAGCTGGCACATCCGAACCCATCACTGCCCTCTGGAAGGAGCCCAGTCATTTAATCACTAGGATAAGCCCCGCATTTCAGCGCGCGGGGCTGGGAGTTTCGCTTCTCAGTCCCCACGGCAGCTGCAGAGCAGTGCACGGCATCAGGAGCTCCTTCCCAGCCCTCAAAAAAAAAAAAAAAAAAAAAAAAAATTAC
>Ga0181612_161113_pt1 | contig 13973 bp, 12 predicted proteins | sample HoacroProtozoa21_FD_119630 | JGI IMG/M metagenome (GOLD analysis project Ga0181612, IMG submission 119630) | Hoatzin crop microbial communities from Cojedes, Venezuel. Combined Assembly of Gp0051906, Gp0051904, Gp0051908
CAACTGTGTGAGGTTCAACAAGGCCAAGTGCCCGGGTCCTGCCCTTGGGTCACAACAACCCCATCCAATGCTGCAGGCTTGGGGAGATGATCTTAAGAGGGCTTTTCCAACCTACGATTCTGTGAATTTCATGGAACCATAAAAAATCATAGAATCATAGACTGCGTTAATTTCGTGTCATAGACTGCGTTAATTTGATAGACTCAGAATCCTTCAATTTCACTTCAGTCAGTGTGAAAGCAGTTATATGGATACAAAGATGTATTATTGATTTATTTTTTTTTTAATAACCAACTGCAAAGAGGGAATTAACATTGCACTTAGAAAAGTCACCCATGTAGTACCTCCAAACTTGGCTTAGAGGAAGAAAAAGGAAACTCCCACATTAACAGGGAACCTGTGCGTGTTTACTTCTATGAAAAACTGAGTTTTGTAAGACTGTGACCTCCGGTGTGGATGAGCTGCCCTCCTTCTCCTCCCTCGGAGCAGCAGCCGTCAGCCGGCCCCAGAGAGGGCTGCCCGCGTTACCGACACTGGTGCTGGCGAACGTCCGGAGCCGTGGGGAAATTCTGGAAAAAATCCACTTCACCTTTCCCGGGAGAGCTGGGTGAGAAAGGTGTGTTGCTCGCCCGGTTTGCCTGCTGCCTTTTGGGTTGTTTGGGGTTCTCTGAGCTCCATTAGTCCAGCCAGACTTTCTGCAAAGACTTCAGTCGTCCTTGCCGACATGTCAGTAGAGAACAGCTCATTCACGCTTTGGTAATCCACGCTAATCTTTGTGTACAAGTGCTTGAGTAACTTTTTGCTGTGCTTTTGAATAGTGATTTAAGAGCTCTGCAGCAAAGTGCTTTTACAAGAAAGGCTTTTACAAAATACGCCACGGAAGATAGAGCAGCAAGCGGTACTGGTGATTGAAAGTAAATGAGAGTTTTCAAAGAAATGAACAAAGTACGCTGGCGTGCGTTACCTCTGGCTTTGTCTTTTCGTATTCTTTCATTTACTTGCTAATTTGCGATTGGCCTTATGGTAACTCATGAAAGTCGGAGAAGTTCTACTTTCTTAAATTTTTCTTGTTGTGTAAGTACTAAGTCCCTGCAGTGGTGTTGTGTGGGTATTCCCCCATCTCATTGCTGAAGTTGTGGTTCCTTCCAGGAAGGCATCGAGGGTGTTTTTCCAGTTGAAGCTACAGTAGATTTTTGCTACCGATAGGGCTTTTAGGCACTTAATGAAACTGGAAAGTAGGGATGCTTGAGATTAATATTTGATTTAAAAAGAAAAAAGCTGAGTTTAGGGGTTTGTGGTAACTTAAAATGTTGTGGTCGTGGTTGGTTAAGGGAGTGTAAACAAACCCTGAAGTGCTCACAAACAGTGTTCTGTGCTCTTGAGATTAAGACCGTGTCCTGCTATGTCTTTTTTTTCTCACTACCCAGTGCTTATGCTATCAAAGTTACCAGTTTTCTGTATAGTTCTTTGAGAATGGGCGGTGAAAATAACCCGCTCTCATGCACGACGCTGAGGATCGCAGTGCAGCAGCACGGACCTCTGAAGAGCCATCAGAGGAGAGTATTGTATTGCCGCCGGCTTCCTCCCTCTCTAAATTTAGATAAATCGGCCTTTGTTCTCGTCAGCAAAGTGAAGTCAAAAGTTTGTGCCTAAGCTGCTGCTGCTGGAATTGTAGTGGGGCCGTGTCAGCAGAGAGGATTTATTAGCACCAGCATAAATTAGTTGTGACGAACAGGAAGACAGAAAGCACTCCAAACAACGTTTTGTGCTCACAAAAGCGAAAACCCGAAAGGTTAATTCTGACTTTGTCCACAAATTAGGCACGCTCGGTTAGGCTTTTTTTGCTCACCATAATTTGGGCCTCCGACAGCTACGGAACCAGCTGACCTTTCAATCGAGATTTACTGGAGGATATAACACCTCCCGAGCGCTCGTTGGGAGTTACGATATTTTTCATTTTAGCGTTGGATTTCCTTGGGTAAACCTTCACTCTGATTGAGCTGCAGACACGCGGTGGATTTTTCTGGCTTTGGCCATAACGCGTCTTAACGGCTCCCGTGGAAAGGGGTTTTCTTACCTCCTTCGGAGTATCGGCCTCGAAGGTGAGCGGAAAGGAACCTGCGGAGTTGCCATAGTGATTTCCGAGTTCATCCTTAGCATCGTGTGTCTTTTTCCAGAGAGTGGCCCTTTCATGCTATGTCACTTAAATTAGGATTGAGCCCAGGGTATCTTGTAATACTATTCAGTATTCTTGAAGGAAAGCTGCTGTGAAACCCTTGTGTGTTCAGGATGAATGTGCCCTTTGTACATCAGCAGTCACACGAGGGGAAACTTGGCCTGCTGGCACTGAACAAAGGCTGCTGTGCCTGTGCTAAGCACGGTAGTATCCTTATTTGGAGGTGTTTACTGAATTCTGTGTAATGTTGACTATTTAACACTCCATTTAATTTTCTTTTTTCTTCTCTTTTAGCGTGTAGGCATAGATTCCATGAACTGCTCACCTGAAAAAGAAATTTTCTTTCGGGGAGAAACCTTTCTTTATCGAGCCTCCTGGCCACTGCTGCTGTGGGAGCCGAGATCCGCTTTGTTTGTTAAACATGGGGTTTCTGTATGGAAATTGAATTAGCTATTGACGTGGAGTTACTTCCCTGTTTACTGATGCCGAGAATGTGAAGTGGCTTAATGACTAATCTGAAGTCTGCAGACAGAGCGCTGAGATCACGTGCCTGCCTCGAGTAGGGTTTCTTTGTTCGGCGCGATTCCTTTGGGGCACGCGGAATTTGGATTCTGCCGCCGCTTTGTACGGACTGTACAGTGCTGCGCTCGCTGTTTCGGACTCTCCTTCGTCTCAGAGCCACGCTTCCTTCCAGCACATCTCTTATTATCTCGGTGTGATAAATTACTAATTGGGACCCTGCTGCCTAATGAGCATGATCGGTGGCATTTGCTGTTCTTTCTCACCCCCTCCTCCCTTTCCTTCCTCGCTCGCTGCCTTACAAATACGTGTGTGAGTTGTGTGACCCCCGTGTCAGAGTAAATTGTCTTACTGCTTGCCTTCTGTCAATATCATTATTTGTAACAGCAACAAGTGTAAAAAAAACATTTAGATTTTACCTTGAAAGGTAAATATTTACTACATAAACAGCTGTGTAGTCAGAGTTAGGGATGGAAATTGAAAAGTGCATTTTCTTAATGGTGCTTAGGAAGCTCCTTTCGTTTCAGAAGTGTGTGCGTTACCTGCATGTACAGATTGGCTCCAGCAGCACCCGAGTCAGAACTGCAAATGTAACAATAATTTGCTAAACACAGCGTATGTATGCTCAGATGGTGGAATCTCCTCAGACAGGAGTTGCGTGGGAGAAGTGGCTGCTTGAAACTGGGAGCAGAGTGAAAGTGGGATGTGTGAACATTCCCTGCTCTCTCCAACGACAGAAGAGTTGGTTGGTTGGAGGGGTTTAGTGGGCTCCGGTTGAAAGGTTTCTTCTGCTGGGCTGAGAGGTCTGTGGGGCAGGAGACTGTTACAGAGGCAGATCTGTTAGCTGAGCGACTTTGAGGCAACCAGTGGAACGAGAAGTCAAGACTTTGATCGTGGGTATTGTAACACCGGGTAAGAATGAAAGTATCTGTGGGAGAGGCAGGAACTGGGAGTTGATATTATTAAATTTTCTGAATTGTTTTGTAAGTCTCCAGATCAGTGTAAGGTGAGGCGTGCGGCATCAATGTGGCTTTTCAAGACCTTGCTAAATTCTGCATCATCATCACAATAATAATACTACTGGAAAACTAGAATCAAATGACAGTGATGTTTTCAATGTGCCTGTAGATAATGAAGTCTGATGATGGCTTCACGACTTTGCTGATTGGTTGGGTGAACAGGATGGTCCCTAGCTCAGCTTATCTGTCTGGCAGTACTTTGAGTTTAAATTGGTGGTCAGGCCTTTTGGTCTGAGAAGTATTGAAGGAAACCATTCCTAGGGTCTTTTTGTTTTGTTTTTGGAAAGCCAGAAAGTCTCCAGAGAGCTTGGGACGAGGAAAGACAGTTTCTTCTTGCTAGTAAGCTGCTTTCTTGCTGTTTTAGTGGGATACTGAAAGCATTTTGTTTCCCATCCTTAATGATAGATGGTAAGCATCCTTTCCACTGACATATCAGCTTAGTTTGATGGATTATCACTATCACAGATACACAGGCATCTGGAATGGTCCTGGTGGAGACTACCTGCAAGGTCAAATGCCTACAGCCGCAGCCTTTTTCCTTATGTTATAGCCATCTAATTCTTGTGGTCTGGTTGTTCCCCTTCCCATGCACTGTTTTACTGCAGGGACACACTCCGAGGTTCCAGGGAAAGAGCATCATCAAGCCTGTTCAGTCCAGTAAATCCAGGCAGCCTCAGCCCCGTAAAATATCTGACTTCTTGTTGTGAGGCTAAGCTGGTTGTATCAGGGAGGGCTTGTTTTCCCCTGTTGTTGGAGAGCGTGGCTTTGGAGACAAGAGCTCTGTTGGGGTTTTGGCCAGGGATGGTGACTAAGGCAGGGAGGAGGCTGGGTTTCATGCGCTGGGCTAAGGTCCGGGTGGTTCCCATTGCTCATGGCCCGTGGAGACCCCGGTGATGGGGGGAGTGGGCAGCGCAGCTGCTTGCTGGGGCTTGGCTGTTGTTGAGCAGTGCGTTAACCTGTCAGTGTCTGCACTGAACGTTGAGGCTGCGACCGGTGGGAGCTGAGCTGTGGATGTGTTGCGTTCCCAGCTCCGCTCTTGAACAGCGGTAGGCTCACCAATGTCACGAGAGCGGGACAGACAGCTGCTGAGTTTGGTGGTGTTTGACATGGCTGTAGCAAGGTTTCCTGCAGTTTAACATCTTTGTGGTTGCCGTGTCCCCAGTGAGGGTGACACGGAAGGGGTGCCAACATCTGTGCGTCAGGTCTCAGGGTCACGAGATGCTCTTGGACACCGTGGATGGTCCCAGGCTGTGCTGCCGCTGCAGTGGGGCAGCGCTGCTTTGGCAGGGGGCCGTGCTGGAACTTCGCTCCCGTCCTGCTGGAGCCCTTGTTTAGGACAGCAGGACATTTTTATTTGATAAGAGCAGTGAAAATCTTCAGGAGACCCTCACTGAAGTTGAGTGAGAAGGGCCTGGTTGCCATTGCCTGGAGTGCAGAACCAGTGCAGCTGATCCTCCGTGACTTTTTGCTCCCAGACTAGTTAATAATCAACAGATTTGATTGTTTCTCTTCCCCTGGGAAACCTGAACGTGGCCATGACTAAGACAGCTGCTGTAGTGTTCCTGTGCTTGTGGTCTGCCAGGGTCTTGGACAGACTTGGCCGGGAGAAGAGCTGATCCCCTTGGAGCCGTGCATCGGTGCTGGCTGGCTGCTTCCTCTGAGGGCGGAGAGCAGGGGACAAATCCTGCTTCGTCAGAGGTCTCAGGTTGCTGTAAGGCAGGAAAATCCTGCCTCTCTCTTTGTGTGCAGCGAGCACTAGTGGTAGGGCATTTGTGCTTTTAGCAGATGATTGGGAATTTTCTTGCTACAGCGCCAGCTTTTGCCAATGGCAGAGATTTCCGTGGGATCATCTGCTCCAGGGCCAAGTTAGGAACCATTTCGTTAGCCAAGGAGGTGTTCTCTGCCTGCCTTGAGTGTAGTTATGATGCTTTGTTTTTCAGAAGTATATTTATTATCATCTTTTTGTGTAGAACGTAGGGCTGGGAACTAATAACCAGTGTTGACATTTTGGGGAGAACAATCCATGGGACTTCTGATTGCCCTGTGTGAAATCTGCTGGCTTGGCCAGTTTTTCTTCAGGGCCTTCTGTTTATCGCTTAGAGCGCGGCTGGTAAGGTTTTTCATCTTTGGGTTGAATAGGCTGTGGATATTTATGCCATTGGCTTTCCAAATTAATTTCACGTAATTTTAAAATAACTTAGCTTGGTTATAACTAGTGATAACAGTGTGTAACGACACTTTTGCTGTGTTTCTGGTGAGCTTGGTGTAGCGTTGAATTTCTGGATGAGGGTCCAGACCTTTCTGCTGGGTTTGGATATACACACTTCTTATGTTACTGCGCTTTGCGCTGCCAGGTCTCAGTGACACTGTGTGCTTTGCCTAGGCATTAAGTTGGAAGCCTGAGCATTAAGCATGGCCCTAGCACGTTTAGGCTGGCTGTGGTTTTAATCTCAAAAGGCCAGTATGGCTATTCATTACAAGCTGTATAAGAAGTATATGGGGTTGCTGTCTTTCTTCCAGGTCTCTTCTTAGGAGCAATTGTTCTACGTGTTAGCTATCTAAAAAGGGTCTCTAATTACTTGAAAATCAGGATATAAAATATGAGAGAAGTTTTTAAAAGGAAGATTAAAATGCGGGGAGCTAAGCAGGGAATAATAATAGTAGTAATAATGATAGAAAAGCCAAACAGACCAGGTAAAGACACTGTGGAGGACAGCGTAAACCGGTTCTGAGGTATTCTGTGTAGCAGCCTGTGTATGTATTTTAAGCACCAACACTGCAAAGTAGAGGAAGAAGAAAGAGACCAGCCCCTAAATCCTTCAAATTCTAAATAAAACTGAGAAGGAGGAGATAAAGAAATAACTGTGTTTGTGCACTCAGTTATAGAGAACATCTACATCCGTGGCACAGTTGATGGCTGCCTGATGCAGCTGCGTGGCAGTGTTCAGGTTTGCCTTTTCCGTGCCCGCGTTACAGTTGGACTTCGTGCACTGGGTAGGGTAGAGGCAGTCTTCCCTGGGTGGAGGTGGGCTTCGTCCTTCCTTTGCCAGGAAATTTGTGTGAGTGGCAGGTTTTGTTGCAGCTGTTCAGAAGTGATGTTAGATTTTGTGTGTGTAATACCCTTGGCACCATTTAAGGGATTATGTTTTTGAAAGGCAAGTGTCTTCAGACAGTTACAGCCTCACAGATGGCTCCGTCTTGTCCTCTGGTTGGCAAGCAGCCTAGGAAAAGGTATCAAAGGATTTTTCAATATAGCAAACTGAATAATGCCTTGAGAGAAATGCTTTCCAAGGTTTGTATAGCCAATAAAAAAGCCTCAATAATAAACTTTTTGTGAAATAACTGCAATAGATCAGAGTGACATTGAAGTGATGCTCATGAGCATCATTTAATCACCAGCTAACTACTAAAGGTCTGCTGCTGTGGAGCAATAGGAGTTCCTCTGTTATTATGCCTTGCTGCGTCTGCCTTGCTTAAGGCACTGACCATCACTGACCATTTTGACGGAGCCCTGGAACAGGCTGCCCAGAGGGGCTGTGGAGTCTCCTTCTCTGGAGATATTCAAGACCCGCCTGGACGCGGTCCTGTGCACCACACTCTGGGTGACCCTGCTTTGGCAGGGGGTTGGGCTGGGTGACCCACAGAGGTCCCTTCCAACCCCGACCATTCTGTGATTCTGTGATTCTGTGATCACTGAAGCTCGTGATTTCTCTCTGTGTGGATGCTGGATGCTTAAATGCTTGCTGAGAACCTGTTTATTTCAAGTACTAAACTTCATTCTGAAGTTTGTTCGTAGAAAGTCAGCTGTTTCCAGCTTCCAGGTTGTGATGAAACTTGTTTACTGACTTCCTTGTGACTCCTTTGTGGAGTTAAATCGGATAAATTGCTTTCTTGCAAAGTTTCATCTTCACAGATGAAACTCTTGAACTTTTGTTGTGTGTGTGTGGATAACTGGTGGAATACTGAAAATCCTGAGTCATGTATTTAGAACTTAGAGATATGATAGCACAGTTCAGGTTGGAGGGCACCTCGGGAGGTCTCTGGTCCCATATCACTGCTTGAAGCAGGGCTGGCTCTGAGGCTGTACCAGGTTGCACAGGGCTTTGTCATGTTGGGTCTTGAAAACCTCCAAGCTCCACTGCTTGCCTGCCCTCAGAGTGAAAAGGTTTTTCTCTGTATCCAGACTGAATGTCTCTTCTTTTAAGTTATGCCCATCCCTTTCTTGTCCTACCCCCGTGCGCTGCTGTGTGTGGGTTGCTGTTATCTCGCTGTTGGTTGGTATGCAGCGTCTTAGGAATGTTGTTCCTAGTAGAGGGTAATCAGGTGCCATGTATAACATCTTTAAAAGTTTTTGAGTAGCACACTTGACATTCTTTGATTTACTTTCCTTCCTATAGCATAAAATTAGCACAGTATTTGCTGGAATTTACTGTTGCTGCAAATATATCTTTATACCCAAAGAGGGCATTCTAACCTTAAAGATGTCCTTAGTTCTGCCTTCATGGCTTTCTCCAGTACAAAAGTCCTTGCTTATGACTCAGACTTTAAGGTAATTTAAGACATTTCATATGTTTTTGTTCAGTAAAGCACTAAGACACTTTTATTGTACAGAAACGAAAATCCACGTGTCTTCTCAGTGTCTCTCACAGTTTTATTGGCAGCTCTTTGTTTTAGTAAGGCAAGATGTTCCTGCTCGCTGAGGGTTGGAGGGAGCGGATGCTTTTTAGGTTGTGAAACTTCTGCAACTACGTTCAAAATACTGTGAGTTTTCCTTTCCCCTGGTCAGGAGAGGATTTAAAAGGCTTCCAGCTTAAAGGTAGCATGGTTTCATCTGGGAATTAAAAGAGCCCGTCAATGAACTTCTTCTGTCCATGGACCATCATGGTGGGCTTACTTGACACAGATATTTTATAAATATGCTTTCCTGTATCAGATCTGTGGATTAGTATAGACTTGTTTAGATTTGGAGTACAAAAACGTAGGCAGGCGCAAGTCATATTATAGATAGGTTAAGGAGTCATCTAGATATGATGTCTGTATTTGCTTCAAGTTTCTGGTGAAAATGTAAGTTAAACCTGAAGTTTCCAATGCAACTTCACTGTACAGAATCCCATATGGAGAAGCATTATTGCAGGATCTACCTCGAGGGAACTCATGACTCCAAGGTTTGATGATTTTGAGAATATTAAGATAAAAGTATCTAAATGCTGCTTTTCAAATCTCCAGTCTTTTCAATGAAGACGAGAGTTGTAAAAGCACAAAGCCTTAGGTGTATTTTTATAGCGAAAATGCTTTTTTTTTCTAGCTGTCTTTCAGGAATCCTGTGCAAGTCCTTAGTTCTGTCTTGGACTTGCTTTGTGACTTGGGTAAGTTGCGTAGCTCCTCACGTGGTCTGCTTTAACCACAAACTCATGCATCGGATTACTGCTGTACCTCAGGACCGATGGGATCAGATGTCTCTGAAAACGCATTGCTTTCCTTGAAAGGAAACTACAGCAGTTCTGGCTGCTGCTTTTTAATAATAATACTTGTCAGGAGTTCTATGCTTAAACCTGGAAGAGGCAGGGGGAGAAATCCCCTGCTGCTGCTACACTGGTGCTACCCAGGGGCCTGTCCCACGCGGCTGCAGGAGACAGGCAAACGCGCGCTGCCTTGCACAGGACCCTGCTAATCCTGGATTCTGAATTCAGGTGTTCCAAAGCAAGTAACAAATTTAAAAAAAAAAAAGAGTATTGGAACTAATGAGTTAATGATCTCTGTTTGTTCTGGAAAACAGTTTGAATGACACTTAGTTTTCCTCTGCCAAGTGTTTTGTTACTGAAGCAGATCTTTTCAGGTGTGCGTGTTTAACACCATATGGTACAATCTGCACCTTTTTTATCCATTAAAAATGCTAAGCTGAATCCAGAATTTGTTGACCTGAAAAACTGTTTCATTGGCTTATGCAAAACAATCTTTTTTTTTTAATATAGAGAATATTTCTTGAAAGGTCAGTCTGATTTTTGTGTTTACTTCTCATTATTTTTTAACTTGAAGTATTTTGCTTAAGACTTTGTTTCATTACAACATCACAGATTTCTTGGCGCCCAAGAAACATCTGCAAGCTATCTCATGTAAGGATACAGTTTCTTTGAAGATTAATACTGTGCTTTAATTTACTTGGGTAATAAAAACAGGCAGGTAAGGTCCAACAATAGGTGGCAGATCCTGTGGCCTTGTACTTAGGTGGGAATTCTTCAGTGAATTACAAATGGTGCACGACAGAAATAAGTTAAAAAACCCTCTGGCAAAAGTCTGTGCTTTTGTTGAGCATCATACGTTAATAAGCGTAACTTGTATTATTAGCTAGTATATGTTAGCCCAGGGAGAGTGTCAGAGTAAACTGTGGCAGGTAATTGTCTTGATTTCCTAGACGTGAATAGCAGTGATTTACAGTCACGGGAAGGTAGCTCTTGGAAGAGTGTTTTCACTGAGATAATCTCAAAGGGGGTGAACAGAGCCAGTGTGCCTTCAGAGGGGAGTTTGGTTTAGATGCTCATACAGACTGTGTGTGTGCTGTGAAAGAGGCAACAGGAGGCCTGAGAACTGGGTGAAGCCCCCGTAGCCAAAAGGATGAGCACCTGGAGGCAAGCAGCCAAATCAGTGGACACAGCTGAAGTGGGGTTGGGCCCCATTTAAGTGCAGCTGGAGAAGCCTAGAAGCTTCTGAGCTCTGCTGATGGGGAGCAGGAAGGCTCTCCACGTTGGGGGGGAGGGGATGGTCTGAGGGGGCTGGGGAGCTGGAAGCTCATGCAAGGAGGCTTTTTGGAGGTAAGTCAAGATGTGCTTGTGTGCTCTCAGGGGACTGGGGGAGGCTTATGTGTGTCATGGTTGTGACAATAAGGATAAACCAAAAGGGACCAAAGGCTGTGGTATTGAGGAGTAATAGGGGGAAAGGGAGTATTTCTGTTTGGCTTTGAGCGTTGTTTGGGAGCTTTGTGGGTGGTTATCGCTCTGGACTGTGTAGTGTTACGTGTGACCCATGCAGAGTTCAGTCAAAGGTCCAGAGCAGCAATTGGAAAGATTTCTGGTTTGACTCTATTTTTCACTTACTATAAGCGAAACGAGCAGTTGGTTTGTGAGAACTAATTGGAGACCAAGAAGAGAAATGAAGTTGGTGGAAAGGAAGGCAGGGTTTGATGGGAGCGGTGGAAAGCGTGTGCAGTGTTGGGATGGAGGCAATCACAGTAGATCTGTTGGTGTTGGTGATGTCCTCCCTCAGCCTGCGGTCTGGCTGCTGCTTGGCTGCGTCCCCTGATCCTTGTCTGCCTCTAGCACGCGTGGCTTTCGAATGTGTGTGAAGACAGGGCTTTGGTCCTGTTGAGTCCTTAGTCTCTGGTCATGGTGTGTGGGGTAACTCAGCTCCTGCCTGGAGCTGACTAGGCAGTCGCTCAGATCGTGTGTGAGTTGTTGCTCCAGGAGCCTGGTTACGGAGGCAGTGTTCCTGCCATACCTGGTGACGTGGGTAGGAAATGCCAGGTGTGGGCTGCTGGCTGTCTAGCACTGGTGGGTGCAGCCTTTCAGTGCTCTCCAGCCCTTTCTTGAGATCATCTTATCTCTGTATTGATTGTCATCGTTGCTCTGTGCTGACACATCTGGAATGTTAATGTTTTGTTGGTGATGGGTTTTTCTTTTTTGGATATCTAACTTGCTCTAGGGACTTCTGTCCCACCTTATTTACAAGGAGCTGTGATTTCTGCCAGAAAAGAGGTGTTCTTGCCCGTGGTTAGTATTCTGCTGCAGTTTCTGCAATATCTGCTGTACTACTTCTTCCATAGCTTCATAAGATAATCTCAGAATTTCACCTGACCCATCTATTTTTTTCCTCAATGCTAGAGGAAAAAGATGTAGCTTATGTCTTCACATTGATGTTCTCAGGCCCAATGAAACAAACTTCCAACTTCTGTTTTGTCTGTCTACAGCCTTGGGTAAGGGTTGTAAAGGTTGAGCTGTGTGGGATCCCAAGATCTCAGAGGGGATCCCAAGATCTCAGAGGGGATCCCACGTGCGTCTTTCCTGCTCACCAGTGTAGGTCTCTAAGGGAATGCGTTGGCTTACTGGAGCACAAAGGTTGACCCCTCGCAGGCTGATGATGCTGAGTAATCCACTGGCCTTTAGCAAGACCTTGTGTTGGCTGAAGTTGTCTGCGCAGCTGTTGAGAGCAGGAGAGCAGTGCTGCACTCGGTGCCTTGTGGGTTCAGCTGAGAATCTTCATCTCACTGCTTGCAGTGGTGGTTTATTGTCAGCCAGCCAAAGCAGAATCCACGCAACGGCTGCTGCAAAGAGCAGAGAATACCCGAGCACAGGCATTTTGCGGGAGCGTGGAGAGCTGCAGGGGTTCTTGCAAAACCCTGAGAATGTCTTTCTGGGGGAGCAGCGCTGCTCGTTTGCCTGCCGGCTCGCTACAGGTGGGCTCCGTGTCCCGTGCATTGCTGTCACTGCAGGTTGTGCACATGCCTGGCTTTTGCAGCCTCTTGTATTTAAGCAGCGTCCTGAGGTGCTGTGCTTTCTGTGGGAAGTTACCGCTCCGCTTTCCTGATGTCTGGAGCTCCATTCCACCTCCGTTGCTGTCTAGGCAGCACTGACATCATGTCCTGACAGCCTGACTGGGGCTGTAAGGTAAACTTCCTTCAGCAGGCAAAGGAGGAGCATTTGTCCTGGGACTCTGATATTAAATTGTAAAGCTAAAAGCATTCTGACTCCTCACCCTTGGCAATATAGGAACTGCCACGTTGTTTTATTTTCATTATGTGTGATCACTACTGAGCTGTTAAGAGAAAATTACTTTCTATTTCAGTAAACTCAATTCTAGTTTCAGACTGACTGTGCATCAGCTGCTTAATTTGGAAGCCACTCTCTTGGTGAAATTAAAAATTCAAATCTCCAAGCTGGAGCACTCAAACTGTGCTTGAATTAGAAATTGACTGCTGTCAATGTGCTCTCACACTTCATTCTTTTTTTTTTTTCCCCTCTCTCCCTTCCCCCCTCCCCCCCGATGAGTTTTATATTAGAGTCTTGCTGTAGATGATCTGACTGAGCAGAAGTAGTGGGAATCCACACTGTCACTCCGTAGACAGAGTGATGAAAGAGAAGTGTGGTGTGTGAAATAGACTGTTCTTGAGAAGGACTGCTGTGTACTAATTTCATAGTTACATGCATGTTTGATGAAGTACTCTTACGGGATATAACTGCAAACCCATAAGTGTTGTTTGCAAATTCATTTAGGACCTAACTAAACTTCACAGTTTCTGTGCAAAATCCTCGCTTCCCTATTTCTGTGTAATATTTGAAGCTGTTTTCAGATCTTGACTGAAAGAACCAGAGCAGTCTCTCCACTTTGAGACATTTGCGTGGACTGCCTCTACAGGCTGGTGCACAGATGCTGGGAACAAAAGGGTTTTTTCTCCGGGAAGAAAACCAGCGAACCTTAAAAAACCCAAAACTCGCAAAAGAGGTGTTGGTTCTCTGTTGTGAGTGTTCTCTGTAGGCTTGCAGCTTGTGTGTCCTCCTGCCTCTTTGGATAGATGATTCTCAGTTATTTAACTAGAAGTTAGAATTATACTCACAGGCTTAAAACAAATTGGACTGGGTATTTGTGGGCAGGTTAAGTGTCTTCTGTTATTGGCTGTGCTGAAGGCGCCCAGTGCTGGTACTGGCTTGTTTTCTCAGACCTGCTTGTCTTCTTCTCCAAGGTGTTTCGTTGTCCATCAGCTGGACCACAGGATGGGTCGCAGAGCTGGGTGTAGAGTAAGTGGTGACTGGGGAGCCTGAGAAAGGAGCTGTTGCGTTGAGCAGTTGATGATGTGAGTTTGGCAGTTGCAGCTACCCTAGGCTGATGGCAGTGGGTTGGGTGAAATCTGAGTGAGGTTTGGAGAGAGGCTCATCAACCAGAGATGAATTTTAAATGTGAGATGTAGTAACAGACATGCCTCACACATCTCGTTCTCTGGCTGTGTGGTGCATGGACCCTGGCTGGAGGCTGGGTGCCCACCAAAGCCCCTCAGTCACTGCCCTCCTCAACTGGACAGGGGAGAGAAAATACTGACGAAAGGCTCGTAGGTCGAGATAAGGACAGGGAGATCACTCGCCAGTTACTGTCATGGGCAGAACAGACTCAACTTGGGGAAAATCTAGTTTATTTTATCACCAATTAAATCAGAGTAGGATAATAAGGAACAAAACCAAAAATTAAAAAAACACAATAGCCCCACCCATCGCTGC
>Ga0181612_181285_pt1 | contig 13973 bp, 4 predicted proteins | sample HoacroProtozoa21_FD_119630 | JGI IMG/M metagenome (GOLD analysis project Ga0181612, IMG submission 119630) | Hoatzin crop microbial communities from Cojedes, Venezuel. Combined Assembly of Gp0051906, Gp0051904, Gp0051908
AGATAGTCCACCTGGTCGCACCTTATGCAGATATTCCCTTTGCTGTTGTCCGCTTCCAGCGCTAGCTGGTGGCACTCGCTGCAGCCAGATGAGTTTCCTGAGCTTGCCTCAGGAGCTGGGGGAGGGCCTCCGCCTTCTCTGCACGCGCTGGCTGCGCGAACTGCACCGCAAACTGACACGCCACTCCCTTCTGACGCGCCACACCCTGTTTGCCCACCCTGTTCGCCGCGCTCCTCGTCGCTCGCGCTCCCTAGGGTTTGCTCAGGAGGGTCACGCCTCCGGCACCGCTGAGTCAGAGCTGCCCGCTCGTTGCAGCTGACTCCTGCCTGCTCTGAGGGGCAGGGGGGGGGTGGGGTGCCTTCTCCCTCCCTGCATTTTTGACTTCACAATACTGCCACTTTAGGAAAGGTTTCCCCAGCGCGGTTGTCCACTCCGGAGCCCTTCACCTCGGTGGCTTCGCTGAAATGGCCTGTTCTCCTTATATGACATTGCAGAGCAAGACTGTTCACACCACGTAATTTCAGGTTAGGAAGCTGGCTTTCCTATTCGAACAATGGCAGGAGCATCTGCATCCCACGGCTGAGAAGGAAACCTCAGCAGGAGCAGCAGTGGGAGCCCAGGTCCCAGAGGAGGCTGCCATGCACCCCCCCCGAGGGCAGGCAGGCAACCTCCCACGCTTCAAGCCTACCCCTGGAGCAGTATCTAAAGCTTCTTGAACAAATAAAACCTAAAAAGGGAAATACTGTCAAAACTTAGATTTTACTAACTACCATATAACCCTTCAAACGAAGGACTTGCTCAACAGCATTGCCAGCTCTGCTACTGCCCAGAAGTGGGGCTGGCTGAACAGGCGCTGGCTATCCTTACAGCGCGAGAACCATATATGAGTAACACAAGGAGGATGTTACGCCACGTACATGAAACCCTGCAGGTGAAAATCAGCCTGATGCAACAGCAAGGGAGAGCAGGGGAAAATGTCCTGGTTTCATCTGGGATAGAGTTAATTTTCTTCCCCATAGCTGCCGTGTTTTGTTCAAAAAAGAAAGTTCTGATCAACACATATGCTCCTCCAGAACCTGCTGGTCTGTATGATAAAGTGATCTGTCGGAAATTTATTCAGAACAAGTTAAAATGTTGCTTCAAAGTCAAATTACAAATTTAATATTCAAATTATAAAGCAATTGCAAGACAGAACAGTTCATATTCAACCAAGTCCATAACATCCACTGAGAGTCTTTCAAATCATTGTCAAAACACACGGGAAGAGTTTACCTGGACTCTTGGTAATTATCCCTAGCTACTTTTTTCCATTTCAAAAGATGCTGAACAAGCACTAGAGCATCTCATATTTTGACCTCATAGCAGATTTTTTGTAGCGTGGCATCTGCTCCAAAGATTTAGCTGTTATCTTCAGAAATACACTACCTACTTTTTAGTTAAAAATAATTTTAATCTGTTCATTTGTAACAGGTTTGAACTGAAACCCATTTAATATCTGATTCTACTGAGTTTCAACCAGGCCTTTACAGATTTCCTGATCTCAGTGGCTTTTTTAAGATTCCTGGAACTCAAAACTGGGATGAACCAATTTCTGCTCGTTTTCCACCTTGATATACTGTATAAAAAATTGCAGCTTGAAGCAAGTTCTCACAGCTAAATTAATAGCTCCTGGACAGAGCTTAAAATTGAAAAATCTGACATGAACTACAGCATAAATAACAAGGTTAAGTTCTAACAGCATCTGAGCCTTTCAGCAAGCTTTCTGCTTACATGTGGTTTGAATATATTCTCAATGCCCAGTGTTTTCCAAACCCTGTTTGGCCCACATGTGCTAGTTTTACACAGTTTCACCATATGAAAGTGATCCCAAAACTGGTGTTGACCACTAACATCAGTATTCCTCTTACCACCGCTGATATGCTTCTGGTACTTCCAAGCAAATTTGCTTGGAATTAAAAATAAGAGAGAAAAAGCACATTCTTTCACATAGCTATTTTTGTCTTCACTGACAATCAAACACAAGCTTTTTGCAAAGCAAAACACAAGATTTACATTTCAAAACACAAATACCTTAAATAAAAATGTAAAATATTTTCCTCCATATGATCGGCTTTTCTCCCGTACTAAGCAATATCAAAATTAATAGAAATAGAGGGAAAAGGAACATCCTTCTCTGTTCATGCTTCTCTAAAAAAGTGATTAAAAAATTACCTTGTGGTAAATACAATCACTTGTGTGGAGTATACAGGACACATTCCATTTAAGCAAGATCACATTACTTAAGTATTAGTAGCTTTTGGGCTTACCCAAAGATATTTTCTATCCATGTACTCCCATGCAAAGTCATTAAGGACACAATGGTCAGGAGCTTTTTATACAGTATTCATCATAGCTGAATACTATAAAAAACAGTAAATATTCAGGCTTGAATTCAATGCAGAGAATTCTGTAAGAACTACACAGAGATTCTGGAAAGGTCCTGCTACCATTTTTTCCAGCTATTTTAAAGCATCAGCTGCATACAGTTCCCTAATAACAGATATATTTTCCCAAAGGATTCCATCACAAATTTTTCTCTTCTTTAAATTTCACTTAATGCTTCAATAAATTTATGAAATACACACTTATTCTACAGTGCTTTCCAGCTATTTATGCATAATATACAACTATGTGAGTACATGAGCATGTACATACTTCCTGTGCTTAATTCCTTTTAGCGTTCCAGTTAAGGTCTTCCAACATTAAAGAGGAAAACTTCTATTGTCTCACACAATATTCTGTCAAATGGCCTCAAAGTGTTATTTAGCTTCTTTTTTTTCCCTAAACACGTAATAATTCTTTCTTGAAATTTGCTATTTTCCAAAATTCATGGGAAGTTCTCCTGCAACAAACTCCTCTTGCCTTTATTTTCAAGGACAGCATTATTACTTTCCTTAGATACTAGTTTCTCTAATACAGGCTCTTTGTGTTCATTTCTCCACCTTCAAATAAAATCTATCAGGGAATAGAACAAATCCAGAATCTTTGCAGAGAGTATTTCCCATGTACACTTGCTTGCCCCCAGCACCTCCCCACTCAAACGCAGCCAGCCGAGTCACTGGGCAGCACTGCCACAGCTCTCAGACGTGGCCAATGCAGGTTTTCTTTGTCAGTGAAAGGTTTAGAAGAGCGTTACATACATACATAGGGTGGTGAAACAGTGGAACAGGTTGCCCAGAGAGGTGGTAGATGCCCCATCCCTAGAAACATTCAAGGCCAGGCTGGACAGAGCTCTGAGCAACCTGGTGCAGTTAAAGATGTCCCTGCTCACGGCAGGGGGGGTGTGCTAGATGACCTCTAAAGGTCCCTTCCAACCCAAAGCATTCTATTCTATCCTACACTTTTCAATAGAGTCTGTGGAAAAGCTGGTACCTTGTTAGTCCCGATTTGGAAAACTGTCAGTGAAGGAGGTTCTTCTACTTCCCGCTGTGCCATCCACAGCATTTAAAGCATTGTTCCTTTTAAAACAATTAAGATATCAAGATCAAGATAACAGTACATCATTACAGTGTCTACCAGAAGCTATTGAGAACCAAATAGCAAAAGCCAAGGAAATATATCTGATTCATATCAAGAGTCACTCCAGTATTCTAAAATAGGCTGGGTATACTTCTAGAGATATTTAAAGTTCAGAATTTTTCCTTCTTTTAACATGCATTTTGAAGAACTCATCCAAAATTTTCCCAGAGAAAGAGCAGAAGATGTCAGCCTTTCATTCTGAAATAAAAGAGCAACTTTGGACAAAAATAGGTAGCCAGATCTACCTTTTACTTTTTCAGTTACTGGAAGAAGAAACATTCTAAAAGAAAAGGACACATTTCCCAAATGGTTAAAGAACACTGCAGACCTCATTTAATTTATCTGAATTATCACTTACAAAACCAGCTGTAAAACCTTAAAAATTATGAATGGTCACATTCCAGTCTTTGAGATTAGTTTTGCATTCCACATAGCGTTTGTCTTCTTTTTTTCATCTCCTGAAAGCCATGGTGACACCGAGTTAGCCAGAATTTTCTGGTCATTGTTTGCAAATGCCTCTTTTTTTTAATTGAAAGTTTGACTTAGAGTTACCTTCTTTCTTTTAAAACAATATATAATATCCCTACAGCTAGTAGAAGGCAGTTTTGAAGAAAAAGAATGCAATAAAACTTTGTTGTGTTTTTGGTTGTTTTTTTTTTGTTTTTTTTTTTTAACAAACTCCATGAGGAACTTCTGATAGCAAATTCTTCATCTGTCCAAAATTATCTCCTCTGCTAGAGAAACAATCGTTCTTCAGAATTTAAGACACATAATGCAACAACCTCCCCAAATTCCTTCTGCGGAGGAATGAAGCTGAAGCTTGGGTGATGCTTCCAGACAAGCTTGATGAAGATCTGCTGAAACTCGCAGGTTGCTGCCAAGAGGATGCCAAGAGGATGCTGTTCTTGTTCTCCCAGGGCTGTGTAGTTCTCACTGTCTCCTTTGCATTCAAACTGGCAACTACACAATCGTGTGATCAGATATCAACAATTCAGAAAGAAGTATGAGTTTACAAGGGCATAAATTACAGTACTTGACAAACAGCCAGTTCATTTTGAAGGTCCTGATCTAATGCAGTTAGGAAGCTGGGCTGGTTTTAGCACCTCCAGTTACTTCCTCCCACTAAGCTGTAAGAAAGCAGCAATAACGTTGGAGCTGGACATACTGAACATACTTCTTCTTTTCTTAGTTACTCTTCCCGTGTTTTCCAGGAAGTTCTCTTTTGGAGGCCTGCTTGCTTTAACACCTCTAGGAGACAACAGACCAAGTACAAGTAGCTTGTCTGCTGTCATTTCCGGCAAATGACAGCTGCACTGTTAATATCAAGGGCTGTCACCAACCCGTCTTAAAACTTGTATTATATCTCAAGTCTAGGGGGGTTCAAGACAGAAAACATGGCCTTACAGCTCTTGCATGCAACTTTTATCAAGATTCTGGTAACAACCCAGTCCCACATAAAACAAAGAACTGAAAAAGCTGTTCAGCATATGTGGCAGTTCAAACATGAAGCAAAAAGCATTTAATCCTCTAAACTAACATTAAAAAAATTATTCCAATGAATTAGCAAGATGTCCAGAAAGAACAAAATATCTCCAATAAAACAGAAACCCTACTGTCAAATAAACTCATTCCATTAGAATCGCTCTGAATTGCAGATAAACCTGAAGATATCCAGTCTTAATGAAACATTTTAAGTTCTCAAGACGAACTCAAGAATATTAGAAAAGTTTACTTCTGTTCTGCTCTTTTTGGCAAAATCCAGAAGTTATAATCATGTAACGACCAGAATACACTACTGGCAGCAGTGGAAGATGCACCCACTTTCTATTAACATAAATCCATCGTATCAGTCCTGTGACTGGAAAAAATTGCTGCTGCCACTGAGCTTTGGAGCTATGAGAGTAGACATTTCACATGGTATATGATAGATCCTAAATAATAATTACAGGCGTACGCAACCTGAGGCTATATAGTTGCTTCTTACAGCATCTCCTCTGGCAAGATGTGAATTAAACTTCAGGTTTTTATAGCAATCATGAATTTAATGAACTTTTGCTCTATTTTACCCTTGAGACAAGGCTGAAACAGCAGCAAGCTGCAGTTACACACTCCACTCCTCCAAGTCTCTGCAACAGCGCACTTGTTTTGAATTGCTTGAAACAAGCAAATCACCATACCACATTTCAGAGCCATTTTTTTATTTATTTCTACTCCTAATTCAGTAATTGTTTATTATTCTATGAAGACATCTTGTGAGCGTACTGGCCTAATGACACAAAGGTACCATTAAACTGGGTCTATAGAAGCATGCAGGTTCAGTACCCATCAATACAGCCTCCTTATCTGTAATACCTAATCAAATGTTTGTAACGGCCACAGTAAATGTATTTATCTTGCACAAGCTTAAGGGTATCCGTATCTCACTATCAACAGAACAGCCAGTCTGAAGTTTAATAAAACAATAACAGTTTTTGACACATACAGTGAAGAACAGAGAATCTGAGCTAACACACACACAAAACCAAACTAAAACCAGCTGAATACACCCAAATAAGAAGTCTTAATAAGACACTTTCTAAAATAATGCTGTTTGTTTAAAAAAAAAAAAACTCCCTTAAAATTCTGTTCTACTTTAAGACCTTACATTGAAATATACATGGATTTTTCTAAATTGTATTCTTCTCTTTTGTTTTCGATTTCAAGACTTAGGACTGCAGTCATTACAGTTAATGGGAGAGGAGGGAAAACACTTTCCTTCATGCTAGTGGTATTATGCCAATTTTGTACTGCTGCCTATTTTAGATCCCATTTATTACCAGTGGTCATAAAAAGAATTTTTCTCTATGCAGATCAGAAAAGCTTTTACCTCTATTCTGTTTCATCTTCTGAGTTTGGTACCTACCGCTTTGTACTGAAAAATACATCCGCATAGTACATTCTGTTTTATATGGATTTGTAAATATTCAAGACATAACTGCATGAATAAAAGATTACTACAGCTTTGATAAACATTTTTCCTTTTACAAAAGCCTAATACTGAAACTGTATTCCCCTCTGCCATTTGAGACTTTATATTCAGTGAATTCCTGCTTTCCTAAATTACATTTTCTCATGATACAAGAACATAGCTTCACTGTGTAGGTTGCAAATCTGGTGGGGAAAAAAGAAACATTTTTTAGAAATGTCGAGTACTATCCAATTATCATTTTGTGGCAAGCTTTCCGCCTACATTAAAACCCACAGATAGTAAAAGTCAAAAGGAGCTGTGTTACCCACCAGCTTGGCTCCGAAGGGAATGTAATTACTGCTTTTGTACTGAATTTAGTGACTTTTTTTTAAACACTTTACATTTCCAAAACTGAACCCGGAAACAACTGTATGTTAAACTATTTGCGCTAAATTAAAATGGGTGTTTCACAGCAGCCATGTTTTAGATTTTCCAAGTTACTCTGGATTGTGAATATTCCTAACTGCTCTACAAATGTAATTCTATTTTTAGTTAAAGATTAGTGCTTATCTGAAGAACTTTTTTTTTTTTTTTTTTTTTACATCAAATACTGTAGGACCCTGACATAAAATGTACATGTTTCAAAATGCGCAAGTTCTCAGTCATGCAGCTGAGTTCAAAGTACACTTGAAGCTGCCCCTCAGGACTTTATTTCTAGGGCATCTGGGCTAAACCACCTCTGTAAGAGCAAGCTTCAGGGTATATTCTTGCTTTGAGTTCTATTATACAATGTGTTCTGTAAATAATAGCAGTTTTTTCTTCAAGGCAATTATACATGTTTTAAAAAGAAAGTCTTATATAAGCCTTTCACAATCGAGGAAAGAGTAATTAACTTGCGTAATTGTTAGTTGTGACCTGTAGTTTCAGTAATGCAGCTCGGCAGGCCTCTAAAACTGTCAGACACAGGCTGTTGAATACTGTTCGCCAGGAAAGGTTGCAATCACAGAGCTTCACCCTCCTTTTTACGTATACACATCCCTGTCACTGCAGTAAATGGAGGACAGATGTAAGCAGAGATGACCTGCAAGAACAGATCTCAAATATCAATTTTATTTCCATAAATTTTATTCCTGCCCTCAAGACAGAACATTTCTCTACAGCATTACGGTTGGCTGAGCAGAGCAGGAGGAAACACAAATTAAAAACCCCATTAGAGGGGCACACCTACAACTCCATGCAAGTAATGAAATAAAGGAATTTCCATAAGATGTATGGCTAAACAAGCATCGAGAGAGATTACAAATGTGAGTTAAAAGGTATACATTAATCCTAGAAATAGAATAAAAAATTTGAATGAAAAAAACTGAAGTTTGAAGTAAGACCTAAAAAAGAATATCCACATGAAATCTTTTTGGTAAAAATTCATGTCCCATTATTTCAGAATTGACAGATGTTTAGCACTTCAGTTTATGACTCAGAAATGCTTTGAGGGAAAAGCAGCGGTGATGCTGTACTAGTTGTGTTACCTCCTCTCCACTGCACCTTCAAGCAGGAAGGAAGGAGAGCACATTGGACTGACTGTCCTGGCATCAGTTTGGTCCCTCACCTCACGTTTCTCAATTCCACATTCAGTACTCTCCTTTTGTTCCTTCTCTTTTCAGCACTTCAAAATTGTTTTATTTTAAATGACATCGAAACTTACTACTTAAGTACCAAAGTAATGACATCTGCAGACATCTGCTCTTCCTCAGTAGCTATTCTGTAGAATTAATTATTGAAAACGAGGTAAGTAAAAGCAGAACAACCTAGATGTTACCTGCTTACCTACCTTCCTTAGAGAAAGGTGCAGCCCCGTCTCCATTACCAAAACTCTCCTTTTGAACTAAAGCAACTACCTTAAAAGATCATCTCATGTAGACACGCTACAGCAACACCAGGCAGGATTTCCAAGCAGTGCCATTCCCTCGCGTCTGACTGTACCGTGGTGCTCCATCAGCATTGCTTTGCATTGACAGAGTCAATCTGCCCAGGGAGCTCATCCCTGTAACTGCTCCTGCGCGCAGTCACCTGGTTCAAACGGTCCTGACAGACACAGGGCCTCCCGATCGCTACACTCGCCAAGAAATGCAGGGCTGCCTCGAATTTGAACCTCTCTCACCCCTACACACACCACATTAGAATATGGGATCTTGAACGGAGGTTCTTTGTACTCATCTCTGCTGGATGCAAGCGCAACGTTAAAATCCCTCTGTGCTGAGCTGGTCTGAGAAGCTGCAGCCGCAGCGTACTGTGAGGGCACACAGTCAGGATGCGGGGGACATCGAAGGAAACAGTTACAGCCCCTGGTGCTGGCCCTGGGCTTTTATCCTCCTCCTGTCCTCCACATGGCCCTTGATGCATCCGTGCCTGAGCCCACCCCCCATCCCTACTGCAATTCTCTCAGTGAAGCTGATTCAGAATCAAACTAAAATGGAGAAAACTAATGCAGAAAAAACTAATTTCAGATATAGGACTGTATTTTCAAAAGCACCCTGTCATTTTGGAAGCAACAGTTTTAAGTCCTCACTTGAGACATCTTGAGTGCTATTTCCATGAAAGCTGAATGTTTCCAGCTCCCATGGAAATTAGCAAGTGAGGTGGGTGCTCAACATCTCGGCAAGCCACGGCAGTGCTTTTGCAAAGGAAAAATGTTAAAACTGAATCACTTACATTTAGGAGGTGCTATCCAATTTTAGAAACCATATAAAACAAAAAGGGTCTTGGAATTAAAAAAAAAAAAAAAAAAGAAAGATAAATTAGCTTAAAAGAAAATGTAGGGAAAAAAGCACCATTTGGAAACGCATTTAATTCCTGGATCCCCAGACTTGATTTTTCATAGCCTTGGGGATGTGCCAGCATGCTGAAAAGATGAAAGATAACATTCTTCCAAAGGGGTCACACAGACAACATGCTACTAACCGTCAACAAAATAGTAATTACAACGGCTTTATGTTTAGTTCAAAACATTTTTGATTAATAGAGCTCCTTAAAAGATTGTTAGATACTTTGTTGTGGTGACATTTCTACATTGTGTGCAATTTTTACTCTACAAAAGATCTATTTTAACACACCAAAAGACTCCACTAGAACTGGGTATTTAGGTCATTTATATTACTGCAGTGAAGCGTCAGTTATTTTGTCTGATACTCCTAGCCATTTTGTAATTTGCCAAGAGTAATGTTTTCCGTCACTAAACTCTGGCAAGTCAATAAACGCGGGCCTGATTTGACTTGAACTGGCATCAAGGTTAGAAATGGAGAGGGTAAATGTGAATCTTCGTTGTAAAAGTAAACGCCTCGATTTGTGGATGGTTAGCTACACTTCTTGCTCCTTCTCCTTGCCATGCTTCCAGGATCGTTTCTTAATAGATGTAAGGAAAGAAACACCTAAAAAAATTTCTACTTGTCCATGTTTAATGAATGTTATGCAGTGGATTACGAAGCAGCATATGCAGAATATGCTGGACAGTTAGTAAAGGGTTTAAAGAACAGGATTGACCACTAAGGCGAACTCCGAATACAAGTAGAAAGGTAACAAACATTTGGTTTACAGACACAGAGGATAAACCAGAACTGCTTCTACCTGCCCCTTTTTCCCCAGAGGGGCACCTTGGGCCCTGTAAACTCCTGGGTAACCAGGGTCTTCCCCAGTTCTGCCCACTGTAGGTGTCGGATGGTTGCCTAAAACCTGTTAACAATATCATTCCTAAGTACGCAAAAGTAAAAAAACCCTCTAATTTCCACTCCCTTCAGACCTGGGCATAAAAAGGACGAAGAGATCACTGACAGTATCCTCTTCATGCTGATTTCAAGACGAGAAGAATTCAGTCATTGCTGAATGGACTAGGAATAATTAATCTTTCGTCACCCCCGTGGTTTGAGCACTTAAAGGTACAGAAAGTTTGGGAAGAGGTGAGGGCTCCAACATTCAGCATCTTTTGCAATCTTTTGGCGATAATAGCAAACCAAACCAAACCCATGAGTTTGCAAATCTAAACTCCTAGATGTCAATATGCAGGTAGAACTATAATATTTATTCTTAAAGCTAGTGAATTGTGCATTGTGTAATTTAAGCATCACCAACTCAATTTGCTTGTGTCTGCTTTTCTGGGGTACAAGTTAATGTGCCAAACCACAAACTGTATCCACGTACGACACAGGTCCACAACAATAAAAAAAATCATAAAGGAAGTAACAGCATACATCATTACAACTACAACAGTTGGCCTACAAAGTCTTCATTTTCAGTACTCTCTGGACTTGACGGTGTGTAGATGGCTGCTATTTTTTTTCTGCTTCTTATTTCTTCTGTCAGTATCAAAAGAATGGCATCATCACAATCTGCCTGTATTTTCTGTCACTCTCAGCTAGCGATTAGACCAATCTATACCGGCATTTCAGTTAGCACAATTACTCCAAAGCCCTTTCATTAACGGACAACTAAATAATGATTTCTCTCAGGTAGTAATACTTCTTGTCATTTCCCAAGAACCCTGCATCCATGTACTGATAGGGGAAAACAATAATACATCCTAAACTGTAACAGCATTGACAGTAGCACAAAAATACCCTTAATAGTCTTCAAACTGCTTTCTTTTGAACATGACAAACAAAAGAAATCCATTTGCTTAGACCTTTCACGAACTGCACATTTTGAAACTTCAAGTCAAAATAAGAGGCACAGATGCTATGATCAAAGACCAGCTGCTTGCTTAATCCATCAGGAAAAGGATCCAAACAAAAGCTTAAACGAGCAAAATGACAAGAATTCAAATGTTGAGGCTAGAATTCTCATTCACTGAAAAGGAGAGCATGGCTTTCAAATAAACGCAGAGAGGTAAAATAATATGCAGCCATTACGATGTTTATGAATTTCCAGCTTCAAAATATTTCACTGACAAAGCCATTAGAATCTACTATATAGCAAATGGAGTGTCTTCCTGGCGATTCGAGCTCCTTTCACTTCACTGCTGCCACACAAACTGTCAGATTGTCTGGGCTATGGAATCGGGAAAGTGTAATCTTTTTTTATTAAATGGCTTGTGCATTTAATTAGCTATTTAATACAATGAACGGTGCATGCAGCCAAGTGAAAAAGGTCTTATTTACTAAATTTAATGAGATCATTTATTAGGAAAAGTTACTATGAAATGCCTAAAGAAGAATGAACTAAAATTACAGTGTAAGAAATCCCAGGTTAGATTCAGCTCAGACATACAGTATTAACCAGACAAACTGAGGACTCTCCCCAGGCTAGCACCTGAATTTGAGAGCTGGGTCCATTGCTAAAGACTATTTTTGTCCCCAGAGACTGAAAAAAAAATAAAAATACTTGTAGCAATGAAAATTCATATTTGAATTGCTGCAACCGCAGTTACATCAGCAAGAATACGATACACTCAATTTATGGAGCAGGGTCACTTCTGCCAGATCTGTTAATCCTTTTATGCTAGTGCAACGTAAAGTACCTGCCAAAACAAAGAAAGAATCTAACTCAAACTAATGTTTTAAAACCTCTTGAATTTTATGAAATTGGCCCTAGAACAGGAAAGAAATCTAGATGGTGGGAGACACAAGTCTCTTCATTCATAGGCACGATGAACACAGAAGAGCAGGAGTCAGGAAGATGATTTGAGGAAGACTTCCTCAAACTGAAAGGCGTGGGAGCCACTGAACACTGATACACGGCATGTTGATGTACGCTGCACTGTGAGTTTCAGAAGTTGTATTCAAAACTATACGCAACAATGCACCACTGAGAAGGTCTCCCAAAAGAGATCTAAGTTTGTGCTAGACATTTCATCTTCCCAGTGTCCACTCCTGAAATCAAAGTAGCATGTCCAGCACAAGCTCAGATTAACGCTAATACAGTAACAGAGGTCAACAAACAACATTTTTAACTATTAGACAGTGTTTGGATTTTGAGCACTGGGAAAAAGAATGAATATCAAAATTTCCTTAGTGAAGATTACGCAAAACATAGCTAAAAAAGACCCATTTTCACCTACATATAATAAATCAAATGGAAAAATTCAAAAACATAATGTGTAATTTAATATTCCCTGGCAGAAGATCTCCTGTGACTCTTGGTTTTCCCACTTCCTGACTCACCACAACCAAGCTAGGAATCACTTGGCAGCAGTGAATTATTATACACAGAGTCCAGCTGTGTAGCCTAAGCCATAAGGGAAGACATGAAGCATCTAACTGCAGCTACCTTGGGACACTAAAAAGACTTGTTTAATGCCAAATTGATTCAAAACATTTTAAACTGGAACTAATACAACATTCTGATATTTTAAATCACGACTGAATGTTTCAACGCCTCCTGGACAGTTCTTTTCAGCTATACACTGTTTTCACCAAAACTAATTAACGGCAGAGTATTTTTTTGTGGGGAAAAAGTAGTTTCAATTTTCCAAAGAAAGGACATGCTATTGGCCAAAAATGTTATCGTATTATTAAGAACAGAATGAGTCCCAGTTCACAATGCAAAACTATAAATTCTTTGATACACAGTAATGAGTTGTGTCTTTGTCATCATCTGAAAGTAGATCAGCATACTTCAAAAAATGTGCTCTCAAAATGATTCACCCTTCTAAGATTAATGCTCCAGCATTTTACAACTAGCACTGATTAAGACTATCAATAAGCAAAGGTGGACTTTGTCAGAAGAAATCTGTCATCCACCAGACGATATGGTTGAAGAAACACAATCTGGACACTTTATAAACCTATCGGCAATTTACTGACCATTCCAGACTGCCTCTAGATTGATCATCTTATTAGTTGGCATGAACAGGCTTACCTTGGGAAGTATTATGGCTCTTACTGTTCAATACGCAGAATTTGTAGTTTTGGAGGACACACAAAGAAATGGATTTATTCTGAATCTGCTTTATATTTTCATGCATGTTTTATTTTTCCATTTTATTGCAATGCCTGTGCTACCTATATTGAGTGGAAACCTGCTTGACCTCAGAGCCACATATAATTAAAGAAGCCATTATCCCACCCTACTCAGCACTTGTCAGGCCACACCTGGAATACTGTGTTCAGTTTTGGTCCCCACTATGCAAAAAGATATGGACAGGCTGATGACGGTCCAGAGAAGGGCCACAAAGATGAATAAAGGCCTGGGCAGCCTGCCATATGAGGAAAGGCTGAGAAAACTGGGTTTGTTCAGCCTTGAGAAAAGAAGACTTAGGGTAGACCTGATCACCATGTTTCAGTATTTAAAGAATGACTACAAAGAAGATGGAGACTCCCTTCTTACAAGGAGTCACACGGAAAAGACAAGGAGTAATGGGTACAAATTAATCCTGGGGAGATTCCGACTGGACACAAGAGGAAAATCTTTCACAATGAGAACCATCAGCCATTGGAATAATCTCCCCAGGGAAGTGGTGGACTGTCCAACACTGGACAAC
>Ga0181612_101201_pt1 | contig 13972 bp, 11 predicted proteins | sample HoacroProtozoa21_FD_119630 | JGI IMG/M metagenome (GOLD analysis project Ga0181612, IMG submission 119630) | Hoatzin crop microbial communities from Cojedes, Venezuel. Combined Assembly of Gp0051906, Gp0051904, Gp0051908
CGCACTTAGTTTATGCCGCAGGCGACCACGCTCCACACATGGGGCAGGTCGCCTGTGGTGTTGTATTCACCCAGTAACTCCATACACTAACGCGGGGAAGACGCTATCATGCGCCAAACAACGAGCTGCTGCTGCGAACCCCACAAGCAGTGAAGAACGACACTCCCATTCCTAGCCTAGGATGACAGCTTGAAGACCGTTTACATTGCAACACAAAAGGTACGTAATTGACCTTGGTCTGAAAAGAAAATGGAGCAAAAGTTACATTGTGAGGATAATAGGCGTTTTCCCTAACTTTGCATTTGCTGTTGGACTCTACACCTAAATTTTTCCTCGAAAAAGGGCACTTATTGGTTGCAATTTGCGCCAGAATGTGCTAACTTTGCAAACCGATAGGCCGTTTGCCTATTGATGACCATTTGGGTATAGCGGTCGTGAACGTTAACCAAAGGACACAAAAAACAGATAGTTGCCAATGAGTGAAAATCAAAATACCAGGCGGCGCCACCAGGGGCGCCAGACCGTCAAGAAGATGTGGTGGGGCTTCGCTGCTGTGGTGGCCTTGCTGACGTTGCTGTTTGTCCTGATCTACAACGGGGTTGTCGGCTATATGCCCCCCATTGAGCAGCTCAAGAACCCTACCGATAGGTTTGCTTCGACCATCTATAGTGCCGATGGCCAGGAGATGGGGCGCTACTATCGCAGCAAGGGCAATCGCGTGTATGTGGATTTTGACCAGATGTCCCCCTACTTGACCGATGCGCTGATAGCTACCGAGGATGCCCGCTTTGACCAGCACTCGGGCGTTGATGTGCGAGCCATCGGGCGTGCTGTGGTCAAGCGGCTCATCCTGGGGCAGAAGAGTGCGGGCGGTGGCAGCACCATCACCCAGCAGCTGGCCAAGCAGCTCTATTCGCCAGCGTCGCACAACCTGCTCGACCGTGCGCTGAAGAAGCCCATCGAGTGGGTGATTGCGGTGAAGCTGGAGCGCTACTACACCAAAGACGAAATCATCAAGATGTATTTCAACCAATTTGACTTCTTGAACAATGCTGTGGGCATCAAGTCGGCAGCGATGGTCTATTTTGGCAAAGACCCTGCCAACCTCAACATCCAGGAGGCGGCTACACTGGTGGGCATGTGCAAAAATCCGTCGTACTACAACCCTTTGCGTCACACCGAGCGCACGCGTGGGCGGCGCAATGTGGTGCTCGACCAGATGGTGAAGGCTGGGGTGCTCGATGCCACACAATGTGAGTCGTTGAAGCAGCTACCCCTGGTGCTCGACTATCACAAGGTGGACCACAACGATGGCCCTGCCCCCTACTTCCGCGAGGAGTTGCGACGGGTGATGATGGCCAAGAAGCCCCAGCGCAAGCACTATCCGTCGTGGAATCAGCAGGCCTTTGTCGACGACTCGGTGGCGTGGGAGGTGAACCCGCTGTTTGGCTGGTGCAACAAGAACAAGAAGCCCGACGGCACCCCCTATGACATCTATAGCGATGGCCTGAAGATCTACACCACCATCGACACGCGGATGCAGGACTATGCCGAGCGGGCTGTTAGGCGTCACATGAGCAAGACTTTGCAGCCCGCGTTCTTGCGCGAGCGCGGGGGCACCAGCAACCCCTATACCAACAACCGCGAGGAGCTGTCATCGGCTGGCAAGCAGGCCTTGGTGAATGCTGCCATCCGCCACACCGAGCGCTATCGTGTGCTCAAGCAATCGGGCAAGACCGATAGCGAAATCATGAGCCTGTTTCGCCAGAAGATGCCGATGCACCTGTTCAGCTACGAGGGCGAGTTCGACACCGAGATGTCGCCCCTCGACTCGATGCTCTACACGAAGAGCTACCTGCGCTGTGCCATCATGTCGATGGACCCCGTGACGGGCCATGTCAAGGCCTATGTGGGCGGTCCAGATTTTCGCTTCTTCAAATATGATATGGTGTCGACGGGCAAGCGACAGATTGGGTCAACGGTGAAGCCCTTTGTCTATTCACAGGCGATACAGAATGGTGGCTTGACGCCATGCTCAACGCGCCCAGCTGGTGCACCCAACATCATCTGGGGCAACAAGGTGTGGAACCCGCGCTCGAGCGGTCATGGACAGATGATGACCTTGAAGACGGCGCTCACCTATTCTAACAACTGGATTTCGGCGGGCTTTATGAGGGGCACGCGCGAGAACTGGATAGAGCGCAACGGCTACTACACCATGACGCCCGAAGATTTGGCAAGCTGGATGCACAGTTTTGGCATCACGAGCTATCTGGACCCCACGCCTGCGCTGAGCCTTGGCTCATCAGAAATCAGTTTGCGCGAGATGGTGGCTGCCTATTCGGCTTTTGCCAATGGTGGCATGCGCGTGGAGCCCATCTATGTGTCACGCATCTGTGACAATCATGGCAATGTGCTGGCCGAGTTTGTGAGCCAACAAACCGAGATTATGGACCAAGATACGTACTTGAAAATGCTATCGATGTTGTTGAGCGTCGTGGACTCGGGCACAGGTGCGCGATTGCGCTATCAGTTTAACATCAATGCCGAGATAGGAGGCAAAACGGGAACCACCAACTACAATAGCGATGGCTGGTTTATGGGCTTCACGCCCGAATTGGTGACTGGCGTGTGGGTGGGTGGCGAAGAGCGTTACATCCACTTTGCTAGCAAGCAAGGCTCTGAGCAGGCATTGCCCATATTGGGCTACTATATGAAGTGGATATATGACGATGGCAATTTGCCCTATAAGCAGGACACGAAGTTTAATTTCCCCAAGAACTTCAACGTGTGTGGTGATGAGCTGTCGGGCTATGGCAGTGGCTCGGGGCATCACTATGGCGGTGGTGGCGGTGGCGATGGTGACGCAGCTGGCGATGGTGGCGGCGGTGGCCAAGACGAAGCCGTGGAGGGTGTGTTTGACTGATCATGATGGGTGATAGCTGAAAAAATAATAATAATATCAACAAAATAACGAACGCAATGAGATTGAATTTAACAGCAGCAGCAATCGTGCTCGCAGCGAGTGCATTGGTGGGCTGTGCTGGCTCTACCAACACCCAACAGGCCGAGCAGCAGCAAGGAGGGGTGGCTAGTGAGCAAGTGGGGCAGACCGAGCAAGTGGGGCAGACCGAGCCTGAGGCAACAGCGACGACTAGTGACGATGGTGGCGTGTTTGATGCCAAGATGCGCGAATATGGCTTGGTGGATGTGTCAACGCTCGACAAGTCTATCAAGGTGGACCTCAAATATGCCACGACCGACAACTTTGTGGGCAAGGATATGTATAATGGCTTGCGTAAGGCCTATCTAACCAAAGAAACGGCCGAGCGTCTGGTCGCTGCCCTGCATGACTTGCAGAAGGTGGACCCCAAGTATAGCTTCATCATCTATGATGCAGCGCGTCCCAAGAGTGTGCAACAGACGATGTGGAACCTTGTCAAGGGCACGCCTCAACAGCAATATGTGGCCAATCCTAGCAAGGGTGGGGCTCACAACTATGGCATTGCTGTGGATATGAGTTTGACCTATGGTGGCGAGCCAGTGGATATGGGCACCAAGTTCGACAACTTCACCACCGATGCCCACACGACCAACGAGCTTGACTTGGTGAAGAAAGGGCGCATCAGTGCTGAGGCGCTGAAAAATCGTCTGCTGCTGCGTCAAGCGCTTGAGCGTCATGGCTTCAAGGTGCTCGACAACGAGTGGTGGCATTTCAATAGCTGTCCTATTGAGGAGGCACGCAAAAACCTGCGCCTGCTAGACTTCTAAATCCCGATTAGTGTTGTCGTCTGCTCTTTGGCTGTAGCTAGCTCTCTCTCTTGCTACACGGGGTCCACATCATAATAGAGGCGGACCGATTTCATGCACCCGTCAAGGTCAATCATATCCTCATAGATTTGGCGCAAGATGGCTTTGACCTTGCTCATCGAGGCGGCGGCCTCCATTTTGAGCACAATCTGTCGAATATAGAGGTTCTGGACTTTGGTCACCATAGGGCGCTCGGGACCTAGCACGCGTTGGTCAAAGACCTTGCGCAACAGGTTGCTATAGCGCACGGCTACCTCACCCACTGTGGCATCGTCGCGATGCTTGAGATAGATGTTGATGATTTTGGCAAATGGTGGGTAACCAAAGCGCTGACGGTCGGCAAGTTGCAGCTGATAGAATCGCTCATAATCGTGTGCTTGCACACATTGTATCACCTCGTGTTCGGGATTAGCCGTTTGGATGATAACTTGTCCTTGCTTGTGTGCTCGCCCAGCGCGTCCAGCCACTTGCTCAAGCATGTCAAAGGCTCGCTCGTGGGAGCGGAAGTCGGGGAAGTTAATCATGGTGTCGGCATTGAGTATGCCCACGATGCTCACTGCATCAAAATCGAGCCCTTTGGTTACCATTTGAGTGCCCACTAGGATGTTGGTTTTGTGCGCCGAAAACTCATCAATGATGTGGTCATAGCTGTTCTTGTTGCGCGTGGTGTCTAGGTCCATGCGCGAAATCTTTTCGCCTGCAAACACCGAGTCAATTTCATCCTCGATGCGCTCGGTGCCATAACCCACCACCTCGATGCTGGGCATTTGACAAGCTGGGCACAGATTGGGTATGGCTATGCTATAGCCACAGTAGTGGCACACTAGGTTGTGGGTATGCTTGTGATAGGTGAGCGACACATCACAATTTTCGCACTTGGGTATCCAACCGCACTCTTTGCATCGCACCATCGGGGCATATCCCCTGCGATTTTGGAACAGAATCACTTGTTCGTGATTTTGCAGCGCTTGTCGGCATTGGGCAATCAGCTCGGCACTAAACAAGCCTTGCATCTCGCGACGCTTGCGTGCTTGGCGAGTGTCGATGACCTTGACTTGGGGCATCTGGATGTTGCCATAGCGAGTGGATAGCTTGACCAAGCCATATTGCCCGCTCAACGCGCGATAATAGACCTCGATAGCGGGGGTCGCCGAGCCGAGTAGCGTTTTGGCACCATGCATCTGAGCCAAGATGATAGCTGCATTGCGGCCGTTGTAGCGTGGTGCAGGGTCTTGTTGCTTGTAGCTGCTGTCGTGCTCCTCATCGACAATCACCAAGCCGAGATGACTATAGGGCAGAAACACTGCTGAGCGCACGCCGATGACCACGCAAGGGTCGTTGGTGGTGAGCAATCGTTTCCAGATGTCAACCCGCTCATTGTCGCTAAAGCGAGAGTGATAGATGAGCAATCGGTCGCCAAACACTTGGCGCAAGCGTCGTGTGAGTTGTGTGGTGAGGGCTATCTCGGGTACTAGGTAGAGCACTTGTCGCCCTAGCTTGAGAGTAGCATCGATGAGGTGCATGTAGATAGCAGTTTTGCCACTAGAGGTCACCCCATGCAGCAGGGTGATGGCATGGTCGCGCATCGATTGGTTGATTTCGCTCAGAGCGCGTTGTTGCTCAGCGGTGAGCTCTGGTAGGTCGATGAGTTTGCCCGTTAGGGGGGAAAACCGATTGATAGGCTTTTTGTAGAGCTCAAATATGTTGCGTCGCACAGCTTCGGTGAGCACTGCTTGGCTCACGCCCGCTTGTTGCAGCAAGGCTTGCTTGCTCACCTCACGTGGCTCACCAGGTTGCAACCAATGCGACAAATCGAGATAAGCGAGTAGCAGAGCCTCTTGCTTGTGTGCTCGTCCTAGTTGGTCAAAGAGGTGGCGCAAGCCGTCTTCATCGTCATGAGCGATAGCGAGGCGCACGCACGCTTGGGTCTTGGGGCGATAGTTGTCGATAACACGCTCGCTCACATGGATAGCATCGATGGCTAGCAAGTGGTTCACGCTACGCTCCACAGCCTGCAATCCTGTGGCACGAGCAATCTCGGCTATTTGCACGCGTGGACGTTGAGCGACAAAGTCCAAGATAGCGCGTTCTCGGTCACTGAGTTGTCCAGGCTCTTGCTCTTCAAAATCGGGATTGACACTGATGGTGGTTTCGCTCTCAACCTTGAGCCCTGAGGGCAAGGCTGCTTTATAGACTTCACCCGTCGAGCATAGGTAATAGTCGGCAATCCATTGCCAAAATCGCAGTTGCGGATGGCGGACGATGGGTTGCTGGTCTAGCACGCTCAAAATCTCCTTCACCACATAGCCTTGTGGCTCGCGGTCATGCATTTGCACGATGATGGCCGTATAGATTTTTTTGCGCCCAAAAGGCACCAGCACCCGATAGCCGATGCCTAGCGTCATCTCCTCGGGAATGCGATAGGTGTAGGTGCCAGGAATGGCGAGTGGCAACAAAGCTTCGGCAAAGCGTGACATCAATCGTGGGCAGTTAAGTATTGGTGATAAATAGCGTTTTCTTTGCGGGCAGTAGCTTCCCAACTCACCTCGGCAGGGAGCTGCTGTGTCGCCTCACCTTGTAGCAACACGACAGCGCGCTGGGCGAAGCGCTCGATGAATCCCTCGCCTAGAGCTATTGCATTCTCTTTGCCCACTGCCTCAGCCGTGCCAATCACATCGGTTGCCACCACATGAGCGCCACTTGCTAGGGCCTCGATAGCCACTAAGGGCAGCCCCTCTAGGCTGCTAGGTAGCACCAGCAAGTCGATACAAGCCATCAGTTCAGGCATTCGCTCGGGCGGTTGTTTGCCCATAAAGTGGCAGTTCACCCCCGCTTCGCGCATTGCCTGTTGCACTTCGGCTAATTGCACGCCATCGCCAATAGCCCAAAACGCTAGTGGATGGCGATGATAGCGGTCTTGAATAGACTTGAAGATTGCGGGGAGCCACAGCACATTTTTGACAGGCTCAAATCGCCCTACAAAGGCCACCACTTGCTCGTCTTGGGTCACACCAAGCGATTGTCTCACTTGCCCTCGCTTGGGCTCAGCCATAGGGGCAAACTCCCCATTAGCGCCATTGAGCAGCACCTGAGCCTTGAAGTCGGTGGCCAGTTCGCGTGCCTTGTCGAGCAATCCTTGGCTGACGAAGAAGTTGCAAGTAGCTTGTTGCAGCAGGTCGATAGTAGCTTCTCTAATCATTGGGTCACGAGGAGGGTCGGTGTAGATGCTTGCCCCATGCCAAGTGATGAAGCAGGGGATGTGTAACTGCTGGCCAGCCCACACGGCGGCGTGAGCAGCGATGCGGTCGTGTGCACTCACTAGGTCGTGCCCTCGCATCTCCCAGCCTAGTCGGTGTAGTCGGTTGAGCATCGCTTTGGGTGGTCGATGTAGCAAGCGATGACGCAGCACATCGGTCCATCGCCGCCTGAACCAGCACACGTGCACCGTGACGCCATCGACCACCACCTCATCAGGCCGCTGGAGGATGGGCTCACTGTGGCGTAGCCGACGCATCAGCCAGCCATCATAGACCTGAAACAAGTGAACATCGATTTGATAGTCGGCAACTTGTTGCAGATGCTTCACACGATTAATGACAGCGTTGAACACGCCAAGCCGTCGGTGGATGTTACCTTCAAAGAGTACCGCAATCTGTTTCATAATAGGCAAATGGGGTGCTTAGGGATAATTTTTGTAACCAACAAAGTTACACTTTTTTTCTCAATCGTGCAACAGCCACCATCGCTGTGAGACCATATCATGCTGGGGCGAGGATTCTGCTATTAGAAAACGACAACCTTGTCATAATCGAATTGCTTGACCCACTGTGACTAACTTTGCAGAAAACTTATGTTATTTAATGGCTCTATTTACTAATTGCGAAACCTCACAAGAGGCAGCAGTATCGCTTTTTTATTGGATAATGATGCCATAATTGAGGTTGTTAAGCTATTTATTTAAATTTTTGCTATTAATTATTTTCAAAATGATACGATTGATATGGAAACTATTTTTACAACTCTTTGTCTTTTGCTCAATCGCATTGGTCGTCTCTTGCATTGGGATTATCAAACGGCTAGTGTTAACATCTGCATTCATCTGTGGCCATGGCTCTGCATCGCTATGTCGGTGGTGATGCTTGTGTGCGCCATTGTTAATGGTTGCGGCTTATGGATTGTTGCGTGCATCATCTATGCGCTATTGTGTGCTAGCGCCTATTATGCTGCTGTTAGGCACTATTATCCTAATACGGTGAGCAGGATTTTTGAGTTTTGCCATGCTGACCTGCAAGTGTTAGCCAAGCAGTGGCACACCACCTATGCCGTTGTTAATCTGCTGATATATGTGGTGCTATTTGTGATGATTATGACCTTTGATAGTGCCCTTATCTTGTTGATGCTTCGATGAAGCAAGCACGCTATAGTTAGTGGGCGAACAAAAAAGACAAGAAACAATTGATGTCTCTTGTCTTGACCGAGTGGCGGGAGCAGGACTCGAACCTGCGACCTTTGGGTTATGAGCCCAACGAGCTACCACTGCTCCATCCCGCGATTTGCGAGTGCAAAGGTACTGCTTTCTTTGCCGTTTGTCAAGAGGTGAAGCCATAAAAGCATGTTTTTTAACACAGTTTTAACGTTTTGGGCGGTTAGACGTGGGGGATAGGTACGACAAAAGCCGCTTGATGTGACTCATCAGGCGGCTTTTGTGCTATCTGAGCTAGTGTCAATGCATCAGTGGCGACGCACCCACACTTTCTTGTGGTTGACGATGTAGATGCCCTCGGACTGTGGCAGTGCATCATATCGACGTCCCATCAGGTCATAGATAGAGCCATCCTCATCGGTAGGCTTGCTGCTATCTTGCAGGTCGTTGATGGCTGTGCTAGTGCCTTGCATCAGGATTTCTAGGTTGAGGTCATCGGTGATGTTGGCCAAGTTGGCCTTGTTGTATTTGGTGCTATCGGAAAGAAAACTATTGAGATAAGGATTTATATAACCGAATAGCAACATGGAGCCAAATTGCCATACATTATCCTTGCCACCCATTGCTGTGTAGAGGCTATGGATGCTGTCTCTAAGCTCTGCTCGCAGAGGCATGCTAGCGGGATCATCACCCTCATTGCCACGCAAGTGGATGGCAAAAGCGCGTATGCCTGGATCACCTAGGTATTTCACCACCAACTTGCTGAGCTCTTGTGGTGAGTCAGGAATCTTGATACCTGATGTCTCGATAAATGTCTTGGCTAGATTACTTTGGGTATATTTTATGATTGAGGCCCACTTGTCGGAGATGTGCCATTCGATGCCACCCAATGTAGCACCTTGTAGCAATGTGTATGCTGAATCTTGCAAATTGGGTATGTTGGGAATGGCGGTGATGTTGCCGCTAGTGATGTTCCAATGAGAATAGTTCTCGTCAATAGTCACTCTGCGGAATGGACAAGGATAGCTAGCCGTTGCGCCAGTAGCCACATCAATCAGGGAGTCGGTTTTTTGTGAGTCTTTGTAGAGGGTTGCAATATCCTGCAGATGCTGATGTCCCGTGAAAAACAACTTAACCCCATGCTCAATCATCTGTTTGGAGACAGAGTCAAAATTCTCGATAATGTATTGACTCTCTGCGTAACTTTGTCCATCATAGTGCTCAAACATCAAGTGATGATTCACGCCCACCATCATTGCACCATCATTGGTTGCTTTGTCGGCTTGGTCGAGTGCCCAAGCGAGAGTGGCAGGTGTGATGCGTCCGCCTGTTTGGTTGCGGTCGATGCTATCACCCTTCTCTTTGTATAGGTTGTCGTAGTACTCGTTGGAGTCGAGACATAGCAGGCGTAGTCCATTCCATGGCTCTACAACATAGGACAACGAATTGTTGTCGCGTGCAATGGCGTTGCCATATCCGTAGTTGTCATAGAGTTGAGCAAACATTTCTTTACTGACTCTCTCGGCATAATAGGAGGTGTCGCCATTGTAATAGACTCCCTCTGGGTTATCGATATCGTGGTTGCCTGGGATGACAATAACTTGGATACCAGCTTGACGAATTTGCTCAAGGTGAGAGATAACACATTGGTGGCTTTTGAGTTCACCATCTTTGGTCAAATCGCCAGGGATGAGCACTAGGTCTGGCCGTTCGCTGAGGATGGTATCTACCATAGTCTTCAAAATCTCCTCGCTGTTTTGCAGGAGTTTGGGGTCTGTTTTGAGATATTTTTGAAATGCTGTCCCATCACTAACAAGCAATTCAGGTGCCATCACGTGGATATCGCTCATCAGAAAGATTTTCTTATCTTTGGCTTGAGCTATCCCACAAACAGCCAACACGGCTACGCATAAAAGTAGGAATTTTTTAATCATAAATAAATGAAATTTTGGTTATTAAATAATTGAAGAACAGAAGATAGGTCTGTGTTTTATCACAGACCTATCTTCTTGAAAAAGTCATTACCTTTGTTATCAACTAGAATGAAGGCGGGAAAGTCCACCACGCGAATTTTCCACACGGCTTCCATACCCAACTCAGGGTACTCTACACACTCGATGCTCTTGATGCTGTTTTGCGATAGGATGGCTGCTGGGCCACCAATGCTACCCAAGTAGAAGCCGCCATGCTTTTTGCAAGCGTCAGTCACTTCTTGGCTACGATTGCCCTTGGCTATCATCACCATGCTACCGCCTTGGCTCTGGAATAGGTCCACATAGGGGTCCATGCGGTTGGCTGTGGTGGGTCCCATCGAGCCACAAGGCATGCCAGCGGGTGTTTTGGCTGGGCCTGCATAGAGTACGGGATGGTCTTTGATGTATTGAGGGATACCCTCGCCACGATCGTAGCGCTCTTTCCACTTAGCGTGGGCAATATCGCGACCGACGATGATGGTGCCACTGAGCGACACGCGAGTCGAGACGGGATATTTGTCCAAGATGGCGAGTGTCTCGCTCATTGGGCGGTCAAGGTCAATCTTGATGCCACCACCCTCACCAGCTTGGCGTAACTCTTGTGGGATGAGTTCGGTGGGGTTGTCATCGAGACGCTCAATCCACACTCCATCGCGATTGATTTTTGCTTTGATATTGCGGTCTGCTGAACAGCTCACACCCAAGCCTATGGGGCATGATGCACCATGGCGAGGCAGACGCACGATGCGTACATCGTGAGCCATATATTTGCCACCAAATTGGGCACCTAACCCAATCTTGTAGGCTTCTTCAAGCACTTGTTTCTCTAGCTCAACGTCGCGGAAAGCGCGGCCTGTAGCATCACCCGTGGTGGGCAGGCTATCGTAGTAGTGAGTCGAAGCGAGCTTCACGGTGAGCAGGTTTTTCTCGGCCGAGGTGCCACCAATCACAAAGGCAATGTGATAGGGAGGACACGCTGCGGTGCCTAGTGAGCGCATCTTTTCAACTAGGAAAGGCACTAGTGTGGCAGGGTTGAGCACGGCCTTGGTCATTTGGTAGAGGTAGGTCTTGTTGGCACTACCACCACCCTTGGTCACGCACAAGAAGCGATATTCCATGCCCTCAGTGGCTTCGAGGTCGATTTGTGCAGGCAGATTGCAGCGGGTGTTGACCTCTTCATACATCGATAGGGGAGCATTTTGTGAGTAGCGCAGGTTCTCTTGTGTGTAGGTGTTATACACGCCACGAGCTAGCGCTTCCTCATCGCAGAAGCCTGTCCACACTTGCTGACCTTTTTCGCCATGTATGATGGCGGTACCCGTGTCTTGGCATAGGGGTAGCTGACCCTTAGCAGCCACCTCGGCATTGCGCAAGAAGGTGAGTGCTACATACTTGTCGTTATCGCTAGCTTCGGGGTCGTGCAAAATCTTGGCTACTTGCTCGTTGTGACTGCGGCGTAGCAAGAAGTTCACATCGCGAAAGGCGTGTTGTGACAAGAGGGTGAGTGCTTCGGGTTGCACTTTCAGGATTGGTTTACCCTCAAACTCACTCACCGACACATAGTCGCTAGTGAGCAGGTAATATTCGGTTTCGTCTTTGCCCAATTGAAACATAGGGGCATAGCGGAATTCAGGATTGTTAGCCATAAGAGAAAATTAAGTGTTATATTTCTTTTTGATATATGATTAGTTGATTACACACATTTGGCGGGACAAAGGTAGCACTTTTTTTGGTTCCATTCGACAAAATGAGCAGCTAGAGGCCCGACAATGTCACTGCCCTAGCGTTAGTCGTTGAAGCCTAGGCGACGAAAGTCATCGGGTAGCGGTGCGGTGATGTCGATGTTGTTGCCACTTACGGGGTGGGTGAAGGCGATGCGGTGGGCTTGTAGCGAGATGCCCCCATCGGGGTTGCTACGTGGTGCCCCATACTTCAAATCGCCCTTGATGGGACAGCCAATGGCAGCAAGTTGCGCCCTGATTTGATGTTTGCGACCCGTCAACAAGTCCACTTCTAGCAACCAATAGCGCATGCTAGCAGCGATGACACGATAGTTGAGCACTGCCTTTTGATAGCCTTCGCGAGGTGTGGCGCTCACAAGGGTCTTGTTGCTGTCTTGCACGCTCTTGAGATAGTGGGTGAGGGTGTCGTGGTCGAGGGGCGGTTGCTTGCCCACCACGGCCCAGTAGGTTTTGTTCACTGCACCCTTGCGAAATAGCTCGCTCATGCGCGATAGCCCCTTGCTGGTGCGTGCCATCACCACAAGCCCACAAGTGGGACGGTCGATGCGATGAGGCACCCCAACAAACACGTTGCCTGGCTTGTGATACTTATCTTTGAGATATTGCTTCACCATGTCGATGAGCGATGGGTCGCCCGTGCGGTCGCCCTGCACGAGTTCGCCTGCACGCTTGTTGACGATAATCAAGTGATTGTCCTCATAAACTACTTCCATAACATTTGCAAAGTTACGATGAAAGTTTTCGCTTGTTCATTTTTGTGTTGATTTTCAGCTGATTGCGCGGTATCTTGTACAATGTGGTATCATAATAGTATCTTTTTCGGCTGTTTCATAATGAAAAATTAGAAATTAATAAGACCAAAAGTTGACTCTTATCGAGCCAACGATTTGGCGAATACCATACATCGTATTTATGAAACACGCAAACATCATGCCATCATAGATACGACTAAAACGACAAAAGTAATAAAAATTATCAATATGGAGCTATTAAAACCAAAAACAAAAATCTCACTCACCGAAACGCTCACCACCATGCCCATAGGCAAGGAGATGGTCATCAAAGCCTCCGATTGGAGTGCCGATGAGGTCAGGAAGAAAGTTTTCTGGCTCAAGAAGAATGGTTATCAATTCAAAGTAACCAAAATCCGCGAAATAGACGACACCTACATCACAAGACTCGTATGACACGCAAAGAAGCAAGAATGATTGCCGAGGAGATGGCAAAAGTATTAGCCCCCGTGCATGAGGAAATCCTCGACACCGACGGACTCGCCAAGCTCCTACACATCAAACCCACCACCATCGAGCACAACCGCTCCAAGTACCCAGGGTTTCGAGTGCCAGGCACCAAGAAATGGCTCTACGCCAAGAGCAAAGTTATCGAGCAACTGGTCATCTAACCACCTAGCAGCCGTGAGATGGCACAGACCAGCAATCAAGAGCGAGACTTGACACGGCACACACTATCAGAGACCTTTGACATGCTTACAAAGACCGAATAACGGCATAGTATAGAGTAGGAGCTCTATACACACCACACAAAACCAAGGTATCGGGTACATCCCGACGAAGTAACAGTCGCAAGAATGTAGCACACGCTACGCCCCTAAAAGCGATATACGCCGAGAAGCCGAAAATGGGGTTAGGCAAGGCAAGCCTTGGTGTGCTTCCGCAAGGAAACACGGCAACACGGTGCATCAGGTGAAAGACTTCAAACTTGTTTCTTTGTATTTTTCATAGTTTAAAAATTTGGTTAATTACACATAGGGTTAATAGACTAAACAGATTCTCGCGTAGAAGTCAGGCTGGTTCGATTCCAGCATGCACCACTCAACCACAAGTAAAAACTTTTTGGCAACGATATACATAAAGGCACCTAACGCCTATCAAGTCGTTGTTTTTCAGCGATATAGATGGAAATTTGCAGTTGGAGCTTGAAAGTGATGTCTCGTTGCCACATATTAATATTGTTGCCCGTCGGTAAGCGGGTGAAAGGGCGCGGAGGGCGAGAGCGTTAGCTTC
>Ga0181612_113038_pt1 | contig 13972 bp, 4 predicted proteins | sample HoacroProtozoa21_FD_119630 | JGI IMG/M metagenome (GOLD analysis project Ga0181612, IMG submission 119630) | Hoatzin crop microbial communities from Cojedes, Venezuel. Combined Assembly of Gp0051906, Gp0051904, Gp0051908
AGAATCCTGCAGAGAGGACTCCTGCTGCCAGTATTTTATTTGATGGGAGTCTAAATCAAGACACAGATCTCTAACAAGCTGTAACCCAGATCCAATAGGCACTGAAGTCAAAAGAGCAAGGGCTTTTCATTAATTCCAGTAAAACTAGCCTTGACTGTTACTGGAGAAAAGCCTATAAGCAGAGTTGACTTGAGTATTCTTAGCAACGCAAGTACCACTAGTGGAGAAGATAAGGCCAGGTTACTTTTGCTACCAAAGCAGGTAGGACAAAATTGGGACACAGAGCAGAGTTAAACATTTGAGAGGAGCAACTGTTTTCCCACAGATTTCCCATTACCTTGTTTTTCTCAGCCAACTGTTCCTCTCAACCTACACATCCCAGCACCTCTCTCTGCAGCAGCCACTGCCATTTTCACCAGGTCTAATGCTGACGTAAAGCCAAGTAGGCAGCCACTCTCAATTTTGCCTATGCCTTAAATTAGGGCTAGGTATAAGCAGAAGAAAAATACAGACAGAATTGCTATTTTAAGGAACTAAACTGAAGAAAGGAGGTGGAAGGAAGAATAAAGGACAGCAAGAAGAAAATAAAGTTGAAACCCTAAGCTTTGCCTTTTGAAGTAATTAAGCAGCGAGTCTCAGGTTAACTCTCAGGCCCCACTGAAGGCAGTATTTAACTTCCAGATGAGCCTAAATAGAGTCAGGATTTCTGGTGCTCTCACAATTTCTTATATGCGTCTTCTTCATACAAAATACAAACTTCCCCATGACCAGGGTGGAAACAGTTGTCTTTGAAGACAAACCTATGAATTAAAGGTCAGAACAAAGCAACATGAGATAGGAAATGCCTGTTCACCAGGACTGACATACTAGGTCTGCCAGAAGAGAAATTCAATGGCCGCATGCCTTCCCAAAATGCAAAGCAGCTGCAAGGTAGCAATTTAAAATAGGATTATGCATCACAGCAGCTGTGTAAAACAGCCATAACTCATTAGCAAATTCTTAGCATCTAAAAGAGAGACAAGAATTCAGAGATAGCTTTCCTTCCACTTTAGTAACATCACCATACAATTGCCTGTCACCAAACACAGAGCACCTCAAAGCACTCAAAGGATCAAGAGAAAGGGAAGTTTGATTAAAAGAATATACTAACACATACAGTAGCTATCTGCAAAGCATAAAAATAGTAAAGAAACACCATACCTCAAATACTACCCAGCACCTTGCTAAGTTACAGCTTCTACATGATCAAGTCGAAACAGATTAGTTGTCCTTTCGGGTGCTTAACTTCAGCATGCTAACAGAGCTCACAATTACCCACCTCTCCAACTGAAGGAGGCAGAGAAATGCAAACTAAGGAAGCATGGGAAGTAGGTGTAGACAATATGAGGTCCCTAGCAGATGTGGCTAGAGAAGGCAGGTTCTCATTTTCACTTGATTTACGGATAGCTGGTCACCTGCTGGGAGAGGGGGATTTTTCTTTGTACCTGAGGGCTGAATATAACCCTCCTCGCTCTCCACCCCAGCTGCATTGTGCACCTTAGATCTGAATCCTCCCTATCTCCACAAGAGATGTGCTATGTTATTCACTTTTCCTGATATTGATCTGAACATATTTGTGCATTTGTCTTTCCAGGGCCCCTAGAGGAGAGCTTCTTGCAATTTCAATATATATTGCTTTTGCTTTTAATGATTTTTTGCAAGATACATGTTGTTGTTTTTTTTTCTGCAGCCTCTTTCTGTATTATACTGCTCTAACTTTCTAACCAATATTTCTACATGGGGCATGAGATAGTTTTTACTTGCCTTATGCAAATTGCACATTGCAACTTGAGCTGCAGACATCGCTTGCCAAGAAAAGCAGTGCCATGAGGTCAGTGTTCTTACAGAGCACTGTGAAGATGACAGATAAAACAAACTCAAAGAAAAATCAAGGACTTCTCAGCAAGAGAACTTAAAAAGCTCACCAAACACAGCAGAATAAAACTGGGATCACATAGTCAGGACTTGGTTTAGGTCCTGAAGCACCCATAAGAATTGAACAAATGTTTCTGAGGCCTCATTAAGTGTTAACCACTTCAATAAAAGCTTGAAAGGGAGTGAGAGACAGATTTGATGGACCAAACCTCCATGATTTTACACTGCTGTCAAGGAGAAACTCCCCACACTTGCTGGCAGTTAAGTCACAGTTTTATTTCATGCGGATAGAGCCAAGGCCAGCAGGTTCAAAGGATGGTACACAGCACCTCTGCATGGTGATCAACCTGCTCATTTTCTGGATGAAGCTGCGAAAGAACCAAGATTGTGATGTACATTCAGATTCTCCACAGTTTTATACTCTGGATAAACAGTTACATCTCTGCAAAGAGGCTATAAAATTCTACTGGAGCAGTAGAATTATTTTACACAAACTCTGTGGAGAGGCAGTTGACTATCTGCAGCACCCAGGAACAGGAAATCAGGCTGTTGCACACCTCAGCCAGGCATCTGTTGCTGCCCTGTGGGCGACCCAGGGTTCTTGCACCACAGAGAGCAGTAGCATGAGCAGCTCCCAAGTTCCTCACCCAGAGGACTGGGTAAGACCCGGGTCCAAGACAGGAGCATGACCAGCTGGCTGCCTCTTCCCCTGTGCCCCCAGGCAGCACCAAGGTAGAGAAGCACACAGCATCACCTCCTTGGTTATGAAAGAGTCCCGCTGCCTTTTCTGAGCAGAAAATCTCCATTTGCAATGCTCGTAGGAACTCAGCAGGACCTGCTGCCGTGCTGGAGGGAACGAAGAACCAGACCAGCTCCCAAGCAGCTGTCTGTCACAGGTGTGAGGGATCACTAAGCCTGTGGTACAGCAGCTGCTGCTGGTTCAGGCCACACGATTTCTCCCCCACTGTGTGTCCGGGTCTGCGAGCCCTGACTGAGTCCTGAACTCACCATCAGATGGAAGTCCCTGCCTTTATCATACTTTGATTCTGTGAGCAGCAGCTGCTCTTATTTCCCAACTTATGCTTGAGTGCAGATTCAGTAAGGTTACCCATTTCTTGCCTGTTTGAGGGCAAGGCTGTGCTCTCCCTTTTACTCCTGACCTCTGCGGACTGCAGCTCTGCAGGTGAGGTTCTGCTGAGCTGGGAATCATGTTGCATCTTTTCAGCACAACTCTCAGGTTTCTAAAAGGTGCAGCCCATTGCTCATCTTTTCTCCTGTATGTCTAAAAGCATAATTCAATTCTGTGTCTCTCAGCTAAGATTTATGAATAAAACAGTGTTATGAATGTAGGACTTAGTTTCACCTATGACTCATGTCAAAACCTCTCAAGTAGAGGGGCCAAATTAGCAAGCACCTGTGCAGTTTCCTATGGCTCATATTTAAAGACATCTTTTAGATATTTTTGAAAAGTACAGTCTTGTTGCAGTATCATAAAAGCAGCATCTTACTGTAAGGTGGAAGCACAGCAGTTTTCTTTCGAGGCTGTTTTTCTGTCCTCCTTGAAACACAGTATCTTCTGCCTCCTCTAAGTACTGTCACGCGTTCCTCCTTAATGTGGATTTGGTCCTACTGGTGAGTCTAACAGCTCTGACAAACTCCTGCAACTTCATGAAAAAGCTAGAACTACCATTTGTGTTGGAAAGACCTAGGGTTCAAATATGAGCTTTCAAGCAGTGTCCCCTCAGAGTCAGTAGGCAGAGCAGACAGGCTAATCCTCGTGTACAATTTACAGTACCTGTGTCACACTACTGATATCCCCAGAGCAGAACGCTCTCAAGGATGCTGTGATGTGTACACAATATCCACAGTGTGACACAAAGCAAAAAATCCTTTCACTGGTCATTAAAATTCTCAACATTCAGTCACTTTTCTTCATATGAAGTATATTTACTAATTCCTAGGGATTTCCCACTTCTTTAAGTCTTTCAGGATGTGATTATTCTCTTCCTCCAAAAAAGCTAGGAAATCCCACTTTGATCAGGTCCAGCAGGCAGCACAGGAGAAAAAAAAATCATACTTCCAAAACAGCAAGAGGGCTACAATGCTGCCATGCATCCCTCCAAGCTCTCGCTCTTACACATTCAGAAGGGCTACATTGGAGATGGCGTTCACTGTTCAGGTGAACTGGCTGCTAAAACACACCCAAAAAAGCTGTCTCCAAAAAAAGGCCTCTCTCAGGAACTGCAACATCTACACTCTCACTTGCTGCTCTTCCCATTCAGACAAATACAGAAATCTCCATCCAGTCTTTAATCCTTAAGTGCACATCTAGAGCTGAGTATCTTGGGCCTGACAGAAAACCCGTGGAATAGCTATTGTAGCACATCACTTCTCAGATGTTTGAAATCTAACATCTCCTCAAGATGGCAAAAACAATTGCACATTTTTAGTACCACGATACATTCTTTAGACAAGCTCATTTAATATCAGACAGACTGTTTTATTATGAATAGTTCCTGAATCCCTCACTTTGCTTCGATGTGAAAAGCCAGGGGCTTGCCCATAAATTATGCTAAAGCCACTATCTGTAACAAATGCTCAGATTTATCAGCCGCCATAACCGTCATCAGCCTCAGCCTCTATGCTTTGCAAATCAGGGTATGCCCACAACATACTGGAGACTGTAAGGTGAAGTTTTAAATTAGTTGTCTTAGGCGCACAGGGCAGGCTGTAAAATGCTCCTGAGAAGCAAAGTAATACCAGGCAGAATTCCCTGCAGCCACAGCCAGCTTGCTTGGTTATCTCTGTGGGACAGTATTTCACAGTGCAGATGTACTGGCAGTTTCGGGCAAAAATGCTTAAATATACTGGGCCCAGGCTCTGACCATGTTCTGTGAGTTGCTAACTCCTCTGTGCGTGCTCTTTTTTTCCCATAAAAAACAGCACTGCCTCTGGCTGGATGCGCTTCAGCTCTTATGTCAACTCCCCGCCTCTTCATCTGCTACTTCTCTGCACACTGCTGAGAGCTTTGATTACAGTATGCCTCTCTCTTTGCAGGTGGCATTGCTCTAGTAAGTTGGCTACATGTAGAAAGTCACATCTCCACATGTTAATATCTCCATCTTTAGTGCCTTAACTCAGATTAGATTTTTGTTTTCCCATAGCATGAATGGGAACAGGCATGAGCTAAGATCCATAATGTAGGAAATACTGATCTAGAGTTTCATAATGTGCTTCCGCTTGTCCTTTGCTACATGGAGCAGAGAATTACTCAGTAATCTGTCCACACTTTTCTGACTAGTCTTTCACACACCACAACTCAACTCCTCCTGATTTTGAACATCTATGCAAAGATCTGGGATGTTTAGAGACATACAACCATAAATAGAGTTGCCCCATCTTGACCTGAGCAGAACTCCCTTACAGAGCAAGCACTGAGCAGAACCGATCGCTCTCATCAGTCACACGTGTCTGTTACAGCAGAGCTGAGCAGGGCAGCTTGCTTTGCACCAGCCTTCTGTACCCCAGCAGAACACCATCCTTGCTAGCAGACATATTTGTAGGAAATATCTTTACAATATTTAAAGTCACTTCGTAAAGGTATAATGGATCCTGCCCATGGATGAGCAGAGCTGGGGAAGCAGATGATGTTTTGTGGTCTTTAATAGCCCTGATTTTACTAGCTAATCTGGGCTTTGAATTACTTAAACACAACCCAAAATAATTTAAGTAACACGTGGTTAAAAGTAAACTGCTTTAATCACTTTGAGAGAGTAACAAAAAAAATCCACCTAAATGCCTTTAATTTTGTTTCACGGGCCAACACCCAGCATAGTTAAATTTCCAGCCAGGTATGAACCTTTTGAAAAATACTATTCTTAAATTATTATATTATGTATTTTTTAGTATCTATCAACCTTGAAAAAGAAGATATCAGTATGAGGTTATTTCCTGTCTACCCACAAAATCTCACATTGTAGAAAACCTGTTGATTCTTCTTTGTTCAAGACATCCCTCCCCACTTTCAGTTCTTCCCAGAACTCCCCAGGAGGGAAATAACACTTCAGTTCTGTCTTTTTAACTTGCCTGATTTACATAACTCTAATGATATTTAAGTGCCTTTGGCTGCACTTTCCTTTCTCTGTTTCTTTACTCCCAAACTCTCATGGCAGATGAAGTAACAGTTGGCAGCATCTTGCTCATTGCAGCATTGCCTGTGCTGTTCTTGAGTCACGCCACTCTGGTTGCAGCTGGCTGAGCAGCTCTCCGGTCCTCCCATGAATTCCAGTTTTCCTTCAGGAAGCCATTTCCGACTAAGTGTCCTCCCCAAATGGGGGAAAAGAGCTCCTCCTCGGAGTCGCACCTTTCTCCCAGGAGCAAGGGCTGGAGGAAAGCAGAGAGGTGCAGCAGACCAGGCCAATTCTAGTTCAAACCTGACCTCTCCCCTTGAATAAGTGATGGGGACACGTCCTGTGAGCCTTCCATCTGCACCTTCCATGCCAGGTATGAGAAGACACAGACCATCACTCTGGCCAACAAGGCCAGGGAAGAGAAAAATCACAGCAAACCCCAATAAATAAGTAACAGGACTGAAGAGATGCAGAAGAGGACAGTTGTGGATTTGGGGATTGAATTTAAAGATTAGGGATGGGCAGATGTGGAGCTGAAGAGTCCTGCAGACAGTATGAAAGGAATCTCAGTAAATAAGCATGATCTTCAGCTATGCTAATCTCTCTCACTCACCAAGAGTAAAGCGTGGGGTGGCCACTCCAAATCATGTCTTTTAGGGATGGACACATATCTCAGTATTCACAGACACCAGCTGATATTTGACCTTCCTTGCTATTCAGCTTTGCTTTCTGTTCCTATTTGGCACACCATCTCTTTCCATTTTCTTTTCTCTCTGTACACAAAGGAAATTGAAGTATGGGAAACAGCAGTAACTGTTTTTCTTCACTGCTTCCTCATGTGGGGAAGGAAAAAGTAGAAACTAGTTCTCTCTGTCACTCCCAGTGCTGGGCCAGCAGTCACACATCTGCTACACAATTTCTGTGCTGTCTCTTTCTAAAAAGGGACTGGAGTCCTCACCGCAACCACAGGCAGAAGATGACAATGACCCCTGCCTCACGAGCCCTTGTGATCATCTCTGAAGTGATGGTTTCCAAATGAGCATGTGGACCACTACTGATGTTTAAACTGTTTAAAGTGTCATACAAAACACCCTCAGAAGTGCCTAAAAACTGCTTTAATCCATGCTGTCTTCTTTTCCATTTGGCTATGACAGCCACCTGACACCTTCCGCACTGATGCCTGGCACAGTGTTGAGAGCTGCTGCTGTCACCATGATAAAGCACAACCCTCTCCCCATGATGAAAACCCAAGCAAACTGTATCCAGGAATACTAGCACTATGAAACTTTTTGCTTCACACAGAATAGTGTCAGAAATGCAAGCTTGCATAGTGTATACCCCATCTGTTGCTCTTACTAGCTCCCCCGCCCCCCCTTTTTTAACCTGGATTCACCAAGAAACATTTAGTGTTTTGCCAAAAGCATACAATATCCTTTGTGTTAAACCAAAGGTAAAAATTCAGTGTTCCACTGCTTTCAAACAACTCATAAAAATGCTACCTTCTAATAGAAAGTGACAATCTTTAATGTAAAAACTAATAAAGACTAGTATGTTCCTTTAACGGGTCATGGTATCACCTTCTAAAAATTTGTGAGGACTGGACTACTTTGTGTGATTACATGTAACCAGTAAAATCACTTGAAAGGAACATCCATCTCTCAGAAGTTTAACTGGAACGAGACCCTACAGGGTATTCACTATATTACCTTTTTGGCCATTGTGAATTTACTACTTGGTTTAGAATAGATCACTGTGGACACGCAGGAGATTTTTCTCTTTTTCCATTTTAGAAGAAAGAAGTCTGACACCAAGGTACAGTTGGTACTGATAAAGGCAGAACAATCATGTAACCAACCCCATATACTAGAGGGTGATCTTAAAACCATGACAAAAGCACAGAAAAAAACATCAGAGTCACACTGTGTGCTAGAGGAGGGAGTGCTCCTTGGCACACAGAAAACAGGTTCCGAAGGATGCAACTACATCACCCAACTTACAAATGGGGACTGTAAATCCCCTTCCAAGCCCACCAGCACAGTATGATCTGCCAATTGTCTCTTCCTATAGGGAACAGATGCAAGCCTTTGGTTTAACGACCTTTGTACTGTTGTATGTTCCTAGGTCAAGGTGAATCATTAACCAAGCCCTGCATTATGAAAAATGTTGTTTTGTTTTGGTCTGGTTTGTTTGTTTTAAAAATATGGTACTCTTAACAGACAGCAACTACATGCACATCTTTGGTTATCCCTGGATCACTCACACTCTCATCTCCACAGCTCTTATACCGCTTCTTGCAACAGCAGACAGCAAGATGCTGCCTGGGTACAGAATCCACTAATTCCTGTAAATACATGAACGACTTTAATGTCCAAAAGCATAACTAAGTCCAGGTAGAGCTTCCAACAGTACCCTGAATATAAATATCAAACTTTCTCCCACCTCAGACTTCCTCACACCTTCTACTGAGAATTAATACAACCCAGCTTCACGCCTTTCAAGCAATTCTAAAGCCTCCAGTACCCCATTTGGCTTTCAAAACCATTGTGCAGCTTACTCGGTGCAGCACACTGTTAGTACCATATTGCCTGACCCCACATCGATCTCATTTTCTATCATGGCTAACTCAGCTCAGAGAGAATGGGTTCTGGCCTAAGAGAACATTTAAGCACTCATGGATCATAACAGCAGAAAGATAAAGAGACTGGATCTCTGTTGACCGTACAACAGTTCTGCCCCAAATGTACTTGCACCTCCTCAAACAAAAAAGAAATACTCTCAGATTGTACAGACCCAGTAATATACGCCTTCAAGTATAGTCTTTTTCCTTCTCAATGAAAAAAAAATAAATCTAGCTATTATTCCAGGAACTGGCTGAATTCCATCACATTCTACTACAATACCCCTGTATTTTCAATTAAAGAGTTGTTTCTCCTTCATTTCCAATCGCCATTTCTTAAGTAGCTGCAGTGGAACACGGGAGAAATGGACGCCCATCCTTAAGGATGGGGAGCGAAGTGAGTTTAGTGAGAAAATCTTTAAAACCCTGTGGGATGAACATTACCATAGAATTGGAAGATACAAAGATATTTTTAACAATTTCTGTTTTGTAATTAAGGAGAAGGATTTTTTATTTTCATTTATTTCATTTTCAGAGCAGTATCATAATAAAAATCTTCCCCTGTCGCTTTTGTTCCCAGAACTGCAGCATCACACAAGCCCAGCAGGACAAACTGTTCTTGTGAAAAACTGATTTATTCTCTCATCTCTGACAATCTAAGACAGAACGATTAGGTGATGATCCTCTGATCTTCCTTCTCCCTTGTCTCCATGCATACACTTTGCTCTTGCTAGTTTGCTGACCAGTGTTCAAATGTACTGCTTGAATGGCCCCATTCCATGAGGGAACTGACATCTCTCGCTTTAGAGTGTTATTAATATCGGTCCTTGAAAGCATTTAACCAATGACAATCTAACATTAGCTCACAATGGGATTTAAAGACATTATGGTTCATTAATTTATGGTTTAATGCTGGCTTCTTCCAATCTGTTGTCCTTTCTCATTACAAATGGCAAAAAAACCCAAGCTATAAAGTCCACAGTATCCTGCATAAAATGCTGCATAAGGACTTCACTTATTTATTTATTGGCATGATTTAAACATACAAATTCCGTCCCTGTTTTGCAAGTCAGTTATCAAAGAATAACTGCTAGACTTCTGGCAGATACTATTTTTGCTTTACTTTTCCTATTCTTCTCATTTTTCTTGCTGCACAGGAAATTTACATATTATATTCTCCTCTCTCATAAAATCTCAATAAAATATGAGAAACAGAACACATACATTTCAATCAAGCTGAACTGAATAAATGGAATAATATTTAAACCTTTTGCGAGGATATTCCTGAGAAGGAGGATAGGTTGGCAGTTACAACTGATTTAAGAAATGCAGACAGAATGATGTTCAGTTCTGTCATAACCCTAGTTCTTCACAAAATTAGATCAATGTAATTGAGTTTTAATTGTTCAAAGAAAACAGAAGTAACAAAAATATTTCAAAATATCTTGTTTGGAAATTGGAATAAAATATTTCATGTCTTCATTTCATGATCTGAACTTTACAGCACGCTTCCTGGCAAGCAGGAAAGCGGCTGTGCTGAAAAGGTCCTGGGAGCCTTGGTGGACACTGTGCTTAACAGCGTGCTCTGCCAGCAAAGCAAGCCAACAGCATCCTGGGCTGTGTGAGCAGCAGCACAGCCAGCAGACCAAGGGAAGCTATTATCAGCCTCTGCCATGCACACGTTAGACCACATCTACAGTACCGTGTCCAGTTTTGGTTTGCCAGGAAAGATGAGCGAGTTCAGCAGAGGGCCATCAAGATGACTGGGGGCTGCTCGTCCTGTGAGGAGAGGCTGAGGGAGCTGGGCTTGCTCAGCCCCCTGAGAAGAGGTGGCTTCAGGGAACCTAGCAGCAGCCTGCCTGCACCTATAGGAGGTTAAGGGAAAGACAGCCAGGCGCTTCACAGTGCTGCATGCTGGGATGACAACAGGCATGAGCTGGAACAAGAGTTCAGACTGGTTATAATGAAAAATCTGTCTCCATGTGGGCAGTCAAGCAGCAGAACAAGGCTGCCCAGAGAGTCTGTGCTGCCTCCATCCTCTGAGATTTTCAAGACTCAGCCGAGCGTACTCACCCAGCCCCATAGCTGACCCTGACCCTGAGGTTGGACTAGAGACCTCCTGTGCTCCCTTCCAGTCTGAATTGTCCTGTCATACTATAAACATAACTGACTTCTGTTCTCAAATCCTATTAGATATATTGAACTGATAAGACTCTGGGGAAGCAAGGCTTGGTATGAAGAATAAATTTATCTGATAAATCAGTAAGATAATAAGTTCCAAGATCAGAACAAAGATGGAACTACCCTTGACTACAAAGTGTCCTTTTTTCTCTTAATTTCTTCATTACGTTTTGTGTATAATTGCTGTATTAAAGCTTCAGGGATCAAAACTCTCTACTTTTTCCAATTTTGCACTGTTTGAATTCTGAGGTTAATATTCTTATATTATAAAAGCTCATAATGAATGCCAGCTATTACTGTATGACCTGACTTTAATCCCATGCCAGCTAAGATACTAGTATGTTAATATAAGCATTAGCAATGACAGCCATAGGCTCAGAGACAGAACACGATCCCTGAATTAAGATGCTTATTTAAACATAAACATAATTTTAACCTGGTATTAAAGCATAAAACAAAACAAAAAAACCCAATGTTACTTATAAATACATTTTAAACATGTTTTGTATTTAAATAAGCCCCTAAAGTGATGTAAATCACTCCCACTAAAACTAAATAAAGATAACAGTTTGATTGGAGGAATGAGTTTATTCAGCAAGATTTAGATATGAAAAAAAATATGAATGGTGACATGGAACTTTAACTCTGTACCATTCATAAAGTGTCAACTTGCTTAAACCTTAAGTTACTCCACAAGAGATCAATAACATGCACTGCTTAATGGAAATGCTTTTTTCTAATAAAAATAAGCAGAATATGTTTGTGGGCAACTTGGGGCAATCTCTTAGGTCTGCCAGTAGCTTAGCAAGAATGGACTCTAATACAAGTTTCATTGCCTTTATTACTGTTTTTCTTGCTGTTTATTGCCTCCTGTTCTGATTGAAATACACAGGTGTAGTGAATAATTTATAGCATTACACATTTACTCTTCCAGAAAATGCAAATCATAACTATGTCTGTATCAGTAATAAAATGGGCAAGCAGATACACTAAAATGAGATATATAGCAGATGCTTACCGAGCTTCAACAAAATTACCAGCCGTCCATCCTTCATAACTGTCCTGTATCGTTCATCACAGACCACTAATGCTTTAAGAGCCACAGAGCTGTTCAGATCCATCACTGTAGATGCTGTGACCAAGCCAATCTCCTTTAAAGTCCATGAACATAGCAAAGGTGAGACTGTAAAAGGCTAAAAGGTCTGCCTGTACAGAGAAGCCTGAGAAGAGACTACAACTAAGGTACTAAGTAACAGACTATCTTCCTTTCCCCCTTAACAGCTATACAAAACATGGATTTGTTTCTTTGTGGATGACACTGATGGCTATTTCGTATGAGAAAGAGATGACCACAGAAGAACAAGAAGCAAACAATAATATGTTCTGTGTTTGCTAGAATATATAGGATACCCAAAGGCAGACAGGCATGAAAAACCCATGAAAAACAGTAACCAGACAACGCATTATCATATATTGTTATTTTGATAAGTGCTGTTTCTTTTATGTATCTAGGAACCATTTTAACTAATCCTTCTCAATCTCTCCCCGTTCGTAACATTCTCAAGGATTTGGTGCAAGACAGGGTCCAAACACATTTTTTACAATTCTTTTCCACAAGCTTCATATTCAACTGCCTCCCTTACATGTTAGGATGATGCTGAAAGTCCTTGAAAATCTGATAACCGCATAAACCTTTTTAGTATCTTGGCAATGAAATTCAATGAAATTACATGAAGGTAGGCTAGGGCCAGTCACTTACCATGATGCAAGTCATGATGACAGACCAGCATTCATACTCAGTGGTCCCTTGCAGCAATGAAACTGTACTTGACTTTTCCAGCTTCAAAAAAATGAAATAATAAAATGCAAGCTTTGTTACATGTCTAGAGTCAAAAACGTTCATCACTGAAAAAATGTTGTTACTTGAAATATTAACAGGGCTTGTACATGAACATTCTATTAATTCCTCCCTGTAAAAGCCAATCCAGAGTACTGCAAATACGAAATTAAATCTTTCTTACTTTATCTTGCTGACTAAGATCTGATCAGTTTGATACTGATTCAGCCATTACAACCAATCTAACCTTGTGCATATAAAACTTCAACAAAAAAGAAATATTAACTTTATAATTAATTTTTTAAAATGTCAAAAAATTAATACTTCACATTTTTATAGCACCTTCTATTCAAGAAGTACTTAGCTTTGGCAAAGACAAATACATTAAATCACTTATTTTCTCTGTGGGTTAGGTATCATGCAAGGAGGAATAATAAAGAAAACTCATGGGCTTGTTGAAGGTTATTTCAGGTGTCTGTAGCAGAGTAAGGAACAGTACTCACACATTCTGATTCCCCACCCTGTGCTTTTCCTACCAGGTCATCCTGACCAAGATTTTGTTATCTCTGCTTCTGTGCAATATGGAAAACATTCAGTGCAGAAATTCTCTGCTTCACAGAAAGGAGAAAACCTTTGCTTCACAGAAAAATGGACACTGGGATGTTCCAGCAGAAAAGTCAACACAGTCTAGCCATCTGCCTCCATCCTTCCAACTGCTATAAGAAAGAGCAGCAAGGTCAATGACTTCTCTGCTGGCTTCCCACAAAGAGAAGTTCAGATTGCCCCTGCTCTCAAATGCAGTGAATTACTGACCACACACTCCGTGATGTCCCATGTGGTACTTGAATGAACGATTAAATGAGAAAAATGTAGTCACTCATTTATTATCTTACTTAAGTGATTGGAGAATCAAAAGTTAAAAAAAAAAAATCAGTGCAGAAAGCAAACAGTGAATAAAGGGAGTATGAAGAGGATTTAGGAGTTTATTTTCATCTGGGATTCCTATACAAGCAGCATTGACTTAAATGCTCTTAGGTATGTTTCTGTTAACAAATCTACCTGGAACATACAACAGAGTTAAAGATAATAATTATTTTCCAACCTTGGGATGGTGCCAATAGTGACTTGCTATCCACACGGTAGTCCATGATTTCTTTGTTCCCCCTGGGATGGAACATTAGGCTTGAAATACCCAGTACCACTTTCAGGACCACTACACTTCTGAAGCCATTTTTACAAGAGGAAATGTGAACAGTCTGCCACGCAGGTCAACTGCCTACCACAGCAAAATCC
>Ga0181612_115217_pt1 | contig 13972 bp, 8 predicted proteins | sample HoacroProtozoa21_FD_119630 | JGI IMG/M metagenome (GOLD analysis project Ga0181612, IMG submission 119630) | Hoatzin crop microbial communities from Cojedes, Venezuel. Combined Assembly of Gp0051906, Gp0051904, Gp0051908
AGCTGAGATTTGAACCAAGACCTTTTAAATGAGCCCCATGGTATGCTCTCTATTGAGAAAGCACTTTTTGTGTGTTTTGTGATGGGTATAGCAGTCCTAAGGTGTGCTAAGGTACTGAAACCCCTGAGCTCCTTGGAGGAGAAAGGGATTTTCAGCATCCCATCAGATCATTGCCCTTGCTGCAGTTGCCTTCCAGTAAAATAGAGATACAGCAAAGAAACAATACCACTCAATTTGTTATCAGTCCTTCCTTGCTTATTCCTCCCACCAAACATTTCCTATCAGCATTCAACCAGCTAATCTTCTCCTTTTGTCACTGAAAGAAAAACACTTGCTCGTTTTGTGTCATCTCCAAATACTGCAACAATAGAAGAATGCAGCCATTAATTACCAAAATTACCTTTACGAGAGAAAATTATAGTCATTAAAACCGAGGTGAAACTCATTTGTACTTTCCTCAACTTCTCCTTTTTAGATGTTTATAAAGTCACCAACTTAATGCCTTCAGTAAAGACCCTAGAATGCAGCAATGTAAAAAGTCTGAGAAATGTGAGTGGCATGTTGTCACTTCCAAAATCTCTTCTGCTTTACTGATACAGATGCTCCTTTTCTTTCTCTGAGCTGTGCTATAATGTGAAAGTCCATGGGAAAAGTGGCTTGGTCTTCTTTATGACCCTATTTGCTCAACCAGGACCCTGCTTGTCATGATGAAAGATTCATCTAGAATGACCTTCATCCAAGCAGCATGGCCTCTGGTGATGTCTTCGTACGGTCGATGTCCACAAAGAGGGAGGATGAGCAGTGACAAGGAGTCACTCGATGATGTCCTGATGGCTCTGGATCCTCTTGGGCTTTCTGTTTGCTTCCATTCACCCTCTCTGCTCTCTTGTGCTGTACTACACCTACCATCATGCTCATGCCTCTGTGTCCTCCTACTTCAGCTAACCAGATACTGGACTTCATCATGTGTCTCATATGAGAATCCACTCACTCTGTGGGAGCATGAGCCAAATAGAAATGGAAAACTATAACATGAGGCAAGCTGTTGGAAAAAGGTCTGCTGAATCTCCCTGCTAGATGAATTAGGGTCAAATGCTTGATGAATTTGGAACATTCTTTTTGCTGTCAATTCTAACAACGTGAAATTAGAGATAGCAAGAGGTCATAGATCTGCAAGGTTGGTCAGTGGTTTCACTGTCTCCTGAACAGCCCTGGTGCAGTGCAACCGAAGGCTAGAAAATCTAGCACAAGACATTTACATTTCTTGAGAATTTCTTGAGAACTAGGGATTAGGCTGCTATTCAGAAGAAGAGCCCATGGAAGAGTGGAGACCTATTGCCAGGCTTGCCTCCCTCTCATCTGTCATAACCACTTGTAAGTGCTTCCCTCCATCTCCTCAACATGACGTTCCTACAGCTCCAGAAAGGTCAGGATTGAACTCTTGTGCACTCTCTGTCCATGGGAAATGTGGGACAAGACTATGGAGCAGGGAAGCACAGCATTGTTAGAGACAACATGAAGAAATATCAATTCGAATTAATACAAAAGCTCCTGCTGAAGTAATTCAGCTCTGCAGCAGATCCAATTTTTGTAAAGTCTCATGCTGAAGATATACAGGACTGCTGGGAAGCACAAAAATTTTCCAGCCACTGGAGCAACTGAGATACTTTAGTAAGCAGTCTCTCTGCCTGCTTAGGGTAACACACCCTCCAGACACTGAACATACCCACCAGTCGTTGAACAGGATGGTCAAGGGGGAATTTGAGAGAAGACAAAACTTATGGGATCTATTGACGTTTAGTGTGCTCTTTCTTGCCCTTTCTCCTGTGAACAATATACCTCCAAGGACAGTTGAGTCCAGTCTCTCAGAGTCATTTGTTCCATGAGACCTGTAATGGCACCAATCCAGATGGGAGGCTTAACACATAAACCAACACCCAGACTACTGGGGAACACGAGCTCATGTGCTAAACTCGGTTACCATCACCTGACTCTGTTGATAGCAATGATTAGTAGGAGTTAAGAGGAATCTGATTCATTGGTCTTATGCTGGATGACAGATACCTGGCCTAGATGCACATCCAGACTTTATACAGATATATAAAAATTGTATTTTCCGTTTTCCACAGACTTCAGCCGTAGGCAATGCTTGAGAAAAAGAAGAGCATGACTAGTTTATGCTATCAAGATAAAGGTTAAACATCCAATTATTGTGTTTGGTAGCAAGGTTATGGGCCAGTACAATAAATGACTTTATTAATATCTGCCTGGAAACTCAATTCCATTCCGAGCCACAGACTTGGCCTTTCTCTGCAGATTGTTGATCAGCGGTAGCTTTCCGGTTGTGTTTCAGCAAACATTTCTCCAAAGCATTTTCTTTACACTTGGTTTTAACTCTTAATTTTCATTCTTATTTAGTGACAGAGACCACTGAGTGCAAATAAAAAAGCTAAGTTTTATGATTTTCTGCAAGGCTTTATGGCCAGAGAAAAGAACCCCCTTAATCTCTGAATTTAGGTGATTTCTTTATGCCATTGCCTTGCTGTCAGCTATTTCACATCTGTGAGGTGGCTTTTGATGAGCAAAGATGCACCTTGAGTTCCAGGGCTTCTCCCCATTTAGTTTCTGGACAGAACTGCATGAACATGGCTGAACAACTGCCAACATGTCGTGCAGTCTGGTGTCTCCCAGTGGTTCGGCCACTTTGGGACCTTTCCCTCAGAGTGACTAGAAAATATTCTCATAACGGGGAAAATTCCCTTCAGATCCAGACTCAATGTCATTTTGTCCCATTTTTCTCTCCACTGTATTTTGCTCGTTATGTAATCCCTGGCTCTTGTTTTGCTGACTTGCTTTCAACTACCTCTAATCAAATAATTATCTAAAAGAAGTGCCCAGGTTTTTTGGTTTTTTTTTTTTTTTTGTTACCGTCACTGGAATGAGCATGTGGTTGTATAGTTCACAGGCTCCGTTTAAACAGACGGCTAATTACTTATGAGCAGCTACAAAAGTTAACTATAAATATGTAAATTGGGAAAGAATAAAATACTCGTTAAACATTAGCCATTTACTATGGAAATTAAGTGTCATTAGATGCATAAAAGACTTTCCCAGCATTTGTTCTTGCAGCATTTCTCTTTAAGCCTTCATTAGTGTAGTGATCCTAATAAATATAGAAATAGGCCACCCCGTCTAAATAAAATCAGAGCCATCCTGAATGTATGCCCAGAACTCAAACGCAAACATTTTTTTTACTTGTTTAGGGTTTTGGAGATATTCCATCACTTTCATTTTCTTCCCCAGTTTGCGTCTCCTCTTTGCTTCTTCATTCAATCCAACACGAGTAGTAAAGACTACGACATAGCATCATCAGAAAAGCTATTCACATCAGATTTTTGAGTGAATTGGAGCCAGATATTACAGAAGCATGAAACATTCTTGGCAAAGTATTTAGAAAAACACTAATTTGGGGCTTTAGAGTAGACAAAGTAGAGGGCTGGAGCAAAATTCTTAGAGAAGGAAATCCAGCTCTGGAAGCTGGAGATCAGACCAGACAAATATTTTTCCAAAAGGACACAGGCATGGATTAACCTGACTAATTTTCCAGGATTCTGTGAAACCCCTCATCCTCTTCCTGTCTTTCCAGCCCAACTCCTATCATCTTTACTCAGCATCTTCTTCTTTGACAGCCCACTCCATCTATAATAAGCCATGACTGCAAATGCAGATTACTCTCTTCCTCAACAGCCTTCCTGTACCTTAGATGTAGTGACATGGAAACCCTCATGCAGAAGCCCTCAGAGACATGGAACAATTTTCTGAAGGACTTCATTAGTGTGGTCCTCTCAGTCCTTGCAAAGTCAGTATGCTTACAAGGTCACCAGTACAGAAGAGTTATGAAATGATCTGTATGCAAGAAATTTATGGGAACTCATCTTCAGATAACAGGATAAGAACAAGAGGTTTGTGTGAATGGTGGTGGGGCTTGGTAGGCATGTGAACTCTCCCTTGCTATAAGGCCTAGGGCAGTTACTGCAGTGGGTGGGCTGAAAGGATGACACTCTGTTCTCTTCACCATCCCTGTAAACCAGTCAACAACCACAGACCATACCAACTCCAGCACTGCAATTCTACTCTCAGCCAAAAAAAGTCAGATGGAAAGATGGAAATATTTATTTTTCTGTAAATTGTCCGTAACCTAGGATTGACTTGTCAAAATGAAAGAAAAAGAAACCAACGAAAATCACAAACTTGGAAAAACTGTGGTGAAAGCACAGCAGTTTTTGTCCTTTCTCTTTCTGTAGCACCCACCCACACATAGTCAGCCTGTTGACAACAGAAAACCTATGACAAAAAAAAATGGAAATTTTGTCGCAGAACTTTCTAGATAGTCCACTTGTTCCTGGAGAACATACAAATACATCTGCAAACTATTTTCAAGCCATCTCCAAGCAGTCAATTCAATCAAAGACCATGTCATTTTAGTCCCCACAGTAATCAGTGAACTTGCCAGTGTGAGAAGCGCTGTGATGTGCTCCCACATTGGAGCAGCCCAAATCTCCCGTGTTGGTTACTGCCTAGCACAGTTTTTCTAGGTGGAGGAGGAAACGTCTCTTCATCTGCCTGACAGCTATGACACAGGTTTTTAAGACGCTTTATAGGATTTTGAGACACTTTATGAGCCAAAGTCTGTTGGTCAAAAGATGTGGATGCAAATGCTGTGCCACACAGTGTACTTCTAAGCATTTTCAGTAGAAGTATCTTCAGTATAATATATTTTTTCTCTCACGTTGTTTCTTTGTATTTTTTAACTACACGTTTTGAAGCAGTAACGTGCTAGTTTCGAGAACAGCTGCCCCATTTTGCAGAATGTCAGTCACACACCAGAGGAGAATTTCCTTCTCTCTAAGGAGATGATAGTCCTAGTAAAAGCACCATGAAGGGTCTTGAACCTTCTGTTGTTCTCTTCATCATCTAGGTGAGAGGACTGCAAGTTGCTCCTTCAGCCAAGGTCTTCTCATGGAGTTATTTTAACTCTCAGTTGTCTGTCTAAGAAAGATGTGAAGAAAAATGTTTGAGTCATTTGAACCAGCAGTAGTCAGCTGGTGGGTGTTTGGCTGTAAACTGGCCTGACCCCCCAAGATGGACTGGGAAGAGGCTGTGTACCGGGCTGGGAATCATGATCTGCTCTGAGATATATTTTAGACTATGTGACATGAGGTAAACCACCAAGACGTTCTTTATCTCATGCCCACAGTCATGAAAAAAACTCACAGTGATGCTTGGGACACCAAACACAATTTAGGGAATGTATCATGGAAAGGTGCTCCGCACAATATATGACATTTTCATTCCCTAGTTTCTTCACAAGCCTTCTTTGATATACCTGTTGCTGATGATGAATAAACCACACCAAGGCATGTGAACACAGCTTAAGGGGTAAAAGACTGACAGTAAATGGGCTTTCTTGTTGCCTTTTGAAGCAATTTCTGGTGCCCTCATGGAGTCTGCAGACTACAGGCAGCAGACTAGGACATAGCATGAGGTATAGGTAAAACATAAACAGTACAAGGATTTAAATCAGAAGCAACTGTCACTGGGGACATAGAAGCACTATTATTTGTAGGGTGCTGGTACTTTGAGGATGTGCCTGGCCAATGCACCCAAGGAAACCCTGGGGGTCCTCATGCTTGGACCATGTCCTTGGAGGCCATGATTGTGCTCTGGCCTTGCATCCTGCAGTGAAATACCAAACTGCATTAGCCCTGGGAAGCAGTGTTCTTTGGACCTTTGCTTCTCCATGAGTAAATGCAGCCAAGTAACTATAAACTGTTTTCCTTCCAGCCAGGGCTTTTCTTCCCCTGGAGGTGTGATGGCTTTTGCATCAAACACAAGACGGTGTTGTCATCTCCACTTTGTACCAGCTCTGGTGGGTTATGGAGGAACTTTTATGTCTGATGCATCTCTCCAAAACATGATATCTTGAAGTTCACTGGACCAGGGCTTGAAACATAAACAGTATCTGATTGCATGCAGATGGCCGAAGACATGAATCTGTTTTATTTATGCTTCTTGGAAAGATGTTATTCAATATGCAGTCAGAGATTTAAACATTTATTCTGAGCAATTCCCAGACAAAATTTAACTAGCAGTCAAAGGAAGAGCTTAATAAGAGGTGGGATAGAAAAAGTCTTTTTTTGTGTCTGTGGACCATAAATCACAGATGTTGCAAGGGCCACAAATCTTAGCTTTTCATGCAATTGAATCTCAGTTCCCTAACTGATGTTGCAGGCGATTTAACAGCTGCCGGTCTGCTCCTGTGAGACATAGGTGTGCTGATTTGCTCATTCTTTAAAAACTGGCACAAGCTGAAGGGCTAGTAAAGGCTTCTACAAGCACAACATTGTGTCCTGGAAAGGGGAGAAGAGGTTTTCAACAAACATGTTAAATAACGTGAATGATTTTGGGCTGAACACCTGCAAACCAAAGAAAGCTCTCTTGGTGAGATCTGCCCTTGGCCTGGCTTAACCAAATAAGAAATAACTTCCTCTACAAAGGATGAGATAATGCTGAATTATTTTGCTCAATGACCAAGTATCTGCTTTGAGTAAAAAATGTGTGCCTTATTTCTCACTAAATCATGTCCATGATCCACTCCCAACCATTGGATACCATGGTCCCTCTGTCCAAAAGTCCAAAACCCAAACAGATTTCTCCTTTTAGAAGCTCATCTGCCAGAGTGCCCCCATAAAACAAGTTGGTGCAGCCTTTCCTAATTCCTGGGCACTTTTCAGAACTTTTTTTCACCTCCCTGACCCTGGAAACGAAAACAGAATTTAAAACTTTTTGCTTTACTTCTGGGAGACAGCTGCAAACACTGCCAATGCTTGCGGGCAGGAGAAAAGCTGCATTGGTCCCTGTCAGGCCTAAAAAGCAAGTGACCTGGATAAAGCGATGCGCAGTCCTGGAATCCGAAGTGTCTCTGCAGATTGGCAAAGCTCTGTTAACTTGTCAAGCCAGGGCACATGAGGTGGGGCCCTGGTCCAGCTTGAGTGTCAGCCTCACTGATGTCAAAGGCATTGCTCAGTACCCGCTGCGTCCAAGATGCTGTGTTACCACCTGTATCAAGGCTGCATCCAAGCCTTTGGAGAAGAGGGAAAAAACAAGATGTCTTTGGCAAGGCTAAGGCATAAAAAACAGCCTTGCCAACAATAAATGTTGCTTTTAGGACCAGTGCTATTAATTTTTGTAGCCAGACTGAACTCCTCCTCTCTTGTTTTACCTCCTTCTTTCTTGGATTTATCTGAAATAGCAGCTACAGCTCAGAGCTCTTTATATTTTGCAGCCGTGTAGAGTCCCATGCAGTCGGCAGGATCTACAGTTATCCCCCCGTCCCAGGACAGGAGGGGCTGGAAATGGCTGCTCAGATGCACCAGGGCAGGAAGGCTCCCATTCTCACGTGTTCTCCTCCGTGGGACACTCCTGCCCCTCATTTTGCAGCTGCCTGAAGGAACCATGCACAGGAGGTGTGATGTTTGTTAGCTGGTTTCTGCCAAGGAGCTTTGCCTCCATCTGGGTGTTGGCTGCATAAAGCACTGGCTTGTCACAGCAGCTGAAATACCTGTTCAAAACCCAGTTTTTCCCAGAGGCTTTTGTCGTATGAGTACAGGACTCAGAATTAACCAACACATAAATAAATAACTTCCAAACACCAAGCCCTGCTATTTTTTAAACCTGAGAAACCTGCTGGCAGGTGCTTAGGAAGTGAGTTCATTGCCCTGGGGAAGGGTGATTTGTTTTCACACATGACATGATCCTTTATTAAAGGACAGAGGCTATTTGGTTGTGATGTTTCCCTCTGGCTCTGTTTTGTTCCCTTCCCTTCCACACCAGCCATTGGACAAGAAGGATGAGGGTGAGATCAGAGGCTTTTAAACCCCCTCGATCTATTCGGCTGGCCAGACCTAGAAGGTCTTCTGTGTGCTGTGACATGCATGTCCCCAGACTGGATGGTTCCCCTTTAATGGGATTTTCTTGCCCTTCCTGCTCCAAATCCCTGCTTCCTTTGTGCAGTGAAGAAACATCTGAACCACCTCAGAAATGTGACTTCAAAACCACATAAGTGTCCAGAGAAGGTGGAGATACTGCATTCTTCAAGACACAGATTATTTTGAAATAAATTGATCACTCTTTCTTGATTATGGTTGGCCATTTGAGGTATATGATGTCACTTCTCACTGTAGATGGTTTTTTTTCTGGAAATGGTATGATCAACTGAAGCTGTTACTTCTTCCCTGTGGCTTGTCCAATAGGTGCATGGACATGAGTGGACTGGGAAATAATACCATCCAATGAACCTTTGGTTGAGCTGGTAGTGCCTAGCAAAGCACAAGCTCAGTAACACCATGCAATAAACTTTCCTTACCTTACTTGGATTTGGGTGGCTTTACACCTATCAACGAACACATATCATTCACTGATCCCAGGAGAGGTCAGAGCCCAGTACTGTCCTACAGAAAGCAAAGAGGTAGTTTTGGTGAAGGCAACTGTTGTTGGGACCCTAGCAAAGCTGCTTGATTTTCTCTGCATGGAAATGAGTGCTGAGCAAGATTATCTCCTAGCTTTTGAGGCAGGCCCAGCTCAGAAAAAACACTGTTATCCTACACAGTTAGAGAGACTAGCCATAGCTGCTTGAAGGGCAGTTACAAGGCACTGGAGAAAAAAAGAGCCTTTAATTGTCTGCTGGTCAGGTCAGCACCCTGTTTGTGGGGAGCTTGGAGGGCTCCTCCTACCCTTCTTCCATTAGCAGATGAACAGGGTCCCCAGCTACAGGGGAAAAAAGACATCCCCAGCCTGCAAGGCTGGTGACTGGTCCAAAACCATCTGCTCCCCTTCAGGTGCATCCAGGAGAACCAGCAGGTAAATGATCTGAAGTGCATGACAGGTCCTCATCACTTGTCAGCAGCGTTGTCCGTTCAAACCACTGTGTGAGTGTGGAAGAAGGAGGAAGCAGCAGGGCAGGTGGGGGCCAGGAGCATGCCTTCAGCTTTCCCACTCCTCCTTGAGGAGGTGATCGGGGCACTCTTAGTTAGCTGATGCTTGCAGGGAGGCAAAGCCTGCTACAGAACAAAGTCTGCATCTGTTAAGCCCATGATGCAGTTCCTTGATGCATTGGCAGACTAAGGAGTCACGTGCCTGCCAGCTTCCCATATAGAAAATTTCCTGCACAGCTTTCAAAGCAGGGCCTGTGTGCACGTAGTAACTGTCCTGCACCTTAGTGATGGCTGAGTATTGCTCCTTTTGCTCAGATGCCCTGCTGAAAAGTATCCCGCCAAAATCCATCAACACAAATTAATAAATTACCACCAGCCAGCAAAGACACCATAGCTGGCTGGTGTATGCTCTTGTCCTAATGTAACCCGCATCTCAGTTGATTAGCTCACACTCAATGATTAATGATAATTTGACTGTCCACCTGTGTTTGTTCTCCTCACTGGTGCTGCGTTCCCTGTCTCTGGGCCAAAGAAACTCAAGGGGTTCTCCATCAAGCCAATGCATTACATCAGCGTGAGAGGGATCAGTGCCTTGTGTCTCTGAGAAGCAGGAATGCTGAGAGAGCACTGATTTATGAGTTAGAGTGAAGTGGTAAGTGAAGCAATAGCTCCTTTTCCATGACGCTGCCCTGTGTTTTGTAACCTGCCTCGTGGCCACCAGATGATTAGAACCTTTCCTGAACGCATGATTTCCCTTACCCTGAATGTTTATGATGGCTGGTTTCAATTATTTCTTTCCTCCGCACTCAGTATTTCGACCTGCCTCGGATGAGCAATTCATCTACTTTATCAAATGACTTACCAAGATGGATTTCACATACAAGGCAAATATATTTTGCCTCCCCTCATAATTTCACAACACTGTTCTTTATAATTCTGCTTCCCTTGCCTTATTCCCAGCAAACCTTCACCCAGAGCAGAGCTTTCCGCCTGTGCGAAGTGGGTATACAGTGCCATTGGATAAGAAAAGTAGCATTTACTGTTATTTTGTCTTGAGTCTTGCACCACAGCATGTCCCAAGTTACTTGACTGGAGTACAGAACTGGGTCAGAAAAATGTTGGGGCCCTTGTGTAGGGCTGCAGCTGCACCTTACCACAGAGCTTCACTTTGATGTGTACATTCAGAGAAACTGGTGCCAAAGCAGAGTTGCACATGGTTGTGTTTCACCTACTCGTGCACTCACACACGACCATCAAGCACCGAGGATGCCATGGTGCTTGTGAAAAAGCTTCTTTTCCCGTGTAGCTGTATTTTGTGAATCCTTGTTACCAATTCAAGTAAGTATTGAGGGAGAATTAAAAGTATTGGTGCATTTAATGCATATGCATGTGGTTGCTCAGTCTTTATTTTCTTCTGCTCTTAGTCAGCATGGATGGGACCCACAGAGGGTTGACAAATGAGTGATGAGGACTTGGAGGCTGTTTCCTTGGAAGTGGCATTGTGTGGGAGCCAAGATGGGTACGCACACTGCTACCGTACCCAGGCGAGTTGAGATCTGTGTCAGCAAAAAACACGATGAATATCCAGGCGAGGCTGAACGAGCACTCAGTGAAATTCATCTGCAGTTCATTGAGGCAGCACATGGAGAGAGTTCACAGGGAGTTTATCATGGGAACTGTTGAGGGTTAATGGCCAGCAGAGCAGACTGAGCTGTGGGATTACTAAATAATGAACTTTTCTCTCCAATAAATTTGGCCTTGACTTATAAAGAATCAATAACATGCTACACTTCTGAAATTTTTTTTTCTTTTGGTGGGGGGGAATGTGGGCTGAGAGTAGGTTTTAAACTACTCTTTCATATATATATACAAATATATTTTACCCTGACCATTTATACGAAAGCTCTGATGTGCCACATTTATTGCAGCTTCATCACCTAGATAGATTTTTATGTGGTTGCCTGTCTATTGCTTTGTTTAATCATTCCTTTCTCTTTCCTCCCCAGTCCCTCGCCTCCCTCCCCTTCTATGCTTATATGACACTATCACCAGTGTAGATCTACAAGAGGGTTTTCATGTCATATAGGATGTTGGAGAGGTCAGGTCAGCTGGGACAGAGCCAAAAGTATTATCACTTTCTGGCCACTGAAGAGAAAAATTGAAATAATAGTTAGCACTTAAAAACTGGCAGATTATCAACTGCAAGAAGAGGGAGGGGGCTTTAAAATTTTTTTTTTATTATTTTATTTCTAAGGGGTGAGGAGATGGGTTCAGTTCCTGGCTGTAGAACAGACATTCTCTGTGATGTGGGCTTATGTTTGGGTTACATTTTGGTTTGAAGTGGGTCATGGACTGATATCTGCTCTTGGCCTGCTGTGTTTCCTGAGTTTCCCACAGTCTTGCTTCCCCCCATTGCTGTATGGAAGTATGGGCTCCTCACAACACGCATCCCCTCTGGTGAGCAGAGCCCTTCAATGTAGGTAAATAATTGGTTGTTTTCATTGTCCTAAGGCTAAATCTAAATTCTAGAGACATATTGCCTGGATTTCAGCTCTCCTCTTACTTTGGACATTTTTTAAATCCTGTCTGTTCTTCAGGAGGCCAACATACAGGACTGGGAATTAAACCCCAGGTAAAAATTCCTGTTAAGCATTTGAACACCACGACCTTCAGCAAGCCACTCAACAGCTTTGTGACTTTTTTCTCTCTCACACATAAAATGATAGGAAAAATCAAATCCAGATGCCTTGTTGTGCCTGAAGGAGTTGTTCCATTACAGAGAAAAAGTCTCTTCAAATCCTATATGATTTAAGAGAAGTTGTCTCAGTTGAAGGAGCAGGGATTTTACAATAAGGACAACTCCAGAATTTACAATTTTTCTTTGCCTTTGTGTGGGTACAACACAGCAGAGGTGCACACAAGTAGTCAGGATATCAAAATCTTATTGACTATTGCCCCAGAGTCTGCAAAGCTGGAGTCCACAGGGGATGGGCTGTGGGTGTATGTGAGATGGTATCTACTGATGGGGAACAGAAAGTAACTTCTTCCTGTAGCATCGGCTGATGTCCTCACTCTTTTTCCTGGTAGCAGTGACAGCCAGCCCAGATTTTCACTCATCTCCTGGGCTTTCTGTTCCAACCATGAACAGCCAAACCTTGGTCAAATGATGACTCTTTCTCTTTCAGGTGAAAAAGCAGCCATACCTGATGCTGCTCTCAAGAAGTCCCCAACAAAGCCATGACAGAGATGCAGCAGAGAAATGACAAAGAGAATTGCAGAAAGAGCATGTACACCTGCTCCATCCCTGGGTGCCATATGTATCAGCAGGTCCACACGGGCTCTGCCTCTCTTCTGATGCCACAAGTATGATAAGGTTCTTCATGAGTGATGTCTTCCCAACAGGCGCACTGCAACCAGCACTGAGGTAGCATTGCCAAAGGACACGTAATGCTTTGACCCTGCTACTGCTTCGGGGGGAGACGACCAAGCATACCAAGGGCACGAAGCCATTGTCCGATGCAACAACACTGGAATATTTGTCTCAGCAATGCTATGGAAGGTAGCTAGAATGGTAAACTATCTTGCTAGGGTGTTAAAAGCCAAGAATGAGGAGGAGTTTCTGGCTTTATATGGGCAGGTCGTTTCATAGCTCTGTGCAGGTTGGCAGTGGGTGGTCACCTTCAGGTTATGGACAAGACAACATCCCCAAAGGTCAGCCAACTGGGTGGGCTGGTGATTTAAACCAAGGCAACTATTGGCTTGGCCCTCAACCTACTGTTCACTCTTCCAGATAGGACATTACAATCAGTGGCAATGGCTTTCTGTTAACCCTTTCCTTAGCACAGTGCCTATTAGTGGTGGCTTACAGACCTACTTAAATTCTCTAGAAGTTTACAGGTTTACAGCACACTTTTCTGGCAGCTAGTGGAGCTTGACTGTGTCCTTTTGCTCCTAATTGCAGTTATTAACTTTTGGATCAAGGAAGATTTATAGACATTATGAAATTGCCTAAATATGTTTCTCTTCCTTCCAGTGTCATATAGTCCTCACTTATTTGGAAATCTTGACAAAAAGCAAAGAGTGGGTGCTCATTAAAATGCCATCATGCAGGACTGCAGTGACATTTAGTGGAGGATGTTTTGGAGTTGTCTTTTACCTTCACTTGGTGACTTCTCTGCAGAGTTCAGGAGGTGTTTCCATGCCACAGTGACACTACAGCTTCCAGCATGCTAAGGATTGCCACTGGATACTAGAGAAGTTTGCTTTCGGTATCTACCACCTGAGCCTTGTTCTTCAAGTTGAGTTGCTTTTTTCACTCTGGCTTTTGTTCCACACGACAGTCAGAAACAAATCCTACATAAGAAACCCATCAAAATAGTTTGCACTTTCAAGAAGAAAGTTTAAACTGGTTCTTGGGCATTACAAAGGAAAGAAAATCAGACTACAAGGAGGGGTTAATGAAATGTATGCTGTCTTCTGTGAGGAAGGTCTAATCGCTCTCACTTTCTCTAGGGACCATTGTGGTACCAGACTATGTCACAACCTGGTAAGTCAACAGCTCAGTAGCCCTCCTCTCCTCTGTGGCAATTGTTGTCAGGATGGTAGCGTTAGGCAAGTAGTATGGTAGTTGCTGCAATGGGCCTGAACGCTTGAATCCCTGAAACACATCGAACAGTTCACCATGTATTTGAGATGGAAGGATACCAATGCATAATGCAGTGTGAGTGCCCCCCTGCCATCCCTCTCTCTCCTGACTCTCCTTAAAGCCTGCCTTTACAGAGTCACCAAAAAAAATGTAATTTCTCAATGAATAACATGTGGCTGCAAGAGGTGAGCCAGAACTTCCCAGGATCACCAGTGAGTCTGCACTTGGTAATGTTGCTTTGGTCCTTTGTAGGGTACAGAACTTAGTCTTGGATGTACAAGCTGGTTGCTATGGCTTCACTGAATCACAGTATTGTTGGGGTTGGAAGGGACCT
>Ga0181612_120043_pt1 | contig 13972 bp, 11 predicted proteins | sample HoacroProtozoa21_FD_119630 | JGI IMG/M metagenome (GOLD analysis project Ga0181612, IMG submission 119630) | Hoatzin crop microbial communities from Cojedes, Venezuel. Combined Assembly of Gp0051906, Gp0051904, Gp0051908
CTGGAGATATTCAAGACCTGCCTGGACAACGTCCTGTGCAGCCTGCTGTAGGTGACCCTGCTTCAGCAGGAGGGTTGGACTAGATGACCCACAGTGGTCCCTTCCAACCCCTACTATTCTGTGATTCTGTGATTTATGTTGTTGTTTTCTTGCAGGTTGCTGAAATAGCTTAGAGTAAAAACTGAGATCTTTTCCAGGTAACAAATCTAGTCTGATGCTGACATATTTTGTATCTTCTTGATATTACAAGAAACTGTGAAAAAGTTTTGTTTAGGAGAATTTTCTGGACAGAGATGTTATGACAGTTTTATCTTTTATAATTTTGAGTTCTACAAAGAAAATTCATGAAATTTTGACAAATCAAATTGCCAGCATTGCATAGAAACTAACCATATTAACGGATAAAGGTCTTTTCTGATGCAGATAACAAACTTGAAAGAAATTTGGACATGACCCTCTTATTATGATGGATGCTACATGAGCCATTACATCAATGCAACAGCAACCTATGTGTGAGTGAGAAAGGAGCAGTCTGAAGATAATGAAGCTGATGATGCAAAGGCTGGTGGGCCTAAAATGTAAGAAGACACCTATTGGAAATGCCTTTTCATCTAGCCACAACTCAGTATTTATTTTTGGATCACTTACTCATGTTTGCACAGTTTGAGAGGTCCTTTGCTCCTGGCCTCAGTCCTAGATTGAAGAAAACCCTCAATATTTGCTCGTTCCATCACTCCTTCAACTGACAATGCCAGTAATCTTTGGTATGTTTTCCCTCACCTTTCCCATGAAAAAATGTTGCTTTGGTCACGCTTGAAGTTGTTTATGAGTATTATGTGCAAAGTGTGATTTTTTGCTCCCGGTTTTAAAAAATAACTTGCAAAGCCAAGAGGTTTTATAAGGCTCTCCCAGGACTTCAGTTCCGCTTCTTTATCTTTCTGGATGGTACCTCCTTACCAGGAAAGTTTTCTTATCTTCTCAAATCCATCAACAGATATCCCAGTATCTGCATTCAGAAGCAAGTACAAGAAACTCCTCACAAAAAAGGAAAAGTTTTCCACTTGGCTTACAGGTCTTTGTCCTCAAGTTCAATGCAATAATTTAGACTACTTACTGCACAATCCTATCAGACCTGTCAGTCATCTAAATATACTCATTGCCTCTGTCCTGGATAATGAGGTAGCCTATATACCTGCAGGTCACTGCACGTGATCAAAACATTCTGGATGACATGTAGGTGTTTAATCTGCCATACAACCAGGGGGTAGGTAAGGGTATGCTGAAACTCTGTGTTCAGTGCCTGCTGGCATTCTGAAATCTGTGAGGACAAAGGCGTTTGGCAGTGCTTCAGACAGGTCCGGGATGTCTGTGCTGCTCCCAAACGCTGCGGCTCACCTGCTTCCTGCAAAGCATGCGTGTGAGCCTCACCAAGAAACACAGGCCATTCAAACACCATATGCCACAACTGGAGAGGTGAGCTCAGGTGTCTGACGACTTCTCCCTTGACTGCTTGCAGAGATTAAGTTCCCAGCTAATAATTACTCTACCAAGCCAGATTCTGAATATTAAGGGATCAAAAAACCACAAATTAGTCACTTTGAGTAGAAATTCAGAATACAAACCTGTAATGTCAGCAGGTGCTTCTGCTGTTACTGCCTTTCTTCATTGCTTCTACCATTTTACCAGGATAAAGGGTAGCTATCATATTTATTAGCATTTTATAAAGATTTAAAATTGTACATGTAATAAAGACATGCTGGCTGACAGCTACTATATGCTGTAGGAGACCAATAAAGTCACAAATCTGCCCCAAAATGCCTTCCCTGTCAGAAAAATCCAAAACCTATGCACATTTTTAAATGCATTTTAAAACAAAGCCCAAAATTAAGTGCAAGTGTTCATAAGATTAGGATTTAAATGTGAATGCTTGCTGTTGATACTGGTATATTTAAACACACACTTAGAATCTTAACTGTCATTCACTACTTTAAATCCACTAGAATTATTTGGCCTTTCAAAATTAGAGTTAATCTGGTTGCCCTGACATATGCTGCAGATGACCGTTTAAGGCACAGCTAGTGTTAAGTGCTGTGTTAACAGTTCAGTAGTTTTGATACTGATAGTGTGTGTATCAACCTTCTAAAATATCAAATTAGATAAGGTTAGCACTTTAGGATGAGATTTAGATTATTGTGTGTTCTATTCATTAAATTGCATTGCAATTTCTTGTTAAAACTTTGAACACTTCATGCTAAATGAATATTCATTGAACAAATTTGTGTCATCTGTGAGACGACAGTGTGCACCGCATGGGAAGGATGGAGGGAAGAACTTGCTGCATAGGAGGGGTCCCCGGTTCTCTGCACTACACTCCTGTGTGCACCGGGCAGGGTCCTGCACAGTAATGCAGCCGACACACTTCTCACACAGCCCTGCAACCAGACAGACAGAAGGGCTGTTTTCTCTTAGGTGTAGCCTCTTTGACAACACTCAGGCTCCCAGTGGGGTAGCTAGTGCAGCTCTTCTCCTCCTGGAGTTTATACAACTATATAAACGTTGCTTAATGTCAAGGGCCAAAAAATTCTTACTAAAAGTCTGTTTGGAGAAAATTTGTTAGAACAGTTTAAGACTCCCTGACAGTCCTGGGTATAACAGCTAAATGTCCTTCCCTGTCTCTTTCCCTCACACACATACTTTCCCGCTCACCAGCAAACCAAATAAATCAGCAGAATGCATTAACATAAAATAGGAATCAGAAAACTGCTCCCAGATGATATCTTTTCTTCCCCAGACTCTCTCCCTTCTCTACCTTGTCCCTTGCTCTAAGAATCTAGTTCTTGCTGTCTAGTGCTGCAAGTTCAACAGTGAAATCAAAGCATCTCATATCAGCTCGGTGGTTGCAGCATTCTCAGGAGCAGAAGCAGCACACTCAAGCAGAGGAGGCCTAAAATGTCATATTTCACTTCCCAGGGATGTGCCCTAACTTTTAAGTTGTTTCAAAAAAGGTAACAATTCCAGTGCTGGTTTTGTACATATTCTGAACTAAACTCTGATGCCCACACCTTGACAGTGTTTGCTTTGTGAAGTGCCCACTCTGAGAACCCCTGAGGGCCAAATCTCTCTGAAGATTTTAACAGTACGGGAGCCACATCTCTGAGCTGCAATGGAGTTTAGCTGTCATCTGAGTGTATATCTGGTCAAACACTAAACTACGCAGAGATACTTATTCACAGACCTGTAGAGAAATATGTAATCCAAAATGGAAAGAGTTCTAAGTACTAGCTGTTTCCCAGGTAAGTGATAAAGGAAAGCAGCTAGCCTGAATAGCTTTTTCGGTTTAATGTGACACTTAAATTTGTGTTAAATATTAAAGTTAGGCCACCTGCATATTTCCCGGTTTAACTTAGATTAAATCATGAGATCTACCTTATCATATAAGCAAGGAAGTAACACAAAATCACATTTGTCTTTTTTGTACATAATGGAACTAGATTACCATATAGAAGGAAACATAAATTTTTGCCTTATCACTCACAAGTAAAAGAAAATGTCTGCTGACTTTCCAGAGATGTTCGTACAGATGTAAATATGCTTTCAGGATTGATGATACGATTTTCTATAACTTACCATATCCTAGCTTCTTTTATTTGCATTGTGTCATCCTGACACTATTTTAAATCCATTCCTTATAAAGACCTTTTTCATAGGTCTTATTGTTTCTTTACTTTTATGTACTAATATTTTAATAAATACTTTTGCTAAGATGAAATGTTACTTTACATGTTAACAGAATAAGCCACATATTTCTGAAAACAAACAGTCTTTACACTGCCTTCACTAAGAAGGCGACGTCTTTGTGTTTCTCTGAATAGTCCAGCTTACACTTTTCTTTAAAGATTTTGGTATTCCTATTAAGCCATATAGAAACAGACCTTGGTAATAAGAAACTTAACCCTTCTCCATTGCAGGTATTGCTCCCTCAAATGTGCTCATTTCTTTAATTTTATTTTTTCCACTAGGAGAAAGTAAGCAGCTGACCGTGCACAGCAGAGTTCAATTCCAGTTAGCAATTCATAACATATCCTATATAATAACCCTTGACATTTATCCTTCACCTTCCTAACCCTGATTCCAGCCAGTAAATGCTTCACCTAGGATTTCCTAGAGGCACCAAATGGTTTTATTTTATGTTGAGTTCATTGCAATAGATATGTTTTCTCCCCTTTCAAGCCCTAAATATGGGATGGAATACACAAGCGCCTTACTTGTATATCCTAGCAGGTCATTTAACTAGTCAGCTTCTGCAAAACTGTACAACGATCTTTGCAGTCAGTCATATAATGAAGTCAGTTCTGTATACCCAGTAACAGATACTCAGCCTACAAGCTTCCACTTCTTTTATAGCACATCTACAGTCATGAGTTTAGATATCGTATTTACTTTCCATCCACCACTTACTGTCTAGGGACTCTGAATGATCCTACTGAGGCAGATGCTCATCTACTTTTGGGCATCAGTAGTGAACAGGCAAAGTATAATCCTTAGAAACTTAAGTTTTATTATATGTAGGCATAAAGAACTTTCCTTGCATAGGATGATTCACAGAAGAATTGCTGCTTGTGAATCTGAGCATCCTGCCTACGTGTTTGCTGCAAGGCACAGTCAGGCCTCTCAGATTTTGCTGATGTACATGCGATGGTGCGTTACACTCTTGGCTGAGCTGAGGCATACATCAAGCACATAATCACATTCATACGACTGAACAAGTTACTAAGCGTCTTTTAATCCACTAAAGACACACATGCATTTACTCCAAGCTTGCAGTAAATCGGAGAAAAGTTGGCTATGTTATTAGACCTGTCATTAGACAAGAATATACATTCATGGTCAGTATCACTACCTCCATTCAAAAGATGTACTGAAGAGCACCTACTTAGCATTCCTGGAACCACCCAGGAGATACATGAGTGAAAAGCACACAGCCAACATAGTCAAGGTTGCAGGTGTAGCCCATGAGCAAAAGGGCACCCAGAATGGAGGCAGGTGAGACAAACTGCTCCCAACACTGTTTAGTGCAGGTTTCACCCATTGTACCCTAATGGTATATCCTAATAGACGGATGTCATGGTCTTCCCATGTGATAGCTAATCTCAGTTTGGGGGTCATTCATAAAAGCATATTCTCTTTCCTAAATAGAGATAGGAGGAAAAAGAGGCTTAATACAGCTTTTCATAAACAAGTTGGTTGAAAAAATGGATTGCTTTGCAAATCCAGACAAGGGTGGTTTGCATCTAGAGACAAGTGCGATAGATCTAGCTCTGAAGACAAAGGCAATGATATGTCTAAGCTCATTATTTAACAGCCAGAGCTGTCCAGTTCAGTGTTTTCACAAAGAACAATGCATAGTTAGATGTGTTTGGATGCCTAACTAAACACTGAATGCGAAATCATTTGAATGCTCCGGGATAAATAAGGTAGATATTGCTATGCAGCTTTTTAGGAATGCTGTGTTATACCTAGCACTCTTTCAGCATCTGCCCAGCTGTGCATTGTTCTGATGTGTCTCAGTGTAGGCTGTCATTTAAATGCAACTTCCTCAGCAGGAAGGCTGGTCTCCGACCCATGCTTTGTGACAGAGGAAGGGCTGCACTAATCACCAGGTAAACAGATGAATGGATCAACAGGTGAATGATGGAGTATTTCGCTGCTGGTGTTTTAAGACAAACTCTTTTTACTAAATTTACTAATTTACTAAATTTCCTACACTTAGTTTCTTTACTATGTTTTCACAGAATAGCTTGCCAAGAACTTAAGTTACAAAAGTAACCAAGAACCATTTTATTTCTTTCCTGGATTACCTGCATACCTTCCCTGTTTCTGCCTATTTTTTGCTTGATAATTTCAGAACTTCATATTTATCCAAAGACTGTGCTGTTTTAGGCCAGCAGTACCTACAGAAAGCTATACGAAAAGAACAAGCCCAGTACAGCCTTTTCAGGTTCCTCACCATAGAGGCTATGGGCAGCAGGTGCCCTAAGACTCACAACAGGTTTTGCTTGCATGGAATTTCCCAAGAAGCCTCTGTACCAGACTGCAGCCTGTCCACTTCAAGATGCTGAGGAGGACACAAGCCAACGACATTGCAGCTGATGACAAGAGGAAGGTAACAAAATCCTACTTAATATTACTAGCATTACAGACAATGTCTTCTCACCCAAATGAACAATTCCCTTCCTGAACATGACTGAGAAGTATCTTCAGTAAAACATATGACGTTATAGGCTTGCTGTGGCAAGCTCACTCCATCCTTGTCAACGTTGCATACATCTGTATACTGTATCTTTTTACCTCCTCTAGATCATCTTACCAACCTCTAGGCTTTCTTCAGGACATGTTCATCATGCTTTTGGTTGTGTTCTATAGGTATCACTGGCAGATTCATTCACTGTTACTGAGATTCATTAACCCAGAAATCAAAAGTAGATTTTTGTATCTCCATGCTCTCCTCAATACAGAATTGCAGCAATGTCTTTGAAATTCCCAGCCTGACAGATGAAGGTCTAGACCCAAGGATCTCTGAGGGATTTAGAGGAAAGCTGAAGGAAGACTCCAACAGCCTAACCAATGACCTTTTGACAATTTGTTAGCACTCTCAAACTTTATGATGTGATGATGATCTTTTTCTCCTCAGGTCAGCAAAGAGACCCTAGTGAGCATGTCCTGTGGGCATCCCTAATGTGACCTGATCCAATTCCTTATAGTAGGGCCAAAATAGTAAACTGAACTGAATCACTTACTGTTATGTAACAGTAATCCCACTATTATTCCTGGATTTTTTCTACGCTTTTCTCCAAAAATTCACTTTGGCTCTATAGAGTTCGCTAAATGTCCACACTAAAATATATGGATGGAGAGTGCATAGTAAATAATACCATCTCAAATGATAGCCATGACGTCTCCCTGCATGAACACTTTCCCCTGCAATCTGTACCTTATCTCAGTGTGACCTTGAAGCATATGATCTTCTTGCAGGCAATCATGGCTCTAGTTTCAAGTTGGGCTCTGACTACTGTTTTGATTTTAGATGAACATTGCTGTCAGACTGTGCATTCAACACCATCATTTTGATATAGGAAGACACACACCAGCTTCACAGGAAGACTACAACCTTGGAGCATAGAGGACAACAGAAAAAGGGGCAAGGTGGACTAGCAAAAAAAAAAAAATCCCGTCTCAAGGGAAGTCTGATTAGAGCAGCAGTTCAACACTTAACACTTTCATTGGCAGGAAGTCAGTTTTATTATTACTTCCAGCAGGTTTTTGAAAAGGTTTGATGTGTTGGTTATTTTTTACATAAGCAAAGAAATTTACATCGTACAGAAGCAGTGTTTCTAACCTCATAGTGGTTGCTCTAGAACCAGACATTCTACAGCTGTTGCATTATACTGAAGTTTGTGTGTATATATATATATATGTGTATACATATATAGTGAAAGTTTTAAAAGAAATAGAGACAGACAGAGAGAAGAATACTGTTGAGAGTAAGAAGTAACTAAAGTGCTCTGGCAATGCTGCAGAGTCACGGAGAAGATTTAAGCAGGCTTTTAAACCTATGCGTGACCACCTGGACTAAAAGTCACAAAATGTAGCTATTTTTTTAATATAGCAGTATTTGAAGTTCTTAATTTCCTTGTTAGTACAGTACTAAGAAAGAAAGGAAGAACTGTCTCTGAAAGTGTGCAGGAAAAATACTGTACTCCTAAGAAAACTTCTGAACGATATCATTGTTATCATATGCACCTCTCATAGAATAGTATTTCTTTAATTTCTCTCAGTTTGAGGAATATTTCACTGACAGTCGCTTAACAAGTCAGTTGTATAATGATGGCATACTGACTGATTCCATTAGAAGAGATCAAACAGTAACTGTAATCAAAGATATAAAGCTGCTGGAAAGACAGCTAAAAGATAGAAACCTAAATCAGGAAAAGCAGTAAGGACATGTCAAAAAGATGCCAGAAGAAAACTGAGATGCAGTTACACTGGATAAACAGATTATCACAAGAGGAAATTGGAAAATGGAAAGACAAAATAAAGTGATAAACATCACAGAATAGCAAGAAGCTGTGACAGACAGAAAGTGCATTAGCTGTAGAAAAGTGCACAGATCCAAACATCCAACATCTGTATTTAGATGGCATGAACTTAACAATTTTATGATATTTTGCAATTTAACGAGCATATCAGTGCTCTGTATTAACAAGAAAAGTGTGCAAAAAATCTGGATAGGACTTCTCGAGACAGCCTAAATCTTCAAAAGCTGAAAGCAGGGACAACACAGGGCTGACGTCTTCTGTACACACAGAGGAAACACTTCTGAATTATAGATTGGGTATTGATACTGAAGTGAATATTGGACGGGAAACGTAGCTGTGAGCTTTCGCGTGAGGAAACAAGACTAATATCCCCATCAAAAATACCTTTGGGGGCAAAAATAATTCTTCCTGAAGAATAACATGATCTTGAACTGAACAAAAGAATTAGAGTCTCCTGCAAACTGTTTAAACTTTTTCGGGGGAGTCTGTATTTCAGCATTTAACATCACATGTATCTGTGATTGAACAGTTTGACAAACAAAGAAATTAAGACTGTTAGAAGATAACTCAGGCGGTTACAGAGGTTGTAAGGACTTAGCTCTGCTAAACTTCAGGGCACCACCTATACAGCACAGTAAATCACTGTTGAAATTGTGTTTGGCGGGCGAAAGCAGATTCTCAATTTAGCAGAACTGCATCAGACAGTAAAACACATTGGAACGTGCAGCAAGAAAAACTGATAAAGACACCAAAAATGCATGGTATAACGGATTCAAAAGTATGAAATCCATAATAAAGTGGAGGTACTGTTCACTTCTACACAGATACTTCATTAAAAGGCTACAGCTATCAGAAATGTTACTCCTCATTTCTTTGAAGTACAGAGTCCTGAAGATGGTTTTGAGGAAAACAAGAGGTACATGATGACCAGTTCCCAGCAACAAGCAGACAGACAGGAAGAATTTGCAGAGACAGCCCCCCCGCCAACCAATGATTCTTACAGAGACACAAAAGAATCACTGGCAGAGACTGCAAAGGAGCAGAAACAGGAACCTTTCGTAGGAGTTCAGCTGGAATTCAGGAAAGATTCATTGAACATTGCTAGAACAGTTAATGGAGCTGTAGTAGCATTTGACAAAAGGAACATGTACTATCATTTTTAGTAATTGAACTAGACCATCAGGAGGCAAACCAGATGCATAATTAACATAAATATCTAGTCAGTCTGTGCCCAGTGTTAAGAAACGCAGATTGCACAACTTACAACCAAAGAACCAGGCAATAACCTCTGTTCTCTTGTGGTTTTGTGGCATCTTCTTTGGGGTGTTTATGTCACACTGTCCTTCTCCTTTAGTTAACTTACTGCATCATCTTACCAATCTATCTGGAAGCACTGTTTTCTTTAGGTCAAGAAGGTCTTGTGTTTTTGAGCCTGATTATTTTCCTCTTTCTGCTCCTTAAGATGTAAATTGTTGGTTCAGCTGTCTTTTGACTGCTGCCAACACCAGAAGACTACATGAATCTGCTGCCAACTCCAGGAAGGCAGTTTTGCTGCTGGATCAGATTTTCTTGCCCTACCTGTTGGACAACCATGCTGCTTTTTGTTTCTGCCTCAGCTCAGCTTATTCTTTCTGCTGGCTCTCACTGAGCCCTGCCAACTCCCCCTCAAACTTTGATTTCAGCTGCAAAAAAGTGTAAGTTTTCCAAAGAAATGTTATATTAATTTGCATTAATTTTTCCCATGAGTTAAGCAAATTATGTAAATTATACACAGCCTTAAAGCCTCTGCAAATGTGCTCAAACGTTCTGGAGTGTCACAATGTTTGCTTGACCGAGGCCTAGATATATGTGAAGAATCTCCAGGAAATGTAAATTTATCCATAATTCATTTTGCAACATGGACTAATTGAAACAGCATGAGAATATCTTGACTGTGACAACAAATGTGCAAGATATTCCAGCATTCACTTCCAAAAACATTCATCTTGAATAATTTGTTGCATGTGATACAGATTCAGGAATTTGTAAGCTTAAATGTCTAAGTAAAAATGTTTGGATCACTTAGTAAGCATTAATATTCACCTGGAAATGCATACTTAGACAATAAAGGAGTGTGCCAGCCCTGCAGAACTGGCCTACTTTTATGCAAACTGTGATATTTTTTAAAATAACAGTCAATTGGTATAGAAAAGACTACAACTGAACTGAGAAAAGCAGTGACAAATTCATGTACAGCTTCATCTGTGTTCATTACAGCTGCATTAGCAGCCGTGACAAAGTTAGCAACTACTGTAGGTCTCTCCTGTCTTAAACATGGGCATAAAGGGTGATACTTCAGATTGCTGTGATGTTGCTGTTAAAATTCATATTTTAATCATGATCAGTCTACCACTGCTTTAGTTGTGACAGGAAAGTTCAGAATCAAAGTTTAGGTAAGTATCCCATAGACATCCTACTTTAAGATTAACATCAATGCAAGCAAGTTAGTCTGCTTTTTTCCTCCCTTTCCTTGGCTTGACGTTACTCATTTCAATACCAAGCATAGGTCGGGTTTTATCCTTGAACCTCAAATTCATATGGCTGTTTTTTCATGAGAAAAGTAAAGTTTATCTTTTTTATGCCACATTTGAAGGTTTTTTTTTTTATTTCCTTTCTTTAGTTTACTTGCCTATTCTAAAACAGTGAGATATCTCAATACATCTGCAGCTCCAAAAATTGAAGAAGAGCTATTCTAAGTAGATTGAAACTCGGTAGTATTTATTTACTGAACAGTGAATATTGGTACGGACATCTACAGTGGGTAAAGATTCATATCCTATGGTTAGTACAAGGGAATGTCACGCCCTGATGATACTTTTCAAACATTCTGCTATGAGCATGTGTCTGCTGTGCTCTAAATTCTGGACTGTTGAGGGGATCATGCAATTAGAGAGATTTGAAAGGACCTCTGGAGGTCATCTGGTACAACCATCCTCTGTGCATGCAGGGCCACGTGGAGTCAGCTGCCCATGACCATGTCCAAATGGCTTTTAAATATCTCCACATCCTCCCTGGACAACCTGTGCCAGTGCTTAGTCACCATCACAGAAAAAATTATTTCCTGATACTCAGACAGAACCTTCTGTGTTTTACTTTGTGCCCATTTTGTCTCTTGTCCTGGCACTGGGCACCACCAAAAAGAGCCTGGCTCCATCCTCTTTGCATCCTCCCTTCAGGTATCCATATACATTCATAAATTGCCCCCCTGAGTCTTCTCTTCTCTAGGTCAAACAGTCCCAACTCTCCTAGCCTCTCCTTGCATGACAGATGCTCCAGTCCCTTAATCACCTTTATGGCCCTTTGCTGGCCCCTTTCCAGTAGTTCTGTATTCACTCATAATGGGGATCCCAGAACTGGGGCAGAGGACACAGCACTGCAGGTATGGCCTCACCAGTGCTGAGTAGAGGGGAAGGAGTAGAGGGGAAGGATCACCTCCCTCGACCTGCTGGGAACAGTCTTACTAATGCAGCCCAGGACACCATTAGCCTTCTCTGCCACAAGGGCACACTGCTGGTGTATGGTCACCTTAGTGTCCACCAGGTCCTTTTCTGCAAAGCTGCTTTCTAGCTGGCCAGCCCCCAGCATATATTGGTGCATGAGCTTGTTCCTCCCCAGATGCAGGACTTTGCAGTTCCATTTGCTGAACTTCAGGAGGTTCTTGTCAGCCTGTTTTTCCAGCCCATTAAGGTCACTCTGGATGGCAGCACAACCCTCTGGCATATCAGCCACTCCTCCCAGTTTTGTATCATCAACAAGCCTCCTGAGGCTAAGCTCTGCCCCATCATCCAGACCATTAATGAAGATGTTGAACAGAATGGGGCCCACTATTGACCCCTGGGGTATACCACTAATTACTGGCCTCAAATCAGACTTTGTACCACTGATCACCACCCTCTGGGCCAGGCTGCTCAGCCAGTTTCAATGCACCTCGCTCTCTGCTCATCCAACACATGCTTCAACAGTTGCTCCATGAGGATCTTACACAGGAGACAGCATAGAAATCATTACTTAAGTCTAGAAAACAGTATCTACTGCCCTCCCCTCATCTACCAAACCCACCATTTCACTGTAGAAGGTTATCAAGCTGGTGAAACGTGACTCCCCCTTGGTGGATCCATGCTGACTACTCCTGTTCACTTTCTTGTCCTTAAAGTGCTAGAAAGGGTTTCAAGATTTGTTTGTTCTATCACCTTCCCAGGGACTGAGTTGAGGCTGATTGGCCAGATGTTTCAGGATAGTATTGTTTTCCTCCTCGGAGCAGAGCACAGCTCTTTTAATAATTCTTCATTGCTATTACTGGAGAAAGATCCCCTAATTTAAAATTTTCTGCTCATGTCAGTTCACACCAACAGCTTATTTATTTGTTATGTTTTAAAACACTCTTTATCTCCCTCTGATTGCTAACCCATAACTCATAGATGCACAAAGCCTTTTCATGTAGGGGAGCTAGTTAAGAAATTTCAGCATGAATACCCTTATTTGCACAAAAATATGATCACTCATGCTCCAGTAACCTTATTCACATGCATAGAAGCTCTTCTCCAAATATTTGTGTGAACAAAAGGAGTGTGTATGTATTTTCATGGGAAAATTGAACAAATAAAGATGTGTCCATTGCCAAATCAGAGAAATTAGAATTTGTAAAAAATTATCAAATGATCAAAATTATTGTTATTATACCTCAGTTGAGGTAGCAATTCTCTAAACTTCACCATTTTCAATAAGCTCTGGATTTCTATGTGCTAATTATCTCAATACAGGTAGGAACTGTTCTCTAACCTGAAAGAAGTTGGGCTAATCCTTGGCATTTCTGAAGCCACAGAGATTCGTCTGTCCAAATTCACCTGTTAGATACTAAATCCCTTTATTCAGATACCAGATCTAGATCAGTAAATATGTGAACTTCTATTAATTTGAAGATATTCCATTGATGTGTTCATCCTTTTTGCTGTGCAGGTCCTCAGCCATACATTTTCTGGATATATATTTTGAACAGAGATTCAAAGATAAGATCTATCTTACTTTACACAGCTCAAGACATATGTGAATCTGCAAAAAAAATACCCAAAACCATCATGCCTGCCAAAACAGGTTAGGAAATAGTTTTTATGATTTAAAATTACTTTCACTCTCCATGAAATAAAACTTTCAAAAGAGAAGTGAGGGAAAAGAGAGGGAGAAGAATAGGAAGGAAGAAAGGGTTAGTGAGAGTGCAGCTGTTCTACCTGATCTGGGGAAGCTGCAAGTTCAAGTCAAGAAAGCTCAGGGCTTTATCGCATACTGAATTATGTACAAAATGCGGAAAATCTCCAGCAAAGATGAATAAGCAGATTTTACTCTGTGATGAACTGTAAGCTAATGGGAGAAGTATTTACCTGAAACAAACATAAGAGATTTAAGAGTCTGTTGTGAATAAGCCATGACAATTCCAAGTGTGATTCTCTCACCTACCAAGTAAATACCATGAGCATCAGTGCATTAAGCCATAGGCTAGTCTGAGTCCTCACTCCTCTCCTCATTTCATGTCCACCCAAGCTGGATACATACATCTTATAGAAGTTATTACGTTTTGACACATAGATATTTCACTAAAACAATAAAAGTTTTTCCAAGAAAATTCTCAGTTGTCTTTCCTGAATATGAACCTTGTCTCTGTGTCCCTCCTTTTCTTTACAGATGTAATAATCACCCTGGAGGGAGAAGAGATCTCTGCCACTCCTCTCCAGAAAATGACTCATATTTCTTTCTTCAATTATGATGTCACTTAGGCCTCTGTAAATACCTGGCAGTTATGACCGTTCATTGAGTCAACACTTCCTGCGATCCTAAGGTCAATC
>Ga0181612_128112_pt1 | contig 13972 bp, 3 predicted proteins | sample HoacroProtozoa21_FD_119630 | JGI IMG/M metagenome (GOLD analysis project Ga0181612, IMG submission 119630) | Hoatzin crop microbial communities from Cojedes, Venezuel. Combined Assembly of Gp0051906, Gp0051904, Gp0051908
TATATATATATATATATATATATATGGCCCAGATGGGAGAAAGTAGATACTAGCATTGAAAATGTCAAGACATTCTGAGATTAGTTAACATTTACACTTGCAGATTTTAAATGTTTTCACTGGCATTCATTTAGATGTGAAGCTCATGAAACAAAACATTATGTTAAGAATTTCTTTTTTTTTTAAGGCAGGAAGCTTTTAAGAACAAAAGGTTAAGGAGATCTGTTTAAATATATTCATGTTTTGCTAGTAGAGCTGATGTGGTGAGAACATCAGCATTTGCTGTATTTGGGATATTATAAGTTAATTTAGCATTTCTATCCATAGCTAATGTCACCTTTTTTTGCTGGTGTCTAGCATAGAGACATTTGAGAGCAAAAATAAGTCTTAAATGACAGACTTCTTGTTGCTTCCTGTTAAAGTAGCATATTTTATCTTGATAGGCTTTCACTGCTAAGGGTTGAGCTTATGCTTCACTTTTTGCTTTCAGTCTTGAGCTGGAAGTATCTTGTCTACTGGAGGAAAGGGCGTGGGAGAATAATTACCTGAAGGACACTTATTTGTGCTGCTTACCTATTTGCTACCTATTTGCTACCTATTTGCTTATGTTTTATGATGTAAACAGTTGCTCTTGAGTAGTTGCTGTAACTTTGAACAGTCTTATAAATACCACTTTCATTACCACCGATGCAGAAACTGAGAAGTTGTATTTGACAGAAAGATGAGAGAGATCTCTAACTCAAGGTAAGAGAACGTGAACAATGCAAACAAAGTATTTGTTAAATGGGAAGAGAGGGATAGAAACTGAAAATGCAGCTTCCTATTAAAGCAACAGCACTAAAATACATTTTTATTGAAAATAACACTATTAGGTATTTTGTTTTTTGTTCAAGCCTCAGATTATTGTTTTAAGTTTGTTTATTAATGGTCTTCAAAGTCAGCTGTGTAATATGACCATGGTATACCACAAAAGCAATAAGCCTAAAAGCTGTCACATATTTAGATACTTTTGGACATTGAGGGATAAGCTAATTCTCGAGGGTGGGGTTTTTTAACGCAGGGGTTGGCAGCATGATGATGACCCGGATTTAGTCAGTATAGATGGGGGTTATAATTAATTTCTTAGCTTGTTACCAACACATAAATCCGCTTTCCTTCTCAACAGTTAGCCCAGAGAGAATAACTGCCCAGTGCAATAAAGGAGGACATAACCAATGATCAGTAGAGAGAATGGATGTGGCCTCAAGAAAGAAAACGTGTTGAAAGAAAATAGGGAATGCTTCAGGGAATTTCACCATTTTACCTGAAAGAACCCAGACTGAGTGGTTTTGACTTTGTAGCTAAACTGCCAGTGTTGTTTCATAAAAAGATAGGCATCTGAATCTGTTTGGAATAAAGAAGAGTAACAGTGGGGGGTTTTATTTGTTTTTTCTTTTAAGAGATGTAATGTGCTTATAATGACAGGAGGGTTTTGTTCTATGTAGCACAGTGCTGAGAGCTAGTTGGCTAGTGTGATGTTTTGTACAAAAATTTTTCAAAGCTCTGTTGTACATTAAGAAATCCTATTTTACAGTATTTTCAGAATTGTAGGGCGTATTCAAAAGCATATCTTGTGATTCTTTTTTTTAATGTGGCATAATGGATTTTACTTTTTTTCTCACTCAAGTTAACTCCACAGGGCTATCTCAAGTGTGCAAGAACAAACTAGAGAACATGTATTTTATGCATTAACAGGATTGTTTACTGTGAGCTGAAGTAAACAGGATTATTTACTCTGAATTGAAGATAATGGTATTTCATGGTGTCACTAAAATGGCTTATTTTAACTTTTATGGTGATGATGCCAACTAAGAAGCGTTCAAATTCAGTCAGCCCCTAGGATGAGCTTAGAGAAGTAGGATTCTTAAGGTTTTTTTTAACTTTAATCATATCAACCAGCATAGGCTGAGAGGTATATTTTGCATTTCCCAATTCCACAGCAGATCCTTTTCCCACACTGACTTGTTCATTATCCCAGAAATCAACCCATTAAAGCTGGTGGAGATTACTGAGAAATGAAGCATTATTCAGTACATCAGAATTGGGTGTCGGTGTTTAGTTTGTAATTCAGACTTTGGCAGGACTTACATGTGTTATACAAAATTAAGGATTCAATAAAAATAAATTGGTGAAGTTTGCAATGAGGGAAGAAAAATTCTTCCTAAACTAGGTCATTTTCTTTGGTCAGAAGACTTAACAACGAATGAGAAGTTTAAAAAATAGGGTCTCTGATAGAAATATAATGTGGAGCTCTTTATTTTTTTTTTAATGTGGAATAGAAGTAATACTCATCTTTGTTTCATATTAAAAGATTTTCAGGACTGAAGACTTAACAATTTGAAGGCAGACCGGTAAGGGGAGCTCTTGCCAATATTTTAAACTGCTTTTTAAAAAATTGCTGGAGCATGGGCAATAGTGGGTCAGAGACTCCCCATGCTTTGGAACATTAATATCTTTCTCTCTGGATGTGCTTTCAGCTGGGGATTAACATTTTACTTCAAGGGATCCTTCTAGAAGGATATTTGAGTTAGGGATTTTGGAATGTAGTATCTCGAGCAACAAAATTTCTTAGATGTTTAGTTATTCAACGTTTTCTGCCTATGCTTAGGTGCACAGTTCTGTTACATTAAAATGATGTGTCTGAAATATGGTCTTCCCTTCAGATGTTTCTGGTAGGTCTGCGTATGTCCACACCACTAGCCTGCTTTAGGAGTTGCTCTGTATTAAGTTACATCGTTTTCAGTAAGCATAAATCACAGGAAGACATTGTTGATACAGTCAGAAGTAACTTCTGTGAAGGTTGTTTCTCTTTATTTCCTCATCATACAAAATGCATGTGATTGTAGGGTACCTGTTCCTCAGTGCACGTGCACCATACCATATGGAAGATACATACAAGAACTGTTCAGTCTTACTGTATTTAAGTCTGCTCTGGAGATTTCTGCATCTGTATCCCTAGGGTGTTGCTAATAGTACATAGAAAAGAGACATACAGAAAGATTTTCCCTGATCACCCCCCAAAGTGAATAGCTTTATTGGTTTACACATCTATAAAGGTAAAATTCAGTATGTTATCTAAGCAAACAAAAAAATGCACAATACCTGCCAGGCAAGTTTTAATGTGAGGGCGGAAAAAACCCTACTTCCTTGGACATTAGTGGTTGCATTTTTTGTATAGGCAGAAAAAGTAATTTCTCTCCTCTGATTGTGTAGCAGTAATAAGCAGATCACCAGCGTAAAATTGCTGTCCAGTGAACAAATTTAAAAAGTGAAAATTTTAGAGTGTTATTGTTAGCTTTTTGTGCTTGAGCAATTCTAGGTGTTGGTAACAACAGCAAGTATAAGGTTCCAGGAAGAGATCTCATTTTCAGATTAAAATGTTTCTTATGCCAAAAGAAAAGCAGACTTAAAATAATATCCGTGCAGGAATGTGCTTCAGCATGCCAGAGAAAATCCACCCAACACCAACACTCTGACAGATAATTGATTAGCCGTAAAACTACCCCTCAGGAAGATACAGCAAGCAAGATTTCTGGATGACTATAGATTGAAGGAGTTGGCTGTCAGAGCTATACAGTTGTTCACTTTTCTATTACAGGAAAGATGGACTCAGTTGTGAACTACAAGATGTGTGGAATGATGGGTACATTTGCAGCTGTGAAGAGATCACTTGCACATAAGAAAGTATTACACATTTCTATAATGTTGGCATAGCTGATATACTGTCAGTAGTGAGAGGTAAACATACTAAGCAAACCTCTAATTTGTCAGCATTTTGTGTTGTGCTCCTGATGTTTTGAAGCTAGAGTGGTGAGGTAGGAGGACTAAAGAGAAAGAAAGTGGGGAAGAGTATTTTAGGTTTGTAACTAGCACTTCCTGTTAATTCTGAAATTGAACAAGATCACAAGGAGCATAAGGACAAAATTGAGAGAGAGATTGCACTGAAATTAGTTTTAATTTTGTATCCAAAAATGTACTTGCAATTAACTAGAACTTAATTGGATTACAGAAGGTCCTGTATTTATCTTCAGAGCCAACCCATCCCGAGGACTAGGAAAGCAAGTTTTCTTTGTTATGCTTATTATTCTGCCTTGCTTCCATCCTAGATGGGACCACCTTTCCTTATGGAGTAATAGCATAGTTTTACTTCCTTTTAACCTCTGGATTCTCCTATATTGGAAACTTTATTGGGTGTAGAATATGTTTTGCATGTGTGGTGTATGTATATCATTAGGTATATAGGTATTCCAGAAGCTAGAGATTCAGCAGCGAAGAGTAACCCTGGAGTAATGATAAACTGTATCATGAACCAGCTTGAAATTAAGATATGAAAGAAAAATCTCTCTTCAGCTGTAATATTAAGCATGCTTCCTGCATTTGATTTTGCTTTTGGTCTAAACTGAGACTAATTATATCTTTCAATTTTGGGAAAGTTATGAAGTTAGTATAAAATTTAAGAAAAAAGAGGCCGGATTCCTTAAGGGATATTTGAAATGTATATTGTCAAGCACAGCCATGGTGAGGTCAGTGTGATAGAGGACAGTGACAGCTTTTTGCTGCTGGCTAAATTGCCATTTGGGCATAGGCAGCTGCAAACAGCATTTTAGAGGAGCAGGAGAGTAGGGACGAGGGGTGGGCAAAGCTAAGCATCTGAACAAATCTGTCAGGAGGACCAGGGAACCTGAATTCTTGGAGCTAGTAAATGTTTTCCCTTTTGGCTTTGAGTAGCTTTACTTCAAAGCCATTTCTGCCAATTTAATCTGCTGTGTGACAGCAGGAGCCAGAAGGAGGTGTAGGGAGTGGGAAGGAGGGATTCTGAGGGTGTATGTGATTCAGAAGGTGGTTCCTAAAGTTGTTTGCTACAAGTATGAAAAACTAGACCAAGCTGAAACCGCCTTTTCAATATGCAGAGTTATTCTCGCTCATTTCTTTTTTTAAAATGTACTACAAAACAAAGGAACTGTGAAGGTGCTGGAAGGAACTTCTGTTGTTTGAATTGCTAAGTACAAGAAGCAACCTGCTACACCTCTCAATTTGAAACAGTGATGAAGGCTTTTGTGTGGTGGGTTTTATCAGTATTGTCATAATTACGCAAAGATCACAACAAAAACAAGTCATAGAAACAGAGAAGACTAATATAAATAGCCTAAGTTTAAGAATAGTGGTCAGACATTGACAACACTTCATCCTTGCTCAAGCTTGAGATTAATTTCTTGTGCCAGTATTTTAGTTTCTAGTGGTTAGGAGGCTTGCCTTGGGTCATCTGGGGCAGAATCATTAGTTGGACATGCTGTCACTCTTGGGTCGAGGGAACACCAAAGTCTGGATTTTTCAGTCTCAAGAACTGCTACAAATTTTTCTATTTTGTCCTAACACCCAGTATACAATAATGAGTCATGCAGGTTTGTAATGTCTATGATGACATGAAGTAATGCAATAATGAAGTATCATGTACAGGTAAAAGGCTAGCGTACAGAGAATTAAAATATGTAGGAGAATAACTTGTGTGTATGCCAGTAGGTATTGAATGCACTTCATTCAAAGTATGATCTCTGGTGCCAAGTGATTGATTTTTTTAATGAAGCACCCATTTACATATATGTAAATTGTGTAACAAGTGTTGAGAACATAGACAAAGTGCCAAGTCATTAGTTCCAATTTCTTGCAGATGTTGGTAAGAAAATAATTTAAAAGCAAATATTAGCAAAGCAATTAAGGGTTTGTTCAAGCAAATATGAACTTACTACTTGGAGTTAATCTGCTAGCTTTCAAGACCTGATCATATGTGATACTAAGTCCTACATTTAACAGTAATGTTTTTGCTTCTGCCTTATTACTAGAGCTGTGAAAATTAGTTGTTTCTGAGAAGGGAAGACGTTAACATTATTGTGGTGAGACTCTCTCACCACTTAAAGAACAATTCACTTTTAACTAATATAATCTAGCAGAGAAGTGAGGAGTCTGACATTGCTCTGTGCAAGGTAGCTTTCCTTTGCCCTAAAGCAGACTTCCCCATCTGTAAAATGGGGATAAGTACTTCTTTTTCTGCTACTCCTACTAAGCAAGACTGCGGCCTTGCTTTGTATTCTATCTATACAAAAAGCACAATGGAAGTCTGTCCTGCTCTCTTTTCCTACTAAAATATAAAGTATTCTCTAGTAAAAGTAAATGTTGGGGTACTTCATAGCATACATAGGAAAATATGCATTCAATTGTAGGAGATCTTACTATGCTAGTATGTCACCTTACAAGTGTGCATATTAAATATTGTTGTCAATCAAAGATTCTTAGGTCTTCATAGCATCACATCCTGGCCTAACCACAATTCTGGGTGACAAGTTAGGAATACTCTATGTGTATCTAACAGCTGTATATGTATGTATACACACACACGTGTGTGTATACATATAAATACACACAACCCCCCGTGTGTATATGTGTCTGTGTGTGCATGTATCTGTGTGCATGCAGTGTGTATATATAATCACTGCAGCTACATTGTGCTTACCTCATGGGAGGAAGATACCCTTCCTGGCCCAACAATATTTCTTACGATTTAGGGACGAAAGGCGTGCTTTTGCAGTCCTTGCACTGAGTAGCATCATTGGAAGCCCCAAGCAGGTGGTGGGGCTCTCAAGGGGGAACAAGCATAGGAAATTGGGATGCTAATAAGGGTAACCAACCAGACCTTTCACATCTGCAATTTATTTTGTCCTTCTAAAACTGGGATTAGAATGAGCAGTGAGATCCCCAATAGGGCATTCATTAAAGTAAGCTTGCTTTTTTTTTTTATTTTCATTGTACATAGAGCTGCTTTTTATCATTGTATTATAGTTTGCTAAAACTGCAGAAAAAAATCAGTATATTCATCATATTCTTGCAGTGCATGTTGCTACTGTTAAATCTATATTGAAATTATTTTTTTCAGTGGAGTAAAAAGACTGAAATATGTGATCATGTTCCATTATAGGACTACCCACAGCAAATGCAGGTATCATGCTATAATTATGTTATTTCTTAAGAATTAACATTTGATTTTGCAACAATCTCTATTTGTTGTATTTTCTACTATGGAAGGGGATAGTACAGATGATACTTATTTGCGACTGGTGATAAACTGGTTTTAGAAATCTGCTGCTTCAAACCTTGAATATTTTAGTGGCTTATCTCTTACTCATATTTTTCAAGAACTCTCTCTTTATTTTTGTATTTGAATGTTGTCTCCATTGAATTTTGCAAAAAAAGGATTGCTTAAGCTTTGCTGTGCTGTCCTCTTACTTGAACTGCTTGTGAGACCACACTTTCAAGTGATAAGAGGTTTTGTAGAAAAAAGATATATATAGATGGCATGGGTCTCTGTAGATTTAAACTAAAAGAGATATATCTCAGCCATTAAAGCACTTGTCTGAAAAGTCTAGGTACCTTGGAAGTATTTCCACCACCTGCTGTTTATTTTAATATTCTAATGTGGGCTTTGCTGAGAAAGTTATATTAATTGCTTTTCTTATATTGTAGACATATTCAATGGCCTCACTTTGAACTAGGGTTTCATAATGCTAAACTTCTTATGAAATGCATGAAAAAGGGGCCTAATCTGATGTAGCAAATAAAATAGGCAAAAAATGACTGTTTAATAGAGTAACATAGATAGAACCATGTCTGTCTCTCCTGGCCCTGCTCTGTACCCATTTCAAGTTTAATTTATCACTCTTCAATGTAATTAATTGCAATTAATTGCAATTAATTGCAGTATTCTAGGTGAAGTCTTCCCAGTATCAGTGCAATAGAGTTTGTATTCCAGATCTCTCTTGGAAAAAAAAGACTCCCATGATACTCCCCTGGGAGTATGACCCTGTTTCGTTATCTCATCAGACTGATACCCAATGGATATTCTGTTGTTGACCAATAGATACAGATTTTTTTTTTCTTCTCCTCTCTTTTCAGTTGATGCCTTCAGTTTGAAAAGAACATTTGCAAGTCCTTCAGTTCGTGATGTTGAACTCTGTACTATCATATTTCATTTTTTTAGTTGGTCTGCTTCTGTGGGTCATCCGTTCTTTTCTGAATGATATATATTCTGGTTCTAGTCTTACTGTTGCTTCTCAAGTTTGTGTTGTCAGCAATTTTTATTAGCACACTCAAGTTTTTGTTCTAAGGTCAACTAACAAAAATATTTAAAAGGTCAGCATCATGACTGATTGTTCACGGACTCCATTTATAATATCTCTTCAGTCTAACTGTTTTCTTTGGAGCGCCATCCACTGCCATACTTACTAATTCCCATCCCTTGCCATCTGTACTAATCCTCATTTCTTCAGTTTAATTAGTATGTCATGTGGCACCATTTGAAATGTTAAATGAAGTTAAAAAAATACATGAATATATTTCCCTTGTTTAGCACATCAGTAATCTGGTGAAAAAAAATACATAAGTTGCATTTCTATTCAACTTAGTGTATATTGTTCCATTTTCCCATTTACTGAAGTGTCTTTGTTCTTCCCTACAAAATGTTTTTCAAATCCTCACGTGCCATTCAGGCCAGTTAGATAACTCTGAGCTTGCCCTTATTGTTCCCTTTCTTGAGCACAGGTACAGTATTGTCTTTTGTATATCCTAGGGTTTGCAGACTTAATTAAAAAAAAAAAAAATTGTTGCTGGTTTTGACATGTCAGTTCTTTCAGTATCCTGGGATGGTATCATATTTTCCCCGTTCAGGTCACATCAAGCTCCTTGAAGAAGGTGGGGAAAAAAAAAATAAAGTGGAAGGTTGGAGCTGCTTCCACAACAAATATGAGGCAGGAGGATGCTGGAGTGAACAGCCAGTCCATTGGAGGGTTTGCTTAATCATCAGCCAGCCTGGCTGCTCTCCTCAGCTACTGAGGAAATCCTCATTCTTTTGGGGAATCTGCCCAGCCAGGCTGACTTGCTTCTCTTTCTCTGCTGTGTTCCTCTGTGGTGGAGGAAAATTGCAAGGTTAGGTGCATCAAAATGAAAATGCCTTTTGGAATCAGTTGAGTGTATAAAGCAAACAAAAATGAGTTCAGTTGGTGTGTGAAAAAAGTACGAGTGAATAGACTTGCATGTGAAAAAAGTGAGCAAGTTTGCATGTAAGACTCTCCAATACATTAAAAATGGGATAGTCATTCATGCTGGAAATCCAGATAGAGGTGAAGGAGGAAGATAGAATAACTGAGAATAACTTGTAGATACAAGAAAAGTTTTCTCATTGCAACACAAGACACCCAAGTACATATTCTAGTTTAGGTCTTGTGATGTAGTCTGCCAGAAGGTGAAATGTTTATGTCCTTTTTTAATTTTTTACAACCTGTAAAGACTATTTGCAATTTTATTTCTCTTAATTTAGAGTATTTTGGTATTCCTCAGCTTCCCTTTCTTTGAAGGACTGAGAAACTGGAGTGAAATAATGACCTACCTTAATTTGAGTTTTAGGCTTCTTGATTGTGTAGCAGAAGTAATTGAGTTGGGAGCTCTTTAAAATCTCCAGGTAATTATTTTTGTTATTACATTTAATTCTAACAGCTGGTAATGGAAATAAACTGAACTTAAAGACATTGAAATTTAGCCTTTATGCTGATGATTAGTACCACTGATGGACTCTGGGTTGAAAAGAAATCTGTGTTTGCTCAAACACAGCAGAATTCACTATGGCTAGAAGGAGCAGGGACATTTGAGGAAATCCATCCACTACTGCCAGCCAGAGACATTTCAGGTTGGGCAACTGAAATTGGAGAATTTTGTTTTCCTGAAACCTGTAAATATTAATGGACTTTCTATGGTGTTGGCCTACGTTTCTAAGATCCTTACAAAAATCTTACCCTGAGCTCAGACATTCTTCCACATCCATTTTACTAAACATTGGGAAGTCCCATTCAGGAGTTGTAGAGCAGCAATACTGATGCAGTCTTCTGAAAAGTCACTGGCCAGCAACAAATAATGCAGTCGTAGTCTGATGGAGGCAGCTCATGTAGACCATCAAAGCAGTGAGAGGTATGAGCAGGATTTCCCCTTACATGTCTGTTGTAGACTGAAATGGAATCAAATATTGTTTTCTTTTGGCAGTTTAAATAGAATTTAAATGATGCATTTTTCAGAAAGCCAGGGCTAACTTTCAATGCAAAGACCTCAATCCTGTGAATACTTAGGCATATTAGTTTGTTGAACTCAAAGATGTTGAAAAGTTTTTATAACGATGAGGCTTGAGTGCAGATTTAACAGCATGCCAATGCTGAAGTCATTTTGCTTACCTGCTAATGATTACATGTGGGAGAGGCATCAACTTTATTGGTTATTTTTGTGGATATAGGCCACATTTCCCTTGGGTAGCTCAAGAACTGGTTTTTGATTTTGCTTTTTCCTACCTTAGTTATCTGGACTTACTACATCTGCATCTTTAAATTAAACTGTCTTTGGGATGAGATTAATTATGAAGAGCTACATCTCCAAAAGAGACTAAAAAAAAAAAATCTCAAAAAAACAAACCAAACAAACAAAACCACAAAAATACCTCTGTGTTAAACTAAGGAATTCAAAAGGATCTTAACAATAATGGTTACATTTGATTTTTCAGGTGTGCTTCTCCTTTCTCATGGAGCATATGAAATGCTTCTAAGAAGTGATTGTATGATTTAAAAAAACAACCACTCTTGACTTTACATATAAAGAGTATCTAGAGAATTATCAGCGTACTGGTTCTGGGAAGATAAAGCCTGCAGAAATCACACTCACACTTTTGTTCTTTGCAGTTGTGATGTCACTTGCATTTGGAAGGCAACCAAGTCCTGTGCTTTGTTTTCTGTCCTAACATACCAAAGTTGTATAAATGAACAAGAACAGAGTGAGTTTGTGAATGGAGAAGAAATAATGAAAAGTGAAATTACATGTGGGAAAAAAAAATTGTCTGCAGTGAAAACATTTAATGTGAGAGAGTGTGAATATTTTACTTGAAGAGAAAAAAATTGAGATGTTCTGGCTGGGCAGACTAAGGAGGGTGAGTTGAAGAAATTGTTTTCTTATGTTTTCTTTTTGAAATAAAAAATTTCCACATTCAACAAAATTCACGTAGTTGCTCATAGACACATGGGATTTACCTGCCTTCATGAATGATCATAGCTACTCGTTTTAAATGTGTCTGCCTTTTAAAAAAGTAAGAGATATTATAAGAAAATCTTCCTGAAAGAGGCCAGCCTTTGGTTCTTTAGAGGGAAGGGTTATGAATATGGGATTAATGGTTTATAGAAATGGACAGATTTGGAGTATTTGGAAACTATGGAGACTCCATACTCCATTTGGAGAATGGAGTAGCTGCTTACTCTCACAGCTGGGTAAGATGTAAAAACATTGGCCTGGGTAAGACTGAAATGAACAGAGCCGAGTTCCTTCTGAAAAGATACGTGTCTTACTGCCTTTGACGTTAATTTCACAGTATTCCAATAGCAAAAATGAATTTACAAGTTTTTCTGTACAGTTTCTTGACTGGTCTTTTATTGTCCTGTCAAGCTGGATAGGTAACTAAGGTTTTCTTTAGATTTGTAATACCAAGAAGTGAGTAGAAAAACAACTTTAAAATGTGGGGTTTTTTAGGCTTCATAATATAATTAACAGTGTTGCATGATATGATGATTTTTGTAATGCAATTTTAGGTTAAAGTCTCTATTCATTTGTACTCCTGAAGTTGCATTAAACATTGTAGTTGGACTATTGAAAATTTTATGCTCTTAGCTCTGTAACACAATGCACTGGTGCTTTAGGTCAAGCTGGAGGAAGGCATGGAGTAGGCTAGTGAAGGAAAAGGTTGTCTCTCCACTTTGAGTTTTCTGGTTTTTACGTATATTTTTATTTAAAAAAATAACTTTGGAACATGAATTGAGTATTAAGAGTTTTAAAATGCTTGATTGTCCTAAAGGTGTACCTTTAATCAGAGAAAAAGAAAAAGATAGTAGTTGCACAGAGCTGATGCAATGCAGTACTGGTATTTCCCTAAGTATTATCTGTCTCTGCATTTATAGAGCAGCAGCATCCTGTAGGCAAGTTAAGAGTGTGTGCTATTGCTGTAAATAATAGAGGTTTTGACTTGTGTTTTGACTTTGGAAGCAGAGGCCTTGTCTTAGCTGCAAGGGTACTGCTGGGTTCTAGTCATTCAGATCATGGACTTGATTTGAGATTGCTGTTGCTCCCCTTCTGCACATGGGCGAATGCTGCAGTGCATCCCTGATGTGGAGTCAGGTCTTGCTGATTCACACACACAGATGAAAAAGATGGGGAATTGCTTCCCTGTTGCAAAGTTTAAACATAGCCTGAAGTATCTGGTTCTGATTCCAGGGACTCTGGTGTAACTGTGAATTTGGTTTTGGAAAACAAATGTGTTACGTTGATAGAATGAGCTGCAGCAGTGAGAAGAGTTCATCCTCCTGTGTGTTTTTTATCAGTCCTCAACATGTGCAGGATAGGTAGGACTTCTGCAAGGTATTGCTTGAAGTCATGGTCGTAGTTTGTAGAAGCTGGGGAACAACTACCAGACATAGTTTTCTCTTGTAATTGTCAATGCAGCTACAGAAAACTTCTAATACATCTGAGAGAAGGGACTAGCAGGCAACACACGCTGTGCCACGGGTGAAGAGGACAGGATTACAAACCAAGTTAAAGCTGCAGCTGTGTTTTGGAAACCTCTCTGTGATGTTTTTTGCTCCGCTACCTAAACTTAATTCTTATGATTGCCTGTAAATTAGAAGTTGACCTAAGGCACCAGTGCTTAAGTTAAACACAATAATTCAGTGATGTGGTTTTAATTGTTTTGGCTCCTCAAAATCTTCTAGCAAAGAAGTAATCCCAATATAGTACATCTATGCCTGCCAGTAAGGGTGATGGTGGTTGGTTGTCTTTTGCAGGTATCTAGGGAGTAATTTAGGGACTCTGGTCTTCACAGCTCACCAGTTCATAACAAGTGCTGGAATGCATCCAAAAATGGAGTCCTAGCTCCCTGATACCTTCTTACTGCGCTTTAGCTATAGGACAGTTATTCCACCTGTAGTGATGCCCAAGGGCTTAGCCTGTGTACTGCAACTAAAAATCTTCAGTATAAAAAGCCACTTGTTTCCAAATGAGGATAATATTAACAGAAGAAATCTATACCTAGTTCTAAGACATTATCTCAGGCTTCAGGTTTGCATAGACCTAGATGGTCTATGGCACAAAGTTTGGCCCCTTCTCGCTATAGGTTGTAAGATGAAATCCTTTCTGTGCTTTGGGGAATAGCGTGAAAAATATTCACATCTTTAGTTTCTGAAACAGTAAGTTTTGGTTCCCGTGTGCTACTCTTTAAACGGCTTTTTGTAGAGCTGATGGTTCTTTTGTTCCTGGCTTCCTTACAGTGCTAAGTGCTTCGCAGCTTTCATGTATCGGCATTTCGTCGCTGCTCTCTGGAGAAAGGGGGTGCGCACCGAGTGTGGTACCCGAACGCAGCTTCAGGGTTCGTTTGCGGTACAAATGGCTTTTTACTAAGGCTCCCCCAGGTCCTGCAGCGTCGGCATCTCTGGGCTGCACCCCAAATCCCGCAGTCTGGGGACAGAGGCACCCCCTTGACCCGTTATGGCGAGCGTGATTTTCTGGGGGCAAAGGCTGTGCTTAGCGCGGGGCTGCTGCTGATCGACGCGGTGAATTTTCCCTCGCCGAGGCCGGCGGGAACACGGCGGTGTCGGTGTCGGGACCGGCGGGCGCTGCGGGGAGAGGTGCTGGTGCCCCGGCTCCGGGCACCTGACGCTGCTCCCTCCCTCCTCGCTCGCCGTGAGGGGAGGAAGGAAAAGCCAGCTCCGAGTGCTTTGTGATCGAATAACCCCCAGCGTCATCTTGGCCTTCCGAAGGCGCATTGGCATTGCTTTTTCCGAGGAAGGTGAGGGGCTGAGGGGGGACGGCGAGA
>Ga0181612_163074_pt1 | contig 13972 bp, 3 predicted proteins | sample HoacroProtozoa21_FD_119630 | JGI IMG/M metagenome (GOLD analysis project Ga0181612, IMG submission 119630) | Hoatzin crop microbial communities from Cojedes, Venezuel. Combined Assembly of Gp0051906, Gp0051904, Gp0051908
AGACAAAATAAAAATAGCCCACCTCAGTACTTGGATTCCAATTTGAACAAAAGAGAAACAAATCACAAAAAAGGTGCCAATAGCATCAAAAGTTTGCTGTCATTTTTATGATAGATTGCCTAGCCAGAACAAATGCATCTTTCTTGGTGCTGACCCAGTAAGGTTGCTTGGTTTCTTATCTTGTTTCTACTGAAAGTAATGGAGTCATTGGAAGTGGTATTTTAACATAGGCAATTCAGGACCTATTGTTTACAATTAATCTTTTGATTTGAGCTTCAGCTGTCTGGTGTGCCCGGAAGTGAAACATTTATGGTGTTCTCTATGAAGAGTGCAATGCTAGGCCTTGACCCTGGTGATGAAAAAAGGTCATGCATGAAATTGATTTAGATATGCATAAAGAATCTTCTAAGCACCAAGTGGATGAGTATTGTTGATAGGGCTCTCATCTGTACAATGCTTTAGTTGCAAAAATGTGATTTAACTGCTGCAAATCATCTATTTACAATGCCAGACACGCACACAAAGAAATTCCATAAACTCACTTCTTCAAAACAAATTGCTACCAATGCACAAATGCTATACTTCATTTATCAAGAAGTGTTTCAGAAAGTAACCTGTATACTTTTTAACCTCTCCCAAGTATATACATTCATATAAAGAATGTAGAAATGTAGAAAGTAGAAATGATCAAGTCATTCAACTGCAGGTCTTAAAACTGCAAGTGTCTGGTTTATTTATGAGAATCAATGTCTGGAAGACAAAGACTCCTGTGCTTTGACACCTTAAGAAACTATTCTTCAACTCAGCTAAAATAAAAGGCCCGGTAAGTTGAGAAGAAAGATATTTTCTACCTGCTGTGTTACAGGATGATCTAAATGTGCTAAGCATTTTCATTTATGCTCAATTATAGATAACAGAAGGAAGAAATTTCCCACCATAGGAAAGACAGTGAAGGAGATGGACAAGGCAAAGCGTAGAGATGATAGCTAGAGAAGTGAGCCAGAGAGGCTCTCCGACAATAATGTAAAGAACAAGCTCCCTGGTCTCTAAGTTGGATCAGCAGGACGAGCAGAAATGCATTTGCTTCACATCTGACTCTAACTTTGTTTAACTTAGACTTGCAAAGGCTGGATGGTCAGAAACATTAGTTGGGGAAGAAGGCAAATAAGAATATTTGGACCACCCTTATCTTGTTTCATTGCTTTACCTTTATTCAGAACAGCATCACAGAGAAATCTAAATGTTGTCTTCTTACCTGAGTATTTGGCTGCACATAAGCTGCCTGATACAACAGAGGAAGTAATTCATATGCTGTGCAAAGAGGGGAGCAAGAGTGGAAAAACAAATCAGTTGCCTGCTTTTCTTCTGGAGCAATGCAACTGTGTACAACAACCTATTTGAGAAACGTAACTCTTCAGCCTTTAGCAACTGAGGATCTCAGAAAGAGGGAATAAAGCAGAAACCAAGTCAGAGACAGCTACCACAGCAGAGCAGGAAAGAGCTTCTCTAATACCCAGTGACTTTTCTCTGTTTTTCTCTAAGCTTGCTTATAGGCTTGTAATTTTTTTTCCAGTTACAGTAGCTGGAAATTGTACTTTCATGATTTTTAATATCTAGAATGCAAAAGCAGGTCTTAACTTCATATCATACAGAGAGTGATCTTTGAAAAGTTCTTTGGGCAAGTAGGATAAACATCAAAGATGGGGGGAAAAAAGCCCTAACTAAATTCTAGCATAATCTCTATACATATCCGCACATCTCAGTGGAATCCCATCTCACAATGAACGTTCATATTAGGTTATCATTTCTGAGTATTTGTTTTTTGGACTATATGGGCCTAAAATGTGAAAAAGTATGTTCAAATCCATTAGCATTCAGGAAAATTACATTTTATTTTATTACACTTAAGTTTGTATTTAAATAATTAGCACATGTACAAAAAGCTTTCCTAAACAGCAAAGAATTTCTGAATGAGAGCCAATACTGTTGCTGCTACTAGGGATTATGACTTTTAGAACTATTTCTTTCATGGCCAGCGGGAGGATGTTGGGTAGGCGTTGAAAACATAACAGATGACAGAAGGATGCACCCAGCTTCTGGACTCCAGTCTCACTATATGCTACCTCCCCTACTGCCACATCAAGTTTCTATCTGTCTCCTCTAAAGGGAAGAAGGCCATGTCAGGAAATGGATCAAGGGTTAAGAAAGAGAGGAAAGAGTGTCAAGCACCTCTTGCTGGAAATAAGAGTTAACAGAATGCCAAGGCCCTCACCTAAGCTTACAACCACACATACTTGCTGGACAATGCAAGTTAAATTTTATATTTGCAAAAGATCTTTGACTCTAAAACCAATTTGGCCACATCTCCAAAGTCACTTTTCAGTTCTTGCCCTTTGCTATACTAGGCAGAATCTAAATTAGCCAATGAGCTTGCTCAATATGGGACTTCTACTTACTCGTAAAAGTTCAGGTTAAAAGCTTACCCCATGAAATGACCTTGTTCACAAAAATACTGTGTAAAATGGAGATTTTATAAATAAAAGTTTACAAGGGACTCAAATACACAGCCACTTTATTGTCAAAGCCATTCAAAAGACAATTCTCCTTCAATTCTTCAGCAGGAGAGACTGGACTTTATCAGATTCAATTGTTAACTCAGAGATCTATCTTGCTCAAGTTCATGGAAAAAAATCCTCCCGAATTTGGGTGCAAGTTTTGTGCCATTGGCTGTTGTGGATACTAGAAAGAAGCTTGTTAATGGAAGAGCGCCAAGATCTATGCCTCAAAATATAAGCCCTTGACAGGGCTTTGCTTTACATTTTGATAAATGTCTCTATATTTATCTTAAGCCTCCAAGCAAATCAATGGCTGCAAAAACAGTGTTTCTTTCACTGAGCTTTGTTTCCAGCAGGAAACCAAGTTCACCTGGCTTTATCTGAGGGTTCTGCTCTTACATTGTATGATGAGCTTTCTGTGTTCTTCCCGTGAGTCCTCCATAGTATAGAGGGTTTGTTTGGTAATGCTATTCAGATCCACATTCCTCCAGTCCTCCAGCATTTGAAATGTGATGTCTGCACTGTGGATCACCGTTCTTGATGCCTGTAATCCAATCCAATCTATTAATTAGTTCATGGTTTATTAGGTTAAAAAATAGGCATTATCCGCTTTTATGCTTTCTTAGCTAGGCTCACTAAGTTGATTCGCCTCATGAACCCCCACCCACAATCTTGATGTCTTATGGACATTACAGGGCCCTCTAAACACAGAGAACTCCGGAGTCATTTTGTCTACTTTAATCAGCTGCAAGTATTTTGATTGCAACCACCACAAACCCTGACGAACAACCCTAATCTGGTGCTGCTGTTGCTAGACTCCTCAATCTCTAACAGCTCTGTTGGTTTTCTTGACCAGCTTCAGTTCAAAACCAAAAAGCAACATGAAAAATCAACACAAACAAATCCCACTCAGGCTTGCACCCTCCCCTCTTCCAAACCATGAAGACTCTCATTCTTCCCCTCATCCACATGAAAAGGTTAAAGCTCATTTGCCCCTGCATCAGATCTGCTTCCCAGCTGGTTGAGACAGGGGTCTGCTGTTGATAATGGGGAGGAGGGGGTGAGAGGAAAGGAAGTGACACAAAGTCATAGTCGTATAACATACACCAGATCTCTGTAAGTTAGGCAGAGATGATAACCCACACTAAGTTTATCAGCTTCCCCAAAGAAACGATGCATTTGAAGAGTCCTTCATGTAAGTAAACTGTTTCATCCCAGGTCTGATGCAGAAAGTTGCGGTCTCTGTATCTTGATTTCCTCTGAATCGCTATGGACCTCCAAAGTTCAGTGACGATCCACCACCTCTGGGGAAAGGTAGCACTGGTATCTCTGCCTCCACCACTAAAATAATGGAGGAAGAAATCTACAAAGAAGTCCTTGCAGGAGTGGGTTCTTTTACCTAGAATTTCTTCCTGTGGGCTTCACCACTCAGAGAGTTAACCTGGGGTGTTGGACACACCTTCCAAAAGTGGAGTTTCAGTGTGACAGGGAAAAGAAACTGTCTGCTCCGACACATGGGTGAAATTTTAATAAGTTCAATGTATTCTCCCTCTTCTTATACTACTCAGAATTTGGCCTCATGATTTTTTGATAGGTAATTTTGATCTTAACTGACTGGTGAAAAACAAACACTTCAGACTGGTTTTCATATACACCTGCTATGGTTGCAAGAATATTTCTGTTTAAAATCCCAGTGGTTTAACAATTTTGTCTTTTACTAATTTGCATTTAATTTTGATTTGTAATATACTTTTAGACTTGGAATTTATTGGCAGACATATAGATATTTTTCTTGCTTTGCAGTAGGCCTAATACAAACTGCTCTGAAATCAATGGAATGCCTCTCATTTATTTCCTGGAAACGAACCATCTCTTTAAATCAGATAATAATTTTGTTTCATAAAAGTACCCTGCTGAACTTAAAGACTGGGGGTTGCCAGTTGTCTAGAAAAGCATTTTTTGCTGATTACTTTTTCATTTTGTAAAGATGGTCAGAAAAAATATTGGAGACAGACTGCTACCATGATCTCTTCCTCTTTGGATAAAGTCCAGCCTGCCAATTCATAAAATTATTTGAAAAGTCAGTAAAAATGGCATTCAGAAAACTTGGATAACTGAAATACTTACTTGGCAGAGATGATTTAGTGATGTCTGTCGCCGGAGTATTTGTGAGAATCTTCTGGACACTACAGGAAAGAAGAGATACATATTTACATACTGTGCTAAATAAAGAAAATTAATTCTGAAAATACTCAATTAAAACAAGAACCAAAAAAAGATATCCGGTTTCCTATATACAGTTGTGGCTATGTAAAGTTCATTCAAATGGCCCAGTTTTAACTTAGTTTAAACCTTGACCTAAACCCTTAAATCTGGATGCTCAATCGGTTTTACTGAGGCATATTACAAACCATGATTTATAGATGCTGTGAATAATGAGACAACAAGAGAAATGCAGAGGACAATGGAAGAGCTTTGCTTGTCCAGCATAGCAAATTTTCTCTTGACACACAAAGGAACTGAAGACCAGAAAGAACTGTTTAACAGAAAGAAAAATGTTGGTGCAAGAACAAATGGGCATAAAATACTGACAGCTACATTACATGTGGAGATTGGAAAAGGTTGCTAAGTCTTAACACAAACAAGTTTTGGAGGATTCTTCTGACTGTACTAGTAGGAGCTAAAATCTGATACAGTTTCACGTAGAATTTGATCAAAGTTTCTGAAAGAGATTACAGGATGTACCAATATGCTATGGCATAATATGGCCCAGGAGGTACTTGCCAGTCCTCTGCTCCTATTTTACCTCTTTCCAAGTAATATGGACCTTGTATTAAGATATTTCCTATACCTGGAAAATCAACTTTTAAAATGCTGTATTATGTATCTTTTGTCTGAAATCAGTGACTCGGGAACTGCAGACATGTCCTAGGTTTGCAGTCACTCCTGTCAGTGCCCCCATTGACTGTGTATGCTACCGCAAATTCTAATAAGGAGGAAACAACTGCAGAAGTGACAAAGGCTCATGTAAAAGGTAGCATGCACTCAAGTTTTTCCTTATACTAAAATCACCAAAGACTTGTAGGTTTATCCAAACAGGCCTTAGATGTGATAGGTTTCCCTTCTGTTCTGTAATGGAGGCAGTTAAGGAGTACAGATTGAGAATGACTAGAAAGTGCATTGTCCATCTCTTTCTCCCTATAAGATCAGAAAAAAATTTGTTGTTGCAGATTCTCAATATTTTTGAACTGATAAAGATGTGATAAAGCATATTCTCAGCTGTGACTTTGTGTAAGTTTTAAAATAAATAAGAACACAAAAAAGCTAAAAAAAAGAGTTGTCCAATTTACATTCTGACTGTTCTCAGTAAAACATACACTAATTTTCCATGCTGATCAAAATAGTTAATCCTTCTCCTAAATTAGTTTTTTTTCTTCCTTGAACTTTGTGGTGTGGAATTTAGTGCTCATGAAAGGCAAAGAATTGAGAGCCGTGAAATAAAGCAGGCTTTATCAATAGGTGATGTGCACTGCAGGCATCTACAAAGCACGTCTGAAAAGGACTAGTGCCCTTTCCTGTGGTGACAGGGTAATTTGATCTCCTTCATTTTTAACTCTGGCACTTTTTTCAGCAAGGGCCTCAAGCTGTATTCAAATTGTGGTAGCCTAAAGGTTTGTTTAATAATTTCCTTTGCCTAATATCATCCCTAATGTTTGCTTACTATCAACAAAATTAATTTCTTATCTGAATCCACAAGCAAGGAAAAGCAATTCTTCTCATTTTGAGCAGTGCCTCAGTTCACTAAGTCAAATTGGTTTGATTTAAAATGAACAAGTAGTGATTTTAAGTGAATACAAGATTTAGAATCCTGACACTTTTAATTCCTAAAAGAACACAAGTCTCACTTCCAATTAATTGGCAATCAATAAACACTATATACATTCCACATTAATAGGAGAGAGATTGGGCAATACATACATTCAAATTTGATATTTCGTAGGTTTTCTGGTAAATCATGGAGAGCTACTTTCAGCCATTCATCCAGCTGCTTTGCAAACTTTCGGATCACCTGTGTCAAACTGAAAAGAGAAATCACTATATGCTTTATACTATAAAATCTGTGAACATGTGAAGACTACGGTTCAGTTATTTACAACTCACTGTTATGCAGAGTTGCTGACATTTTGGTTTGTAGGCATGAAAAAAAACTTCTGAAAATTTTTGCAGGAAAATGAAAAATTATCACCATGATCAAAACCTCATGAACAGTGAAAGTCTCTGTACTGCACTGCATTCATGCTTGCAAACAGCATTCTTAGCTTGAAATAAATTCACTCCCATTCTGTATCAATACAAAAACATGTAATCACAATTGCTTAAAGAAAACAATAGATCAAGCTTTGGATTTCAGCTCAGCTGTACCCACATTTACACAGCTGTACACAGGGATGTGCAAGTGAAGCAACAACCAACTGTGCTGCAGGCTGGAGCCAGTGAGTGGGTGGTGATGGTGGGGAGGAATTTCCAGGCCAAGCCCATGCAGGTGGGGGGAGTGGGGGTGTAGCAGGACCTGGCTGCTCAGCTCTGCACAGAGCAGGAACTTTCCCAGACAAGGAAGGTCTCTCTCTTCTCCCTTACTGCCCTTTCCTGATGGCTCCATCATTTCCTGCTAAACTTGGTAGGCAGCTTCTTCTGCCCTTCTTTGTGGAATTGCTCAGGATAAAATGACAGTTTCCAGGAAAAATTGCAGGGTGTTGTGCAGGAGATCCTAAGAGTTGGCTCTGCCAGAATGAGCAGCACTGCCTGTAGCAATACTCGAGATACGCAGATGAGAGAGGAAAGATGCAAAGAACTCTCCTTCTTTCAGCCAGGCAGTTTTTTCCATTTGTACTCCTAACGCTCCGTGCTGAGGACAGAGCTGGTAAAACAAACACGGCTGTAGGCCTGCTCTGTTCCATTCAGACACCTAACAGGACAGCAGATGGATGACAACTGCTGTACCCACTAAAAAGTGGCATTTCTGGACAGCCAACGTTTATTCCCAGGAAGTCCCTCAGAGGATTCTGGCTGAGTCAGCAAGATTTCCTTCAGGAGCTTCCATTGCAATGAGACCCTTCTTCACCCCCTCCAGTGCAGGCTATGGCTTAATAGCCACAATCTGGCCCTTTATATGCATTACAAAAGTCTATATTCACACTCAAGTCTCTCCTTATTTGGTATGAAAGAACTAAGCAGCTTGAGAAAAGGACTGCTGTTCTGTTTAATCCTTCCAATGAAATAGATTTGACGGGGTGAGGGGCAAAGCCTGTAAAAATGTACATGTCTTATCAAGGAAAGCCCATGCTTATAACAGGTTTCTTGTGGAAAATATACTTTGCTTGTACTTTAGCAGTCATACAGTGTGCATAGGAGAGCAGAACAACATCTTGAAAACATTTGCCATAATTAGAGCTGATTTAAAATCTTGAAGGCCAAATATACAGCACAAATATGAAACTCCTAGACCAATATTCTTCACAGATCATTCAACTTCAGGAAAGCATCAAATAATACCAAAGGTATAGGTATTTATTTAGAAAAGAGAGTTTCCTGATTCTCATACTGAGAAAATCAAAGGGGGAAACAGGTTAACTGCAGTGACTACACTTCTTGATGCGAACTGCTGATCTCTGTCCTGCTTTACCTATATAAACAAACCCTCTTGGACTCACATGAGCTCTAGGTAGGAAGAGCACAGCTGGGATCTACCACGTGGAATGGAAAAGTGAATTTGGCTTTGAAACAAAGGAGACAAACACTTGTTAATACTAATAAAGCGATGCTAAAATAAGCATGCATCTGTTCTTCATAGGATCGCATTTAAACTAAAACAGCTTGTCCAAGACTTCACAAGTATGATCTTTGTGTTTTATACTCCTGGCAAGCAGAATAACAATTGGGTTCCAGGAGTATAAATGGAGACAAATGTTTAGTTTGCAGTGTCTGAATATGCATGTGAGTATTTACAAACAAAGCAGCCAGGCCAGCTCCTGTTGTCACTGTAATTCAGAATACTGTTCTGCTGTTATCCCAGACTAGCAGACAAGTGTCTGAAATTTTCAGAAGACAATGTAGCAACTGCAGCCTGCAGATTTCTAACGTTACCTGAAAGTTGGGACACGACTATCAGCTTCATGTTAATAAGCCAAAGAAGAAGGTGGTATCCTTTATCACACAAAAAATGACAAGTTTTTCACAGTGCAAGTCCTGTTAAAATCTGAGCATCTCTTCAGGAACATATCAGCTCTTCAACTCCTTTGAATTGACACCGTGATTTAAACTCAGGAAACAGGTGGCAGCAAGCAGCTTTCTGAGACCTGGTGCCATTCTTGAAGAAAAGATATATAACAAAGACAGCTGAGCTAAAAGCGGTCAGTGCTGCTAGCTATACTGACCTGTCAGGTAATGCTTGTAGTACCGTTGGCATTAAAACTCCAGAAATTGCTTTGTACAGAATTGAATCACAAACTCCCACTATATTCACTACAGTTGAGGAACCCAATACTGGCAGCATATGAGGAGGCATCCCTTGCCAAAAGTGCAGAAGAAAACTTTGAACCTGAAATCACAAGAAGAAGTAGGAATGTTTAAGTGAAAATAATCAAAGGCCACAAATACCAATTTCCTTAAATGACCCCGCTTATATAGCATTTGTTTCAGCCACAGAGCTGGACTGAAGCTGTACAACACAGGCAAGGCATATTCTTTAACTAGACAGGCTTACACTATAATGCAACGCACAATGGGATAATCAACCAAAGGGCGAGGAGACACTGAGTTGGTGACAGGGTCTTTGTGTTACTGCAGTAGAGACACCCATGGGAACCACCTTATTTTTACCTTTCGTCAATGGGTGGTCAGTGTAACTCTTTGGCTTCCACATCAAGCCTTTTTCTGTCTCTTTGCTCTCTGTCTCTGTATACAAAGTAATGCAATCTAGGGCTTGGTGTAGGGAGGGAGAGGAGGATAACACATGGCTTACAGGGGTCAATATACCATTTTCCGTCTTCATTTGAAAGACAGACTACACTTTTGGATTTCTTCTTTCCTCCACTATGAAGGAAAGAGGAGAAAGACAAAAAAGAAAGTGGGAGGAGATTTCAGTTACAGCAAAATATACTCCTGAAAAATTTCATTTAGGAAACAAAGGTGCTATTCAATGAAAGATATGATCAGTTCTACAGGGGTCAGAACACCAGCATTCATAAGTGATAACCTGTTGCATACAATCTGTACTGAAATAAGTAACCACACCAGGTGCAGTAAAGAATACTTGCCATTTCTACATTGTTGCTGCTCAGCCCCTTGCCCACCATTGATCCTGACAAATAGATTCCCTAACAAAATACAACATCCTGCTCTTAAAGTATTGAGGCACATCTAGCAAAACTTATTGAATATGTATAACACATTTCTCTCAAGCGGAAACATCTAGACTGGGTACAATGACTTAAAAGAGCCTCAGATTTAAATCAGAAGAGTTTGAGAGAATGAAACAGTGAGAGGAAAAAAAGCAGGGAATTCCTTACCATTGTTCAGAAGGCAGAGTCAAAAGTCCTGTTTCCTTTGACTTTTTCTAGGACCTGTATGTCATATTTGAATCAGGCTCTCAGCATCTCTATAGCGAGATACATTTTTCTGGACTAGAGGCTTTCTCCACAGATAACATAAAACTGCTTTCCTTCCAGTAATGCTTTATTTTTCAGCTCTAATTATAGGACTGTCTGCATGCACTGCCAGAAAACCCTGAGATCTAGTCAGATATGCAGCAGGTATGAACCTCATCCATCTCTGATGGATTGTACCTGCTGCTGAGCAGTGTGTGTTTTCCTAGCTGCACTGCAGCAATTGGAGACTTCAGCTACAGCTTTCTGCGACGTCTGGGACCCCCACTGCCCTGTGCCATCTGATGCTCAACACTCAGAGGAATTTCTTCAAACCAATCTCAGTCCCAACTCAAAGCTCAGAAAAGTGGCGGTGGACACACTTCTTGAGTTGTAACAACTGGATTGTCCAACATCTTGTAAGGGAATATCACTACCTTAATCCTGCTGGAGAATGGAGAGACAAAAACATTCCCATTGCCTTTGTTCCTCTGACTTGCACAATGTTACAAGTGAGATTTAACGCTGTTGGTCACATATTATGTACTCAAGTATAGCTATTGTTCATTATTCATGAAAAGGACTGGCCACCACAAAACCATAAGTTTGTAATATCACATTCAAAGTGAGCTCTCAGATCCATTAATACCTTATGTATCATTAAATTACAGCTGTAGTTTCCAACCATACCTCATCAAAGTTTGCTCTTATTACAGTGTCTAGTATCCTCTGACAGTGAGTTCTATACATCATAATAAAGGTAGAAACCTGAAAAAGAATGAGAGGGAGACACACAAAAGCTCATTCTACTTTAAGAAAACCACTTTTAAAACTATCAGAATATAGAGCACAAAAAAGTAATTTTTTTCTTACCTTACCTATGCACAATTGCAAAAATAATGAAATCAGAGTCTAGTTAGACTAGTTAGATTATCTTTAAGATGAGTTTTCTTCTTAAAAGTAAATTCTCCCTTTGAATACTTGGATTTTTCTATGTCAATGGGAATTCTTCAAATGTAAGAGGAGCAAAAAGCCTCAGTGAGATCAAAGACAAGAATGTGGCCCTAATTAGGATATAAAGAACTATAAAACCCTATTCTTTTGTCCACTTTACATTGATACTACACATGTGAATAGCATCCGAAAACTAGCAAGCTCAGCCATGGAGCAGCCAGAGCACTTGTATGTGCAGATAGGATTCTCTTAATTTCTAGTCAAAAAGTACATGAAATGCACTGAGTCCTTCTCTGCTGAAGAAAGCATCAGAACCATTTTGCAGTTTGACATAAATATGTTCACAGGTTAAAGAGCTACAACATATTGCAAAAACTGTTCCCCTCAAACCTCGCCAGCTGCAATGTAACTTTGAAACAAAATAGGCACAGTGTTTAGAAATACTGTACAGATTACAGTGTCAGCTACCTATTTTAGGGGAAGATATTTCTTCCTATTATATGAAGTAATTAAGTCCTCCATCAATAAAGTCAAAGCATTATTAAACTTACTCTAATTTAAAGTCTTTATATTTTAGATAAAGCTTTCACCCAGAGCAGGGGAAAAAAAACCAAGACAAGCCAAGAAAAGATTTCCAAAGTGTTACCTTCTCCTCTGGCAGACTGGCTGGCAGATTTAGATCTTTGACATTTGGAAACTCTGGCAGCAATGTTCCCAGTTTGGATCGTGGTGAATACGCCACTGTCTGTTTGGTTACTTCTTTTTTTCCTGTTTCATTGACCCAGGCTGCTCCTTTTTTAGAATACATCACATCATAATACTGGGAGTTTTCTTTCACTGCAATTCCATAATAATGGTACCTGATACATAGAGATGTATATTTTATAAAGCAGATTGTTTGAAAATCAGAACAAAAAAAGATATGGGGTAAGAGAAACTGATAATGCTAATGATTTCTACAACAAAACAGACTATGGAATTCTTTATGTATTATTAACAGGAATTGATTCAGTAGCAGAACATTGCGATTATATATTGGGCTTCCAATTCTCATTCCTCCTGGTAAAAGTAGCTCTCTTCAGAGTTAATAAAGCTGACACTGTTGCAGGGCAGGAGAATAAGAGATTTTGATTTTTTTTTTTCTTCTTATAAAAAAAAAAAATGCATCCTAAAGCTACTTGTTGGCAGAACACTGCCGCGCAGCTGCTCCTTTATTTTAGCAATAAGCAGAGGTACAGACCCTCTGGACTTCCCCTTCTGTTGTTATTTCAGCTCCCCGATTGTCAGACTGTTGAGGGTTGGTTTGATCCCTGAAAAGCACAAGTCTTTACTGCAAATTAGTTGATCGGAAATGTTTGAAAAATTGAAAACATCTCAATGAAAAGAGGGGCGGGAAAAAGACTTGTGCTGGAAAGGAATGAACAGTAGGAAATGTACAGTTCAAAATTACTTGCTCCACAACTTACCATCAGCACTGGGCTTAGAGCAGTGAGGGACAGTACACAACACTGTAATTGTGTCTGTGCAGACCGCAGTGGGACTTACACAGAGTGGCTGTGCTATAAAAATGGATTGGTGACCTTTTGGCACAAGTCTGCGCTACAGCTTAGCTTTATTATAGGTGTTAATGGAAGCACTGATTATCCAAGTTTAACCCTTGAACCAAAGCAGCAAAGGCAATCTTATTCCTTCCATAATTTGCTAGCTTTTACTCCAGTTTGTCAGCTGTAAGCTCCACCAACCCATCAGCTAAATTTTTAATTATTACAAAAGGCATCACAAGACTTTATTGCTTGTATATCTTTGATTCATTCTACTTTCCTAGAGGGAATTTTCAATGATCTTCCAGTTCTCTCCTTACAGCCTATCAAAAGCAGATCAGACCGTGATAAGACACTGTCTTCTGGATCCCACTATGGTGGTAGGAGAAGTTACAGTCTCTGGATGTTTGTTGTACTCCCCAGGCAGTTACTGATTTCAGAATGCTGCCAGCAGATCTTTTCCTTTGAATGGACCCTAGTTTGCTTTAGGCAAAATCAGATGGCTTTACAAAGGTCATCAATTAAATTAGTGAAAGAGTAGCGTCTAAGTGATGGTAGTTTAAACTAACTCAGGTGACTTTCCTCACTCATGGTCGTTCACCCACAAATCAGTATATGTCAATCTCCAGAAGAAAGCGGTGGCAAAGAGCTGGAAACCCTAATCTTGTCTACCAGCACAGATGGGCTGAGAGGAGGCCTGGGGAGCTATAGCAGCCTTCTAATACTTGGCTCCCTTGCCATGCCTGCTGAGGATGTTCCGTGCTGTCTATTAAAAATAAAAGCTATCTTGAACTCAATATTAAATAATTCAGAGGAGACTGATTAAAACATTAAGCTGACATGGTATGAATGGGATTTCCTAGCTTCAATATCTTAGAAAGCCACACTGTCTGCTCCAAATCTGCCCATCAGGACTCAGGCCAAACCGTGTATTCCACACCAGAAATCAGATAGGTCCTAACCTCTTACAGACAGCTAATAGCAAGTTTGTGCTAACACTGGGGTTATAACACCAGCTGCAGAAGTTTGGCTTTTCACCCTGAATGGTAACAATTCCAGCTTGCAGTTCAAGTCCCCAGTTTTGTCTCTAGCAGCTGTCATGTATGCCCTGCACATCAGATCCATAAAGCTCACATATGTCCTGTGTGGTACGTCTGGGGCTGGGGAAACCGAAAGGAAATGCTAACAGGGAGCTGGCACCACATATTGCTGACGGAAGAGGGAAAGAAAGGGAGAAGGTCACAGCAAGTAGGACTGCAAAAGTTCTAGATGGACTGAG
>Ga0181612_176330_pt1 | contig 13972 bp, 7 predicted proteins | sample HoacroProtozoa21_FD_119630 | JGI IMG/M metagenome (GOLD analysis project Ga0181612, IMG submission 119630) | Hoatzin crop microbial communities from Cojedes, Venezuel. Combined Assembly of Gp0051906, Gp0051904, Gp0051908
AAAAAAAAAAAAAAAAAAAAAAAAAAAAAAATCAAATGCTGTGCTGAGAACAAGAGAGCTGCCCCAGCTCTGCCAAGAGTAGCACATTGTACCCTTAATTACACATTCACTCTAGTCAGTGGGTTATTTATAAATCATTTCAGTTCTGCTTCTCAGTTCACAGAAGATGAATTCTTATCGTCAGTTTAAGTCACTGTAGTTCTTTTCAGTTCCTTATCCAAATAGATTTATTACTGGAGAAATACGTTTCTGCATAAATAGGCTCATTGTGCAAGTTTCTGTAGGACTCTCAAACCAAATGGTTGTCTGTTTTCCTGCCTTTCCACAGAGCTCACTACAGCCCAGTCAAGCAGAGATCTCTTCATGACAATTTCTTTCAAAGGCTGATCTCCTGAGCTACTAAAAAAAATAAAATGAAATTTAAAAATCACTTTATCCACCCTTGTGTGCAAGCGAGTCTCTTAAAAAAAGAGAAACACCAACTGTTTGACGGTAGGAGCGGGGAATGTAAGAACAAAACACCTCTGCTGTTTTTTCAGTTCTGCGGAAGCCGACTGTGCCGCTCTCAGAGACACTCACGGATGAGGCAGTGCATGTCTTGCGAGTGCCGAGAATTATCTGGAATGGTGAAGTTGCCATCGCAGATCGCCACCTGACTCTCCCCGAAAGGCAAGGTGAAGTAACACAGCTTGTACAGCAAACAGCCCAGGGCCTGGAGAGAGAACAGAGCAAAGGACTTAAACCAAAGCAGGGCATGGTCTGATCCAAACACCATTGTAGATAACCGGGAAAGTGCTCTAGCATGTTCTGTTACAGGGGTCCTGTATGACACCAGCCCTACGTTTTAACATCCCTGGGACTGACTTGAAAACAACATAGCTATACGGGAAGATAAATGCATGGAGAGCTCTCCCTTGTTAGGCTGAGATACTGCAATCAGCCACATCCCACAGCTCCACATACCACTACACTTCAGTGTAACCCTTTTAAACAGGCAGAGCCTGTTTCTGCCACATACTGGGAAGAAAAAGCACAGTAATAGCAAAAATACATGGTAATCATCATCCTAATACATTTATTCTGACAAAGAAAAGCCCAAGCAGTTTCCTAGCTTAAGGTTCAAGGAACCTTTCAACCATTATAAATATGTACCAGGGAGAGAGATACAGAGAAGCCTGCAGGCTGCTAGGTTATGTCACCCTTCCATCTATTTCCGTGCTGCTTTTGACAGCAAGAACCGCCACCTATTTCAAAAGAAAATACAAGTTTTGCACAAAGGGCTAATTATGAAGCACTCCCACCATCTCTGAGGAGAGAGGGGGAAACATTTCCTAATCCTAAGCGACTCGTCACCCGCCTGTATCTTTTGTCATAGGATTTCACAATTAAATTGCACTCTAGTTTAAAATAACCTCAATGAGATTTAAGGAAAGAGAGGTGACAAGCGGGACAAGCGCTGCAACAGGCCTTGAAGTGGAGGCCCCACTGCGCACATCGCCACACGCTCGTTTGGAAACACTCAGAGGGTCACTGGAACAGAATTCCTTCCACGCCAGGGAGAGCCGTTGGACCCTTTGGATCTCTGCCTTCCCACATTATCACAGGAAGGAACACAAATCCTAGGCTCTCCTCTGGCTGCCTTTGAGGCCCTGACAATCTTTTCACGCTGTTACAGCTGTGACCTTCCCTCTGCGGGTCTCTAACACCAAGGCGAGCGACCCGGCACTGGTACAGGGCCCAGTTCTACAAACCTCCTGCCGAACTCAGCGGTGCAAGCGTCCCACAGGAGCTGCTGCGCTCCTGACTCCGAGCTGAGCTCACAGAGAGGACAGAGGACTCTTCCCAGCAGATGTCATGCCAGCAATTTTCCCTCTTGTATATGCAGAGGCAGAGCTATTGAGAATACATTAACGCTCCCTTGTACTGCTTCTGCCTTGTTACTTCCTAGCTCAGGGCTTCAGAAACCATACAAACATGCTCTGAATTAGCATTTTAAACACATCTCATTTGCTGAATTGCCAGTACACTAGAAACAGCACAGACTTCTTTTCATCTCCATTCCAACTAAAGGGAAGCCTTTCCTCCTCCATCAGGTTAGCCAGTAACGGCTTACACCACAGTTGCATTTTAGTCTCCACATGAAAAGCATGGCAAGATTGCGCTGATCATTAGAAACAGCAGGGCAAAAGCTTGGTCTTTGGCCAGGTTTGACAACTCGGACCTGTGTTACGCTGTCCAGGATAAGCATGCTATTGCTCCTGGGCAAAGGTCTGTTTTCTCAGTTTTCTACTAAATCCTGACCAGTAACTTGGATTTCACACGCCTGCAATCCAACCCAGGCACAGAAAGTCACAATACTCTGAATTTTCTAACTCTTAAGATACGGGATCAGGTTTGCACTTTCCAGCCTTCGAATTTCCTACATCTCCAAATTAAAACCACATGGGAAATGGCATGCAAAGAAGCAGGCATGTTTTACCCACAAGCCACTCTGCTTGCAGTAGCTCATCAGAAACGTCAGGCAGAGGAACTCTTGATTCAGAAACTGTCCAGTCTCACACAAACTAGGTCAGCCCCAGCCAGAAAGTTACCCTGTCATTATGGTAACGAAAGCAAGCTGCAGTCTGCTTGTACGATGTCAAGCAGTTTTTATACGTACCCATATGTCTGCTTTTGTAGTAATAAGTTTGCCACTATACAGGTTGACCATTTCTGGTGCTCTATAGGATAACGTAGTGTACCTGTAGCAGAAAGATCTATCGGTGGGTTTGAAATGGATATCAGGTGCATTTTCACAATGGTACATTTCCAAATGATTCAAAATTCACTCTTTCCCTATTCATTTTAGGGAAAGGGACACTAAAGAAACCATCTATTGGAAAAAAATTTTAACAACAGCATCTGCTACATGTCTCTAACAATAAAATACTACCCACTGCAATCGCCCTGTGAAACCAAAGCAGTAACCAAGATCCTTCCCCAGGCAAGGAATCTGTTCACCAAACAGCACAATCATTTTAAGAACTAGAACAGAAATACTCCAGGATTCAGGGTATTAACAAGGTCAGTAGTCAAACGTCCTCTGCAATGTCCTCACTGCTGGGGCTTTGGCCAACTGTATTACAAAGATTGTAACCAGATATGTGTTAAATAATAAACAGACTTCCATACCAGGACTCCTGCTCAGAGGTATTATGAACAAGGGGAAGGTTATTTCGTATCTCAAACTATAGCTGGAATCTGTCTCATTTTAACAAATCACTACCAACAGAGAAGCTGGAAACTGCGCCACAGTTTAACAGACTCTTACGATAAGATTTCCTATCAGTAGGTCTACAACGTCTGCTGTGGCACCTTGCATGCTATCCACCTTGATCACAAGCAAGCATTGTTAAAGGCAAAGTTCTTGTAGGCTTGTTAGTAAGCGTACAAATAGGGCAGTCCCAAGGGACTGCAAAGCCAGACTAGGAGCGCACCAAAATCTTCAAACAAGCCCAGGAAATGCATGCTGGTGTAACTGAATCCTGTCAAAAAGGAGGCATCCGCACCCATTTCTAACCTGCTGTTTTCTAGCCAGAGGACTGTACTAACAGAACCAGAAAGTTTGCAGCAGTGATGTTGTTAAAAACAAAAGCAAGATGAAGGACCTGGAGTCTGCTCCATTCCTGATCGTGAACTGCCAGCTAAGTTCCCTTTTTAAAATACATCAAGGTGCACCTAGTTGCTACTACGGTAGCTGGTCGTGCATGGGGCAAGAGAAGGAGCCATTAAACACCTCAAGGTCCTTGCATCTTCTACGCGGAGCTGAGGAGTTAGGCCACGCATTCCCTTAGTCACTGCAAGGATTTATGTCAAGCGGCTCACGGAGGACACGGATTTTGTCATCTGCTGTATTGCAGTGCACAGAAGCCAAGACAGATGAGGGACAGAGGCAGACTGACCCCATACATAACAGAGCACGTGACTACCTCTTCAAGGTGGGCAACTTCTCTGCATTAGTACACCCAGTCTTTCAGGTCCAAAGCAATTACATCAAGCTCAATTTATTGTTTCACCTTCCCCCAGGGCACTTATTTACCTGCAGCAGATGCTTCTACGCATCAGCACTCAATCTGCTGCAACAGGCCTGAGTAAAATTTAGTCCCAGTACAAGAAAAAATTACCCTTCGAATACAAGCTATGTCCGAGCTGAAAAGGAAAAGCACACTTACTTTTTGATCTCCTCCTCTACCGCATTCACCCCTTCTGTCTGAGGGTTCTGGAATTTGTTAGTAGCACTTCCAAAGTCACACAGGACATAGTGGCCACGATCGTGCAGCAGGATGTTTTCAACCTACAAGCATCACAGACAAATACAGAATCACTCAGACAAAAAAAAATTACCCATTTTCTTTAGACGAGACAGGGTTTTTAGTGCCTGAAGACATATCGGACACGTCTGACATAAAAGCATAACATGACAGCAAAGAAAATATGCATCAAAACTCTGTCAATTCTCCTAAAATAGAAGTCAAATCGCGGAAGCATATTTGTAACACTGCCTTCCTTCTACCCTGCCATCTCTCCTTTCTCCTTTTGCAAGCACGTCACCCTGCCTCCAAGACTACTGTGTGCTTCAGGACAAGAACTGTCTCCTGGTGCTCGACTTCCCTGAGCTACTATGACCGACAGTCTGGCATCTGAATTTGGGATAGTTAATATAAACTGTTCACAGCTTCGTACGGGGCTACAACCCCTCACTGTCTAGTGAGGCAGAAAGGAGGCAAACGGGTGACAGCGCACACGCTTCTACACTCCACAAAATTGTAATACATCTCCAGTTCTTTGCCTGCATTTCACCTGTCACTTCGGGTCTCATTCAAAAGAAACCTCAGCCTGCGCTCACGCTGTAGTTGCTTGTTACCAGAATGCGCTGGCTACCCCACACTCCCTGAACAGCGGTTGTATCGGCAGAGGTTCCTCCAGGCTGCTGAGATGACGACCCCCTCCTTTCAAATATGATTTGGTAGCTTGAATCAGACAACTGAAACAAATGCTCAAATACACACCTGAGATAGCAGTCACTGCTTTTCCCCTAAACTACTCACACTTGATCATACATTATCAAAAATCTAGCTTACATCGACCTAAGAAAGTTGTCTAAATATTACAACACCGACATAAGATGTGGAAGAACCTGGGTTCTGTTCTTTGCTTTGACAAAACATTGCTGTATTCCGGTTCCCCATCTGTACAGTGGCATTAACAGCACTTTCTCTCAAGGGAACGCATGCAATTCTTAGCGTATTTATCTTCAATCAATGTCAAATGCTCAGATACAACAAGATAAAATATACTGCTTGTACATTTAAAAAAAAAAAAAATCACCACGTAAGCATTCGCTAACAAAACCTTTTGGAAGTAGAGCTCCCCATTGAGGACGATCTTTACAAGAAGGAAAGAAAAAGAAGGAGTCAGCATTTTAAGCATCAGAAAACACAGCCAAATTAGAGCAGCTGAGGGGGGAAATGCTGGCTTGAAACCAAGGGTTAAACAACACCCCTTCCCCCTCTGCTATCCATCTGCTTTGAATAAAGCATTGCACACAGCTGTTCTCCCGAGCAGATCAACACTGACAGCGTTATTCCCTCTCCCCTGCAAATACTCAAACATTTCCAGAAGAATCCTTCCACTTTACCTGGCTGAGAAGTTTGACATGACTTCTCACTGAAATACCCTGCAAGTTTTGTTAAATATCAGCACTGGACTATCCAGCAACCAGCCTTGCTCAGTAACTCCCAGAAAAAGGAAAAACAAAAAAGAAAAAAACAAAACAGCAAAATAAAGTACCTGAATTACTGCTACTGACTGCCAGGCCAAGAAAACTGTCTTTTCAAAAGAGTATGGAGGTGCCATCTTCCAGTCAGACACTCGGAAAGTGCAATCCAGTTTCCAGCACTGCTGAGCGCTTACAACTCCAGCTGCAGTCTTTGACATGCCCAACACTTAGAAAGTCAGATTTAGACCCCAAACAAAAATCTTTAAGGGAAACTATGAGTTGCTTTCAGTTTTGTTAGTTACAAAATGTAGCTACCTTCTGTCTCTGCTCTCTGAAACAAATGCTTTGCTGTGCTAAAACCTTCAGTGGTAAGCACGCTGCACAGACGCAGACTGGCGAGGGATGAGGAATCAGGCTTTCTTTAACCGGTGGAATCAACACATGTTGTCCCCTCATGAGAGCAACGGCTTCTAAGGCCAGTATCTCCCAGTTCAGGTAGCGATTTGGGAGGGATGCGTGACCAGGGTACACTTTCTGACTGCTTTCCAGCACCGTCAGGTCTCTTTAGAGATGTTTCAACTTCCTTTCCCCCCCCAGCACCATTCACTATTTACTTCTGAAAGCTTGCTCAGTATTTCACAGCAAAGAAATGACTGCAGTGGGACATTTCAGAGCGCTGATTTGGGCACAGGCATATTCTTAACATGGCCAATACAAGGGTTTACCATTAGAGGACTGAACAATTTTACACATCACACTCTGAGCACAGATCCGTCCAAACAAATTCCAGGCAAAGGCTTGTTGGTGGCATCAGAGCAAGTCTTGGCATTACAAAGCACGGTGATGGAAGGCAGAGAGATAACAGCAGCACAGCCTGACTGTCTTATCACACCACAGAGAAGTGCAGCACTAGGAGGATTCCTGCCAAAATGAAAGTAGCAGACACTAAATCTCTAACATGAGAGCACAACCTTCTGGTTATTTCAGAAAGTAGGGAAAGGAAAGGAGAAAGATATCTTGATCAACAGCATCCTCTGGGTTGACTGATCTAGTCTTTTGTTGTATTCTGCTGTGTGTCTACTACAAGAAAAAAATCAGCCACTCATCTGCAGGCCAGTCATCTACTGGAACCGGATGGGTTCAAACTAGCAGAAACATCACAGGTAGAAGTGGGAGACGTCTCACTGCAGCAAGCTCCGAGCCATAGAAATCAAAGTTGGCTCTAAGCCGGTGCTTTGAACAACACACATTATAGGATGTGAGACTGGAAAGATAAGGTTAAATATAAAACCAGTTATGCAAACCACTGCCACTAGGTATAGGTGTAAATTGTTATCATCAGCCCCAGATGTATTTTGCCCTCCATCCACCTCACTCAGCTCTACTCCTCTGTGGTCTGACATTTATAGTTTCTCTGCAGAGATTCCAACTCAGAAGCAGAGACTTCACAAGCCAGGGTAACATAACAGATAGCCATAAGAAGGTTTGGCCTTTTCTTCTTCGCTGTTAGAAGGCCGAACCTAAAGATATCGGAAGTGTTCTTACTCCAGAGAGAGAACAAAAATGAACTTTTTAGGTAATGCCTTGCAGCAGCAGTGGCCTGTGAACCCCACGCGCAAGGAAAATATCTGCAAGCAGAAGTAAAGGCAACCTCGCAAGGCAAGCCTACTGCCAGTGAGCTTACACTGCCTCTGTAGGGGTCCTAACCAGGGCAGAGGTGGTACATGAGGGGCTTCCTCATTTTCAGGAAACAGCAGCATCAACACACACCTGCTGTTGTGGCAGTCAAACAAAGCACATGAAAGTAAACGTAACACCCTGTACAGCACGCCATTCAGCTGTAAGCAAGCACACAGGGGCAGACTGACACAGCACCTGAGAGTTAACCATCAGGTCAGGAAGGAAAACCCTAATAAACAAACACAGGGATGACATACTACCTTTCCTAAGGCCTTTATTCGCAGCGAGATGCTCAGTTCTGCGTACAGGCACACTGATTAAAGGTGCTTTTGTCCCCAGCTGTTGATCACTTCCCAGCAGTTGGAGACTGTGCCGACAGGAGCTCGTTCTGCTTCAGGCAAAGCCTGTTGGGTTAACTCAAAATCACAGCCGCAGGCCACTGAAACTAATCCAGCTGTGCTTGTCTGAAAGGTCTTAAACACTATTCACATGATCCCTTCTGCTGGCAGAGCTCTCTGGGCAGGAACCTCCAGCATTAGAGCAACATTAAAGAGGTGGAAGGCAAAAAAAGCCTCCAAACTCCACGTAGCTGTCTGCAAAGTCAACATCTGCCCACCCTTCAACAGAGTTATCTTCACTCCAACAGAACATCTACCCGATGGGTGCCTCTCCTTAGGCTCAGAACCCGTGCAAAACTTTTCTGGACCTTAATCGCTCTTGGAGTTGTTCTGGAATTGCAGCTCCACCTTGTCATTATTAAACTTGAACTCAAATAAAGTCAAAACATATCTAAATCATTAATTCTGCGTTAGTACTTAGATCCTCAATTGTGACTGGAGCTCCAGATGTCATCATGACAGAAATAATCCAATATTCAACTGGGACACGTCTCCAGGCAGAGAAGAGCCAACTCTCTGACCTTGGGCACAGCTTACCAACCAAGAGCCAGGCCCTGCAAACTTTACTGACCTAAGCACGCAGACCGTATCAGTCCACTTCCACTGCAACTCAGTGTGGAGAGTAACACTCTAGAATAACTCACCAAACCATCACAGATGTCCCAGAATTTATTCACAGTTTGTTCTTCATTAAAAAAAAGACAGGGATTCACTAAAAAGGTAACAGCAGGGGTTAACATCAACTGCAGAGGTCCCTGTTCCTAAGCCTCATCCTCTCACTTCAGTCTTCCTTGCCTATACAAACGCCTGCAAGACTCCCACAGACCTTAACAGCTTTAAATCCAGGCCTCAAATTTATCAGACTCCCCCCGTTTCTCTCTAGAAAAATAGATGTCAGACTGGTTTCAATATTCAAACTGGCTGAGCACTGGGGTCACAACCGTTTGAAACATGTTAAAGCATACCAAACCCTGAGGAATTTTTTCCCCTGTGCTACCTGGCACACGTCGTGTCTTCTGCTCCTATAAAACTACGGCCAGTGGCACAAAGCAAACATCTGTTGCGGGCTCTGAAAACAGAACCTGACCCACAAAGCACATCTGAATTTTAAATGCACACAGGAGCCTCCTTCTTGGCTAAATATATTATTCAGGCATTTTACAAGCTAGTTGAGAGGAAAAGGAACATCTTTTTGTTTGTTTGTTTCATGACAGGCGTGGGATTTTTCAGAAGCTCTCCCCGCTGGCCTAGCTCTGTTCCCAGCTAAGCACGCAGAGTTTTACACTGCACTTTCATGGTCAACAGAGAGTTAGAGGCCAGTTTCAAAAGCTTCTAACGGCTCCCGCCCCAAGGCCAACATCTCTGGAGGGATCCTTTTAATGTGGATCCAGGAAACAAATTTACAGCACGCTTTTTGTGAGCTACCTTATAACATCAATAGTGTTTCAGGTGGTAGAAAGTCACTGTGAATAATTCATCAGATATATTCTGGCACATCTCCTGTGCAAAACAGAATTACTCACAAACATTTGTGTTTTTTAAGTAGATCTATAGATGGTAAACATATGGTAAGCAGCAACAAGAGGCTCATTTCTTTTTTTATCTCCCAATAGAGAGAGGTATTTATGCCCACTTTTCCTCATTACTAACAACAGAAACACAGTACCAGTATTCAAAGCCCGTCTGCCGTGGCGTAGGCAGACAGACAGACACGTTAAGGAGGATGCACGCTCCCTACTGTATCGCTGGAGTCCACAACTCACCTTCAAATCCCTGTGGATTATTGGCGTTTTACACTGATGCAACCTGGCTACGGCTTCGCAGGTGTCACAGAAGATCTGCAGGACCTCATTCTCCGTGAACCCCGTCTGCAGGCGCTGGTTCATGAGGTTCACCACCTGACCTCCTGAGGAGGAACACACACCAAGAATCAGAGCAGGTGCACAAAATGAGGCCTGGCCTAAGCCCCAGTCCTACCAGACACACCTTGTCTCAGTCAGCTCCCCATCAAACTGTGGCTGTACCATCAGCGCACAACAAGTTCAGGAGTTCAGATTCAAAATTCGCACCAAGCCTTCCCCAGAGGCATTTCTGCAATCTGCTTACTCATCTTGTTTCCGTTCTGATTTCCTCACCTAAATCCCAGGGGGGTTTGTGTATCTGGTGGCAGGCGTTACATCTGATCTTGTCTTTGAACAGTGCTTCGAGAGCAGCAAGTCAGCTTCTAAGGCCCACGTTCACCTGGCTGTGTTAACACTCAAACGTAGTTCTAAGCCACATCTTTTTCTTTCTTCTTCAAAATAAGACTTTTTTTGTCAGACTAGAGGAATCAAGGGCTGAATCCGGGGCACCCACAGCCCACAAAATAGGATGCCACACGTAAGCAAGAGGAGGGAGAAAGGGAGATACAAAACCCACACGCTACTAAGTGGCTTGGCTGAAGTCACAGACTGACAAAAAAATTAAAACTCCGTCTGTAATAAGGGAAACTCTAGACAGACAAAAGCAAGTTTTCATGAACGAGTTCTGAACTCGCCTCAGTTTTGAGGTTTTGTTGCTGTCAAGGCCTTTCCAAAACAATTCACATAGAGGTGGTTCCCCCCCTCAAAACACCCTGTACACACAAAGCAAAAACTCCTTGCTGAACCTTTGGGCAAAGCAAAACTATCACTTCACCCACCACAAGTGTCAGAAAACTTTATTTTCATGGTACAAAAGAAAAGCTCAGCTTAATAAAAAGAGCAGCTGCGAACGTTTCACACTCAAAGTGAGTGCAGTTCTGCACACAAAGACGCACTGATTTGGTCTGGAAGCTGTCTGACACAAAAGGAGAGTAACAAGGGAAAGTCCAACGCGTAACAGCAATTCCTGTGCTTCAGTCCGAATGTCGGAGACAGAGGCAGGCGTGTGCCGCGCCGACCATCTGGCAGAAGCAAGCCACATGAGAAATCCCCACCCTGCAGCTCTCCTCCTTTCAGATGGAAGGAAACACCTTAAAGATGGATTTTTCTTCATCAGCCCAAAATTTGGCACAGAGGGGAGGCCAGTGCAGCTGGAGCGAGCGCATCCTGAATTGCTATGGTTTGCACTGCCCTCCACAGTGGGGTCTGCAACGCGGAGCTGAGTATGGATTTACAAACACTGCCAGGCCTATTTCTCACAACACTCCTTGTGATGTTTAGGTTTAAGCTTACAAAGAAATTACATAATGATTCCTTCAGCAAAACTACAGGTAAGGTTCTTCCTTATAGCAGCAAACCAACCCAGTGCAGGTTAGTCAAGACTCCCGCATCAAAACTAAGCGGCAAAGGGGGCACGGCAGAACAGAAAGCTGTATCGAACATGTTTACAGGCATTTTAGCATCCAGTTGTCCTTGCTACAACGCACTTGGCTTCAGTTAAAAGCTGAACAGTCCCCAGAATACCTATTTCAGTCAGCTGCCACCATCCAAACCAGCCACAGACTTCTGAAGTTACCTGGCCAAAATATTGTTTTTGCTCTGACACTATTCCTGCGAGAGGCAATTGAGCTCAGCACATGAGTCATTTTCCAAACACCACATCCTAGCCACAGAGATCAAAGCTTTGGGACAGCTGGAAAAGACTGGAAAAGCCTGTCTGACTAGAGACAGCCAAGCAAAAAAGGTCAGAGGTACAAGGAATACTTTTTGGCTTCGCATTATCCATTTCAGGCTTCATCCAGAACACTCCTAAGTCAGGCTGAAGTGGAAGAAGCTTGCAATATGACAGTGAAGAAGAAATTCATTCCACAGTCTGGCAGCTTTAGAAGAGCCACTTCTTTGCACAGACCAGCCTACAGAAAACAGCAATATACATTTGAGGGCTTCCCTGACCACACTGGGCAGAGGCAAAGGTGGTATCAGTCCCATTAACAGGGTCAACAATAGTCTCACAAATCATCCACTTCTCCACACTTAGTTTTGGCTTTGCTTTGTTCAGAACAATTCCTTGGTCACCAAGGCAGGGCCAGGCCTAGCAACAAGTTTGGTTTTTTTAGAGGAAGGTGTTGTGCACGTTTCCTGGAAGTGCCAAAAACAGACAAATCTACCAATGTTGAGCCCACACTCACCTCGACAGAAGTCCATTAGTATCAGCACTTCCCACACGTCGCCGCTGCTTACTGAGTTGATGCTGGAATCAATGTACCCGACAATGTTCTTGTGGCCAGACAGGTCCCGCTGTAAGACAAATACACGCAAAGCATAAACCAGCCATATAGAGCAAGCAACATTTTAATTTGGTTCCTCTACACTGAACAGCTTTCCTAGCTCTCCTCCTGTACAGGCGCAAGCTTCTGTCACTTTGGATTCATCATCACGCAGAGCTTGAAAAAACCTGAGGTCTGTCTCTACCGGTTTTCCTTCCAGCAGGATTTGACACAAACAGCAGAGCAACAGCCAACCTGACGAACTAACTTGTCCAGAGATCATTCCAGATTTCTGCACGTTCCCTTAGATGGCCCAGGCCAAGCTACTGGGAGCTGCTCCTCCTTTACGTGGAGGGGAGAACAAGGCAGGTGTTTTGTGGCGGCTATGCACGGTACACGTTGTGCTTACTTTTCTCTTCTTCCACTCTTCTACTGGCAAACAGTATTTTGAATCTTTGCATACTCAAAAAAAACCACTAAGGTAATAAAATAAATTTTAACCTTGCTTGTAGAAGCACCTTGTTTTAAGGCACTCAATGGATTAAAGCACAAATTCTCATATCAATGACTTAACCATGACCCATACTAAACCTGCAGAGAGAAGTCTTTTCTTTGGGACCGCCAGCTTCACACACTCCCCCAGGTGTGACAGCCAGTCCAGTTCGATGTTCAGCTTCACCAGTAAAAGAAATTAAGATGCTGCTGGTCACATTCTGCTGTAATGCTCTATGGTTGCAAAAACTGCGGTTAAGTTTAAAATACCTCTTTATTAGACAAAAGCTAGGAAAGAAGAAAGTATTTCCTTTCAGCGACATACTGGTTCTATGATACTCAGTGCAGGAGCAAGTGCACCTGGCAAGTAAGACGGACACTTCTCGCCCTCGCTTTCCAGGTTAGCCACACATTTCAAAAGAGGCACCAAAGACACAGGGACAATGGAAAACACCTGAAAGTAAAATTCAAGTAAACAAGCTTTGTGAGCACCGCTAAAACCTTCGCTGTAAGATCTAATCTCAGCTTTTCCCATGCAGCATTAGCTACAGTGACGACAAAGCATGCCCAAGAGCTTCACTGCACTATCGCACAAACCCCAGCAGTTAACTTTAAAGGTATTAACCTCATTAAAAGCTACTTCAAAAAACATACCCAGAATTGCTACAGGTAGGAGCTTCTGATATGAAGCTCATCTACCCAAATGAATGAGGATTTTGTATTTCCTTCCCCACCTCGCAGCTGCTATAAATGTTCATCAATATCTTTGAAAACAACTTCAAAAGCGGCACTTTCCACGTTTTCCAGGCTCCAAACAAGACTAAGCAAATCTGCTTGGATCGTCTCAGTAGTTTATTTGTTTGGAGATGCTAAGTTTAAAGTGGCTATTAAAAATACCTATCCTATCATATAACTCCTTATACCCAATAATTTAATGAAATATCCCAGTGCTTATCATAAATAAACTCACAAAAGCCCAGGCAGTAACTACCCCACAAACACTGTTTTTAGTCTATGACCTCACCGATACAGAGCAAGCCTTCATCCCAACCCAAAAGATTAGAAGCTGTTGTGACACAAATTCATCTCGGGATGGAGATCTTCAATTCATGCACTGATTTGAGTTCAGAGACGGAGAGATCAGAATCCTCAGCCTTTTCTGATGAAGTCTAAAAGGCTCAAGAGTTCAGACCCGAACCAAAGATTGTTAGACTTTGAAGTCTAACACCCCAAACCACGCTCAATGGGAAAGGAAAGAGCTGAAGAGTTAAGTCGTAGGGTTGACATAGGAGGTTTTTTGCTCCCTTCATTTTCCTGAGATTGCCTCTGCTTCTTCAGCTCCCATATTTTTCTTGTTTACTGAAACTATTTAAATTTAAAATAATTCAGTACAACATTTTTACACAGTCGCTAACTCTAGGAGTTAAATCTTCCCAAAAGAAACACGGTTTTGCTAAGAAAGCCCACAGTTCGCAG
>Ga0181612_108687_pt1 | contig 13969 bp, 11 predicted proteins | sample HoacroProtozoa21_FD_119630 | JGI IMG/M metagenome (GOLD analysis project Ga0181612, IMG submission 119630) | Hoatzin crop microbial communities from Cojedes, Venezuel. Combined Assembly of Gp0051906, Gp0051904, Gp0051908
ACTTCTGCTAACCCAGCCTCCAATGGTTTCACCTCGCTGGTCAGGGCACGCGCAGCATCTATACGCTTACGGCATCTCCCTTCCCCCCCCCCCCCCCCCAATCTGACACAGTGGCTCTGCCTCTGTTGCAGTGGGAAGAGCAGTGTTGCTTCCAGAAGCAGCCAGGCTGCCTCAGTGTGGGTTGTTTTGCAGGTGAATGTGTGCTGCCCGTAAGCTTGTGAAGAACACGCGGGACTCCTGAAGGTAACGGGAGGGCTTCGCCGACGCTCGGGTGGGGTTCGCCAGGACATGTTCTGCGGGAGTGTCGTGTGGTTGTGCGATGCTTTGGTCATGAAATGTTGAGTCTTGACTAGGTTGCAAGTGCAGGGCTGGATCTTGCTATCCTGAGCTGTGGTTCTTCGAAGGGGCAGTTTGCATATTTGTAGGCAGCAGAAGGAATCTTTCTCAAGCAGATTGGTACAGAACTTAAAAATAGTTCCTTGTGAGGAGCTGTTCACAGATTTGATTTGGATGCCAAGAGAGCGCTCTCTCACTCTCTGCTCGCACTTCCCCCCTTGTTATTCTGGAAGAGTGTTGTTTGGATTAATTTGTGTGAATGGAAGGGCAGGGCTGCACTGCTTGGTGGAGGGCAGTCCAGAGGCACGAGAGCCAGCCACCACTGGGCCATCACCCTTCCAGAAGCGACCGTGAGGGCCACTGGGCAGCAGCCGATGCTCTGCGGTACCTCCTGGGCAGGTCCCGTGGCACCTCTGAGACGTCCTGAGCGAAGGGGAGCTGCGTACTGTCACCGTGTAAAGCTGGGCAGCCTCTGCATCCACTCACTGGCTCCTCTCCTGGGCTTGGCGTGCGCCGTCGTGTGCGTAGCTGGTGCTGCTTACAAGGGCCAGGACACGGTTTGCTGGTTCATGGCCATGCGTACGAAGGCTTGTTGAGGCACTGCTGTCTGGAAGCGCCCATCAGGTCATTAACTTTCCTATTCAGGCTGGATCAGGCGGGTGCAGTATGAGCCTGTCTGATTCTTAATTCCCTGGCCAAAAAATCGTTAGTTGTGTTCTTCAGTTTCTAAAGATGTCAGGAAGGAAGAAAGCACCTTTTTTGGTCACTAGAAACACAAGTTGAGCAGTAGGCTGGGAGCCGGGGCAGTAGGAGATAGTGACGTGTTATATAAAAACGCAGGTAGTGCACGCCAGGTGTGCACGGAGGCTCTGATTCATACTGCTCACAGTTTGGGTATCTGCACTGTGGACTCATGGTTGGGAAAAAAACCAAAAAAATTACAAGCCCAGCGTTGTGGGGTGTGGTGGGGTTTTGTTTTAGGGTTTTTTGTTTCCTTTTTTTTACATTTGGTTTATGAATGTAGATGTTTCCATATCCTAATCAAAGTTTTGAAGAGCATTTTGAAGGACAGAAAACAGTGCGGTGGAAATTTCAGGGATATGAATTTTGACTTTGGGAGGTCTTATTTAAAAAACATTGGTAAGCTATTGTGTGTTTCAAAGCATTTCTATATATAAAAAAAGGTGATTTGTCTGTGAACAGGCATAAAATCAGGAGTTAACAATGACAGTTTTGTCTAAATTGTCTGTTTTCTAAAAGAAGTGTTGTTATCTGGTAATAGCATTTGAAGTACCACAGCAGCCTGAGAAGTTTGCTGTGCTTGGGCAATAAACATACCATATGATCTTGAAACTCGTGTACCTGAGGTGGTTCCTTATAGTTTTCGTGCTAATTTGTACCTGGTTTATGCTGACTTCACTAGAACTATTTCTGACAGTTACTGGTTTGCAAGCAAATCTATTTTTTTAAAATCTAAATAAACTCCAAACTAGGAAACAACTAAAAACACCCACTAAACTTAGCATATGGTTACGCTCTTACAGAGGAAGAAGAAAGCAAACAAAGCCATGGAGATATTTTTGGAGACACTCTGACTGCATGTCTCAGCTCAGTGTAATGGAGATGCAAATAAGCCAGATGAACAATGTTAAGCCAAGTCACCTTTGTGAGAAACCTTTGCTTTTCCATCGGTGTGGGGGTTTTTTTCCCATTTCCATTAATGTACTTACCTGTGTGGCAACAGCATTTGGTGATAAGTAGATTTGCAGAAGCATTCTGTCTTGTCTGGATGCTCATGTGTCTTATGGCACATCATAAGTGCTTTTTATAACTACTGAATCAAACATTGCAAAGTGGGGAAAAATGTGTTTAGACTCAATTTTATTTAGAAGAACTGTTGCTATTGTATTTCTTTGAAAGTAGTGTGGTGCTTCAAGGAGAACAGAAGAGCTCAAATGAAAAAAAAAAAATTTAGGCTTAATCTCTTCTTATTGATGGGTTACAACAAGCTCCATGTTTTCATGTCTTAATTTAATTGGCGCACGGGGTGTGTATGCTCTCTGCGATGTCTCCAGGAGGTTTTTAGCACAGCTGTGGGATGGAGACTACTGATGGAGAAGCTCACCTGGCGGTACCCGTGGTGGAGCATCCCCTGGGCCTGCCCCGGTGGCTGGGCTGCAGATGCTCTCTGTTGGGGTCAGGCTGGATGGTGTGTGACCTCCCTAGGCACGTTCAGCTTTCCGGGGAAAGACAGACCTTATTACTTCAATCGGCCTGACTGATCTTTCTGTAGGACAGAGGTCTGTGCAGAACCTGTTTGATTTATTGATCATTGTCCATGGGTTTCTCTGATGTCCCAGCAATCCCACTTCATTTACCTGTGGCTGGTTTTGACAGCTGAACCGTGACAGGTGAGTGCTGGTGAATCTTGCTGTCGTGGTTTAAAAGGTTGCTGCCCTGAGCTGTCCCCTTGCTTCGCTGTCCCAGGTTACTGCCTCTGCAGCAGGGTAGCAGGAGGAGAGAGCGCCTGCGATGCTGAGTACAAAGTTCCCTTGGTCCCGGCCTTGTGCTGAGGTGCTGGGTGATGAACGCGTGGAACTGGAAACAGACTGGCACTGCCTGATGACTCTGCTGCCAGGACAGTGACAGACAGCAAGGGGCAGGAGGATCTTACCCATTGCAGCTACTTGCAAAGATGTAAGGCAGGGTCCTTGGCAGGAACTCCTTTCCTTGTCTGTGCTTCAAAGCAAGCAGGTGATTTTTGAGGCATGATGTGGAAGGAGAAGGGATTGGCCCTGTCCTAATATCCATGAGGTCCTTTTGGTGTTGTCCAGGGTTGACATAGTAAGAAGGATGCTATGTCTCTAGGTTTCCTTGTGCGTGGTCTAATTTTGGTGCCACCCTGAAGGGATGCTCCCTTATTAGCTCATTGCTAGAAGAGTGGAGGAAGCCCTGGGAGTACTGTGTAGCTCTGATGGAAGCTGTGAGAGGTGAGAGCCATCCCAGCACAGAGGGCTTCCTGGGGGCTCCTGGAGATACGGGCTGGAGGAGCCACGATGTTAACTGCTGATCAGTCAGTACAGAGGCTGCTGCCATCAAGAGATTGCTACAGGGGTGGATGTTAAGAGCTTGTGGGGAAGCTTGCAGGGAGTTGTCTGAGGGGGAAATGCCTGCTAAAGCCATCAGTGTGACAGTTGTAGCAGTAGTTAAATACTTGGGGTTCACGTTTTCTTAATTGATTAGGCTTGGGTAACTTCCTGAAAGTGTTGGTCCCTCATATGGCAGATTGGCCTACCTGCAGCCATCAGACTCTTGCTTGTGCGGAGGGTGGATGTTAGATGAATTTGAGTGTTTGCTTTAGAGTGGGTGCTTGGCAAATCCAAGCATCTGTGTTGCTTTCGCCGTGTTAAGGTGTAGGACTGCTGTACAGGCATAGTCAACGTGGACACGTTCATCAACTAGTATCAATAACATTGAAAGTCACTTCTGAACACTTTTCTTCATGTCCACCGTGATGCCCTGTAGAGAGCAATGTGTCTATTCCCACGGTCCTCTCCCACCTCTGGTATATCTCTTGCATTGTCCCACATCCTTTGATGGCACAAGGCAAGGTGACTCTTCCCTGCCCAGTGCATGGCATTGCTCAAACCAGGCCGGGGAGTGAGACTCTCCAAGATGGTCTTCTCGCCTTTGGGGTGCCTTTGGCCTGAGGAGTATCAGAGTGTCAGTAGGGAGGAACCCTGGTGGGTCTCTGGTGCTGCAAGGTGAAGCGACTGGGACTCTTCTGCCCTCCCACGGGTAGCTGTAAGTGGAGTGTCTGGGCAGCCCTCCTGGGGTGCCTGAGGGGTGGGCACCTCCCGCTGGGGTGGGCTTTGGCTCAGCAGGGGCACGCCGAGCAGGCAGTGCATGACCACAGGGCAGCATCAGGTCCAGCCTTGGGGTTGTAGAAATGTCCTCTTGTGTTCCTGAAGATGGAGAGTGCTGTCCGTGCCCCAGGGCTCCTGGCCCCACGTAGCTCCTGATTTGCTTGCCCACAAAGGAGCAGCTGCCTTTGGTGTTACCCAGCGTTTGGGGGTGCCGGTCTCGTGCCTGCTGTGCCCGGGTCAGGTTCAAGAGGCTGGCGGAGGTGCGGGTGGGGGCCGACACGTTGGGAGGCACTTGGTGCAAGGGACAGGCACAGGACCACTGTCCACCTTTGCTTTCTTCCTGCCGCTAATGAATTTATTACAGCTTTTCGCTGGGCCTCAGACTTGTGTGCGTGTTCCCTTGAACGTGTTGGAAAGCAGAGCAACGGCCACAAATTTGTCCTGTGACCGCACGTTGGAGGCCAGCCTCTGCGGTGAGGCAGGCCAAGCAAATGCAGCAGCGGCGTTCTCCTGCCAGCCGCTCCTCGTCTCACCAGCCAGCCCTGGCAACGCAGGGCCACCGCTCCTGTCTGCAGCTCCCGTTGCCCTGGTCTTCTCCCTGTGCCGTGAGCAAACCACCATCCCCAAAGGATAAAGCCAGCAGCATTTACATTATTAATATCAGCCAAGAGTAACCTTGGGTTTCTGTTTGGGAAGATGATGGTAAAGTGCTGACTGCTGCTCACACTTGCCTAAAAAAGCAGGAGAGAAATTCTTTTGGGATGTGACTCTAAACCCTTCTGAGCTGCTGGGTGCGTTTAAGCAGATACATTTTTGAAACCTTTTATGGGCATATTGCAATGTTGCACGGGCCGTGGCATGCCACCTCCTGCTCCTGAGGCTTACTTTCCTTTTTTGAGGGCAAAGCCCTTCAGACTGAGGTTCCGGTTCTGCAAAATACTTAATCCTGATGTTAAGCACTGTAGAATTCCTGTGGGCAGCAAAGAGCTCCTTGTGCTGGAGTGAGCTGTGGCATCAAATTCTGAGGGCGGGAAATGGTCCTCAGCCATTTGCTGAAGGGGGAGAACTGCCCGTGGTCTATTGCTCGGTCACCTTCGGCTTTGCAGTTCAGGAGAGTTTCTTCGCACATGCTCAGCGCACGCACCTGGAGCTTGCAGACCTGCCAAGTCTTGTTGGATCTGCAAGCACAAGCTCTGTGCCTGTGACCCAAAGCAAACGCAGCGCGATGCTCTGCAAGCCACAGGGATTTCCTCCGCGCTGGAAGGAGGGAGGTGGGATGCTGAAGCCCAGTGAGCAAGCTGCAGCAGCGCTCGCGTTCAGCCTTGTGCGGCTGCCGTGAGTCAGAAGTTGGCCGAGGGAGTGGAGTGGGGGGTGTGTTTGTACAGTGAGCTCTGATAGCTCGGTGGGTGCCATGCTGCAAGCCATGGCACTGCCAGATCCACCTGGGAAAGGAGGTTCAAGCCTTACATCTTCCAGCCCTGATCTACAGCGGTAGCTAACACTGGGATTCAGATAGATGCCCCAAACCTGTTAGTCTCGCTCCCTGGAGAGAGTTTGGGGGAAAAAGGGTACTTGTAAACGTGGAGCCGCGCTTGGCCATGGTGTCCTGTCTGGCTGCTGTGTCGTAGAAGCTATCTAACTACTTCTCTTGCTCATGATTGCATTAGCCCAGCGAAGCCAGCTGGGGGAAAGGCAGTGGAAGATGCCTTAGAGGAGCATGACTCTGAGCGTGTGGAGTTGGTGGATTTCTTCAGCAGCGTAGCATCAGTTTGATGTAATCCCTTTGCTGACAATAGCTTTCCGCCGCTTGGTTCACCCATCTGAAGGAGGGTGCAGTAACATGCATTTATGTAATTGAGCTGTTTGGAAGCTTTAAAACAAATATAAACAAGATGTACCAGGCTTTCTGGAGAGCCCATCATCTGACATCTCCTGCAGAGCATTTAAATAAGTGGTTAGATTTCCAAGTGAGGAGCTGAGCTCTTTGCAAATCTGCCCCTACATATTGTTATGCTGGTGTTAAAATAAATGCTTTGAGGCACTTGGGTGAATGTTGCCCCATACAGGCACGGTTTTACTTATGGCTTATTAATGTTGTTTTATTGCTGTTCGTAAAACAGCAGCGAACCAGACACTGACCTGCTTCCTTGCCCCATGTAGCCTTTCATGCCATGTCTGGTGATGGCCTTTAGATGAGAGGAAGGGCCAAGGATTTGGAAAACCAGCTTTCAAAGCCTGGTGATGATGCAGGCTGCTTTAAAGTGTTGTAATGTCAGTCTCTGTGCCTAATTGCACTCTGTGACCTCACAGGAGCAGTACAAAGAAAATGTCTTTGAAGGCTGAGTGGAGCTGAGCTACTGTAGTAACAAGACTCTGGGTGTTTTAGACAGCTGTCCGAACTGAGTGAGCATTTCAAACCCTGACTCCGTCTAAATGAATAGCTATCAAGCACGGTTAGTTCTTCTGCAAGCTTGCTTGTCTGTTATGAAAGCTCCCTCTCCTGTAATGGCAGTGAAAACATTCAGCTTAACCATAGCTAAAGCATAGTAAAACCTTTCTGCTGTCCACGCAGTAGAAAGTCCATGGCACAGAAGTGGTGCTGGTCTCTGCTCTCGGGAGCCTTGGCGCTTTGCTTCTGACTCTGAACATCTGGTTAGCGTTTGGCCTTGGTTTTGGGTTTCAGTGACGTGGTTACTCGGTGTCCCCACCGTCAGAGGAGTTGGAGGCTGTGATGCTGGAGTGATGGATTTGTAACCTCTAACTCTGCTTTTTTTTTTACCTCCTCTGTCTGAAGCCAGTGCCTGGGCATGGCTCTGCTGTTCTCGGCGTGCTGGAGCTCCGAGCTGGAAAGCTGGGAGCTGGAGGTGCCTTTCTGCAACATTTAGCTTACAGCTGGGGGGAAGGTGCGTATTCCCGAGAGGGGACAGTTGGCTTGCTGGGATGTGAGCATACTCAAACCAAGCAATTCCCCAGGTTCGTAGTGAAATGTTACAGCAGATGGCCTGCTTGCAGTGTGGGATATTATTAGAACCATGATCGGTGCTAATAAGGTCATCGGCCATGGGGGAGGAGGTTGGTGTCTGACCTTGTTTGAAAGGTGGCAGCCTGCGCTCTGGGGGAGAAGTTTTTCTCTTAGAACAGTGGAATGTGGATGTTTAAATTAAGCTATTTTGTATATTAATCTGGCGGCAGGGTAGAGAGAAGGACCCCCTGTCCAGCCCAGCACGCCTGCTGCAGGGATGCTGGGGATGCTGCTGGCACCCACCCCTCGCCGAGGCAGATGCGCAGAGCACCATTAAGAAGTGGAGACAAATTCTGCATTAATTACCCGTCCCGAGCATGGGAACCAGGAGCAGTTCAGCTAGTCCTGCAGCCCGGGTATGGTATCAGAAGGCATTGCCCAGTCAGATGACTGGTTAGTGATGTGCACCAAGTTTTATCATGCCTCTGAACATACTCTGTATTAACACAGCACGCACTTTTAGCTGGTGTCTCCTACACTGGTGTCAAAAAAAGCCCCCAAAAACCACTGCAGACAGGAGTGTTGGGATCAGCTGAGCTGCTGTCCACATCTCTGCTCAGCAGTACCCATATCAGGTTCTGATGACGATTTAAGCCATTAGCCAAACTGTGCTGCTTTAACTCTATTTGTCTCCTTGCTTCTGCTTTGAGTGAGCAGCTCTGGGGTGCTGTGATCAGCTCTGGGTGCTTATTGAGAGGAAACAGCTCTCAAACTGAGGGGCAGTTGGGAAGGCGTGGAGTATCTGGCTGGGGTGGAGGAGATGGCCCAGGGCAGCACCGACACAGCGGAGCTGCAGCCAGCCTGCCAAGAGCCCAGCCGTCATTAGACAGTGCTTCCTGAAGTCCTTGTTATCTGCAGGGGCACGGCTGGTGCTGGGACCAGTCACACGGAGATTGGGTCCTGACAGAGCCCCGCCGCAACCGAGCAAAGTTTGAAAACAGAACCTCAGTGTGTAATCCCAACTGCGCTGCCTGGTCCCGCTGACTGGTGTTTCTTTCTCTTGCTGTCAGCTGCCGAAGGGTCAGAGCGTGAGTAGAGCTTGCTTTGTTGGCGTGAAGTGCTGCTTGATCCTGTGTGGTCGGTTTGTGCAGCGTCGTGCTGCCTGCAGTGCTTGGGCTCTGCTCCCGGGGTCCCTTCCGCATGATGCTGCAGATACCGAGTGCTGGGTGAGTTTGCCAGGAGGAGGCAAGAGCCTTGCAGGGTTGGACATTTCAGCCCGTGCAGTAGTGCTGGAGTAGCCAGGGCAGCGGGGAGTAGGAGGCCAGACACGTGGATGAGCCTTCAAGGAGAGCTTGGAAGGTCATCCAGGTACGGCAGAGGTGGTGGTGTTCAAGGTCAGCTGTAGGAAGGAAAGCGCTGTTCTCCCTGTGAGGGAGTCTTGTTTCATAAACTAGCAGATTTCCGAGGCAGAGAGTTGTGTTTGGGGGGGTGTTGCTCCTTCCCAAACGCTGTGCAGGAACACATTAAAGATACACCTGCTGCTTCCTGCAGGGGCCCTCCCAAATCTTGCTCCTGTGGTGCAAGACTTGCAGCTTTATTCCAATGCCCTGTTTCTCCGTTCTGCTCCGTTTCCTCCTCCCCTCTGGGCTTATTTATCCCCGAGCCCTCCTGCAGCTCCCCTGTCCTCTCCATCCCTGTCGCTCGGCACGTTGTCTGCGGGGACTGAACAAGGCAACCGGGGACGTCTCTTGCCCCCCGCCTCTCCTGTTGCTTCAGCAGTCATTTTTATTTCTGGGAGCATCTGGTGCACTTGCAGATGAAGACGTCGTCATCACGGTTACCTCTCTGCAGAGCCTGGCTCCCTGCCGTGTCAGCCGTGTTGCGTGTGAAGCCGCGGTGGCATGCTGCGGGGTGGGAGCTGGAGCCAGGCGAGCAGCCCCAGTGACTGGGAGGCGCTCGGAGCGGGAGAGCCGTCGGGGTCGATAAAAGCCAGGACAGGGATGTCCGAAACCTTCACCGAGCTGCGAGATACAGACCCACAGGGGAGGGAGGTGGGGGTGACTCCGGGGAGGCTCCCCAGGGCACTCTCCTGCACGACGGGGGAGCTCGGGGATGCGGCAAGGACCCCTGCCACCCATCTTCATCGGCTTCGTCAGCGTCTGCTGGCTGGCGCAGCGGGGCACGGACCACCCCGCGGCACCAGCGCAGCCTCCCTACCAGCCCCATGTCACGCTGCTGTCGCCGGAGCCCGCTCGCACTGCTCTTGCGCTGCGGGTGGGAGAGCTGAGGGCTGAGAGGCCAAAGAGGCAGGGTCGCTTTTAGGTGGTGGTGCGGGGGCAGGCTGCCTGCGGCCGGGAGGCAGGAGCTCGGCGGGCATCCAGGGCATCGCAGCCGCAGCCCCGCAGCAGCGCAGCTCGGAGCGGCTGGCGTGCAGGCTCCGTGCTGCTGAGGCTTCCCCTAGCCACCTGGGGTTTTTCCTCCAAGTCTGGTTTATTTAGACTGACAGCTCTTCAGGCTGGGAGTGTCTCGTTCTGTGTTTGGGTAGTAATCGGAGCAGGACCCTGAGCTGTAGCATCAGTGAGTATTTGTATTCCCACAGCCAAAAATCCCCTGCTGTGGCCTTGAGCGATAAAGCACTGACTGAATTAAGAGGATTTTCATTGTTGTTGTGTGTGTCCATGTGGGTTTTGTGAAGAGTCCACAGTCATGTCAAATCTTTAGAAGTCTTTACTTGGAATAGAGCTCACATGAGCTGGCACAGAAGCACCACTGAAAATTATTTTTTGTTGTCTTGATTGTGCTAATTTTCAGAGAATAATTTTAATCTTCCTTTCAAAGCTTAGCCCATCCAGAGGAAAAATGTTAGCACTTCCTTTAATATTCCTTATTTCTTTCTATTAGAGGTACTTGCACAGAAGTTTGCGCAGGGATTTCCACTGGGGCCCTTTCAGAAGTCCATCTATCTCTATTTAAGGAGTGAGAGCATTTTTTCCAGCGGGTTGTTCACCACCAGTGAGCATTTTTTCCAGTGGGGTGTTCAGCACCAGTCATGCTGCATTCCAGACTCGCTAATGACGCTGGAGCTTCTTTGCGGCTGCTCCTCTCACGTGGCTGGAGAGGCTGCAGATGTCCTCAGGAAAGGTCACTCTTCCTGGCAGAAAAACCCCCTCTCCTAGCCTGATCCGGCATGGGCCCATGTCACCTGAAAGCAAGTGAAGGTTTGCATCACAGCTGACTCATGCTGGCTGTACCTGATCAGGGCAGCAAAAGGTCTTTTTCGTGTTGCCCTCTCAGGAAGAGATTGTGCTGTGTCCGAAGGTATCTCTGTCAGTGGCAGAAGCAGAATACACGAGGTCAGGTGCCTGCCTAAGGAAGTCGTGTTGTTGAGATTGCTTTCTAATAGAAAACAGCCTTTAAAAGCTAATCCTCGCATTCCTCCTCGTCTACAAAAGGCTGAGCATCAGGCGGTCTGTGCTGCACCAGTGACCGGGGCAAGGATAAGCAGTTCAGAGTAGCAGCTGAGCGCAGGAGTGTGGAAAGCGGAGCAATAATACGGAAAGGGCAGAAAACCCCCACAGTAATTTGATCAGTTTGCTTTTTGTGACTGAAGCCTGAATAAGCAAGCGTGTCCACATGGATGTGCTTTAGTTGCTCCCACCTCCCTCAGCTTTTCTCTTGTGCTCTCAAACCTGAGTAAGTGAATCTGGCAGTTATTGAAAACAAACTCAAGAAGCCCAAGCAAATGAAACAAAAGCCCTGATCACTTCTGTTCCTGTTGGTCTGCTGGGACAGGCAGACAAACAGACACACATGCATGCCAACACACGACACATTCCTTTCTTAGCTGTTCTGGCAGTTAGATCAGTGCCACTCAGAGGAGAATTTAGATCAGGATTTCTGGCAGGGCAGAAGTTGCATCCTGCAGGAGAAAGTGGATACATCCACACAGTAAGGCTGTGCAACCTTTTAAGTGTCCTGTCCCACAGCTCCTGTTACAGGAGAGGGAACAGATCTAATCAGCAGCTACATGGAATTAACCTTTCAGCATCTGAAATTGTGATTTCTACAAAACGCGTGATCTGTTAATCCCCATTCCTGGCCCTGTGTGGAGAAAACAGAACTCTGTTTCTAGGTTTTTGGGGTCCTTGGGCTATCCATCACATAGTGACTCTGAATTCTGGGTCTGTAGGTCAGCGTGGAGTGCAGGGTGAGCATAAAACCTCCTTGAGCAGGCTGCCTTGCAGCCTCCGTGCTGACTTATGTCCTGGGAAGGGTTTAGGACTTGGCTGTACGCGGTTAGGGACGAGAGTGTGCTTTGGCTGAGCAAGGTGGGGAGTGTGGATCTGCACAGACCCTCACGAGACTTGAGAACAGACTTAGGGGAACAGGGGTCTGCGAGGAGCGTTGTAATTAGGACAGGCAGTAATTTTGCTCTGGCTGAGGCTGTTTTAATAAATCCACCACAAATTAACAGGTTTTCAGAATTTGTCATCCTGTCTCTTAAGGCTGGCTGCCTGGGTGGCACTTGTGACTAGTGCATGTGAACTGCAGTTAAATGTGTCTCGCTGTTGGCAGTTTTAGCCCAGAATTGTGCTATTGCAGAATTCTCCTTTCGCCCGTAGAGACGGCGGTGCCCTGTCGTTGCGTTGCAAGCCCTTTGTGGTTACCTGCGTGGCCAAAGGCCCGTCCTGTTGCTGCCGCAGCGTGCTGCGCTGCTCGGTGGGCCCGGCTCCTGACGAACATTGACACTGTTTAACCTCCCTTTTGCTTGAGATCGGTCACGTCTCTGCTTTCTGGGGCCAGGCGCTGCTTAAAGAGCGCTTCTGAAGGTGTTTTCTTACAAGAGAAATCCCCTCTGTGACTTAAATGTGCATATGTTACCAGCTGTAATAAACAACACACTAAAATAAATCAGTCTACAAAAGCTAACCAAGGTGGAATATTTGCCCAGGGCAAGGCAGGCTTTCTTTTTGTTTGTTTTTTTTTCTTTGTTTTTCGTCCTTCCTTTCTCTTCAAGCCTTGCTGCCTCCTAGATGCAGGAGGGCTGTGATCCAATGCTGCGTGGCCTGGATGCCCTCTCTGGAAGCCGGGGCCTGTGTGAGATGTGTGGTCCTGGCCCGCTGTGCTCAGCAGGCGGCAAGAGCTCTCTTGAAGATGCTTTTTGTGTCTGCACCTTTAATCCTCTGACCAGCAGCAAGTTCATTCTACCATGGTTGTGAAATCTGAGGCCTGGCACGGACCGGGGAGATTTGGGGTGCTTGCTTGGAGATGAGTGAGAGCATGTGGAGCTGGGGGCACACGGTCAGCCCTTCTGCGGGTGGTCTGGTGGCTGCTCCACTGAGCTGGAAGCAGGAGCACAAGGCTACAGCTTGGGCTTTGGTGGACCTAACTCTAGCCAGAGGCACTGCTGTGGGATAAAGTGGCTGGAGGGGTGGTCTTCGACATGCAGCAAGCGAGAGACGGATGGGAAGCAGTGAAGGGAGCCAAGCAATGGGACAGAAAGGAGCGAGAGTGGGAGAGGAGCTGGGGACATCAGTGGGCAGCCATCGGGGCGAAGGGAAGGGGAGCTGGCTTTGCTCTCTGCCTCTCTGCTGTTGGGCAGATCTCAGCCAAGAGCAGAAGGGTGTCCTCTGTCTTGGAGCATCAGACCCCTGGGCTTGGATGGACGTCTGGGAGCAAATTTGGGTTTGCAGTGGCGATGGAGGGCATCACCCTCTGCCGTATCTGCTCCCCTGCAGTCACCTCCTTCAGGGGCTTAAGCTGATGCGCAGAAGGACTCTCGTGTCCTGTTCTGACACCACTTGGTGTTTCCAGCGAAGGGTGGAAAGCCATGGTGGCAGTGCCATGGTGTGCCCCAGCAGGAGCCATCAGCATACTTAGCAGAGCACAGCCAGCATCCTTCCCTGCTCGGGGTGCTGCTGCCTCACCCCCAGGCAGCCCCTCAGGAGCTGAGGCTGACGCACAGCCTGCAGAGTTGTTTTTTCCAGACCGAAGATTCTCCCTAGGAATTGTCAACCCAGATGGAATTAATTTTTTTTTAAAGTTTTTTTTATTTTTTGAAAACCAGGAATCTGTTTATACCCATTAAGCTGTTGCTTTCTGAGCAAAGCAACAACACAAACAAAAATTGGGCTAATCCTCAGTTGGTAAATTGTTATATTCTGCCAAGTTCTAAAAAAAAAAAAAACAGCGCACAAAAAAACCAAAACAAAACCCTGCCACCCACAAATCTCCTTTCATTTGCCGTTCGATTTTGGTCTCCAAAATGCAGAGAGAATGAGGTTTTCTGAGCATGGCTTTGCCCTCCAGAGGACAGGAGGGAGGGTTTGGGTCGGACACGTAGTTGTCAATCTCTGCGCTTCCCTGTTTGCCTTCTCCCTTGTGTAAACTCGAGGAGCGAGGCCGCTGGAGTTGGTCACGCGTCCGATATCTGTATTCATGAACACACTGCTTTAACATTTATTCTCCTGGGCTTTAATGTACTTTGCTTGGTTCTGTCTACGTGTGGTTTGCCTGCTGCCATTGTAATATTCAACAGGCACTGTAGGTAGAGGAAGGTCAGAAGCATCAACTTTCCATGTGACCTTGACAGATTCAATCAGCTGGTGAAAGTTGCGGAATTGGATTATGGGATTTGCAATGAAAAAGTGGTTTAAGGGACAAGAGAAGCTACACTTTGTATTTTCAAAAGCTGGCCTGGTGTAATAGCAGTCAGGAGGGAGAGAACTGAGGGAGATGAAAGGAAGAAGACGTATTAGGAATTTTATTTGTTTTTCTGTGGGGTTTTGTAGTGGTTTTTTAATAC
>Ga0181612_114003_pt1 | contig 13969 bp, 12 predicted proteins | sample HoacroProtozoa21_FD_119630 | JGI IMG/M metagenome (GOLD analysis project Ga0181612, IMG submission 119630) | Hoatzin crop microbial communities from Cojedes, Venezuel. Combined Assembly of Gp0051906, Gp0051904, Gp0051908
ATAAAAATAAAATTTAGATGTAAGCATAAGTTTGATTGTTATCAAATCCATAAAGATATTCGTAATAATAAAATCCTACTCTTTGTGACAATGAAATTAAATATAATGATTTTTGATTAAAATTCAAAATTGCATCTATATAATAACTACATATAGCAAAAAATCCATAACTAGAAACATTAAATGATAACTCACTACATTCTACATTTAAATTATCAGTTTTATTAAAAAGTTCACATAAATCCATAAAATCAACATTATAAAATAAATTATAAATATCATCAGATAAATGATTTTTAGTAATATTTCCAATACATTAAATTTAGCATTGAATCTATATAAGAATTAAGATACGTATTATAAATATTTATAATACTAGTATACTCTATTGTACCAGATGATTGAAAATTAATTTTATCAAGTATTGATAAAAATAATGCAATTATATTAGAATTATTATACTCTAATAACTTTTGCTTTAATTCATTTACATCCGATATTTTCCCAATAAATTCATAGAATTTATCAATTGTATTTTTTACTTCTATATTTGTGTAATCTCTATCGTATAGATCCTCTAAAATGGTGATTGTTTTATGCTCATAATTATTAAAGTTTTTTATCAGATAATTTAGAAAACTTATACCTAACACAGTATATTCAAATTTAATAGTTGAATCAATATAAGCACAAGTTGTTACAATATCAATATAAGCTGATATATCTTTTATTAATGTTTTATTTTTAAATGTTGTATCGAATATTTCATTTATATCATCATTATTATAGACGAGTTCATTCTGCGAAATTCTTTTCCAATATTTATATGGATTAAATATTATAATATCATCATTTGTACTCTTGTTAATAAGTTTGATATTATTACCATTAAATGACCATTTATATCCTATATATTTTGATAAAAAGTCTAATGGTGTTTTATAATGAAGTTGTCTTCGAACCTGTTCAAATAAATTATTTTTATTTTTTATTACAAACTTAAAATTACGTAACATAGACTCTTCGATATAAAATAAATTATTATTTAAAGCATACTGCGGAAATTTAATACAGGGATTTAATTTGTATGTTGAGTTTTCATTGTCATAGTCATTACTTAGTGAATATAAATCTACAACTTTACAGTTTACTGTCTCAATATCATAATTCATTTGCAATACATATACCTTTGAATCATTACCTAATTTTATAGTTTTAAGTACTGTGTCCAAATACTATCACCTCATTTTATAAATTTTGTCATGTGTAAATTATTAATTTGCATAACATTATGATTATTAGATAGCAATGTTAATTGTTTTAAATTATTATAATTAGCAATATACACATTATATAATACATCGCTTAAAATCATTTCTGTTTTGGTGTCAATAGAGAGGCGTGAATTAATATAAGATGTAGTTATTTCCTTTAATAACTTATTTTCATTTTCAGTGCCATTTAATACTCCAAATAATTTATTTAACATCGAGAATACCTTTAATGTATAATCAAATGATAACTCATCATAGTAATTCAATACACATTCTGATAAAATCAAAACACAATATAAATAACCAACATTATCATTTGTAATTAATCCACACTTATTGTAATACAAAATAGTGTTCATAGATTGCTCCATTATTAAATATACATAACCATTTTCACCATTACAAATATCATCATCACTTTTAAAACGTAATGAAGTGAATAATTTATTATTAAACAGACTTGATAGTACACTTGAAAATACACATGTATTACTATTAAATAAAGTTATTATAGAACTAATATGCATTTCAATTTCAGGTATTACAGCACCGAATAAATCTGCTTTAATATTTTCAAATCTATTATCATCAGGTATTTGTACATCATTAATAACTAGTGTCTTATCTCCATTATAAGTTGTCACAGTATAATTAATTGCAGCAACTTTATTAATAAATTTATTGAGATTATCTTTAAATAAATCAACATTATCTCCAAACATTCTTCCAATTATTTTCTTACCATTTTTGCCTTTAATTATAAATTGAATAAAATGTTTACTGTTAACATCAAGTTTTAACACAGCATTTTTTATTAAAGCAAACTTAACATCTTCTGTTCCAACTTCTAATAATGGTATATCAATAACCATATCATTATTATGTTCTCTAATCATATTAAACCTCACAAATATTTCTCAATAATTTCTTTTACATCGTCGCTTAACTCATTAAACATATCAATATCAAGTTCAGCTTCTTCTTCAAGATTTTTGATCTTCCTTGATTTTTTATAATTATTTGTAACCTTCTTATCAATATTATTAACATTGATTTTAGAAGTAACATCATATTTTACAAAGAAACCAGTTGGTAAAGTTGATATAGCAACGAGTAATAATATCAATAGGATCTCATGCATAATATTACTCACGTATTTATACATTTCTTAAATTCTTCTAAACATCTTAATGTATCTTCATTTAATGTACTAGAGGAAATATACAGATCAATAGCTTTCTTCATAGATATCTCATATACATTATAATGATTTGACATAAATTTAATCAACATTAAATTGTTGTCATTGAGTCTATCAAGATTTTTACAAAACTCGCTGAATATACATTTCCCATTATTTAAATTGTGATCAAATTTAAAATTATAATCATTTAAAATATTAACACATTCAATTAAATCATTAAGTGTTTTTGAGTTATTAATTTCTTCAATAACATTATATTGTTCTTCATCATCATCAAAACTTTCATCCTCAATACCATTGTCATTAAAGTTTTCATCTTCACCAAATATATCATTTAAAGATGGAAGTATAAAATCATCATTTAAAGATGGCAACGTAAAGTCATCAAGTCCAATAGCTTCTTCTACAATATTTTTATCACTCATACCAAAACCCTTACCTTTTCTTAAATCAGCTAAAGTATATTTACATTCTACATAATCGTATTTATTAAACTTTGTAGTATTAAAATGCAATTTAGATTTACTTATAAAATGATTTGTAATACTATATTTTTTCATAATTACACCTCGTCTTCAAAAAGTAACAATGAAATAAATTCATCAATAGAGCGTGCTACATCCTTGCTTTCTTTAATAAAGATGCTTCTATTAAATTTAAATCTTGATAGATGCTTTATAGTGTTAAGTGACATATCTGTATTTTTGACAAACACATATGAGCCATCATCAAACTTAATCATTAATGGTATGTCTCCATCATGCAATTGTTCACGAAGGTAATCAAATTCAACTTGCGATACATTCTCAATATACATAAATGGATAGCTTATTTTATTAAATGACATAGATGATAGCGATGTATCAACATCATCTAATCTAGCTTCAATAGACATTTTATCACTTCCTCACCATCATTATCTAATTTTACCATGCATCTACACCCTGTGATTCATCAAGATTATTTTGTAATGTCATCCAAGCACCAGAAGTTATATCATTCAATAACCATTTGCCACCTGGGTTTTTTGACAGCTTAACACCTGCACAAATTAATTCTTCCTCTGCAATACCTGTTAAAGTATTATCCCATCTTAAGTGAATAACCATATTCAATACAATAGTATCATGACTGAATACATATGATTTGACACTTGGATTTTGCCAAAATTCAAGAAGTTCTGTATTTGTGTATTTTTGATATGTTTCATTATTTTTATAATCTTGCCTTGCAAGTATTGCTTTTTGGTATATCTGTTCAAAGAATTTATAATTCTTATCATCATAAATAAATTGATTTAAATTTGTTACATCTTGATTTGATTCAATCATACCATAAATTTGATTGTAAATAGACATTACACGATTGCCTAACTCATCAAACAGTTCAGGTGTTATTTCTCTATTAATTTCAATTGTTTTATCCTCCTCTTGATTTTGAGGATTATATGTTTCAATTTCAAGTGTACCATCAATCTTACCAAAAATTGATGACACAATAGATGTTGTGTAACTTCTTCTTGCAATATCAGTTATACAATAAACATCTGTATTATTATCAACACTTACCTGATATTTTGATGTTGCCTCAACATCATTAATAAATAAACGAACATCTTTAGGTGTATATACATAAACTTTTGATTTTACAAAACTGTCTCTTTTTACAGACCAATTATTGTTATCATCTATCAATAAATTTAATGTATACAATGAATTATAGTTATAGTTAGAATTTGTATAAAAACTATAGTATGCTGTACCAGCTGATTCTGATAGATAAGCACCATAAACCTCTGCATCAGGATTATCAATCATAAAACCTATTAATGTTCTCTTAACAACATATTCAATATCATCAGGACTTACAAATGTTATATCATCAAGATCAATTAAATTTCTTGCTGTTTCGAAATCTCCATTCTGAATAGCACCAATAAAACCCTTTGCAACAGACTCAGCTTTTGAACGATCAATAGCTGTCTTATCGTAAATATATGTATCACCTGTTGCTTCTACAAGTGTAGAGTCAGTATCATAGTATGCTGTATTATCATTACATCCTGTAAGCATAGCTGTTATGCCTAAAGATAAACAAGTAATAACAATCTTCTTATACATTATATCACCGCACAATCATTCAACATTGCTGTTAGCAGCATTAAGAATTAAAAAAGAATAATCATCAATTGTTTTTATACTCCATGAACCAGTATCTTTACTTATTTTAAAAATACCTACAGTATCCATAGAAGCATTCATTGCTTCACCTATTGTCCAATCAACACTAAAGTTCACGGTTACAGTTTGATAATCTGAACCTGACATATCAACATCAACACTTTCAAATGAATATAAAACATTTGTATAACATGTAAATGGATCATTAATGTTACGATTTGTCAGGATTTCAAAAATAATACTAGCTACATAATCTTCATCAGTATTGTATTTCAATAATTCAGCTTTTAGTGATTCTTTATCATTAGCATCAATTAAAGTGTTAATAGAACTTACCCAATTTACAATTGTATTACCTATTTCATCAGATATTTCATTTGATACATTGAAAGTATTTGTATCTCCCATAAATGGATCAACAATTCTCTCTGATTCACCATAGTTATCCGTTACAATTCTGAATGTTCCTTCAGTCACTGGAGCAGTTATAGTATATGTTTTTTCAATCCCATCATTATCTGTTACGAGACCTTCATCAAGCAACACACTATTATAATAACAAGTTGAATTTATTGGAGCATATAATTCTAACTCTGTAAATAAATCATCGATTACAAGTCTTCCATCAACATACCCATATTGATAAACTCCATAACTTGTTGTTATATCCCAATACGATTCATTCTTTTTAATAGAGATCCCTTGGTAGAGATCATCAATTTCATAGAGGCATTCCTCAAATACTTCTTCACTCATATAAGGGTTATCACTTGCAGTTGTCAAGGAGTATGCACTCTCATATTCACCTGAATTCACAAGTATAACAAAAGAATTATAAGTTGATAATATATCATCTTTTTCACAACCAGTTAATAACAATGAAAAAGATATAACAACTGGAATGTAAATATTACTATATTTTTTCAATAACAATCACCATCATTTCATTATAAATAAACAACAATTACATTTAAATATTACCTGTTATAAGTCTAACAACTTTATACAACAGTAAAATATCAGATACACGATCACCATTTGAATTATTAAGCATAGCAGATATTTTATATAATCTTTCAATGGATATAATTTTAAATATATCCAAATATGTTAAAGCAATAAATTGAGAAGATATAAGCTTTTTATTGTTAGCTGCAAATTTTTCATAATTATATTCTGTGAACTCACCACTCAAATAATATGGTATAATATCAATAATTTTATCTGTATATTTTTTAATAGATTCTATTAGTACATGCGGATAATATTTATATCTATAAATAATAGCATCAGCCTCTTTTATTGATAAATCACCAGAGTACAGCATCCACCCAAATGATGCAGGTGTTAAAACATTCTTTTTTGGAATTAGTTTCATTATATTTTTTGATGATAAATCACTGACAAATGCAAGTTGTTGAAGATACCCATTAATTTCATATGAATATCCATTTAATCTTTTTCGTATAACATCAATTATTTCATTTGATAGAATGACTGAATTATTATAACTTTTTATTGTTTTAATAATATAAATATTTTTATCCCGCTTTGATGCTTTATAGGAGTCATAAACCCAATAATCAAACTTTGATGATTCGGATTTATTTATAACAGTATTAAAATCATCTTTTGTCTTTGTTGTTAAAATAAGTTTAACATAATCAATAGATTCTATCTCTTTTAATTCTTTCCAAAATTGCTGTCCTTTTTGATATTCAAGTATAACCAAGTAGTATGCTCCAAATATAGGAGCATACTGTACTTTTGGTAATACAGATTCGATATCCTTTCCTGCATTTAATATTTGCGTTTTAGGAATATCATTTGATAATTTATCAATTATTAATAGATAATATGGAGGTCCTGTTCTAATTATTATCATGAATTACTCTCCTATTAAAAATAATTATTATAGAATTCTATAAAATTATCATACAATTGATCTGGCAATAATGCAGATATTAAATCCAATATTGATCTTGCATAGTCATCATCATCTTCAATACTATATTCATTAATTAAATCTACAACATACGGTGACGTATTAGCAAATTTTTTAAAATACAATAATAGCTTTGATTTATCTTTAATATTCTTAAGCATAAATGATGTTACAGGAAATATATCAAAATCATTAGATAAATGTGAATTTATTGCATCTTGGAAAGTTTCATATTTATGTACTTCTTTATTTACAGTATCATCAATTTTTAATGAATGTAAAAATGATAATAAATTCATATCAGATGTAGATAAATTCTTAGTTTGTGAAAAAATATTGTTAATAAGTTTACATAATTTCTCATATCCTAAAAGCATATTACGTTTACCAGCAATCTGTATTAAGACATCTGATTTTAAAACATATAATAAATATGCCATGTATAAGCAACACCAATACATCCATGGTAATTCATCATTTAAATATTCTACAATATCATATTCCAAATTAGGATTAAATATTGTATTTTTAAAATACTTTATGATATCATTATAATCATCAATATAAAATTCCTCAATACACTTATTTATGATAATATCAGAAGCATAATTAATTGATTCATTTGATGAATCTTTAATATAAATAGGTGCTACACTATTTATTAAATTATTAAGTTCTTTATCAAATTCAACACAATTAGTTATATCAAGATTAGATACATCCAAATTAAGTTTTTCACAGAGTCTTATAATATTTTTACGTGCAGATGAAAGTTGAACCTTATTAAAATCAAATGGATCAAGTCCTGTAACAGATAAATTATCTGTACAATATCCATGCATTCTGCTATAAATCTTATATGAGTATAATAACTTTAATAAGTTAATAGATTCATACAGTGTACCTGATATGTCAATAGAGCTACTTAATACATCTATATAATTACTTATTAATACAGAATCTTGCACATCAGCATTGTATTGTATTTTAACAAGTTCATGTAATACATCATACAAATCATCTCTAAGAGTGATTTTATAATTAATACCTGATTCAATACTTTCAGTAATTTTTAATTTATCTTTTCTTTCATTATGTAGTGATTGTATATGAGCAATTACTTGACTACGACTTTGCACTCTTTTATATATCTCTGTTATATCTTCAGAGTCAATAGAGGTATTATTTGAGTCTTTAATTGTTTCATTTGTAAAATTTACGTAATAATATTCTGATATACTATTAACTAATTTTTCCTCTAAATCAGAATTATAAGACTCACTACTTGTCATATTCTTAGAATATGACTCCTTAGATTCTTCTATAAAGTCAGAATAGTTTTCATTATACTTTAATAAAAGTTCGTTCATTGTATCATCATCAAATACAATAAATGAATTTGATAATGTACTTCTAGATTCATTAGCTATAGCTATATATTTTTCAATATACCAATTTGTTATATATTGCATTAGTTTTACTGGTAATACATTATATTTATTGCAGTTCTTACATCTTATAATATTAAATGTACATAAAGGTAAGTATAAATTATTGAAATAATTCTTTTTTTCAGGAGATGTTGGATCAAATTGCATTTGATAGTTATATAAGATTTTAAACTCCTCTGGATCATTAAGAACTTGTGCAAAATTCATTAAACCAATATTATTTGAATATGAGAATAACTTTTTATTATTCACTAAACATTCGAAAAATAAAGATAATGGATCAGTTGAATTACTATTATTTGAGATTGTTCTTAGTTTCATATTCGTAAACATATCATCATTTCTAGCATGATTTAAAATATTAAATGTTATAAATCTTTTCTTTGTAATATCAAAGTTTGAGTTTTCCTCATCTGATACACAATCACCACATTTACATGTAACTATACATTTACCATTTTTAAATGTTATATTTTTAGGTAATGTATAATTAGTATTTTTAAATGTTGTACTTTCAGAAAGTGTATAATTATTATCAACAATTAAATCATACAAATGCTCATTTATGAAATTTATAATATCTCTAGATATTGATATAAAGAGTATCTTATTATTTTTTAAGACTGAATTATATAGTTTTAATTGTAATGCAGCTAATAGTCTTGAAGTATTAATCAATTCATTATAATTATCGATATAACAACCTGTTGCTTTTTGTATCTTATTATACAAGGTATCAATAATATTAATGATGTCCAAAACATGTATAAATATGTTTTTTAAGTCTTCACTTTTCTTTGAGACATCACTAGAATCAACTGGTATTAAGCATGATGATGTAAAGTAATTAATAAATTTAGAATATTCATCATTTGATTTAATAAATTCAATAAGTGATTTTTTATTAACTGAAATAGCATCATCAGAATACTCTGATAAATTTATCAATTTTATATAACTAAGTATTGGATTAATAGTATTAAATATATTATCTAATGTAGTCTCCTCAGACGACATAAGCTCTGAATTAATGTGCGAAATATTTAATTTTGATAGCTTGTTATTTTGTGAATTTTTAACATTCCATATATTAATAAATAAATTTAAATAATTCTCTAATGCAATATTCGAACTCACTTCCATAGATAACTCTTCTAAGTTCATATCTCTGTTCTTTATATGTTCTTCAAATGCAGTTACATTAAATACTGAAGAACTTTTTAACGATCTACGTAGTGTTCTATAATCGTCATCTTTAGTTATAAGTTTATTAAATGCCTCTAAGATAAAATCAATTTCTGATTTTGATTCATATTTATCATACAATCTGCTATATAATTGTATAATATTTTTATTAGGATAATTAATACTCTCTAATACTTTTTCATCCAATGAATCAATTACATTTATAGTTCTTTTTAAAGAAGCTGATAAACTACTGTATACAAATAATAAACTATCAATAAGCGATGTATATTCAAATTGAGTATTTATACTACTATCTGTAAATTCATTATTTTCTTCATTATTATCTTCTACTAAGTCAGCTGTATTAAATAGCTCTTCATCATCAAATACATCGTCATCTTCTACTAATTCAGCTGTATTAAATAACTCTTCATCATCAAATACATCGTCATCATCAACGAAATTATCATCATAAATTTGATTTATAGATTCACTTTCAGAATCATTAAATATATTAATTGCCAAAATTATCAGCCCTTTCTTTGATTAATTTTATAAATCCATCAGATGTTATTAATTTATTTCTGGATAGACCTGCTCTATATTTAGCAGTATTGCTCGGTGTATCAGCTATAATAAATTCTGTTGATGCGAGTGCATGTGAATTTTGATAATGCACGCCATATGTCATTGATATTGTATTGACATAAGCAATAAATTCTTCACGTTCATACATTGATCCATTCGGTTTCAAAACATTTGTAATATCACCAGTTATAACGATTTTACGATTTTCTATTTTATTTGGATATGCTTTACACATATCAAACATATCTAAAACTTCTTGCCAATAGATTATCATTGTTTCAGCAACATTGCTACCATCTTTACCTTCACCACCTAGGATATTTCCTAATAGAGCATGTAAACCTTTAACTTGTATTGCATTAAGAAAATCTTCTTTCGTTTCATATGGCATTGGTCTACCATCTTTACTGCTTTTCATAATATGTTCAGATAATTTATCCCAAGGATACTCACTTGCAAGTGCAGTACTCACTGCCTTCCACCATTCAAACCGTATTTTACCTTCTATTCCACAATCAAACAATACAAGTTTAGCACCATAAATTTCAATATATTGAAGAAATTCTTTAAATGAATTAAAGTTTTCCATTATTTTTATTGATTTTGAACCGACACCTGGAAGTGTTAACATTTCTAAAATTTCACCTAATGAATGTGGTATCTCTAGCCACTCCTCAATAATTGAATGAATTTCATAAGGAGGTTTAAGCAATGCTTGTGGTACAGTATGTATATCATTAACAAGTATATATTCTAATACATATTTTGGTCCTGCATTTTTTAACCCAAATCGATTATAGACTTTTAATATACGAGCTGTTAATACATTATAACATGATGGATTACAGCATTTCATTACTGTACGATTTCTATTAATAATAACATCACTGCCACAAGCTTTACATTTTGTATAATTAGAAAACATTTCGTGATATGATTCTGATATTAAGCCAGTCTTCATTGCTTCTTCAATTGTTATAAAGTCATCTATCATAATAGCACTTCCTTATACTTAATTACACATTAACATTTCAAATGCATTCATATTATTTTCAAATACTTTAGTTGGTTTTAAATTATTTATATCATCAGAGTTGTCACCACTATCAATAGAGTTGTCAAGTGTAAAATCTTCATCAAATTCTAAATCAAATTCTGTCCATAAATCAACCATGCTTTCAAAATGTCTTTCATCGTTATCATTTTGTGTATCATTTTCTATGATTTTATCACCTGTTATTTGAATCTCATGACCAAAAGCATTTTCAAGTGATGCAATAAACTCATCATTATAACTTACATTTTTCTTAATATGTCGTCTACCTTCCTTATAGTAGTCACACATTTTACCAATCAAATAATATGATTCAAATTCATAAATTTCATCAACAGTCATTGACTCGAGAGTTTTAATATCTTTTCCTATTTTTGCAAACTCATCAACAACACGCTGTTTAATAAATACAGCACATTCTTTATCAATATCATCTTGTATTGTTTCAGCATATCCACCATATTTTTCAACATTATCTGGTATTGACTCAAGCCATGCAAATGGTACTTCATGATCACCTGCTTTTGATTCACCCCAATTCTTAACAATAGAGCAACCTATATAATATGTTGGGTGTCCTTCAATATGTATAATACAATTTTCATAAATCTTTTTCATCATCCATTTTGGATTTATTGATTTATCAATTGTCATTTGTACCTCATCGTGAACATATTCACGAAATACAACTTTATTTTCAAAATGATATCCAAGTGGAGAATAATCATCAGGAACTTTAATATCCATCAGTCCTTCATATTCAAGACATTCACCAAGCTTTATAATACCATCAATATAAATGTCGAATGCAAAACTTTGTATTGGAAAATTACCAGCTTTACGTCTTATAGAAGCTTTACCAGACTCTGTTAAGTTATCTAATAAGAAATATCTTGCACGTCCAAACGGTGACAATACCCTTCCAACATTTTTACCACGATAAAAGAATGGTTTATCATCTTCATTTTTTAATGGTGTTAATGCATCATCACGTGCACTTTCAAGCATATCCCAAACACATTTCATACCAACTTTCCATTTTGAAATAGCATCAACCACATCGGCAAGAGCTTTTTTATATTCATCCGGTGACAAGCCAATACCTTGTCCTTGCTCAAGCATACTTTTAGGTCCAATTCCATATGGAATACCAAAGTTTACTGGTTTATATTTTTTACGTAATTTTTTTGTTACAAATATTGGTTTAATTTTTTCAATAATTGCAGCTGATATAGTGTGATAGTCCGCCTCAGGATTATCAAGCATTTCTGCATAAGTCTTATGACCTGATAGACCTATCATACAGCGTGCTTCAATTTGACAGTAGTCATAACCAATTTGATAACAATCATCTGTAGGTGCAACAACTTCTTTAAGTCCACCATCAAGTGTTTGTATAACATCAATCATACGATATGTTGCTGCACGGCAAAGATTAATAGAGCTAAAGTATTTGCCATTTGTTACACCTGATAAAATAGGATCAAAGAAAGAGCTTTGATTCTTTGCAAGTTTACGATAAAGCTGTACAAGTATAGCCATACGACATTGACAATATAATAACTGATTACGGTTTAACAATATAGTTTTGCCATCACATGATATAATATCACTAATAAATATCTTATCAGCAACAGGATCAATTTCATCTGTTGTTAATGTTGACCACCAACGTAGCACAGATTTATCAATACCTCTATCACTTTTACGTGGATATCCCATTTTATTAAACAAAATATTACCAAGTTCTGGAACAGAATTAATGTTAAATTTATAGACTTGATTTCCAATAGAGCCAGTTTGATGATAAGATAAATCAGCACCAACATATTTATAAATAAGATTTTCAATCATAATAAGATCATTACGATTTGTATCAGATTTCTTTTTTAAAAGATTTATATCAATTGTTTTACCTTCATACTCAGAACGTAATATATGTGGCATTAATTTAATATGCTTTTTATATCCACGATAGTGTGCTTTCTGCAACATAGGAAATAATTTATTAAATGCTTTTAATGTACCATCAGCATCGGCACATGCATAAATACGTGCAACATCTTCATCAACATAACGGAATAATCTATAATCCTTTTCATATTCAAATATATCTTCGAATTCAATAGGTGTGTAACCAAATAAATAATTTGTAAGATATTTTAAACCTCTTGGAAAATGCTTAATATCACTATCAATAGAGAATAGTAAATGTAGCGTATCATGCTTTATATTAAGTTTTATTCCTTCTTGGTACATTACCTTACCATCAAATATACCATTATGTGTAACACATGGAACATTCTCAAACACTTCTTGAAGAATTTCAAATGTTTCTTTCTTTGGAGCATTTTGAAAACGAATGTGTTCAAGCGGTATATACACTCCTGTATCTTCTTTCCAAGACATACAAATTCCAACAAGGTAGTCTCTTTGTGGGTTATCTCTACCCATATTATAAATGTTTAATCCTGTTGTTTCGGTATCGAATCCATAAAATCCTGCTTTTTTGGTTTCTTGTGCAACCCATTTAAGACCTTCAATTGTATTAATTATTTTATAATTCTTATGTCTTGTCCATGATAAATCCATAGACCTCTCAAGCTGCTTCAAAGTCTTAATTTTTGTTGAATTTATATTTTCAGTAAAGTCCCTCTCATTCATGAATTGCACCTCCAACCATTTAATTATATTTATCGGCTACCATTTGTAAACCGATAAGATCAATATTTCTATTATATCTAACCTTTAATAAAGTATCATTTGACTCAGTGTGTAGTATAACAGGTAATCCTGTAGAACTCTTATACTGTTCAAGATATTTTGAAATTGCTTTAAAAGAATTTCTTGTCAGTAATGTTGAATCGAGTACCCAAGTATTTGCAAATAGCACCATTATAGGTGGCTTGCTTTTTGTTTCAACGGTATTGAATTTCTCTTCTTTGTTAGCATCTTCATTATACTCAAGTTCTGCATTGGTGTTTAATAGACGTTCTGCTTCACTGTATAACCAATATGTTTCTTCATTTTCTTTATCTTCTCTTTCAAGATCATCAATATCAAGTTCATCAAATAAATCATCAAT
>Ga0181612_117602_pt1 | contig 13969 bp, 16 predicted proteins | sample HoacroProtozoa21_FD_119630 | JGI IMG/M metagenome (GOLD analysis project Ga0181612, IMG submission 119630) | Hoatzin crop microbial communities from Cojedes, Venezuel. Combined Assembly of Gp0051906, Gp0051904, Gp0051908
CCGCAAGCAACCATTGCCATAAGAGCAAGAGTCGCCAAAATTGCATTTCTTCTCATAATATTTTTGGTTTAAATTTGTCGTAATTGCAAAGGTAAAATTATTTTTCCTATTTCTTAAACAAGGGTTTCAAGATTTCCACTATATCATCATTCTCGATAAGGAAACCATCATGCCCGTAACGAGACGGAACCTCCCTATAAACCACCTTAGGAATAAGATCGATTGCCTTTTTAGCGGGCGCTGGAGGAAAAATAATATCGCTATTAATGCAAATTATGGTACAATTAGCCTTAATCTCGCTGAGAGCCTTTTCGACTCCGCCACGACCCCTTCCAATGTTATGGCTATCCAGAATCATGGTAAGATACCAATAGCTATAAGCATCAAAACGAGAAACCAACTTCTGCCCCTGATAACGCTGATAAGAAGCGGCCCTATCGGCAAAAAGCACATCATCATCTTGCTCGGCCTGAGTGCTATTATAGCCATCGATGGTCCTATAAGAAATCAAAGCTATGGACCTAGCGCAAGCTAGACCGGCCTTGCCACCCTCCGGATCCGTCCCCTCCATGAACGTCGCATCAGCCCTGAGAGCCATTCTCTGCGACTCATTGAAAGCGGTAAGATATGGCGAAACACGATAAGTCGTAGCGATGAAAATGGCATTCTCAACAACATCCGGCTCAATCAGCACCCATTCGTAAGCCAGAAAACCACCAATCGAAGGACCGATCAAATAATCAATTTTATCAATGCCGAGATGCTTTCGAACTATAATATTCGACTTGACAAGGTCACGAATCGTGGTCTTGGGAAAATCAAAAAGAAACGGCTTTCCGGTCGCCGGAGAGATTGATGTCGGGCAAGAGGAACCATATGGCGAACAAATCATATTCACGCATACAACAAAATACTTATCTGGATCAATGAGTTTATCCTTTCCCACCATCAAATTCCACCAATCTTCCGGATCGGAATTACCGGTCAAAGGATGGCAAATCCACACCACGGTATCACCCTCGCGATATTCCCTTGGCGAAGTATGGTACAAAAGATCCAGTCCTTCCAGACTACCACCGGCTTCGAACTCAAAAGCCTCTTTTAACTTAATTTTATGTTCTTTCATTATCTTTTTATGATGAATCACAAAGTTAGACCGAAATTATGAATATGGCAATTTTTTGTAAACTAAAGGGCCAAATAGTCAAATTATTCGGGGTAGGTTTTCATATCTCGGATTTTTTTATTTACTTTGCAGGTCGTATCGGTTTGGCATTTCATTTGTTTTATGCCAGTCCGAAGCTTGAAATAGCAAGTGTAATGTAAAACATAAACTAAATTTTCGAATTATGTCAAAAGAAGAAATCGTAAAACAGGTCAAGGATATTATCGTTGATAAGCTTGGCGTTGAAGAGTCTGAGGTTACCGAAACCGCTAACTTCACTAACGATCTCGGAGCTGACTCTCTTGATACCGTAGAGCTTCTTATGGAGTTCGAGCGCGTATTCGGAATTAAGATTCCTGATGAGGATGCTAGCGGAATCGCTACCGTTGCGGACGCCATCAACTATGTTGAAAGCAAAAAAGCAGAGTAATCGAATAATTCTCGATTCATAAAATGAGCCCCAGCAGTTTGCTGGGGTTTATTTTTTATGCCTCGGCCAAGTGGTCCAATGTGAGTGAACCATGGTTATGGCTTGGGGATAATCCTAAAGCCCATAAGGGAACAAAAAAAAGGTGCTCCGAAATCGAAGCACCTTATTTTGTAGCAGTATAAACTGCGAGAATTACTCAGCTTTGGCCTCAGACCTGCGACCGCCACGTCCGCCACGACGACCTCCACGGTCACCGCCACGACCGCCACCGCGGTTGCCCTGATTCTGTGCCTGAGCAGCGTTAACGCCAGCTACAGGAGAAAGGTCTTTCTTGCCATAAACCTCACCATTGCAGATCCAAACCTTGATACCGAGGGTACCAACTTTGGTGTTAGCTACTGCAAGAGCGTAGTCGATGTCAGCGCGGAATGTGTGGAGAGGAGTACGTCCTTCCTTGAACATTTCGCTACGAGCCATCTCAGCGCCACCTACACGGCCACTGATCTGCACCTTGATGCCTTCTGCACCTACTCTCATCGCGGTAGCGACAGCCATCTTGATGGCTCTTCTGTAGGATACACGGCCCTCAATCTGACGAGCGATAGAGTCAGCCACGATACGAGCGTCAACCTCAGGTTTGCGAACCTCGGAGATGTTGATCTGGATATCTTTCTTGGTGACCTTCTTGAGCTCCTCTCTAAGTTTGTCAACCTCCTGACCATTCTTACCGATGATAACACCAGGTCTTGCAGCCTGAATAGTCACGGTAATGAGCTTAAGAGTTCTTTCGATGACAATCTTGGAGATGCTCGCCTTGGAAAGACGGCTCTCGAGATACTTACGGATCTTGTAGTCCTCAGCTATCTTCTCGGCATAATTTCCACCACACCAGTTAGAGTCCCAACCACGGGTGATTCCTATTCTATTGCTGATTGGATTTGTTTTCTGTCCCATAATTAAGCCTCCACTGTTGTAGGTTCTTTGACATCAAGCACTACGGTGACATGGTTAGAACGCTTGCGGATTCTTCCGGCACGGCCCTGAGGGCAAGGACGGATTCTCTTAAGCGTACGGCCTTCGCCAACCATAATGGTTTTAACATATACGTTTCCGTTATCAAGTTCTCTAGACTTGTCAGGGTTCTTAGCTTCCCAGTTAGCAATGGCGCTACGGAGAAGTTTCTCGAGACGGATTGACGGAGCCTTCTTTGAGTACTTGAGAAGATCAAGCGCGTGATTTACCTCTACTCCCCTTACGGTGTCAGCAACGAGACGCATCTTCCTAGGTGAAGTAGGCACATCATTCAACTTAGCTATCGCTGTATTCTTTTTAGCCTCTTTCAGTTTTTCGGCCATTAATTTTTTACGTTTTCCCATAATTCAATCTTTTTAATGAATTACTTCTTATTGTTGCCTGAATGGCCTCTGAAAGTTCTAGTAGGCGCGAATTCGCCAAGCTTATGACCAACCATATTCTCAGTCACATAAACGGGAATGAACTTATTACCGTTATGGACCGCGATTGTGTGGCCAACGAAGTCAGGAGATATCATGCTGGAACGAGACCAAGTCTTGACAACCTCCTTCTTCTTGCTACCTTCATTCATAGCAAGAATTCTTTTCTCCAGGGCTTCCTGGATATATGGACCTTTTCTTAATGAACGACTCATAATCTCTAAAGTTTAATTCCGTTTATTTCTTTCTTCTTTCAATGATGAACCTATTGGAAGCCGCTTTAGGATTACGTGTCTTGTATCCCTTTGCAGGTATACCCTTGCGTGAACGAGGATGACCTCCGGAAGCACGACCTTCACCACCACCCATCGGGTGATCATGAGGGTTCATTACGACACCACGGTTGTGGGGACGACGTCCGAGCCATCTGCTACGTCCAGCCTTACCTGAGGACTCCAGATTGTGTTCAGGATTTGATACTGTACCCACGGTAGCACGGCATGAAGTAAGAACCATTCTGCTCTCACCGGAAGGGAGACGAAGAACGGCGTAGTTGCCTTCACGGGCTGCCAACTGAGCGAACGCACCGGCTGAGCGGGCCATAGCCGCACCCTGACCAGGACGGAGCTCGATGTTGTGTACGAGGGTACCTACAGGAATTTCACCAAGAGGGAGAGAGTTACCGAGCTCAGGAGCAACACCCTTACCGGATGCGATAACCTGACCTACTTTAAGTCCGTTAGGAGCGATGATATATCTCTTCTCGCCATCTTCATACTGCACGAGAGCGATACGAGCTGTACGGTTAGGATCGTACTCAATGGTAAGAACCTTTGCGGTGCAGTCGTCCTTGTCGCGCAAGAAGTCTATAATACGGTACATTCTCTTGTGGCCGCCGCCTCTGTAGCGAACAGTCATCTGACCGGTATTATTACGTCCACCGGTACTCTTAAGAGGTTCAAGCAAAGCCTTGCAAGGCTTCTTGGCGGTGATATCGTCAAAAGCGCTAATCACCTTTGTTCTCTGACCAGGAGTGGTCGGTTTAAATTTCTTAACTGCCATTGCTTATCCCTCCTTAAATGTTACTGTAGAAATCGATCTTATCGTCACCCGCAAGAGTTACGTAAGCCTTCTTGAAATGGTTGGTACGTCCCCTGAGGATGCCTGATTTGGAGTAGCGCTGTTTGCGTTTGCCGTGATAGTTAGCTGTGTTAACAGCAGCAACGGTCACATTATACATCTGCTCAACAGCCGCTTTTATCTGAAGTTTATTGGCATTACGGTCTACGATGAAACCATAACGATTGAGCTTCTCGCCCATCTCAGTAAACTTCTCGGTTATAATTGGCTTAATAATGATTCCCATCTCTTTTAGCTTTTAACCCTCTGTGAAAGGATATCCTGAACGCCATCAACAAATACCAATGAATAAGAATTCATGATATTGTAGGTGTTGAGCTCGTCCACGGTGATGACCTTCACTTCAGGGAGGTTACGTGATGAAAGATAAATATTGTCAGAATTCTCGGGAAGCACGAAGAGGACCTTTCTGTCACCGGCCTTGAGGGCTTTGATGATTCCGAGGAACTCCTTGGTCTTAGGAGCGTCCATCTTGAACGGCTCTACGACCTTGATAGCGTTATCCTGAGCTTTGTAAGAGAGGGCTGAGAAGCGAGCAAGCTGTTTTACCTTCTTGTTCAACTTCGTGCGATAGTCGCGAGGCTTAGGACCGAATACACGGCCACCACCTACGAATATATTGGCTTTCAAGCTACCATGACGAGCGCCGCCGCCACCTTTCTGGCGACCGAGCTTCTTGGTGCTGTAAGCGATTTCACTTCTATCTTTAGACTTGGCGGTTCCCTGACGCTTGTTAGCGAGATACTGGACTACGTCAAGATAGATGGCATGGTCGTTCGGCTCAATACCGAAAACCTGATCATCGAGAACAACGGTCTTTCCGGACTCGGTTCCGTCTATTTTCAATACTTTCAATTCCATAATCTTAAGCCTCCAGAATCACATAAGAACCTTTTGCTCCAGGTACGGAGCCCTTTACTACTACGAGATTGTTCTCAGGGATGACCTTGATAACGGCGAGGTTGAAAACCTTAACCCTCTCATCGCCCATGTGGCCGGCCATTCTCATTCCAGGGAATACCCTAGAAGGCCATGAAGACGCACCCATTGAACCAGGGTGACGAAGTCTGTTGTGCTGGCCGTGTGTCTTTCCACCGACACCCTGGAAGTGGTGACGATGTACAACACCCTGAAAACCTTTACCTTTGGAAGTACCGACGACGTTTACAAAGTTACCCTCAGCGATAACATCGGTGAGGGCGACAGTGTCGCCTAGTTTGAGCTCTCCCTCGAAGTCTGCCGGAAATTCGACAAGCTTGCGCTTGGGAGTGGTTCCTGCCTTTGCGAAATGCCCTTGTAGCGGGGCGCTGGCGTGTTTCTCTGTAATTTCGTCATAGGCAAGCTGAACGGCGGCATAACCATCTTTTTCTACCGTACGAACCTGCGTGACAACACACGGACCAGCCTCAATAACGGTGCATGGAATATTTTTTCCATCAGCACCGAAAACGGAAGTCATTCCGATTTTCTTTCCAATTAATCCAGGCATGGTTTGTTAATTAATTGTTTATTAATACTTTACGTTTTTCCGCACACTTTTTGCGGACTGCAAAGGTAACATTTATTCTCCAAATAACAAGGATTTTTGGCAATAAATTATTGAAAAAGACCATCCTAGAAATGTAGAATGGTCTTTTAATGGGAGAACTCCGAATTTTTCCTGAGGGGCCCGCCTGCTATTCCTCAACCTCCACGCGGTTGATTTCGAAGTCGACAGCCTTGTCGCCTTGTTCGTTGGATCCGAACTCATAATCGTTGCCAGGAAGAACCGCGTTGAGGAAAATGCCCACGAGAGCAGCGATGGCTAGACCACTGAGAGAAGTGAAGCCAAGATTCACCGCATCGTCCGCACCATATTTAATACCAATGGAAAGAACCAAAATCATGGCGGCGATAATCACATTACGGGATGCCTTGAAATCAACTTTATTCTCCACGATATTACGAATACCCACCGCCGAAATCATACCATAAAGCACCAGCGAAACGCCACCAATCGTAGCGGCAGGCATACATGAAATAAGGGCGGAAAACTTAGGGCAGAAACTCAGAATAATGGCGAAAATGGCGGCAATACGCACTACGCCTGGGTCATAAACTTTGGTCAGATTAAGCACACCCGTATTCTCGCCATAGGTCGTATTCGCAGGCGCTCCGAAAAGAGAAGCAATCGAAGTCGCAAGACCATCACCCACCAGAGTGCGATGCAGCCCAGGGTACTCCAAAAAATTCTCTCCAACCGTAGAAGAAATGGCGCAAATATCACCGATATGTTCCATCACGGTGGCGAGAGAAATAGGCACAATAGCGATTATCGCAGCCAGAATAAGATTCCAATCGGGATTCTGGAACACGGAAAAAGCGGTATTCTCCCATTTGACCGGCAAGCCAACCCATGCGGCATCCTCAACCGGACTGAAATCGCAGATCCCGAAACAAGCGGCAACTACATAAGAACCTACCACGCCGAGCAAAATCGGGATAATCTTCACCATGCCCTTACCCCACAGATTACAATAAATAATAATGGCAATCGCGAGCAGAGCTATCCACCAATTATGAGAACAATTAGCGATGGCGGAACCGGAAAGCGTCAGACCGATGGCGATAATAATCGGACCGGTCACAATCGGAGGGAAGAAACGCATAACCTTTTTTGCACCGAAGGCAGCGAAAAGGCCCGCAATGATAAAATAAATAAAACCGGAGCAAAACACTCCGATACAAGCATAGGGAAGAGCTTGAGCTTGTGTAAGTCCGTTCGCCATGCCGAATTGTACTACGGTGGCATATCCGCCCAAGAAGGCAAAAGAGGAACCTAGAAAGGCGGGAACCTTCATTTTTGTACAAAAATGGAAAATAAGAGTGCCAAGGCCTGCGAAAAGCAAAGTCGCCGACATTGAGAGACCGGTGATAACCGGCACAAGCACCGTTGCTCCGAACATCGCGAACATATGTTGCAGTCCGAGCGTGAGTTTTTTACCAGTACTTAATTGCATATTGGGTTGTTAGTTGATTTTCATTCCCATATTTCCACAAATTTATACAAATTTTCCTATTAGTTTGGATGTTAACCTTAAAAAACTTTTTGCCTATACCGATTATGACTTATTTTGCTATATTTGCAGAACAGTTGCGGATTTTCGAGCCGCGTTAATGACACAAGACTATGCTATTGGAACTTTTCGGCTTCATGAATATGTCTTTCACGGACATTCTGGACATCCTTTTGGTTGCCCTGCTGCTGTATCTTGTGTTCCGCTGGCTCAAAGATTCTTCCGCCATGAACATCTTCGTGGCCATTCTGCTGCTCTATTTGCTGATGGTTGTTGTGGATGCGCTCCATATGAAGATGATGAGCAAATTGATGAGCACCTTCTTCGATGTCGGTGTGCTGGCGATGATTGTGATTTTCCAGCCGGAAATCCGTCATTTCCTTATGAAATTGGGATCCGGAGCCAAGTTAAAAAAGGCGAATCGCTGGCTGAGCGGCCTGTTCCACGAGAAAACCGGATCCATGGACGAAAATGTCCTCACCGAATTGATCGAGGCCGTGAGAAGCATGTCCGAAGACAAAACCGGCGCTTTGATCGTGATGCAACGCAATGTGAATCTCGATTATATTATCGATAGCGGAGATAAAATCGATGCCAATATTAGCCGAAGGTTGCTGATGAATCTTTTCTTCAAAAATTCGCCGCTGCATGATGGTGCCGTTATTTTAATTGGTGATCGAGTCGCCGCCGCAAGATGCACGCTACCGATCACGAACAGGACCGATATTCCGGCAAGCTTCGGTATGCGCCACAAGGCAGCCATCGGTATAACCGAAGAGACGGATGCGGATGTCGTGGTTGTTTCGGAGGAGACCGGTGCCGTGTCTTTCGTCAAAGAGGGTACCCTCACGCACATCAAGAATCTTAATGAATTGAAACTGCTGCTAAGGGGAGCATTATCAACCAACTCTGAATAATTATGGGGACTTCTCGCGACATAAGACTGGAAAGCAAGTTGGGGTTTGATAGGGTTAGAAAGTCTATTTCAGACCGCTGCAAGACTCAATATGCCGCCGAAAGAGTGGAAAATGAGGAATTCTCCACCGATGCGAATAAAATCAAAGAAAGACTACTGCTAACCGATGAAATGAGGCTCATAATGATGTTTGAGGACTCATTTCCGGTCAATGGCTATATAGATTGCATTCCATTTCTCGAACCTCTGGGCAAGGAGGGTTCCAATATCGATCTTCTTTCTCTCGGCAAGCTTCGCACTCTGACCGATACGATGCGCAAAATCAAGGCGTTTTTCGCTTCTATCAAGGATGGCGTTTATCCCAATCTCAAGCGCATGTCCGCTTCGATTGAGGTTTTTCCCGAAGTTTCCCGAAGAATAGATGTCATTTTGGATCGATATGGCAATGTGAAAGACACCGCCTCAGAGCATCTCTACGAGATTCGCAAGTCTCTGAAAGAGAAGGAAAGTTCCATCTCCCGCCTCGCGAATTCGATATTGAAAAGGGCGCAGCAGGAGGGCATCGCTGATGCGGACGCCAGCGTCACGATGAGGGACGGCAAGATGCTGATTCCGGTCAATTCATCCAACAAACGCAAGCTCGGAGGCTTCGTCTACGACCAATCCGCAACCGGCAAAACTACATTTATCGAGCCGGTTGAGGTTATCGAACTTGAGAACGAAATCAGCGGCTTGAAATTCGACGAGAGCAGAGAAATCTTCAAAATTCTATCGGAATTCAGCGAATTTTTGCGCCCATATGTGCCGGAACTTATCAATGGGGCAATCCTCGTTGGCGAATATGACTTCATCATGGCAAAGGCCCAAGTGGCTCTGGATTACATCGCCGGCATGCCGATAATCACGGATGCGGGCGAAATGCATCTTCGCAAGGCACGCCATCCGCTGCTCGAAAAGGCCCTCAACAAAGAGGGCAAAAAGATAGTGCCGGTTACCGTCACCCTTACTCCCGCGAAAAGGATTTTGCTTATTTCAGGACCGAACGCCGGAGGAAAATCGGTATCGCTCAAGACGGTCGGCCTTCTTCAATATATGTTTCAATGGGGCATGCTGATACCCACTTCCGAGACCTCGGAAATGACCGTTTTCGATAGAATCATGGTGGATATCGGCGATGGTCAGTCAATCGATAATGACCTAAGTACCTATAGCGCCTTTTTGGTGCAGATGAAGGAAATTTTGGCGAAATCGGACGGCAAAACTCTGGTTCTAATCGACGAGTTTGGTTCGGGAACGGAGCCCACAGCCGGCGGTGCTATAGCTGAGGCCATACTTGCTGAATTGGACAAGAGGGGCGTCTACGGGGTTATCACCACCCACTATACCAATCTCAAACTTTACGCGACTTCCCGCGATTGCGGCGTCATAAACGGCGCCATGATGTTCGACGCCAAGAACATAGAGCCGCTTTTCCAGCTTGAGACCGGTCTCCCTGGCAATTCATTCGCCTTCGAGTTGGCTCGCAAAATGGGACTTCCGGAGCCGATTGTGAAGGATGCGGAAACTCGTGCCGGCGAGGAGTTCGTGGACATAGAGCGCAATTTGCGAAAGATTGCCCGTAACCGTAAGGCGCTAGACGAAAAATTGCAAAAGATTCGCAAGACGGACCAGACTCTGGAAAGCATCACGGATAGATACCAGAAGGAGTTGGAAAATATCCGTCAGATGCGAAAAAACATACTGGACGATGCCAGAAGAGAGGCGGAGGAGATTGTGAAAGGGGCCAACAAGCAGGTTGAGAACACGATTAAGGCCATAAAAGAGACTGCGGCTGATAAGGAGGCGACTAAGGAAGCCCGCAAGGATTTGCAGGATTTCATGAGCGCACTTAGCGCTAAGAAGGAGCAGGAGGAGAAGGATAGAAACGACTATCTTGAGGAGAAGCTTAAGACTTTGGATCGCCGTCAGGCTAAGTCCAACGAGAGGAAAAATCGCCATATGACGCAAGAGGAGAGGGATAAGATCAAGAAGGAGCAGGAGGAGCAGCAGAGGATGCAGGCTTTCCGCAATGGTCCTTTGAAGATTGGCGAAAAGGTGCGCGTCAAGGATAACGGCATGGTGGGTGAGGTTTCCAAGGTGTCCAATAAGTCGGTCACCGTCATCATCGGAAATATCACCAGCAAGTTGCCTCTGGATAAGGTTGAGAGAATTACTTCCAATGAATATACGCAGGCGGTGAAGACTGTTAAGAGTAATTCCGCCGGCAATTATGTGCAGGATGCTGCCATCCGCGAGCGTAAGCTCAATTTCAAGCCGGAGATTGATATTCGAGGCGAGAGGGTTTCGGAGGCTCTGGAGATTGTCATGGACTTCGTCGATGATGCCATAATGTTGGGCATGCCTTCCGTGAGAATTATTCATGGTAAGGGTACGGGTGCTCTTCGTGAGGAGATTCAGAAGTTCTTGAAAACCACCCCTGGAGTGGCTTCCGTGAAGGATGAGCATGTGCAGAATGGCGGTACGGGTGTGACCATAGTGACTTTTGAGTGATGAAAGAGAAGGGTAAGGCTGCGGTTGGAAAGAAGGGTGAGGATGCGGTTTGCGATTATCTGACCGGCCTTGGTCATACGGTGCTTGATAGGAATTGGAGGACCGGACATTTGGAGATAGATATCGTGACTTTGGCTTCGGATGGAATACATTTTGTGGAAGTAAAAAGCCGCACCGCTCCAGTTGTTGCCGATCCTGAGCTGAATGCAAGCAAGGCGAAGATGAGGAGGATTGCGAATGCCGCTAAGGTGTGGCTGGAGAAGAAGGATGATGCGCATCTTGCGGAGATGGAGGCATGGTTGGATGTAGCCGCGGTGGTTTTTAACGGTGGCGAGACGGAGATTCGCTATTATCCTGGTGCCTATACGCCGCTATATTTTTAGCGACCACATGATTTTGAATAACCAACATAATTATAGTTAATGAATAACCACAGATATTGCGTGATTATGGCCGGAGGCAATGGTAATAAGTTCTGGCCAATCAGCAGAGAAGATAGTCCTAAACAGTTTATAAAGGCTGCCGATGGGGGCGATTCGTTTCTTAATGTGACATATAATAGGTGTGCGGAGATGTTTCCGAAGGAGAATATTATTGTCATTACGCTTGCTCGTTTCGCTCCGCTTGTCCACTCTCTATTGCCAGACCTTCCTGAAAATAATTTGCTTTTGGAGCCATATGGTCGCAAGACTGGGCCTTGTGTGGTTTATTCGACTTATTCGATTTTGAAGCGTGATCCGGCTGCCGTCGTTATGTTTACGCCTTCCGACCTTATAATTGCTAATGGTGACCTTTATCGTGAGGCGATTGAAGATGTTTTTTCTTATGCTGAGGCGCATAAAGTCCTTATGACCATCGGTATTGTGCCGAAACGGCCTGACACGAATTATGGTTATATTCAGGCTCGTGGCGGGGCGCAGAAGAATGATCGCACTCCGATGAAGGTGAAGACTTTTACGGAGAAGCCGTCGGCTGATTTGGCGAAGATTTTCTGCAAGAGCGGCGAGTTTTATTGGAATTCCGGTATTTTCGTTTGGCGGGCCGATACGATTCGTGAGGAGTTGGAGAAGTATATGCCGCAGACGACTTGTCTTTTCGCCGGCTGGGAGAAGGAGCTTGGAACCGATTCCGAGAGGCGTTTTGTGGAGAGGGCCTATGCTGGGTGCGAGAATATTTCCATCGACTATGGCGTGATGGAGAATACCGATAGGGCGATGTTGTATCCAGCGAAGTTTTCTTGGAGCGATTTGGATAGCTGGGATACCTTCTATAATATCGCGAAAGAGAAAGATGGGGATGGGAATATGCTTTTGGCCGGCAATGCGACTACGCAGGATAGCAAGGGGAATATAGTGATCTGCCAAGATAAGGAGAAGCTTGTGGCGGTGAAGGGGCTGAACGATTTCATCGTCATTGATACCGGCGATGTTCTCATCGTCTGCCCGAAGGATGACCCCTCCTACCGCGACCTCCTCACCTCCATCTCCGACACCAAAGATTTCGAAAGGTATAAATAGCGTCTCGAGACGCCTAGGTGTGAAAAATGAGAAGGGATTGGACCGATAATGACCAATATCGATCCAATCCCTTTTAAATTTGCTACCGATTGTCAAAAAAAGGGCCTTTTTCTAGACAATCCCTCTCGAAATTTCCAATCTGGGCGGCCGCTAGAACCTCCAGCCGAAGGTGGCGACGATGTCCCAAGTTTGAGTCTTGGTGTCAATAACGGGGATGACGTCGGTGCCGTAAGGATAGTAGGAGGCGATAGGGCGGAACTTAGCCCTAAGAGCAAGGTCGCAGAAGAAGGAACCGGATGAAGAATATCCACCACCGAGAGCCACGGAATGGATATTCGCGGAACGAACCTTCTTGGATCCATTCTCATTGGTGTACTCCGGACTTGTGATCAGATTGTATCCAGCCCTGAGAGCGATAGCGGGATTCACCTTGTACTCAGCGCCGAGTCTCAACTGATGAGAAACGCCTGCAAATTTGGAAATCTCCTCATTATTGCTATCGTAATTCGACTCAGATGCCGCAGAGATACCTCTAGGTTTAAACTTCATGGTGCCGAAATCGGTAAGCTCATAGTCAGCGCTTACAAGGAACTTGTCGCCAAAAGTATAAGCTGCACCTACATTGAAACGCCAAGGAGTGATGAGCCTATAATCAAAGTCCCAATCATCGGAATAAGCATGTCCGCTATAAGAAGCATCGGCGAAAATAGTCTCAGCGCTGCACCACTCATAGCCATTAACGGCCATTGAAGTAGGAGTCTGAATGGCGGCACCAAGTCTCAAAGACTGGGTAGGAAGATATATGACACCGAATTTACCATATACTCCAAGACCTTCGATAAGGTAGTTGTAGTAGTAGTTTGCCTCACGGAACCAAGTGTCATAATAGTTCACCTTGTTGTCTGCATTATCGGGATTTGCAGTAGGATCAACGGCCTCAGCAGTGAAAGAAGAGCTTGAAAGTCTTACGGAAACAATGCCAAGATTAGCGCCAAGATAGAGTTTGTCATCAATGTTTCCACCGAAATTCATCACCAAATCATGCTTATAGCCATAGGTGGAACGACCATATCCCTGATTGAGAGTACGAGCGATTCCCACAGCATCGTTAGAAAGATTCTCAGAGGCACCGATATAAGCAGCGGATCCATCAGAATAGGTTCCATATTGACCAATCATGCCGCTACGATAATCAACGCTCCAATCATCATTCTCAAGCTGAGATGCGGAATAACCATCGGCGGAAGCAGCGAAAGCACCGGTCATACAATTATAGCTATTGTAACCATAGCCCTCAAATTTCTTATTGTAAGAAGCGGTGGCATTGGAAACGAATCCGAAGGTGAAATTCTTGAATCCGTGCGATTTATTCGTCTTAAAATTAAATACGAAACCAATATTAGGAAGATTCATCCTTGTGGACGTCCTCTTGAGAGTTCCATTTATGTTCGAAAGACTGGGAGTTGTGCCTGAGAGGTCTCCATAATAGTCCGAACGGGTGGAAACTATGCTTATGGAAGGAGTAATGGTGTACTGCGAATATGAATTCACAGCAGATCCGGCGGGATTGATTCCAATGCTACCAAGGTCTCCACCAAGAGCGGTGAAAGCATTACCCATGGCCATGGTCCTTGCAGTACCATCATATTCATTGACGGAAAAACTCAAGGCGTCATCAAAGGTTTGAGCATACATTGATACGCTCAAAGCAATGGCTGCAAAAGCCAAAATAAATTTTTTC
>Ga0181612_166279_pt1 | contig 13969 bp, 13 predicted proteins | sample HoacroProtozoa21_FD_119630 | JGI IMG/M metagenome (GOLD analysis project Ga0181612, IMG submission 119630) | Hoatzin crop microbial communities from Cojedes, Venezuel. Combined Assembly of Gp0051906, Gp0051904, Gp0051908
AAGCAGCGCAGGAGAGCAACAGCTTTGACTATGGCGGGCTTATTGAGACGCTGAAAGGTATGCAGCGGAGGGCGGATTTTGCGAGGAAGTTTCAGATGATTGAGGACTATAAGCGCAGGCAGCGTGAGCAGGCTCAGTCGCTGATTGCCCCGATGCCCGTGGAGCTGCTGGCGATGGGAGGGAGCGTGAACAGGTTTGACAATGGAGGAGGAAGGACTATCCTTGCTAAAGACCTTGACGAAGATTGGGTTAAAAAGAACGCTGGTATGCGTGTGAGGACACCCAAAGGCAAGGTTACGACGCTTGGCAAGATGTACCGTGACTATGCTGAAACACCGCTGTTGTGGGATGATTTGCCAGCAAGCTACCGCAACAACCACACCAATACAGCTGACATGAGGTTGCGTGAGAGCATTGCCGACGCTAATGACCTCACAGCGCAGGCAATGCAGAAACGTGCTGCTGACAGGTGGGTAAGCGGGCTGAACATGACAGAAATAAACAAACGTGAACAATGGCAGAACTTGGTTGATGCTTTGGCTTATAGTGCTGCTGGGGCGATGAGTGTATATGGCTTGCCCGCTCTCTGGTATGCGTTTGGGGCTAATCCCATAGCAACTGGTGCGGCTCTTTTGGGCAGCACGGGTATCGGTTTGGGCACAAACTGGGCTGTTGACAAACGGACTGGGAAGAATGTTGGGCAGTGGCTAAACAAGGGTTTGGGCATTGACGAAGACTCGCTGGCAGGTTATATGCTTGACCCGTCATATATGGCTTCAGCGAACAGATTTGCAAGGATGAACGCACAGAGTTTTATTGAAAACTCAGGGAAACACTGTTATAGTTTTGATAATAAAGTATTACCTACACTCAAAGGGATTCCTAAGCAGTATTTTAATGAAATAAAATCGAAGATTACTGGTGTTCCAGTCGATATAAAAGCTGGTCCTGGGGGCACACGCAATGAAGCTTTTGCAAGGTCCTTAGGCATACCTATAAAAGACGAAGTATATATTCCAAATACTGATGGTACTGTTTCAGTATCTGCTACTGAGTATAAACGTAACAAGGCTCTTCAGGATAAGATGGTTGAATACATGGGTGATACGGATGTGAATGGTAATCCTACAGCCATAGAAAGACGACAAAGCATGGGTGCTAATAAACATTGGTGGGAAGATGGTGCAAAGCCTGATGAAGATATTGTTATGGATTTTACTGATTGGGATTATTTCACAAGGGATCATAATGGTGGACATACAAATACAAAAATATGGAATACGACTACTGGAAAACCATTAATAAGGCATAGAGGTAAAGACGGTACATTTGACTATACTAAAGACAACTATATGTTATTGAGGAATAAAGATAACATACGCGCTACAACAATTGACGATTTTGACTTGCATTTTTTACAACCGTGTGGTTATTATATAAACAGGCTACCTAAACCTTTGAAAAAAATAGGGAGATATGTTATAGATAATATAGAGGGTATAAAAATATTGGGAGGAACACCGCTTACATTAAACCAAGAAGGGAAGGTAAGAATAGATATGGGTGGTACTAGCAACACGCCATTTGATATTCACTGGGAGTTTCCTGAGTTCCAGACTGATATACCCACAAACTTAAAGTATGTACATGGGATTCCGTCGCGTTATGAACTGGGTTCACGGGCAACCCAATTCCTAAACGGACCGCGTAGTTTCGAACTGCGTGGTTTAACTAGAGGTGATGATGATGAGTAAAATAAGACCAACAAGTTAAAATTGATATTTATCAGCACGTTGTTTAGTGTCAGTTATTTGAGAGTCTTGCCCTTGGTTTTGTGATGTCCATAGTGGTTTGTGGTCTTTATTGTGCATTAGTTTGGAAAATTCCTCATTTTGTCTCATCTTTTCAGCGAAACCATAACAAAACAAAAGTAGAGGACCAAATATAAAAGCCAATATAATCAATATCCCTACAATGTCTGCAATTACAGATGACGAACTAAAGCAAAAACATAGAATAAGTATTACTGTAAAAGAAACTAAGGCACTAACTGTTGCATTAACTATTTTATTAAGTTTAATCTGCTTGAGTTCATTCCAAAAGAGCATGATTAAGACAGCCACAGCGACGACTACCAAAAATAAATAGATGACGGTTGTTGATTCCATAAAAGGTTTTTAGTTGTTTAAGTTATAATGATGTAAAGTGATTCCGAGTTTATTTTTGTTTGCAAAGATAGTTCAAGAAAGTCAGCGTGGGCAATTTTGGCAAGGTTGCCAAAATTGTTAGCTGTGCTTGTGGTGTGGAGTGTGACGGTGTGGCAACGGAGCGAGGTAATCGGTGATTATGCACCAATAAACACTCCCAGTGATGTTAAAATTAACGGGAAAACAGGCTACATGATTCCGGGACATTTTGAACATCAGGCGCACAGTATTATTAAGCCACTCATGCTTAACTATATTTACGGAAACACGACAGATGCTTTTCCGGTACCTAGAAGTGTAGATGACGTTGTTAATATATCAAAAGTTATCAGTACGCCATTTAAGGAGGAGTATCTTAAAAGCGAACAGCGTAAAGAAGAAAAGGTGCAAGAGGCAAAGAAGCAATTTCCGTGGCTTTGGCTAGACATACATTGAATACTGCCATTTATTTACTTGGAATCAAGGTGACATAGAAGTCGGATGATGATAACTATGACAGCGATGACTAATATAAAAATAAATATGATATAAAACAAGCTAAAGAGGACAAATCCTGACAAACTTTCTGTATGTTCTGCTGTTGATGCAACTGTATCTGTGGCTTGTGACAGTTGTATTAAAATTTCGTGGTTCATAATGTTATAGTGTTTTATTTATAACGGTTGTTGTTCATTGTTGTGTTGTGTTGTGTTATGGTTGGTTGCGGGTTGCAAAAGTAGGTAGATTTTTTGTGATGTGCAAGGGTTGAGGGGAAATCAGCCCCAAACGTTACACTGGGCTGTTAGTGGCGTTTGCCATGCCGTGAAGTTGTCACAGGGGTGATGTCCGGTTATCGCATTAATAAGATGAGCATGAGGTCAAAAGTCATGATTACTGCAAACAGAACCACATAGATTAGCAGATTTACTATTGCGTAGGTGGTGTGCCAGCGTGATGCAATAACGTTAAGTTCAGCCCAACAAAGTTGAAAGATATCTTGGATGGAGGCAGGGTAGTAATGGCGGATAATGGCAAAGTAGGCGGCGCCATTGAGCAGCGCATACAATGTGCAGGCTGTTATCCACAAGCCGTTGCCCGTTGCGCAGGCACATCCGAGCATGGTCAGCGACATGATGACGCACAACAATGGCCACAAGTGGATGCAGATGTAAACACTAGTGGTCTGGTAATCCCAATTGAAAAGTTTGCCTATGTCTCTCAATAGAAAGCACAGAACGGTAAAAATCGCATTCATGAGCATTTAATCATTGCATGTTTAGTTGTCCTTGTCGTGTGCAAAGATAGGTCAAATTGTTGGAATGCTCGATTTTTGGCAAGGTTGCCAAATTGTAAATTGTTGTGCTACTGTGTGATAAATCCATGCCTCACCCGTGAGCAATTAAAAGCTGGGGAATGGAGATGGGTTACAGTCGATGCTGAAGCAGTGCCACGTCGTGATAGGAGCTGCCACGCTTGACCCAATCATGCAGAATGCCCACACGCCGATAGCCCTGTTGCTCAAACAATGCCAGACAAGCGGCATTGTCAAGCGCGATATAGACATAGAGCTGCCTGAGGCCGATGTGGTCGCGAGCATAGGCGGTGAGCAATTGCAGTGCTTGCTTGCCTAAACCTTGACCGCGGTGGCAGGCATCAATGAACAGACCGACCTCGGCTCTGTTATTGAGCGGGTCAAAGTTCATGAAATCCACAGTGCCAATGGGCTGCTTGTCGTCGTCGAGGATTATCATGAGCCTGAGTTGCCGTTGTGCATAGATGTCGCCAGTGTAATGGTCCAGATAGTAGCGCAACGCGTCGTGGGAATAGGGGGCAATGGTGTCTGAAACACGCCACAGTGTGGTGTCGTTTTCCCACCGATAGAGCGTGTCGAGGTCTTCGGGCTCAAGGGCGCGCAGCGTGATGATGCCGTTGTCGAGCAGTTGCTTGTTCATGATTGTGACATCTTGGGTGAAATGATGATGGCGTGCCTGTCGGCAAAGATGTGGAATGCCAGTCGCTTGTTGTGATGCTGCGCGATGTAGTTGACAATGTGCCCGTACTCATAACAACCATCGTCAATCAACACGTTGTAGGCCCCCTGGGCGGGTATTGATGTCTGGTAGTCGCTGATGCCAGCGCGCTGTGCCACCTGTTGTGGATGCTCGCTGATGATGACCCATGGCATTGTCGTCACCGTCGTCGGCTTGTTGAGTCCTAGCAACCGCTTGCCCAGTCGCTTGAGCATGGCCATGGCCGCCCTCACAGCGACACCCAGCTTGATGATGGGGTAACTGATGGTGCTGTAACGCGGGTAGTGCTTGCGATAAAAGATGAGCATTGCGTTGTAGAAGATGCGCACATATCGCATGCTGTCCTTGTGGGTGCTCTCGCCCTTGTAGTGAATTATGGGCGCTGGCAGATACCAGTTCTCATATCCTGCCTTGACGATGCGGTAACTCAGGTCGATGTCCTCCCCGTACATGAAGAAATCCTCGTCAAATCCGCCCAGCTGTTGCAGCAGCTGGGTGCGACACAGCATGTAGGCACCCGCCAGTATGTCCACGTGCTGTGGCTCGTTCTCGTTGAGGTATCGCAAGTGGTACTTGGCAAACCACCGTGAGCGCGGAAACAGCTTGGACAGCCCGAAAATCTTGCAGAACGATACCCATGGGGTGGGGAAGGCGCGTTTGGACTCGGGCAGGAACTTGCCATTGGCGTCCAGCATCTGTGTGCCGATTGCGCCACAGTTTGGATGGGTTCGCATCCATTCCAGCCCCTGTTGCAGGCACTGAGGGGTGATGATGGTGTCGGGGTTGAGGATGAGGGTGAACTTGCCAGTGGCTTGCATGATGGCCTGATTGTTGGCACGTGCAAACCCCACGTTGTCGCTGTTCTCGATAAACTTGACTTGAGGGAAGCGTTGTCGTGAAAATTCCACGCTGTCATCGTCCGAGAGGTTGTCAACCACCCACACCTCGCCTTGCAATCCCTCAAGGGCCTGCATGACCGAGCGCAAAGTCTGCTCCAGAAAGTACTTCACGCGATAGTTGACGATGACGACGCTGATGTCTATCATGATAACAATTTTTCACTATTATTAACGAGCGCAAATGTACCTTTAGTATATTTTTAGAGCTAAATTTTTGGTTAAACAGATGGTGGCAAAGAAACGATGGCAGACAGAGGCTGAAAAATTATATACCGTGCCAGATTGCCGAGTGGGGATTTTTGTCTAACTTTGCCGACCGATTAACTTTGCCGACCGATGGAACCAACAAGTGAAAACATGAGCAGGGAGCGCTTGATGCAGTGTTATCGTCAACGCGCACAAGAATTGACCGAGCAGATAGACCGCCTGCGCTCGCGCAACCATGCCTATGTGGCAAGCGAACTGGTGACATTTGTGGCAATGCTGGGGTGTGTGGGCGTGTATGCGTTTACCAGCGCTGGCCAGGTGTGGCTGTGGGTCGCATTGCTGCTGCTTGTGGCCTATGTCGTCATCCGGCATATGGATGGCCTCAACAGTGACCATGTGCGTCAAATGTCGCGCCTGCGTGCCGTGAATGACCACGAGTTGCAGTACATGCAGGGCGATTTCACGCCGTTTGCCACTGGAGAGCAATATCAGGATGCCCATCACGAGTATGCTCTAGACATGGACTTGTTTGGCGAGGGGTCTTTGTTTAACCGAGTGTGCCGCGCCGTGACCACTGGCGGTAGTGACCAGCTGGCAGCGTGGATGCTGGATAACAGGGCATTGCAACCTGGTGACGTTGCGAGCCGACGGGCGGCTATTGCCGAGCTGGCCGCCGCCGACCAGTTGCGTGAACAGTTCATCGCATTGGGTGGAAACCGGCTTGTTGACACTGCCGATGTGCAGACGTCGATGGATGCTGCCCGTGATGCAAGGATGCCCAGGTGGCTGTCCTCTCCACTGGCTGTGGTGACGGCGGTGGCCTGCATGGTCATGCTGGTCGTGCTTGTGGTGCTGGCTGTCATGGGACGTGTGCCAGCCACGATGCCTGTGTTGTGGGCGTGCCTGCAGGGGTGTGTGGCCATCGGCTTGTGCAGTGGACCCTTGAACACAGCCCACGGGGCGCTCAAGCGTGCCAGTGCAGCCATCATGTCGTTGATGAGAATTGTCGAACTGGTAGCTCATGCCGACCTGAAGTCTGAAGAAAATGCCGCTATTGTGGCCACGCTGGGAGGTGCCGATGGCAATGCGTTGGCATCGTTCAAGGAGTTGTCATGTCTTGTGGATAGTCTGGAGCGTCGTGCCAACGTGCTGGGCTTGTTGCTGTGCAATGGCTTGATGTGGAGTGACCTGTGGCTGGTGCGCCGCTATGCCCGCTGGCAGTCAAGCAGTGTGCCACACGTGTCGCAGTGGCTGCAAGCAGTGAGCCACATCGATGCACTGGTGTCGTTGGCCACATTCCGCCACAACGAGCCGTCGGCACGCGACCCGCAAGTGGTGCAGGCCGATGCTGTGGTGCTGGACGCATGTGGTGTGTGGCATCCTTTTCTTGGGGACAAGGCGGTGCGCAACGACTTCACGCTGCAAGACGGTCATTTCTATATCATCACGGGTGCCAACATGGCTGGCAAGAGCACATTCTTGCGTACCCTGGGGTTGAACTATGTGCTTGCCCGCATGGGTATGCCCGTGTTTGCACAGTCGATGACGGTGTCCCTGTTCACCTTGTTCAGCAGCATGCGCACGAGCGATGATCTGACACACGGCATCTCCTACTTTAATGCCGAGCTGTTGAGGCTGCAACAACTGCTGGAGTGCTGCGGCCGCTCGTCACACACGCTCATCATTCTTGACGAAATCCTGAAAGGCACCAACTCGCTGGACAAGCTCAATGGTTCACGCATGTTTTTGCAGCACGTGGTGACGTTGCCAGTCACGGGCGTGATAGCCACTCATGACCTGGAACTGTCGCGCATGGCCGATGATGCCAGTGGCCGTTTCCACAACTATTGTTTTGAAATCCAGCTTGCCGACGACATCACTTATACTTACAAGATTGCTCCTGGCGTGGCACGCAACCAGAATGCCACCCACCTGCTGCGTGGCATGCTAGAGGCCAGCCAGCGTGGGACCCGATGACGAACAACGAACAACGGTGTCGCTGTGTACCGTGCGGCCGGTGGGTTAGCGTCTGAACTGGCTCAGCAGCCCGTCAACAAAGTAGAGGTAGGAGCCACCGTCATAGTACCAATACTCGCGCATGCCAGCTTGGTCGGGATTGGTGTTGGTGCGTTTGGGCGCACCCAGTGCCAGACGACATTCCTCCTTGGTCATGCCCACAGCCACTTGTCCGCGTGTGATGAGTGTCCAGTTGGTGTCGGTGATGGTGGGGTAGGCCAGGTGAGGGTCATTGGTGACAAACAGGGCGTCAAAGTCCCGTCCGCGCATGGTGCTGGCATTGTCGCTCATCCACACCATGGCGTGTTGGCCGGTGTCAAGGGTCGTGAACAGCACTCTCATGGGCATGACGCTGTTGCCTGGCAACACGCTGTCGATGTGCACGGCAATGAACTGGCGGCCAGCAATCATCTGCTCGCTGTCACGGTCATACCAGATGGGGGTGCGCACATAGTAGTCCCGTCCCTGCACCTGTCGCGCGGTGTTGGCCACCATGTCCATGTCGATGAGCATGGGGATGGAGAATGCTGGCGTGAACTCGTTGATGGTCTTGCCGGTGCGGTAAACATACACGTTGCCACTGGCAGGATCTTGCAGGCGGATGTTGACCGTCTGTCGGTTATCATAGATGCTGCCCGTGTCATAGCCGCGGTATTCCAGCCGGTGACCTGTGAGTTGGATGGTGTCCAGGTCATAGTCCTGTGAGTGGGCAAACAACAATCTGACCTGATTGTCGGTGACCACAAATTGCTTGCCCTGTTGCCATGCCGGCAGCGAATCGCGGTGGGCAATGAGTGTTGAGGGTGTGCGATGGCTGTCCACCTCCTGCATGACCTTGAGCACGTCCTTGTCGGTGACGTGCTCGGTGTTCTCGATGCCAGTGCCGCATGATGTCAGCGCGACGGCAGTGACCAGTGTCCAACAGATTTTTTTCATTCCTGTCAGGTAGCAGTGTGGGGCGGGGGCTGTGGTTCTATTGTTCTATTTGCTCATCGATGGCTTCTCGGGCTCCCTCAACAGCTCCACGCACTATGTCTGCTGTGTCATTGATACTTTTCTTGGCCAATACCTTGGCTAGAAAGGTCTTGTTGCGGTCGATGGCGGCATTGACTGCCAGATTGAATTCTTCCAGACCATCGGGATCCTTGATTTCAAGTTGATTTTGACGAATTTCGATGGTGCTGAGCAGTTCAAACACGCCTTGTTCGTCTTGAGCCTGGCACAGCTCATCCAGTTGCTTGGCAAACTGCTCGCCTTGCCTCTTGGGGGTGTTGCAGCTCACCACGGCGAGTGCCATGACGGCAATGAGCACGATGGATAAGATTTTTTTCATCATGGTTTATTGCTTTGGTTAAATTTTACTTCTGTGAGTTGAGCATCGAGTCGATGGTTGCTGTCACGTCGCTGATGTCCTTGTTGCTGTGGTTGTTGTCCTTGTTGACGACTTCATCCACCACTTTACCCACCACTTTGTCGGTCTTGGTGTTGGCGGCACCTTGTTGCTTGGGCATGAGGGTAGCAAGATAGGCGCTGTGGCGTTGGCGCACCTCGGCCAGTGCCTTCTGGAATTGTGCCAACCCCTCGGGGTCGGTTTCGGCCAGTTCTTGTTCACATTGGCTGATGACGCGCTCCAGTTCCAGCACCGCCTGGTCGTTGCCGGCCTGGCACAGCGAGTCCAGCAGGCTGGCCAGTCCTTGATTGGCGCTGCTCTCGGCTGCTGGTGTGTCGTTCTGTGTCCCCCCCTGTGAGGCTTTTTTGCAGCTGGTGATTGTGAGAGCCGCAACAACGGCTATTAATACTAGAATTTTTTTCATCTTATTTGGTGATTTCTTGTTGTTTTGGTTGATATTCAATTGTTGTGTTGGTTGTCAATTGCTTGACGCAATGCCGTTGCCAGCTGGTCGGGGCAAGAGGTGTTCTTGTATCCGCAGCGTATTCCCTGCAAGCGTGCGATGGCATCGCTGGCTTTCATGCCGCGCACCAGCATGGCGATGCCCTGGGTGTTGCCATTGCAGCCGCCTGTGAACTGCACGTTCTGTATCGTGGCTTGTTCGTCCAGGTCGATGTCGATTTGTGTCGAGCAGGTGCCCTGGGTGTGATAGATGTAGTGACTCATGATTGTTCTGTTGATTGTTGATGACGTTTGACATAGTTGCGCAAGGTGCGCAGGTCCAGGATGCGCAGCTCGTTGCTCGTGTACTCCACGATGCCCTGTTCTCTCAGGCGGTTCAGTGTGGCGATGAGCGTGACGCGTTGGGTCCCCAGCAGGGTGGCGAGGTCCTTCTGACGATAGCGCAGCAGCACATTGGTCGAGGACTGGGTGGTGAGCACCTCCACGATGATGGCAAGACGCTCGGCTGCCGAACCTTGAGACATCGACAGCAGTGAGGTGGTGATGCCCTGGGACCCCATTGACAAGCGGTTGAGGATGTTGAACAGGAACACCTTGTCGCTGTTCACCATCTGGATGTAGTCGCTCTTGCGCAATTGCAATATGCCGCAGGGGCCATCGGCAGTGGCGGTGAAGGGGGAGGACGTGTCGCGCCCGAACAGGAAGTCGGGAGCCAGCACATGGGGTGAGCACAGTGTTTGCACCAGTGTCACCCTCACGTGGGTAAACGATGTCTCGAGGCGCACCTTGCCCGACACGACAAACCGCATGTGGGAGCATGGGTCGCCCGCCGCCATGATTTGCTCGCCGTTGCGAAACTTGAGGAAGTGAAATGGCAACTTCTCGACAAGTTCCGAAATCTTGTCGGCATTGACCCCCTGGAACAAGGGCAACTGCATCAATTGTTGATACATGCTGTTCATGGGGTAGGGGATTAGGACTTTAACCGCTCAATCAGGGCCTGGATGGTGCAGGATTGCTGCTCACCCGTGGTCATGTCCTTGAGGGCAATGGTGCCGTTGGCCACCTCGTCGGCACCCACCATGGCAACAAATGGAGTGTGGCGGTCGTTGGCATAGGACATCTGCTTCTTCATCTTGACGCTGTCGGGATAGAGCTCGGCGCTGATGCCTGCTCGCCGCAGTGCCATCACGTGCTTGAGCGCGGTGGCGGCTTCGGCCTCGCCAAAGTTGATGAACAGCACCTGGGCTGTGGCCATGGTGTCGGCAGGATACAGGTTCAGGGTGTTGAGCACATCATAGATGCGGTCGGCACCAAAGCTGATGCCCACACCCGACAACCCTGGCATGCCGAACACGCCAGTCAAGTTGTCATATCGACCGCCGCCCGTGATGCTGCCGATGGTGACATCCAGTGCCTTGACCTCAAGGATGGTGCCGGTGTAGTAGTTGAGGCCACGTGCCAGTGACACATCCAGCTCGACCTGGGCATGGGTGCCCAGCGCTGCCACATGGTCAAGCACATAGCGCATCTCCTCGATGCCCTTCATGCCCGTCTCGCTGGTGGCCAGCATCGTTTCCAGTGCCTTGAGGCGTTCGCTGTTGGTGCCTCCCAGTGTCAGCAGTGGTTGCAGCGTGGCGATGGCGTCGTCGGTGAGGCCCTTGTCACGCAATTCGGCGTTGACGTTCTCCAGGCCTATCTTGTCCAGCTTGTCGATGGCAACGGTGATGTCGATAATCTTGTCGGCGGCGCCAATCTCCTCGGCCACACCGCTCAATATCTTGCGGTTGTTGAGCTTGATGACGATGTTCACGCCAAACCGCTTGAACACCTCGTCAATCATCTCGACCAGCTCCACCTCGTTGAGCAGCGAGTCGCTGCCCACCACATCGGCATCACACTGGTAGAACTCGCGGTAGCGGCCACGCTGGGGACGGTCGGCACGCCACACGGGCTGCACTTGATAGCGCTTGAACGGCATTTGCAGGTCGTTGCGGTGTTGTACCACATATCGTGCGAACGGCACCGTCAGGTCATAGCGCAACCCTTTCTCGCTAATCTTGCTTGTCAGGTGCACGCTGTCGTGTGCTGTCAGCAGGTCGTCGGGGGCGTCTTTCAGGTAATCACCGCTGTTCAGTATCTTGAACAGCAACTTGTCGCCCTCCTCGCCATACTTGCCCATCAGTGTGGACAGGTTTTCCATCGCGGGGGTTTCAATCTGCTGGAATCCATACAGCATGAACACCTCGCGGATGGTGTCGAAAATGTAGTTGCGGCGCGCCATCTCCAGGGGGGAGAAATCGCGCGTGCCTTTGGGAATGCTGGGTTTCTGTGCCATTATGTGTTAGTTTCCTTTCTTCTTTAATGCGGGTGATAGTTATCGGCGATTGCCAAAGAACATGGCTACATAATATAATAATGTTGCCAATGAGCCAATGGCGCCGACAACATAGGTGTAGGCCGCGGCATGCAGGGCGTCCTTGGCATACTTGGTGGTCTCGCCCTGGGTGATGCCTGCGCTTTCAAGCCACTGGATGGCGCGACGACTGGCATCAACCTCGACGGGCAGCGTCACAAAGCTGAACAGCACCGTCGAGGCAAACAGTGCAAGGGCAATGTACAAGGGTATCGGCGTGAACTGTGCCAGCACCACGCCTGCCAGCAGCAGCCATTGTACAGTGTTGGAGGCAAATGACACCACGGGAACAAGCTTGGTGCGCAACACCAGCATGCTGTAACCCACCTTGTGCTGGACGGCGTGGCCGCACTCGTGGGCGGCAACAGCCGCGGCAGCGACGCTGTTGGTGCCATAAACTGGCTCGCTCAGGTTCACGGTCTTGTTGGTGGGGTTGAAGTGGTCGGTCAACTGGCCACTCACGCTGGTCACCTGCACGTCGTTGCAACCGTTCTGCTGCAACATCATCTGGGCCACATCACGACCCGCCATGGGGACGTTGAGTGGAATCTTGCTATACTTGGCAAATTTGCTCTTCAATGAGTTCTGGACTAGCAGGCTCAGGAGGAAGATGCCTCCCATCAAAATGTAAATTGTCATGTCTGTTCGTTGTTATAATTATTAATGTTTGTTGGCACAATTGTTGCGGTATTCATCCAGTGCGGACGAAATCTAACCGCAAAGTTAGCGTTTTTTGCCCGCAAATAGCCTCAAAATGGCAATAAAAGTTTTAAAAAATCAAAAATGAGCAGAAAAAAATTTGTCATATCAAAAATTACCGCTAGTTTTGCGGCGGTAAAAACCAATAATTTTTTGTTTTATTATTAATCATTTAAAAGTTGTTTTATTATGAAGAAGTTATTTTTGATGTTCGCAGTTTTTGCTGCTATCACTCTGGTTGGTTGCAAGACCGAGACTAAGCCCGCCGAGCAGGCTGAAGTTGTTACCGAGGAGGCTGCTCCCGAGTTCAACGCTGCTAGCTTTGCTGATCAGCTGATGGCTTGCGCCGACATTCCCGCTGTTCAGGCTCTGCTTGATGGCATCAAGGCTAAGGCTGCCGAGATGCTCAATGCTGGTGACAAGAATGGTTACTTCAACATCATCAACATCGTTAAGAGTGTTCTTGAGAACAAGAAGGCCGACCTCGCTAGCAAGTTTGCTGACCTCAACTTTGACGATGTAGTGAAGAACTATGCTACTGTTGACGAGTCACTCCAGACCGAGTTCGCTGACTATGCTGCTAAGAACGCCGTTGAGCTCGCTGCCGACGCTGTTGCCGACAAGGCTGGTGAGGCTGTTGACGCTGCCAAGGAAGGTGTAGCTGACGCTGCTGAGGCTGTTGCCGAGAAGGCTGGTGACGTTAAGGACGCTGCCGTTGACGCTGCTGGCAATGCCGTTGACGCTGCCAAGGAGAAGGCTGCCGAGGGCGTACAGAACGCTGCCGACAAGGTAAAAGACGCTATCAAGTAAGAAACATAGCGATATAATTATTATCGTACAAACAGTAAGGTCCCTGCCATCCCAGGCAGGGACCTTCTGTTTGTGTTCGCACAGCATGGATACGCGCTAATGGGTGAAAGTCCCTAACATGTCCTAATAGTGAGATAGTGGGATGTGTACGGCTGTGGAAAAGGGTGTTCGCTGCGATTTGACCAGGTGAGAGTGTTATTCGAGTGCAAAAATGAAAAACTTCGTTTTTTGTTATTGAGCTAGTGGGGGTGTTTGCTGATTAAATCACTTTATTGACGGGTTGATTTGAGGCGTTAGTTGAAGCAAAAAAATTATGCGAGCGTAAAAAAGTTCAATGAATTAGGTTTTTTGTTTTATAACGTAACTTGTTGATTTAATGTGGAATGTGAAGATTGGTCTGTGGCGAACTTGGGGGTTGTTAATAACTTTTTTTGAAAAAAGTTGCGAAAAAATTTGGTCAGTTCGCCGAATGGCCGTAATTTTGCACCGCTTTTCGCCTCAAACGGGGCGTGAGCGAACTTCAAAAAAGAGTTCTATGACATGTTTGCAACAGTAATTTGAGTAGTACAAGAGACAGGGACATTTGTCCCCGTTGATTCATCAATAACAGTACAAACTCAATAATGGCAGGATTCATTCATGAGACGAGTGGTCAAGCAATCATCTTCAATGTGGCAGTGTCACGTTTAGACATTCTTTATTAAATTATAGAGAAGAAAAAAACGAGAATACAACAACGAAGAGTTTGATCCTGGCTCAGGATGAACGCTAGCGACAGGCTTAACACATGCAAGTCGAGGGGCAGCGCGGGTGTAGCAATACACATGGCGGCGACCGGCGCACTGGTGAGTAAC